>Ga0153991_1000232_pt1 | contig 14268 bp, 13 predicted proteins | sample TSNC075MetaG_FD_104681 | JGI IMG/M metagenome (GOLD analysis project Ga0153991, IMG submission 104681) | Attine ant fungus gardens microbial communities from North Carolina, USA - TSNC075 MetaG | ecosystem: Host-associated > Fungi > Mycelium > Unclassified | place: USA: North Carolina, Jones...
GATTCATCTTACTTAGGTTCATTACATGTCCTCCCCCGGGTACCGCAGCTGCGGCCAGACCGGTTCGTCCGCCCTGAAGGGTAATGGGGATTTTGTCTTTGTAAAGCTGCTTTAAAATATGACGGACATCTTTCTCATTCTCCGGGAAGGAAATACTTTCTGCCTGCCCCACGGACCGGGACTCATCCTTACGGTATTCATCGAATTCAGAGGTAAATGCTCTCACCTTCGTCATTTAGATTCCTCACTCTCTTTTGCTTAAGAAAAAAACTGAATTGCATCCGGCAGCCTATATCTTCTCGATAAATTATACACCTCTCCATAGCCTTTTTGCAATAAGATCCTCTGTGTAATATAACACGAAGACCCCTCTGACAATAAAGGATTCTGATGTCTGAAGAATCTTCTTCCTTGTAAATACAGATTGAACATGCTATACTGTTCTCATCCCAATTTCATGGCCATTGAAGCGCGGTCATAATATGATTATAACCTTGATTTATATTCCGGGAGAACGCTATGATTGGATTATCCATTCCAGACTTAAAGGATTTCACGAATAAACTGTTCCGAGAAAGCACATTTGACAGCTTCCAGGTTATGGAAGCTGATTTTGTAACGGCGATTTCCATAACCATGCAAGGGCGGCTGACACAGCCGGAAGCCGGCCGGGAATTTACCGCATGGCAGGATATCCGTCCCTTGGCTTTCCAAGTGATCAAAGGAACTAAGCTGCCCCGCAGCTTTAAAATTATCCTTCGTCTAAGCAATGAAAATGCAGAGAAGACCATCTCCCGGCTTGGCCTTCCTTATAAACCGCAGGATGTGGCCGGATTTTATCTGAATGTCCGCTATGAAGCCGAGAAAATCACCTGCATTACCGGATGTTCTATGAATACCTTCACCATGGATAAGTCCCTGGAAAAAGAATGGGACGGCGTCATCCGAAGATTCTTCCGTCACCATCAAATTGTTTTTGAAGAAATTACTTAATCCTGTGATTTTCTCTGTTCCGGCGGGACTGCCGGAAGTTCAAACCAGAATTCCACACCGCCTGTCTGATTACAGGCACCGCACAGCCCGCCGTGGGTGTGCAGGATTGCTTTCACAATGGATAAGCCGATTCCGCTGCCGCCATAGCTGCGGGTACGGGCTTTGTCCACTTTATAGAATTTATCCCAGATACGGTCAATATCTTCTTCCGGAATCTGTTTCCCGGTATTGTATACGGAGACCCGAACATTCCCATTTTCTTTCTGCTCTGCCTTTATGCAGATAACACCGGAATCGGATACATGGTGATAAGCGTTGCTCAAATAATTCTGCACAACCTCTTCGATCATAAAGGAATCGGCGTAGACCATCAGCTGATCCGGAACCTCGAGCTCTGTTTGACAGGCATGGTCCTTAGCCAATACTGCCGAAGCCTGCATCAATCCCTCCAGGACCTGGGCAAGATCAAATTCCTCTCTGGCAGGTACCATCATACCGGATTCCATCTCATCCAGATTCAGCAGGCGCTTGACAATCAGGTTCATCTTCCTCGCTTCATCTACGATTACGTCACAATAGAATTCCATGCTCTCCGGATCTTCATTGATTCCATCTCTTAATCCTTCACCATAGCCCTGTATCAGTGCAATCGGCGTCTTCAGCTCATGGGATACATTCGAAAGAAATTCCCGGCGCATCTCATCAATCCGCTCTTTTTCCCGGATATCCTTTTCCAGCTGAACATTGGCTGCCCGCAGCTCTTCGATCGCCTGGTGCAGATTATCGGACATACGGTTCATTCCTGCTCCCAGGACACCGATTTCGTTCTTTTGTCCTCCCTCATAACGCACGGCGAAGTTCAGCTGTGCCATCTGCTCCGAGAGCGCTGCAAATTCCAGGATCGGCCGTGTCAGGCTGCGGCTTACAAAGTATACTGCTATACCGCCCAGCAGAATTCCGACCAGTCCCACGTAGGCCAGGAATTGATTCGTCAGAAAAACACTGTCCTGAATTCCTTCCATAGAGGTGGAAATAATGTAGACTACTTGCTCAATTCTTCCGGCACACTCTAACTGACTGCTGTCCAACCGGTCGTCAAAGATCTTATAGATCACATAGTCCGTACCCTCTTCATAGACATCCTGATACTCAATCGAGCCGCCTTTAAAATATTCTATAAGACGGTAGCCCAGCCCCTGCTGGTTCACATTACTGGCATAGAGGATCCGCGGATCGGCACTTCTTTCATCCACATAAGCCACCCAGATTGTCAGGTTATTCGCCGAGCAGAGACGGTCCACTGCAATGGTCGCCTCCAGGCTCCCCCCTGCCTCTACATATGTCGCAATTGTATCCTGCGCCTCTTTCAGCTTATTGTGCCGCTTTCCGACCGCATAGTTTTCCAGGTAAAAGTTATTCATAACAAAGATAAAGCCGATGATTGCCGCCACTACGGCCACCAGAATCATCGTATATCTTGTGCGTATGGAATGCCTCATGCATCTACCTCGAATTTATATCCCATTCCCCAGACCGTTCGGATATACTCACCCTTACTGCCCATTTTGCCGCGCAGTTTCTTGACATGAGTGTCAATGGTCCGGGCATCTCCATAGTAATTATAATTCCATACATTGTTCAGAATGGTCTCCCGGGAAAGAGCCAGCCCCTGATTTTCAACAAAATAGGTCAGCAGTTCAAACTCCTTATAGCTCAGATCCAGCTGCTGCCCATCAATCTTCACCGTATGAGCTGCCTTATTCACCTGGATACCGCTCACTTCCAGCACGTCTGACTGGCCGGCCGAGGTACGGCGCAAAAGAGCCTCCACCCGTGCCACCAGAATTTTGGGGCTAAAGGGCTTGGTAACATACTCATCCGCCTCTAACCGGAAGCCCCTTAGTTCATCCCGTTCTTCTGCCTTGGCTGTCAGCATGATCACCGGCACCTGAGAGTATTTCCGGATCATTTCCAGTACCTCCCAGCCATTCATCTTCGGCATCATAACATCCAGTATAATAAGATCAATTTTTTTATCGTTGAAGAAAATATCAATGGCCTCTTCGCCGTCTGCAGCCTCCAGCACCTGAAAATCATGCCGTGCCAGGAAATCCTTCACCAGCTTACGCATTCGTTCCTCATCATCTACCATTAAAATCTTCAATCGTTCCATATCGATCACCCTTCGTATGTGGAAATGGTCACTTTCTCAATAATCAAATCCTCGGCCGGTTTGTCATCACTGCCGGTCTCTACCGCCTCCGCCTGCTCCAGAATGTCCAGTCCCTCATAGACTTGTCCAAAAACGGTATGCTGTCCATAGAGCCAGCCCGCTCCGCCGACGGACTGCAGGTATTCATAAGCTCTGTCGGTTATGGTACTGAAGTCCAGCTCTTTGCCATAGTACTGCTTATACTGTGCCGCATAGGAATCCATATTCTCCTGTGGGAAGGCTTGATTTGTCGTCACCAGGAAGAACTGGCTCCCATTGGTATTGGCTCCGCTATTCGCCATGCAGAGTGATCCTTTAATAGGTACCAGATCGCCATTAAACTCATCCTCAAAAGCCTCTCCGAAAACGCTCTCACCGCCACTCCCGGTTCCGGTAGGATCTCCTCCCTGAATCATGAAATCTTTAATAACACGGTGAAAGGACAGTCCGTCATAATAGCCGCTCTCCGCCAGACCGATAAAGTTCTCTGCTGCCTTTGGCGCCTGCTCTGCAAACAAGCGGATCTTCACATCGCCAAACCCCTTAATCGTAATAGTGGCAATGGTATCCCCTGCGACAGGCTCTGCCATCTGGTCAAAAGCAGATGCAGTACGCTTCGCTTCCACCGTTTCCTCTGCTGTAGTCTCCCCGCCTGATGTGGTCTCGGAAGCCGTTGTGGTCGGTGCCGTAGTCGGCGCCACTGTCGTAATAGTCTCACTTGTGCCGGAAGCACAGGCAGACGCCGACAGCATCCATATCATACCCAATATTGCCAAGCTTGCTTTTCTCATACTATACTACCTCTCAGTTTTTTTTACTTTCACCAGTGTAGCAAATTTAATAGGGAAATACCAGTATTTTCACGCAAAGTTCAAACTTTTTCCCTTAGGAAAAAGCATGCTGGAAAAGTCGAGGATTGAATTTGATTATAAATATGTTATAATTAAAAATAGTATGGAGGACTTATAACGATGCATGATAACACACACGCAGGAATTTTTTCAGATATGAATATCTCGGATTCAAAGGACATTCTTGAAAGAATACTAAACGGGATGGATGCCTATGTCTATGTTTCGGATCCCCTTACAGATGAAATTCTTTTCATTAATGATAAGATGAGAGAACATTTTGGCCTACAGACAATTGGTTTCAATGAAATCTGCTGGCGAACACTTCAGAGCGGTATGGATAAACGTTGTGATTTCTGTCCAAATCACCACCTTCTGGATCACCCGGATGAAGTGATGACCTGGGAAGAACACAATACCGTCACTGGTCGTTATTACCGTAATTCCGACCGCCTGATCCGCTGGCCGAACGGCGATCTGGTGCATATGCAGCATTCCGTGGATATTACAGAGTTAAAGGAAGCAGAAGCTGCTTTAAAGAAGCGTCTGGAAGAAAGCAAGAAAATAGAGGCCGAACTAATGCATGCCAAAGAAGCCGCCGAACAGGCCAGCCTGGCAAAAAGTGAGTTCTTATCCCGCATGAGCCATGAAATCCGCACGCCAATGAACGCTATTATCGGTATGACCAGCATTGCCCTTTCCACAGACGATTCCGAACGCAAGGATTATTGCTTAAATAAAATTGATGGTGCCTCACAGCATTTGCTGGGTGTTATTAACGATATTCTGGACATGTCCAAAATCGAAGCCAACAAATTTGACATTGTCTGCCATGAATTTGACTTGGAAAAAATGCTGATTAATACGACGAATATGATTAACTTCCGGGCGGACCAAAAGAATCACGAGCTAATCGTAAACCTGGATGAAAATCTTCCGCGGTATATTTGCAGTGACGAGCAGCGGCTCGCTCAGGTAATTACGAACCTGCTGTCTAATGCGGTTAAATTCACCCCGGAGAATGGCATCATCAGGCTGGAGATTCACTGTCAGCAGGAATCGGAAGCCGGCATAGCAACGCTTCTGGTAAAGGTTAGCGACAATGGCATCGGCATGTCCGAAGAGCAGCAAAAGAAACTCTTTCACTCCTTTGAACAGGCCGACGGCAGCATTTCCAGGCGTTTTGGCGGAACCGGTCTGGGCCTGGTAATTTCAAAGCGGATTGTTGAATTAATGAATGGATCCATCTGGATTGATTCCATCCCGGATCAGGGTACCACCGTTTCCTTTACGATCCAGGCAGAGCAGGCCTCTGTCCTTTCGACTTCCGGGGATCCGGAACTGAATTATTATGACTTGAGGATTCTTGCGGTAGACGATTCCTCCGAGACCAGGGAGTATTTCCAGCATATTATGGAGACACTGGGACTCGCCTGCGATGTTGCGGCAAGCGGCGAAGAAGCACTCGTAATGATGGAAGAAACGCAAAAACCGTACCAATTGTTTTTCGTTGATTGGCAGATGCCTGGAATGGACGGAATTGAATTGACCCACCGGATTAAAGAGAAGTATCCGGATGAATCGGTTGTGATTATGATCTCTGCCGTCCGTTGGAGTGATGTTGAACAAAAGGCAATCGAGGCCGGTGCCAGGCGTTTCATCCCAAAGCCGCTTTTCTCTTCAATTCTGGCAGGCTGTATTCGCGAATTCCTGGTTTCCCAAAATAGGATCCAGGCGGCTGCCTGCACACTGCCGAAAGAAGATTCTGCAGATTCCACGCCGGATTACAGCGCCTATACGATTTTGCTGGCAGAGGACGTAGAGATTAACCGTGAAATTGTCCTGGCACTTCTGGAAGGCACCGGGATACGGATTAAAGAAGCGGCTGACGGCCAGGAAGCACTGGATCTCTTCCATGAGCACCCGGAACAGTACCATTTGATCTTCATGGACATTCATATGCCCGTTATGGATGGTTACGAGGCTACCCGTTTGATCCGTGAGCTGCCTCATAAACATGCGAAGTACATACCGATTATAGCCATGACGGCAAATGCGTTCCGGGAAGACGTAGATCGATGCCTAGCCTCCGGTATGAATGACCATATCCCCAAACCAATTGACTATGATCTTCTGTTACAAAAACTGGCGGGTTATTTACCGTAAATCTCCATTCACCGCCTCCTGCCTGCCGAATATACTAAACAGAGGTGATGAAATTGAGAGCTTGTGAATACACAACCCTGGTCTCGGCCATAGCTTGTTCCATTGCGGAACGGTTCCCGGAAGAGCAGCTGCCCCTAATCGCCGCTATGCTGACGCAGATCGGCGATACACTGACCACGATGCTGGCCTTTCAGGATGCCTGCCCAAAAAGCTTACCAGAAGAAGAAGTATGTAAAAAAGATGCAGATAATTAGTGTTCTGCATCTTTTTTGCTTAATTAATAATCATTGCCCCATTAACATGCAATACCTGCCCGGAGATAAAGGAAGAATCCTCACTGGCCAGAAAGACATAAGCCGGTGCCAGTTCAAAAGGCTGCCCGGCTCTTGCCATAGGGGTATTGGAACCAAATGTCTTCACCTCTTCCGCAGAAAAACTCGATACGATCAGCGGCGTCCAGACCGGGCCAGGCGCTACCGCATTCACGCGGATTCCCTGCTGTACCAGGGAAAGGGCCAGGGATCTGGTAAATGCCAGAACCCCTCCCTTTGTGGCAGAATAGTCGATCAGTGTCGGGTGTCCCTCGAAGGCGGTTATCGAAGAAGTATTGATGATTGTACTGCCCATTCCCAGATGAGGCAGCACGGCCTTTGCCATATAAAACATCGAGAAGATATTGGTCTCGAACGTCTGATACAGCTGCTCTTTCTGAAGATCCTGAATGCTGTTCTGCGGATACTGTACCCCGGCATTGTTCACCAGAATATCAATTTTACCAAACTCCTGCAGGATCTGATTCACGGCATTTCCCACCGCTGCCTCCTGCCGTACATCTGCGGAGATTTTTAAACAACGCCGGCCTGTTCCAAGGACAGCCTGTTCTGCTTCATTCGCATCCTCGTGCTGGTCCAGGTAAAGGATGGCAACATCCGCGCCTTCTTTTGCATAAGCCAGCGCTACTGCCCTGCCAATACCGCTGTCACCTCCGGTAATGACTGCCACTTTATCCCTCAGCTTCCCTCCAGCCTTATAATCGGGATTATCGTATTGCGGTCTCGGATTCATCTCGGATTCCGTCCCCGGCTGATGATCCTGATGCTGAGCCGGAAATGTATCCTTCTTCGGATTTTCCATGATTGGTTCCTCGCTTTCTAATCATTTTGTCTGATTTAGTATGCCCTAAATCATGGAAAACCTTCCTGTTTTTTAAATTGTATATTTGCCTATTGACTGAGGAATACTAAACTATAATCTTTTCATACGCAAAGGAGAAAATCTTATGGAAAACAACCAAACAAATGCATCCTCTCTTCCTATGATGGCTCTGGATGAAATTCCGGAAGCGAAGGCCGACGCCAAGGAAATCATCGGACTGGTAAAGGATAGCGGGAAAGTAACCGGTTATCAATTATCCGACGGACAAATCGTCGATAAACCGGAAGGCATAGAGCTGGCCCGGCAAGGTAACATTAAAGGCGTAGGGATCTCCAGCCGGAACGGAAACGAATACCTAAAGTCCCTGCCGGACGACACCGAAAGCAATAATTTGGGGAACCTGCCGGCTGTATCTGGAAAGAATGCGGAGGAGGAAGCCCGGTAAAACGGCTTCCTCCCCCCATATTTACTCTAAATCTTCCCCATTCGAAGCAATCACCTTCTTATACCACTCAAACGAAGCCTTCTTACTCCTCCTAAGCGTTCCATTCCCCTCATCATCCTTATCCACATAGATATACCCATACCGTTTCCGCATTTCCCCGGTACTGGCACTCACCAGGTCAATACATCCCCAAGAGGTATACCCCATCAGATCCACGCCATCCAGCTCCACCGCATCCCGCAGTGCCTTAATATGCTCCCGCAGATACGCGATCCGGTACGTATCCCGAATCTCCCCCTTTTCATCCGGCGTATCCACCGCGCCCAGTCCATTTTCGACAATGAACAGCGGTTTCTGATACCGGTCATACAGCTGGTTCAATGTAATCCGCAAACCCAGCGGATCAATCTGCCATCCCCACTCACTGGCAGTCAAATAAGGATTCTTCAGGCTCGCGAACACATTCCCTTCCGTCTGCGAGCTAATCGTCTGGTCCGCGCTGGTCAAACGAGATGTGTAATAAGAGAATGATAGGAAGTCTACCGTATGCTCCCGCAGCAGCTGCTCATCTCCCGGCTCCATTGCAATCTGGATTCCTTTTCGCGCAAAAAGCTTCTTTGCATAACCAGGATATTCTCCTCTTGACTGAACATCAATGAAGAAATAGTTCTCCCGATCCTGCTCCAGAGCCTTCCATACGTCTGCCGGCGCGCAGGTGTAGGGATACGTGCTGCCGGCAGCCAGCATGCAGCCAATTTGACAGCCCGGAATGATCTCATGACCGATCTTCGTCGCGATTGCACTGGCCACTAACTCATGATGAGCTGCCTGATACTTCACCTGATCCTTATTCTCTCCCTCTTCGAAGAGAATTCCGGCTCCCATAAAGGGCATATGCAGCAGCATATTAATCTCATTAAATGTCAGCCAATATTTTACCAGATCTTTATAACGGGTAAAAACGGTCCGGCAGTATTTGACAAAGCAGTCCACCATCTCCCGGCTCTTCCATGCGCCGAATTTCTCAATCAGATGCACCGGTACATCAAAGTGGCAGAGGGTCACCAGTGGCTCAATCCCATACTTGCGGCACTCTTCAAATAATTCTTCATAGAAGCGCAGACCTTCTTCATTGGGCGCTTCTTCATCTCCCATGGGGAAAATTCTGGACCAGGCAATGGAGAGCCGGTAGCACTTAAAGCCCATTTCCGCAAACAGCCGGATATCCTCCCGGAAATGATGATACATATCAATGGCCTCATGGCTCGGATATTTATGATCCGGGCGGCAGGCGAGATTCCTCATCTCTCCCAGTGCCACCGGAAAACGATCCTTTCCTGCCGGCACCAGATCCACATTCGCCAGACCTCTGCCACCTTCCAGATAAGCACCTTCACACTGATTGGCTGCCGTCGCTCCGCCCCATAAGAAATCTTTTGGTAATCTGCTCATAGTATACTCCTTTACTAAATCAAACTCATAATTGTGTCACCAGGCTTCACATTTTTACCTACTTCAGGTGCCACATCCTCATACAGGTCTCCATTGGTAACCACAACCGGCGACACCAGGGAATAACCTGCTTTCTCAATTGCTTCCGGATCAAATTCCAGAATCAGCTGTCCCTTCGTAACCGCCTGCCCCTGCTCTGCTTTCGGGGTAAAATGCTCGCCGCTTAGTTCTACCGTATTCATACCTACGTGAATTAAGATTTCCGCGCCATTTTCCGAGGTGATTCCGATCGCGTGTCCCGTTGGGAAGAAGGTCGTGATCACACCGTCGCAGGGAGCATATACCTTGCCTTCCACCGGCAGAATTGCCATGCCCTGGCCTAAGGCTCCGCTCTTAAAAGCGTCATCTTCTACTTCTGCCAGATCGATGGTCTTTCCCTTGATCGGGCTAACCAGACGCTCTGCCTTACCGCCTTTTGCGGTAGCGGCAGGCTTCATTTCTGCTGCCGGCCCATCGTCCTTATAGGTAATGAAGGTTAATACGAATGAAATTACCATAGCTGCCAGAACCGCAATCAGCGCCCAGATTATGCTGGAAGAGTCGGCACCCGCAGCATCTACATAGCTGGGGAAACCAAATACACCCAGTCCGCCCATCGTATACTTAGTCACACCGGCACCACCGATAATTGCGCCGCCGATGGCAGCACCGATACAGGAAATGATAAAGGGCTTCTTCTTCGGTAGAGTGATAGCATAAATACAAGGCTCCGTTACACCACAGATACCGGAGATGATTGCCGGCACGGACATGGATTTGAGTTTCTTATCGCGGGTCTTTAAGAAGATGGCCATAACGACTGCCGTCTGCGCAAAGGAGGCTGCAAACATACCCTGAATGGCAATGTCAAAGCCATTCATTGTTACATTCATAAGCATAATCGGAACCAGGCCCCAGTGCAGACCGAAAATAACAAATAGCTGCCAGAGAGCGCCCAGGAAGAGACCTTCAATAACCGGATTCAGGTTATACAGCCATAGGGTTGCTCCGCCAATGAATGCACTTGCCCAGTTGGTAACCGGCCCGATGATCAGGAAGGCTAAAGGCACGGTAATTACCAGCGTACACAGAGGCACCATGAACATCTTAATAGCGTCAGGCATAATTTTCTTGAAGAATTTCTCAAATTTTGACGCCGCCCATATGGATACGATAATCGGCAGCACGGTACTGCCATATCCTCCGGTGGGCAGCAGCACCGGTATACCAAAGAAGGTAATCTGATAAGCCGATTCAAATATGCTTCCGGCAAACAGAGTACCGATTGCTTCGCTGCCTGCCAGGGTGGCAATTTTCGGATAAAGCAGTGCAGTGGCAATAGCAAGACCGGTAAACTGGTTTATATTGAACTTCTTAGAGGCGGTAACTGCCAGAACAACCGGAAGGAAATAGAAGAATCCATCCCCGACCGCATATAGGATCTGGTACACACCGCTGGTATCGGTCAGAAGCTCCAGGAAGATCAGCAGGTTCAGCATTCCCTTAATAATACCGGCGGCGCACAGGATGCCCAGCGCCGGGGAGAATATTCCGGAGATCAGGTCAATGAGCTTTGCGCCCGGACCCATCTTCCGGGCAGGAACATCTGCTCCTGCATCGCTTCCCTGATTAAAATGTCCAATGTCATTTACTGCTGTATATACATCCGGCACATGATTACCAATCACTATCTGATACTGTCCGGCACTCTGAATGACACTGACAATTCCATCGGTTGCCTTCAGGATATCTATGTTGGCTTTGCTCTCATCCTTGAGCTTAAAACGGAGTCTCGTGATACAGTGGGACACACCTATTATATTGGATTTGCCCCCTACGTTTTGGATGATAATTCTTGCTAAACCATCATATTTATTCATACTGCTCCTTCCCACCGCCCCAGGGCAGCCCACTCGTTTTCTCACTGCTTAAATCCAGTTCCCGCACCTTTTTCCGAACCTCCAATACCATCGAGGGAGAGACGCTTAATTCATCGATCCCGAGCCGCAGGAAAAGCTCCGTCAGCCGGGTGTCCGCACCCAGTTCACCGCAGATGCCGATCCATTTGCCTTCCCGGTGAATATTCTCTGCCGCATATTGAATCAACCGCAGTACCGCTTTGTGATGGGTATTGCAGAACGGATCCAGTTTCACATTCTGCCGGTCAACCGCCAGTGTATACTGGGTCAGATCGTTCGTCCCGACACTGAAGAAATCGACTTCCTTGGCCAGTTCATCACTGATCAGGGCCGCCGCCGGCGTTTCGATCATAATACCGGATTCAATATCACCTTTAAACGGAATTCCTTCTGCCTGTAACTCTGCTTTTACTTCCTTCTCAATTTCCTTGATCTGATGGATTTCCTCGACGGAAATGATCATGGGATACATAATCAACAGATTTCCATACACAGCTGCCCGGTAAATGGCCCGAAGCTGTGTCTTAAAAATCTCCGGCCGGGTCAGACAGATCCGGATTGCCCGATAACCAAGGGCCGGATTCTCCTCCTTATCCAGGTGGAAATAATCCGCCTGCTTATCCGCTCCGATGTCCAGCGTCCGAATGACTACCGGCCGGCCGGCCATCGTCTCGGCCACCTGCTTGTAAACCATGAACTGCTCATCCTCTGTCGGAAAATCCTGGCTCTCCAGATATAGAAATTCACTTCGGAACAAGCCGATTCCCTCTGCATCGTTCATCAGCACATTTCCGATATCCCGGGTGTTGCCGATATTGGCGTAGATCTTTACCTTTCGGCCATCCAGTGTGACATTTTCCTGTCCTTTCAGGGACTGCAGCAGTTCCTTACGCTCTTTGGCTTCACGCTGCCGTTCTTCCATCCGCTGTAAGGTCTCCGGATCCGGATCCACATAGGCCTTGCCCTCGATGCCGTCTACAATCGCAAAAGTTCCTTCCTGGGCCTCGATTAAGGTGTCTCCGATGCCCACCAGCGCCGGAATCCCCATACTTCTGGCCAGAATGGCCGTATGAGAATTGACCGATCCTTCTTTCATCAGGAAGCCTAATACCATGTCTTTATCCATCTGGATCGTCTCACTGGGGGCCAGATCATCTGCTACCAGAATCACCGGCTCGGTAAAGACATTGGGATCCTTCTTTTCCTCATCCAGATTCGCCAGCAAACGGTCGGACACGTCCCGTACATCTGCAGCTCTCGCCTGCATATAGGCATCGTCCATGGCTTCAAAGACAGCTGCAAAGTTATCCGCCGTAGCGCCAATTGCATATTCCAGATTCACCTGCTGCGTGGTAATGATATTCTGAATGGATTCTACATAATCCGGATCCTCCAGCATCATCGCATGAATTTCGAATATTGCCGCATTGGCTTCCCCCACTTCCGTAAGAGCCTTCTCATGAAGTTTCTGAAGCTGCTCCCGGGTCTTTGCCAAAGCGTCCTCCATACGTGCAAGTTCTGTCTGGGCATCCTCCACTTTATAACGTTTAATCATGTGCCCCTGCCGCTTAAAAAAGGCCAGCTTCCCCATACAGATATCCTGATATACACTTTTACCGCTAATTGTCAACATACCGTCGTCACCTCCTTTCTCCTATCCGCTAAAACTACATAACTTAAAAATTAGCTTCAAAAAATGCCTTTAACTCCTCGGCACGGGAGTCCTCATCCGGACCTTCTACCCGAACGGTCACTTCATTGCCACTCTTTACCCCCAGGCTCATAACCGCCAGCAGCCTTTTCGCATCCGCCGACTTGCCTCCGAATTCAATTACAATTTCGGACCGGCCATTCTTGGCCTCCTTCACCAGCAGACCAGCCGGTCTTGCATGGATTCCCAAAGGATCCTTCACAACATACTGAAATTCTTTCATACCACATACCAACCTTTCTTCAATTTATATCAGCCTAAGCTGTTTAAATGCCTGATAAATCCCATTCTCCGACACCTTGCCTGTTACCAGATCCGCCACGGCCTTAAGACCATCCACCGCATTGCCCATTGCTACACCAATCCCGGCCTGCTGCAGCATCTCCACATCGTTCCATCCATCTCCAAAGGCAATGGTATCTTCCGGTCCTATTCCAAGCCTTTGCAGCAGAACCTCCATTCCAAATGCCTTGTGCATTCCCTTCTCCGAAATTTCCCCGCTGCCGGGATCTTCCTGGTTCAGCACACTATTGGGGATAATCGTAAAATAGTCCCCAAACTGCTCCCGGAGCTCCTCTAACCCGGCATCTGCCTTAAAGTACAGGACCTTATTAACCGAATCCACGGATTTCAGGTCTTCCCGGATCTCCATGGTATGCAGAAATTCTCCTGCTCGCCCCTGGTCCTCCGTTTCCTCCAGATACCATTCCCGCTTGATTTCTTCGCGGAAATTCTGAAAGGAAGTTTCGTTCAGATAGCATTTGTCATTCGTTTCCAGCACCAATATAACCGCATGCTTCTCCAAAAACTCCACCAAAGAAGCTACCTCTTCCTTTTGCATCGGCTGGTGAAAAAGACTTTTGCCCCGATACTCTACATAAGCTCCGGCACTGGCGATCAGGCCGTCATACTCCAATGCCTGTATTGCAGAAGGAATTGCGCATCTCGCTCTGCCGCTGGCAATTATGATCTGATGCCCATTGGCCTTTGCCAGCCGAATTGCGTCCCTTACGGACTCCTGCAGTTCGGCTCCATGTTCAATCAACGTTCCATCTATGTCAAAAAAAAGATACTTGGTTTTCACAGCTGCGCTCCTCTTTCTATTGTCGCCAAAAACACAAAAAACCCAAGCATTTCCATAAGTCTCGATGGAAACACCCAGGTTTTGCCTGCCAAACAGTAACAATCCCGCGATAATCATAATTCAATTATATGATACCAGGGTCAAAAGGTCATGCGTTTCATGCTTGCATGAAAAAGCATGACTTTGGGACCCGCAAAACATGAGAAAGTAGCCCGAATAGGGCGGATTTCGAATGTTTTTA
>Ga0153991_1000235_pt1 | contig 14157 bp, 8 predicted proteins | sample TSNC075MetaG_FD_104681 | JGI IMG/M metagenome (GOLD analysis project Ga0153991, IMG submission 104681) | Attine ant fungus gardens microbial communities from North Carolina, USA - TSNC075 MetaG | ecosystem: Host-associated > Fungi > Mycelium > Unclassified | place: USA: North Carolina, Jones Lake...
AGTCTGAGGATTAGACCTCAGACTTAACAACATCTCTTGTTATTATCTAAACCTTGCTTGAACTCTCTTGAAGAACTCTTTTCTCAAATCACAAATCAAGTAAGTAACCATTTGTGATAGCCAGAATAAAACCAACTGCTCTTTATTAGTGTTTGACAAAAAGAACTCAATAGAGTTCCCATTGGATTTTCTACACTATATATACAATTACTATGTGGCTGTGCTCCTTATCTCCCATGGTCTCCATATTACTTGTCAACTGACTTCTTTATTATATGCTATGACTGTGATGTGACCATTCTGTGACCACTATCACACCTTTTTTTTGTGACTCTGTGACTGTCATGTGATATCTTTCCATGCCCCACCTTAGTAATAAAAGAAAAAAAAGAAAAAGAAAAATTAAATAATAACTTAGCTGTTTTGCCAAATTATAATAGCATACTTGTAATATATGTCATAGGATTTGTTACCATGCCCCCCAATTGCCTCCTGCTCATTTTTATTTAGAGTAGTTAGCTTTATAATTGATGATTTTTTAAAAATAATAATAATAATTACCTCTTTCTCTTATACTACTATCTTATATGGTCCTAATAGAGAATTAGTAAATATACCAAACTTTCCTTCTCATAATCAACTAATAGCACTCTGAACAACAAGTATATTAGTCAAGACCCCTTCTTATTAATAGAAGTTGATGCATTTGCTTATAGAGGACATTCCCCAAATATCAATTACAATCAATAAAGATCTCAATCTACTGAGTCTACTGAATCTGGTGAATTCAAAGCCTTCTCTATGGACTATACAGATAGGATGCAAGCTCAAAACCACCAGTCATGGGCCAATCAACTTGAAGAGGAAAAACAGAATATTCTCTCCTAGGTCAATATATCTCATGTTTACAATGAGACTAACCTGCCCATCCATTCATCTCATGTCAATAGTACCAACTATTCAGTTTCTTCTCCAGATCTAGAACCCTTGGCTATCCCATATCAGGCAAATCAATCTGCAGACCCACAACTATGGGATAGAAATTTTAATTCAATCTCTCTATTTGGTACAGATGAATTCCTAGTAGGTAATACCAAGAACATTATATGCTCTCTTCAAAGGAGTGCTACCTTTATCAAACAAAGGCCTCTAGGTGACAAAAGCAGTTAAGATATCTCTCAAATCTCAGAATTTGGCTTCACAGCATAAGATCCCATATCTTCAATCTATAGCTCTAGATAGAACAAACTCATAGCAAGCAACAACTCAAGGACTTTTTGACATCTAGGATCCTCTCACCTATTCCTCCTAGATCTAGCACAAATGTCTTAACCAAATCTAAATATTACAACAATATCAAGTCTTTTGCACAAGCCACCAAAGAAAGTTTCAAAGACATATTGAAGATAAAAGAGGTCTTTTCCAAACTGTTGACAAAATGCACAATATGATACACAATACTAATTAAAAGATATGTTCCAAGATCAACACGACCACTAAAGTCCACTCTAAGTCTGAGTTGACAAGAAAAACTCAATGGAGTTCCTATTGGATTCTATATACTACTTATACAACTATTACATAGTCTGTGCACTACTTTCCCATACTCACCATGTGACCTGTCATGTAATGTGACCATATGACTTTCCCATTTCATGTGACTATAATACTTGTGATATGACACTTTCCTATACTTCTTATATGTAATAAAAAAAGAAAAAGAAAAAAAAATATAAATAATGACTTAGCTATTTTGCCAAGTCATGATACTACCCTTCTCTTAAGTTTCCTTGTCCCAAGGATTTATAGCTTGTAATATGGGTCAACTATGTTGCTTATTTTGTCTTTATCTTTCTCCATCTATTCCCTAATTTCTAACTCCTTTTGCTTGATTTCTTCTTTTTTCTCCCTTATTGTTTCTAATGCTCTTCTCTCATTTCTTTGTTTTACTTTCTACCATTTCCAGTTTCTCTCAAGTCTTCCCCAATATTCTTCATTATACTTCTTATCTGTCATGACTTGGCAAAATAGCTAAGTCATTATTTCTTTTTCTTTTTCTTTTCTTTTTCTTTTATCTTGGACTTACTACACAGAAAAGAGTGCAAAAAAGTATCACATCACATAGTCACATAGTTATAGTCACATGACAAGAAGTCACAGCATTACATCATATAATATCACATGATGGTCACATGATAGGCATGGGAAAGTAGTGCACAGACCATGTAGTAGTTGTATAAGTAATGTAAAAAATCTAACAGGAACTCTATTGAGTTCTCTTTGTCAAATGCTGATAAAAGAGCAGTTGGCTTTATTTTGGCTCAGGAGTTGGCTCACTGATATTATCTAACTACCCAAATAATTTCTTTGCTGTAAACCTTCCTGGTAATTCTCCTTTTTTAAATGTTTCTTTTTCTTTTTTCTACCTATTTACTTCCTCTATATTCTGTTGGTACTCTTTTTCAAATTCTTTGATTGCTTCCCTTGCATTCTCCAAATTCTCCTTTCCCTCCCAAGTGTTTGATTCTGCTGTGAATTCTTTCCAGCATACCAAGTATTTATCTTTCTCTCTAATCTACTACTTGTTTAGAATTTTCTCTATCTTCTATTTTTCTTCTTCTTCAATTATTACTAGAGCTGGTTGCTCCTTTCTCTGCTCTTCTACTTGCCTTACATAGCATTGTATTCTACTAACATTTACTACTGGATGTATTTTTACTATACTAGGTAATTCTAGTTCTACTGCATTTGAGGATACTATCTTCTTTATCTTATAAGGGCCAACAAATCTCTTTGTCAGCTTTTCTATTCTTCTTCTAACCATTTGGTATTTCAAGTCCTTAGTACTAAGCATAACTAAGTTCTCTACTCTATAGTCATTGACTTCTACTTGTCTCCTATTAGCATATTTCTTTATCTCTTCTTGTACTTTTCCTAGCATTGTTTTTGCTTCCTCCTGAATTTCTTTTATTTTTTCTATGAATTTTCCTACCCCTTCATATTTCTCCTTCATTCTTCCCTTGAATCCTATCCTAGGGTCTTGCCCATAATTTACCTTAAAAGGCAACATTCAAGTACTTGAGTATGCTTTATTGTTGTATACAAACTCTGTTGTTTCCAACTATTCAGGCCATTGTTCTTGCCTATGATCAATGAATATTCTCAAGTATTACTCTAACTCCCAGTTCATCCTTTCTATTTGTCTATCTGTTTGTGGATAAAACACTATTGACAATTTACTCTCAATCTCTAATATCCCATTCAGCTCTCATATTAAACCTGCTGCAAATTGAGATCCTTTATCTGAAATAATGCTTTCTGGTAGCCCATACAGTTTCCACATGTTATCTCTAATCAGTCTTGCTAATCCTTCTGCCAATGTTTTCTTTGTAGTTGGTATAAGTGATAAAGTCTACTGATATATGCATCCATAGTTTCTCTGGAATTGAATTTGGCATTAACTTTTGTGCTGGCTATTTTGTGCAGTTTTTATTTCACTGACAGACATCACATTCTTCCATATATTGTTTTACCTCCTTTGTTACTTCTAGCCACCAAAAATTGCAAGTAACTAGTTTTACCATCTTCTATTGCCCCCATGGTCTCTTACTGGCATGTCATGATGCAGCCTAATTATTTCTGCCCTAAGCTTATTATCTTTTGGTACATAGACCTTTTCTTCTTTGTACATTATGCTATTGACTTCTCTCTATTCCTTGTCTCTTGACATTTTTACCCCTGCTCACTTTATCTCTTTTATAGCCTTTATTACTTTATTGTCCTTTACCTTTGACTTTCTAACTTCCTCTAGTAGATTTACTTCATCTACTAAGATTTCTACTGCCTATGTTCTTTTTACTTCTAACCATTCTGGTTTCACCAATATCTCATCCTTGTTGTCTTTTTTCACTCCAACTTTCCAATCCAGTCTTTTACTCAAACTGTTTGCTTTTCCCATCTTGCTTCCTAGAACATGCTTTAGTATAAAATTGAACCTAGATAGGTATAAAGCCCATCTTGCTTGTTTCCAATTTAACTTCTGCACTTTTATAAAGTATTCAAGATTCTTGTGATCTGTCCAGATCTTGAACTTAATTATTGCTCCTTTCAGGAAGTGTCTCCATGCTTCTAAACATCTGACTACTACTAGCATTTCTTTGTCATGTATCTCATAGTTTATCTTAGTATTACTTAGAAATTTTGAAATAAAAGTGACTGGTCTCTACATCTCATCTGAGCACTTCATTAAGAGTACTTCTATCACAGTTTCTTGTAACCCACAGCCACAATGGCCCTACAAGAAGATGTCATCTGCTTAGTCATGCTATTTACAACCATTTTCCATTCTTTGTACTGATTTACTAAGACTCCTAGCTATAAACTAGCATATTGATGTTGATACTCTAGTTTTGTCCTCCATCTAGTAGACTCATTTGGAATCTAGTTGAAATTGTCCTCATTATTCTCAACCCTAGTCTATTACAAATAAAAGGGCAATAGGTAGAGGTTGGTCCAGCTAGTTAGCCAAGACTAAGCCCAGTCACTCTAGAGTTCTTACTTGACAACTTCTCTAGTTATATAATTTGAAGTATTTGCTTTAACCCTAAACTCTTTGTCTAAGTTTGGTGCTACTAATACTGGTTTTATCATAAAGACCTGTTTAAGCTTGTCAAATGCTCACTATTGCTCTGCTTCCCATTACCACTTTATGTCCTTCTTCATGAATATATTCATTGGCCTTGCTACTTGAGCAAAATCTTTGATAAACCTCCTATAATAATTTGTGGGACCTAAGAATTTCCTGACATCTTTTATATCTTTGGGCTTTGGCCAACTAAGTATTCCATCCACCATTTCTTTCTCCATTTTTATTCTGTTGGGTTCTATAACAATCCCTAGGAATCTTATCTTTCTTACTTTTCACACATACTTTTCTGGCTTGACATATAAGTTATTTTCCTCTAACCTTCTCAATATTTCCTCTACAATTTTATTATATTCTTCCTTAGTTTCTATCTCCACTAATATATCATCTACAAATGCTGTGACTTTTCCTTTGTTGATTAGGTCCCTTAAAATTTCATTCATTGTCACCTAAAATATGGCTGGTGAGTTTGTTATTCCAATGAATATCACAGTTGGCTTAAAGGAGCCTATATGCATTGTAAATGCTCTCTTCTACTCATTTCCTTCCTTAATCCTTATATTGTTGAACCTCCACCTCAGATTCATTTTGATGAACACCTTTTTGCTATCCATGTTGTTAATTAACTCTGTAATTAATAGTAATGGGTAATTATTTTTCACTATCTAGTTGTTTAGGTTACAGTAGTCTATTACTATCTGCTTACTTTTATTTATTTTTTCTATGAAAAATACCAGTGATGTTTGAGAGGATTTGGATAGTCTGATATATCTCTTTCTTAGCTAGTTCTCCATGAACTTTTGGACTTCCTCTCTTTCATTCTTGGATAAAGGATATATTCTTCCCTTTTGTGGTTTAAACATCTCCTTGAGATCTATCACGCGATTCCAAATTTTCCTTGTTAGTATCCTCTCTGATTCTACTTTCCCAAATACTTTTCTCTACTTTAAGAACTTTTCTGGGACTAACTCTTCTATTTTCCTATGATCCTTTTTTATTTCTTTTTCCTTTCCCCAATCCTCTTTATTGTCTATTATCCATTTGATGATTTTCTCTTCCTCTTAAGTTATCACTTTTTTTTTCCCTTTTGACTTTCTTCTTTTTCTACTTTAGTACTACCCTGCTATACAAGGGTGGGCACATCGTCATTTTGACCTCCCCAGTTTCCCAATTTATTTCTGGGTTATATGCTTATAACCACAGCATTCCCAGTATCACTTTTATACATTTGTTTTCACCTAATGTATAATAGCTCTTCCACTATTATTTGTTCCATTGACATTTCTAACTATTATTGGTCTCTTTAGCTTCTGCAGCTTAAACACATATTTTGCTACTGTCCTTTTGTTTATAAACATCCCTGTTGTGCCACTATCCAAGAGCACTTTGACTGTTACTCCTTCATGGGTATTGACCTTTTCTACTCTAATATTCAACCATACTTCTCTTAACATTTTGAAGGTTCTCCTGACCTTCCTTTGGCTATCCCTTTTTTTTGCTGCACTTTTCAACTCTTCTGGTCATGCACTGCTGTTATTGATAGACTATGATAGCCCTTAATGATCACCTAAGGTAGATGTTCAAGAAGAACTCAATGGAGTTCTTCATTGGATTGCTTGACTACTTATATTACTTTACAAGTGGCTGTACACTACTAGTCCATGATCACATGTCTTTCTGGAATGTTCTATGATCATATAACCTTGTCACATGATCAGATTACCTAAGTTCCCATGCTATTTATATCTTGACTCTGTTATATAACTTGATATTGTAGATCAAGTGTTCAAATATATAAGAATTTATTTTCTTTTTGGGGCTCTCATAATACTAAGTTCTTTAAGTCCTTGGCCAACAGACTAAATATGAAGTTACACTTTACCTCAGGATACCACCCAGACCAGACAGAACATACCAACCAGACACTGGAGCAATTTTTAAGAATCTACTACAACTATCAGCAATCAGATTGGCCCCAACTACTACCCCTGGCAGAATTCACCTACAATAATACCCTATCATCATCTACCACCAGGACCTCCCCTTTCTTCACCAACAAAGGGTACTACCCAAGAGTCCAGTTCCAAGTCCAGAGAAAACTATCATGACTTGGTAAAATAGCTAAGTCATTTTCTATTTTTCTTTTTGTTTTGTTTTGTTTTATTTAGTCAGATCATTACTAAGGTAGAGCATGGGAAAGTATCATGTGACAGTCACATAGTCACAAAGCATGACATTGGTCACACACACAAGGTCATGGTCACAATATGTGATGAGGTAGATACATGACAGAAATAACATGAGGACCATAGAAGGATGTTGCATAGCCACTATAATAAAATGTATAAGTAGTGTACAGAATCAAATGGGAACTCTATCGAGTTCTTCTTGTCAACTCTGACTTGAAGTGGATTTAAGTCGTCACAGCTAAAGTCTTACAAGAACTACCTCAAGGAACAACTAATAATTTCATATCAGACTTAAAAAGGATATATGACAAACTGAAACAAACCATTCAGATGGCCCAGTATTGCTAACAAATAGGAAGTGTTCCCTAGATCCTGAAATCCAAGTGGAAGACCAAGTTTTTACCTAGCAAAATCCATTAGAACCATCTGACCATCTATCACAAAAGGCTACTTACTGATTTGTGATTTGATATTGGAATATTATAAAAGGCTTAGAAAGTGAGTTTGAGACAGTGACAAGAGATGTTGTTAAGTTTGAGGTCTAATCCTCAGACAAGAAGTCCTTATGTATAGGATTGTGATGGTCTGTGTACTAGGACAGATCATCACATGCTACTACCTATTGTTTTACATATGGTAGTGCCTTTGTACTCTAAAATGCAATAACTTAACCATATGGAGGCTGTCCTTTGTTCTAAGAAAAGGACAGATGACTATCTATGGATAATTAATGAAGTCTATGTACAAACATTGAGGCCTTCATATCTCCACTAATATTAATTGCCTTGAGATTGTTTTAGACTCATTCTGAGTGTTATGAAGAAGGCTTCTGCTGAGCCTAGAATCAAAGCATCAATCATGGTGGTTTCCGAGATATTAGCAATTTAATAAATAGTAACATAGTATGTTACTAGTTGATCTGCTTAATATCTTGGCTAATATTGATTGCCTCAAAACATGACTGGTATTGATCAGAAGGTTTTTTTGAGGGCTTTCCATAGCCTTTGAGACTGTGAGAATCATTGAAGAATTGATGGAGATATAGCCAAATGAAGTTTGTGACACCATCAAAAAAATTAGCAGAATGCTACCTTGGCCTGTTCAAAGTACTGGGCAAACTGGGACACATTTCTATCTAGTCAAGCTTCCAAACTACTTAAGAGCTATCCACCTCATCTTCTACATATCCCAACTAGAGCTAGTATACTTTAGCTGGATCCTGAACAAAAATAACATACCATTGCTATCTATTGAGATTAATGGACACCTGGAATTCAAAATTGCACAAATCCTAGATACAAAACTTGATCAGCAAAGAAGAGACCTCCTAATGTATCTCATACAATAGACAGGTTATAAAGGATCTGCTAACCTGTCAAACATCCTTGAACTTGTTAATAACTTTCACCACCAATACCCTAGGAAACCAAGCCCTAGGAGCACTGCCAAACCCACAAACTCACCACATTGCTTGGAAGCCAGCATTATTAATAATCACTGAGAGAGTCAAGTTTATGGCCACAAGAGTATAGCCATAAGAGGAAGTACTGTCATGCCCCTGTGATACCTCAGACACAGGGTGATATGCATGCAATGTTAATCATAACACATATATACTGGACTATCCTTGGGTTCCTGTGCATATGCTTATGTCATCAGGAAACTCGACGCACGTCCCAACTGCTTTCCTCATGTGTGCTTATCATAGCTCCTTTGTCTGGGAAATTCCTTAGGAACTATAAAAGACTTACTATTAATTAAATGACTTAGTTTCATTCTCAACTAGGATTTTCAGACAATACTAGTTTTTCTCCTCTTCTTTACAGAATTTATCTCCACTGTCCAATAAACCAATTGTTTTTCTACTGGACAGAGTACAGGAAGGCACAATCAAAATTGAGACCAAGCTCACAAGGGAATCCTGTATTGAACTACTAGATTCTGACAAATACTATAACTACTCTGAAGGATATTATTTGATTTTTTATAACTCTTCTCCTGAGAAACTGTCATTAACAAAAGATAGGAGAGAGACAGGAACGAAAAGATTCATGGTTCTTTTTTCAAATATATGAAATAGAGGAACCATATAGAGAGCAGAGAGAATTGGGCAAAAAGCAGATTTTTGACTAACACCAATGTCTATATTGAACAGTGGTGACATGAAATGATTCCAAATATATTAAGTATGTCTGTTAGTTAAGTAGTTAAAGAAGAAGTAAGTGAGTTTGTCATTGAAGCCTACTTTGGCCATAATTAGAGGAAGTAGTTGGTAATTAAGCAAAGGAAAGAATTAAGCAATGTTGAATGCTAGGATATTTGTATATAGTTTAATCTAACCTGCACAAACTACATAGGTAAGAAATACTCCTGTACTAGTAGTGGATTGCTATTAAATACCACCTAGTTGATTAGGGTGCAGGAAATTTAATGTGATAGAGTAGACTTGAATTCTATTGCTTATAGCTTTTTCAATGAGTTTTCTGATTATTTTGAGTAGTATAATAGGTTGAAAGGATTTAGGAGTATCATATGAGAGTTTGTTGGGTTTTGAAATGATAATAAATGACAATTTCTTAAAGTGCATAGGATAATAGCTAAGATTGATGTATGTATTGGCTATGTTGATGATGTTGGTCATATATTCAATATTATTTCAAGGTGCCTCTATAAAAGGTAATCTGAGTCTGGGACAAAACTATTATTATATTTACTAAGTACTTATTACAAAAGGTCACTTACTGGTTTGTGATGGATGATTTGATACTTGAGTAGTTCAAAAAAGCAAAGTTTAGACAGTGACAAAAGAAGTTGTTAAGTCTGAGGTCTAATCCTCAGACAGAAAGTCCTTATATACAGAAAAGTGATAGTCTGTGTACTAGAACAGGCTATCATATACTACTACTTATTGTTTTACATATGGTAGTGCCTTTGTACTCTAAAATGCAATAACTTAACCATATGGAGGCTGTCCTTTGTTCTAATTAAAGACAGATGACTATCTATAGTTAATTAATTTATGTCTATGTACAAACATTGAGGACTTCATATCTTCACTAATATTCATTGCCTTGAGGTTATTCTAAGCTCATTCTGAGTGTCATAAAGAGGGCTTCTGATGAGCCTAGAACCAAAGCATCAATCATGGTGGTTTTCAAGATATTGGCAATTTAATAAATGGTACTATAGTGGTTACCTGTTAATCTGCCTGATATCTCAACCAATATTGATTGTCTCAAGACATGACTAGTATTGATCAAAAGGTCTTTCTGAGGGCTTTTTGTAGCCATTAAGACCATGAGAACAGTTGAAGAATTGATAGAGATATGGCTGAATAAAGTTTGTGACAACTAGTGAACTATAAAAGGATCAGAAAGGTCAGATGATACCTGTCTTTAAGTTCTTGTTAATGAAGTCTCATAATGTCTGCAGTTCCATGGTAGAGAGTGAGTAGATAGGCCTATATGGAGGTATTTTTTCCTCCTTTAACTATATTATCAGGTTATATGGGCAATGTTCTAGAAGTTGCTTTGAATGTTGTTTACTAAATACCTCTGCAAATTTATGGTATTCTGGGGGTATGCTACTTAGGTCTAGGTATACAGATTCTACCCTTGTAGGTCTCACAGTAGTTCCAGGTGAGTTAATAGATAGTTGAAACATAGTCAATTACTTGGTCTTATATGCTAAGTAGTAAGTTGTTGTATTAATCAGAGTGATTAAGGGTTTACTAGATAGTGGTTTAGATGCTCAACATTTGGATATTAGGTTCTTCTTGAGTTTAGATCTGGGTAGGTTTGGATTCCAAAGGGCCTTAGGTTTAGATAAAGAGGTAGTAGTTTTTTTTTGGTCTAGAAATGAGACAGTTCTTGAGGACTAGTTAATGGTTGGGTTATGGGTACTTAGCCAGCTTAGACCCAGGACCACTGAGCATGACCCATCTCAAGGGGCCATAAAAAACTCAGTTAGGAAGTAAGAGCCACAAGAAAGTTAGATTGGTAGTATCAATACTTGGGTTATAAAGTTATGAATACTACTGTCTATCAGAGTAATGGATTGGAGCTTAATTTCTTTAGTCTGCAACTTTTAAGCCAAAATAAATACAAGGTCCATAAGACAATCTAAAGTACCAGAATTCACTATACCTACAAAATCTTCTTTCATATGTTTGAACTATAACTTGATAAGAAAGGACCTTATAGTTGTCGATGATGCTATGCCAACACAGAGAAGAGTATTCCAAGAGTAGTTTATGCAGTTTCTCTTCTGGAACCCAGGTAAACTATCCCAATATTTTTTGAAGAGTTCTCCAACAATATCTTTGTTTCAAGATATACAGTATATGCTGCCAGCATCATAAAACTTCATTGAGACTATTATGAACAGGCTTTGGCTAGGTGACCAAATTACTTGTATTTTGTAAGGAAGCTAAACTCCAAGCTGGAGTTAAGCCAACTGCTCTTTGTTCAGCATTTGACAAAGAGAACTCAATAGAGTTCCCATTAGATTTACTATACTATATATACAATTACTATGTGGCTATGCTTTTTTATCTCCTATGGTCTCCATGTGACTGTGACTTGTGACCATTGTCACACCTTTTGTGACTCTTGTGACTTGTCACATGATATCTTCTTGTGCTTTACCTTAGTAATAAAAGAAAAGAAAAGAAAAGAAAAGAGATATTAAATAATGACTTAGCTATTTTGCCAAATCATAATATATTTCAGGCATAAGCCTAGATTTATTTGGTGTTGGTGCTTTACTTATATCAATCTCCTGTCTGGGTCTAGAATACTTGTGCTAGTCTGGTTGGAAACTTGATGTTGAGTTGGGAGTTGGATCAAAGGTAGGGATTTTGTCCTTTCTGAGCTAATGCATTCATTCAAGGGAAAGTTTCTAATAGTCTCAATATGTTGGGTTTTTGCTAAGGAGATCTGTAAGGTACATAGTAGGTATTGTTAATTTTTCTCCTTCCGAATTTGCTTCCAATAGTTATTATCAATCTTCAAGATAGTCTGTTTTAGGTTCTCAAAGAATGAGAGATCTTCCTTACAGAACCTCAGTTTGTTTCTGATTCTAGAAGGTATGGAATCCTTTACTATCTTTCTTAGAGCTTTGTTATTCTATCTTATCCTATTCTGATACTTTGCAAATTGAATAAAATAAGCTACTGCTTTCTCTTTGTGAAAAAAGAGCAAGGCAACAATAGTGTCTTCATTGTCATTCTCTAGTGAGTAAGATCTGAAAATATTTGACAACTTTTGAATAAAGACTAGCCAGTCTTCTAGGAAATCATAGGTTTGGAGTAGGTTAGGTTTATTTATATAGGAATCAAAATAGTCCAGGGCTATCCCCCAAAGATATGATATAGCAAAGAAGATTTTTTTGGAGTCCTAGGTGAACTCTCCAACACAAGCTCAAAAGTAGATCTAACATTGGAAGATAAATGCTCTCAATTTGTCTAGGTTACCCCTTGTAAAAAGGTCTGGTTTGCAGATATCCTTTTGCCTCCTTTGGGTATAGAATTCTGTTTGTTTTTCAAGTGCCAATAGTGCAGCCCTTAACTCTAAGTTCAAAATCTCAGGCTAGTCTGTAGTGCATAGCTCTAAAGTCAATGGAAGGAGAGGCAACAACATGCATATTGGGGTAGGGAGGTTACTCTCTGCTAGTAATATTTTCCAATATATCTTGGATGGTAAGGTGTTGATTTCTTATCTGTATGGTCATGAATAGCCTATCTATCATAAATGGTCACTTACTTATTGTAATTGGTGATTTGATACTTTGAGAAGCTCAAAAATGCAAAGTTAAGAGGGTGACAAAAGCAGTTATTAAGTCTGAGATCTAACTCTTAGACTATGAGTCCTTATATATAGAATTGTTATGGTCTGTGCACTAGATCAGGTTATCACATGCTACTACCTATTGTTCTACATATGGTAGTGCCTTTGTACTCTAAAATGCAATAACTTAACCATATAGAGGCTATTCTTTGTTCTAATAAAAGGCAGATAACTATCTATGGGTAATTAATTAATGTCTATGTATAAACATTGAGGACTTCATATCTCCACTAGGATTCATTGCCTTGGGATTTTTTTAGGCTCATTTCAAGCATTATAAAGATGGCTTCTGTTATGCCTAGAAGCAAAGCATCAATCATAGTGGTTTTTGAGATATTGGTGATTTAATAAACAGTACCATGGTAGTTACCTGTAGATCTGCCTGATATCTCAACCAATATTGATTGCCTCAAAACATGACTGGCATCAATCAAAAGGTTTTTTTAAGGACTTCCTAGAGCCATTAGGACTGTGAGAATCTTTGAAGAATTGATGAAGATAGGTCCAAATGAAGTTTGAGACAATACTCTAGATATGTTATGAACATCACCTTTTACTTGTCTTCTTCCTTAATTTGTACATTATTGTACCCCTATCATAGGTCTATCTTTATAAGCACCTTCTTTGTTTCCATAGTGTTGATCAAGTCAAAAATTAAGGACAATAAATAGTTATTCTTGATTATCCCTTATTTAGATACCTATAGTCTTGTACTATTCTCTTTTTTTTATCCTTTTTCCCAACAAAGAATACTAGTGAAGTCTGTGATAACTTTGAGAGTTTGATGTACCCTTTTCTTAACTGCTCTTCTACAAATTCTCACATTTTCTCTTTCTTTTCTCTTGATATCAAAATATGTTCTTTCTTTTCTTAGTATCTACTATGTACGCAAGACCGAACGTGGGATGATGGCTGCTGACTCAGAACTGACCAAGCAGCTTTCTTCACACACTCTCTTGAAACTCTTGAAAAATTCTGTAAAATTCTGTAAAATTCAAATAAATTCAGAATAAATTCAAATAAATTAGAATAGGCAGTGAGCAAAGCGAGCTGACTGTGGTCTTACTGTTGTAAGTCAGGTCACTTTGCTCCCTTCCTACAACAGTGCAAATTACCAGTGAAGGAAGGGAGCAGAGCGACCTGATGTACAATTTGCAAACTAACTGTGGCCTTACTGTTGTAGGAAGGGAGCACAGTGACCTGACTTACAACAGTGCAAATTAACAGTGAAGGAAGGGAGCATAGCGACCTAACGTACAATTTACAAACTGACTGTGGCCTTACTGTTGTAGAAAGGGAGCACAGCAACCTGACATACAATTTACAAACTGACTGTGGCCTTACTGTTGTAGGAAGGGAGCAGAGCGACCTGATGCACAACAGTGCAAATTACCAGTGAAGGAAGGGAGCACAGCGACCTGACGCACAATATTGCTCACTGTGTCACAGACCGTTGTTGGAAGGGAGCAAAGCGACC
>Ga0153991_1000237_pt1 | contig 14122 bp, 10 predicted proteins | sample TSNC075MetaG_FD_104681 | JGI IMG/M metagenome (GOLD analysis project Ga0153991, IMG submission 104681) | Attine ant fungus gardens microbial communities from North Carolina, USA - TSNC075 MetaG | ecosystem: Host-associated > Fungi > Mycelium > Unclassified | place: USA: North Carolina, Jones...
ACCAATGGGATGGGCGTTTTTGATAAGGCGGTTGAGGAAGGGATTATTGACCGGATTCTGACCACGAATGTGATCTACCAGAGCCCGGAGGTGTTGTCCCGCAGTTATTATTCCAGCGTGGATCTGAGTAAGTATATTGCCTTGCTGATTGATACGATGAATCATGACGTGTCGATCGAATCGCTGCTGAGTCCGGTAGAGAAGATTCATACCAGGGTGGAGAATTATAAGGAGAAACAGAGGCGGCAGCAACTAAAACAGCAGCAGAAGTAACAATGTGATTTATCGGAAGGACCGGTGCCAGGGCACCGGTCCTTCCGTCTGTTTACCACCGTGGCAGGGGAAACACAAGAAGCCCAAACGCTGAACAAATTTTGTGTTTTATTCCAATGCTGAACAAAACCTCAGATGCCATGAGAAACCTTTCATGATCTCAAGGATTTATTCGTAGGAAAGCGCTCTTGTCTGTGTTATAACCTGGATATACAGCCGGGAAACCCGGTGAGTGACGATTTAATTTAGGGAAGGAGAAATGTGTATGTCAAAGAAGGTAGCACGGAAGCTGCGTACATCCATGGCATTTTTGTTGGCACTGGTTATGATGATCAGCATGGCATCGCCGGCAGCTGTGTATGCTGCAGAGCTGGGATCGGACGATTCCCGGCAGACATCCGCCGTTACGGAGAACGGCGAATCCACGGAAGCGGTTCCGGAGGAGGAAGAAAGCACAGAAGCGGTTCCGGAGGAAGAGTCCTCCGAAATAGCGTTATTGGAAAGTGAGGAGGAGACGCAGACGGCTATCGATGTGTATGCCGGCGTTCCCGTATTTACGGAAGATGACGTAGAGAGCATTCAGGCTTATACGGCTCCGAACTTCTATGGACAGAGACTCTCGAAGATAGAAGTTACCTTTAAGAACGGAACCAATATGACCGGCGCCGCGTTAGCTTCCAGCTATACGGTATGGGACCGGGCGTTCCAGAGCGGTTCCTTTGAGACCGGATCCATTATAAGCGTAAACACCGACGGTTATAAGGTTACGCTGAATTTCGACAATGGACCGGCAAACAATAACCCCTTTGGTATGCTTAGCACTACCGTATGGGCTATTGCCAATGTGTATGACGGAAACGGAAATATTAACGGGTATGAGGTGAAGACAGGCAACAGCCTGTACCAGTATTTCACCCGTGAGAATCTGGACCTGGTATTGGGTGTCGGCACAGCTCCGAACATGACCACCAGCCTGGCCCTTACAGACAGCTTTGGGCATTATCAGGGCGGCGGAGTCTGGAACGAAACCATTAACCAGACGTATGATGATTATCAGTTTACGACGTTGGATGTGTCGGTAGCACCAGCGAAGTACAGGCACTTTGACGGTGAAGTACCGGTATTCTATTATGTGCCGGACAGCTACAGCAGCAGCAAACCCATGTCGCTGGTTCTGTACATAACAGGACAGGGAACCTCTTATTGGGAAAGATACGATGGGGATAACTTCCTGGCATGTAACCTTGGGACCAACGTTACCTATGATAATTCGATGGCTTCCTGGGTGGAGCTGTCAAAGGATAGCAATCCGAATAATGATATGATTGTAATCAGCCCTCATGTATATTCCAGCGCGAACAATGACGCGGCACAGGAAGTAGCCGGAATTATTCAACACTTTAAGGACAATTACAATATTGACCAGGTAATTCTCGTTGGCAACTCCAACGGTACCGGTATCAGCGGGTCCACGATTCGCCAGTATCCGGAGCTAATAGATGCCTTTGTCTGCAACAATGGCTGGATCGGAAACGGTCCGAACCAGGCTACGATTGGTACTTCACAAGCCTGGACAGCAGAAGAGAAGCAGGCAGTAGCAGAAAACGGTGTGGCGATCTGGGCCCTGAGCGGTGAGAAGGATCACGCGGCAGGTGGAGCCAATCCCAAATACATCGTACAGTCTCTTGACGATCTCCTGCCGTATTATCAGGCAGCCGGCTGGTCGGAAGAATGGATTGCCCAGAACCTCCGGTTCTCCTGCTATAAGTCCTGGCAGTTTGACCAATGGGGCGTCAGTAACCATTCCTGTATAAAGGTAACCTCCTGGAATTATATTACACAGCCTTACTTAAACGTATATGAGGATGGCGGCAAGCTGGCAGTTGGGGCAGAATACCATATGTCCGAAGCCGGGGACAGCTCCGTAAATTCGTATAACTTTGTGGCGTATCCGGAAAGTGTAAGTGAATGGGCACTTTCTTCTAAGGCAGAGACACAGGAAGCCCGCCAGGCAGACGATCTGGACGCGGTAACTTCCCTGGCAATCGATTACAGTGAAGCCTGCCAGCTGCCTTTAACCGGTTACTTTACAAAGGCGATTAACACCGACCGCAGTGTTAAGGTTTATATTTCCGAGAATGCCTCCATTCGTTCCTACTTTACCGTAGTGGCAGTTCCGGATGGTGTGGACACGGCGGCATTCCTGGAGGAGCAGGGATGGTTCGCGCTGGCCGATGAAAAGGGTGAAGGCCTGTTTGTGCTGGAGCCCGGAGCAGGCGGCTGGGGCAGTGCTGCCCAGGAAAGCACTTATGTTACGGCGGCAATGAACTTCCTGAGGACTCCTTCCAATGCTAACCGGGTAACGGTATTTTCGACATACGGAGAATTCTACCTGGCAGGCTACGGCGCAGGTTCCGCTCCCCTCGAAGCATGGGCGGCAGATTTCCCGATTTATGTGATCAGCCAGGCATACATCGGCGGGCAGAGCGCGGGACAAAGCTATCTGGATTCCGTTGGGGCGAAAACCTATAATGGAACCAACACCAGCGGTTATGATCCGGAAATTAAGGATTTTGACAATGTTCTGGCGGGCATGGGATACAACAGTCAGATCCAGCGTAGCGAAGTTCCGGTTCCCACCTGGCTGGCAGGCTATAACGGGAACGATTACAGCATTTCCTACTGGAAGAAAGCAAATGACGTAATTGCAACCGCAACGATGGGATTATACAGACAGGATATTAAATCCAATGCATGGCAGACGGATTATGCAAACAAGTGCATCCTGAAGGATAATCCGAATGCAAAGTACGGCATTTCTCAGGTGAAGCTTACGGATAACGTGAATGTGAAGGCGCAGGAGATATATGGTTTCCTCTCCATCTTTACCCGTTATGACAATACCTTTGCTTATAGCAACGCACTCGGCTACCGCCTGGACTACACGGCGGCTACCGTCGAGGCACAGGAAGCAGCGGCAGCCGTGAAGAATGCCGCCGGCTATGAGACCCTTACTTATAAGAAAACCGGCGGAGCCACCGGTACGGTAGAACTTTGGAGCCAGGCTGACGTATCGGTAAAGGCATATGAGGCTTCTAAGGGCGGAACAGTGGTAGTCGGCGTAATGGCGTTTGCCGATAATAACGGGGATTCTAAATTTGATCCGCGCGAATATCTGCTGTACATCCCCGATTCTGCCGCAACAAAATGGGGAAGTGAGGGAGCACCGGTAGTAGTTATCTACGCCGGTATGTCCCAGACCGACCGCATCTTCTTGGATTCAACGCAGTGGTGGAAGGTGGCCGATGACAATGGCTTTGTCGTAGCGATTACCTGTGAGCAGTATAGCGCTCCGACTGCGGTAAACCACGCAAATAATGACTTGTTCTATTATTCCATGACTGCGCTTTTAGAGCAGAAAATCAGCAATGATTTTGTCAAGATTGATACTTCCAGAATTTACGGCAGCGGCCAGTCCGCAGGCTCCGGCGCAACGCAGGGCTTTGTCCGGACCAATCCGGAATTCTATGCCGCGGCGGCTTCCAGTTCCATGGCAAGCACCACTGCCGGTTCTGGAAAGATGATTCCGTCCTACCTGGTTTGCGGACAGAGTGACCTTGCGAACCTGCTTCCGGATCTTTGGTCTTCCAATACGCTGAAGACCTGGATCGAGTATTTGTTTGAGGCAAACGGTTTAGATACAGACCGTGACAGCTATACCTCCTCGAACCTGACACAGCGCTTTAAAACGTATACCTGGGAGAATTACCAGGACATTCCGCTAGTGCAGTATTCCCAGACACTGGTACGTGCCCATAACTGCTATCCGGAAGAAATGGTAATGATGTGGGATTTCCTGGAGCATTACCGCTTTGAAAAGGACAATAACGGATACGTAACGGCTCGTTATTATAGTGCGTCGGCATTTACCGCAGATGACGCACAGCTGATTGAGATCGAAGAGCCGGGCGATCCGACGGATCCGACAGATCCGGTTGAGAAGGATCTGGTAAAGGATTTCGTAACCCGCCTTTATGAGACGGTATTGGGACGTAAGCCGGATGCAAGCGGACTGGATAGCTGGGTAAGCGCATTAAAGAATAAGACCAAGACCGGTGCCGAGGTGGCGTATGGCTTCCTGTTTAGTACAGAATATCTGAACAAGAAAGTGTCCGACAGCCAGTATCTGGAGACCCTCTACAGAGCACTGATGGGACGCGCTTCGGACGCGGCCGGTAAAGCAGATTGGCAAAATCATCTGAATATGAACTTTAGCAGAGGATATATATTCTCCCAGTTCATTTCCTCGAAGGAATTTACTGAACTTTGTAAGCAGTACGAAATTCTTCCAGGATCTTACTCCAGCAGCTACGTGCTGGATAAGAATCCGGCAGCAACGAAGTATATATATCGCCTGTATACCAAGGTTCTGGAACGCAGTCCGGATGTAAAGGGACAGGAATATTGGGTAAATGGCATGCTGAGCGGACAGCTTGCTGCCGGCCAGGCGGCGAAGGGATTCCTCTACAGCACAGAGTTCACAGGTAAGCAGCTGGGGAACACCCGCTTCCTGGTAGTTCTGTATACGGCATTGTTTGACCGCAGCCCGGATCTCGAGGGATTTGCCCACTGGACTCTTCGAATGGGTTCAGGCATGACACGCGAGCAGGTAGTAGAAGGATTTATTGCATCGGCGGAGTTCGGAGATCTTTGCAAAAAGCTTGGTGTTAACCGCTAATCGAAGCTAGAAATTTTATGACGATAAGAACTTGACTCCTGTACCCGGATGGTGAAAGCCATTCGGGTACAGGAGATTGCCGTCTAACCTTATGCGAAACAGGAGCTTGATTCTATTAAAGTCCGATTGTAATCCGATAGGTTTTCTGCTAAAATAGAGTAAGAACTTCCCGGTTCCCAGGCAGGAGTTTTTATGAAAAAAAATGTGTCTTCGGAACAGAAGCCATCCTCTGTCCGCTTATTCAAGAAGAATAGCGTATTCTTCAGCACCTTTTTACTTCTGTTGGTGCTGCTTTTTGCATTAATTGCATTCTTTGGATATTATATGAATTCCCTGCTATTAAGAAAGCACCGGGAGTATAGCAATAAGACCGAGTTTTCTCTACTGCTGCAGACCAGTGAGGCGATGAACCTGACGGTAGGCTTTCTCCGGGAGGATATGGAAAGACTGGTGTGGAATGAGATCATTGTACGGTATTTGGTGGATCCCTTTTCGGACGATGAAACCATTGGTTATGAGCTTCTTTCCCTTCTGGAAAATACCTCAAACCGGTCCAGCCTGGTCCAGCATGTCTGGCTCTACTCTCCTTATGCGCAGGTTGTGTTCAGCTCGGAAGGAAAGAAGCAATCCCTGGAGGAATTTCCGGAGGCTTCCGTAATCCGCAGCCGGGGCTTGCAGCTGCCGGCGGAAGCATCGAATGTCCTGCCGGAGTCTGAAATTATCTGTATTGAGGACAGGCTGTTCTTCGTACAGGATCTGCGGCTGGCCAATGTGATCGGAACGCTATACTTTGAAATTAGCGGCAGCCAGCTGTATTCTTCTCTGGGAGTGAGCGGCGGTGGTACCTATTTATTCAATGGGGATGGAGAGTTGATTGTGGGAAGTACTCTCGTCTGCCCCTTTGGCGGCAGTGTAGATCTGGAGAAGTCCGAAGTATATTTGATGTCGGCGGATGCGCCGGAAGATAGTAGTATGGAATATTACCGGGTGGATAATGCGGTTACCGGCTGGTCTTTGCTGCGGGTAATTGACCACCAGAGCCAAAGCCTGTCCGCGAATCAGCTGTTAGCTATGCTTCTTCCGGGCATGCTGATTTTCCTGGGAATTGGAAGCGGCGGCTCCTACCTGGTGACACGCCGTATGTATCAGCCGATTAACCGCCTGATTTACCTGGTACTTCAGACGGCGAAGACAGGGGACAAGTCGCTGGTGAAAAACGCCAAAAATGAGCTGGATTATCTGGAACTTTCTTATTTTCGGACCCTGGGCGAGAATCTACAGATGGTGGAGGCTCAGGGGCTTCTGGCCGATGAAGTGCTGGAGCAGATCTACCGAAACACTCTGATCGGAAAGGAAATGACCACAAAATATCTGGAGGACGTCCTGGAGGGAATCGGCGAACTGGTTCATCTGGAGGACCGCTATGTGGCGCTGGTGTGCAGAAAGAAACCGGAGGAGTCTTATAATAGCGGTCTGGTAGATGCCAATCTCTTCTTTCTGAGTATCCAGAAGATCCTTGGCAGAGGAGAATTTGATTGCCGGGTAACCGCAGTACAGATGGAGAATGATATCACGGCGATCGTGCTCTGCTTCCAGGCGGACAGCTCCGTGTTAGCAATCAAACGGGAAGTGAACGGAATTGAAGAGTTAATCCGGCAGGCTTTTGCGCCGACAGCATACGCGGTACAACTTGCCGGGGGAAATATCTATCCCCATATGAAAGATTTAATATACTCCTATAGGGAAGCCCTGCAGGAGGTAAATTATGTCATGTATATGAATGAAGGGCAGAGGGATAAAGAGCCTGTGCCGGACAGCGAAGAGCAGGCGCGCCGGAATTACTATGCGCAGCGGGTGCGCCAGATGATGGATGCAGCCAGTGACGGAGACACGGAGGAGGCCCGGCAGATTCTAAAGCGCATTCTGGCAGAGCTGACTTCGGAGCAAATGACATTTACACAGATACAGGAATGCGGCGGGCAAATCGTGGATCTATTGATGGAACGGCTTATCTCTTATCCCCTGGACTTTGATACGGAAGGACGGGAGCAGATTTATGTGGACGTGTCGGCCTGTACGGATAAAGAAGGATTGGAGGAATGTATCCGCAGAGTGAGCGGGAAAGCAATCGAGTTGATTAAGGCATTCAGCCGCAAGAGCTGCTACCGGCATGTGGAGGCAGCGAAGCAGTATATGCAGCAGAATTTTGCCCAGGCCAGCCTGGGGGTAGGAGACGTTTCGGCCTATCTGGGTATTCATGCATCCTACTTCAGTGAGCTGTTTAATGAGGTGGTTCAGGAGTCCTTTACTTCCTATTTAAATCGCATCCGGGTCGAGCATGCAAAGAACATGCTGGCCATGACGCAAATTCCGATTAAGGACGTGGGATTCAAGTGTGGGTTCAATACGGTTCAGAATTTTAACCGGGTATTTAAGAAGTATGTGAAAATGACACCGTCTCAGTTCCGTGAGACGATACCGGCGGGGAGGAGCATGCAATGAGGAAATCGTTGACGTATTTACTGGTGTTCATTCTGGTGCTGGGGGCCGGAGGATGTAACAATTCGGCGGAGAGGGAGACAGAAATACACACAGATAGCGAGGTTCCTGTGGCAGGGCCGCAGCCCAGGCGGATTTCCCTGGCGGCGTCCTCGGGGGTCTCCTCCGATCTGGCAGAGAAAATGCGGGAATTTTCGGGAAATACCATTGAGCTGCTGATCTATCCCGATGGGACCCTGGGCAATGACGGCAGTATTATCACCGGCGTTTGCAATGGCACGGTTTCCATGATTCTTGGGAGCACTTCGGGACAGGGAAGTGAGGTACCGGAGCTGGCACTGCTGGACATCCCTTACCTGTTCGAGGATCTGGAGCAATGTAACCAGCTGCTGAAGGGCCCGCTGCAGGAGTGGTTTCAACCCTATTATAACCAGGCAGGGCTGCAGCTGATCACCTGGCGTACCAGTGGTTACCGTATGATGACCACCAATATACCGGTATTACAGGCACAGGATCTTCAGGCGTTGACCATAAGAACGATGGAGAATTCCTACCACGAGGCCTATTGGAGCGCGCTTGGGGCTGAAGTAAAAGAAATGGGCTTTAGCCAGGTGGTGTATGCCCTGCAGCAGGGAATCATTAATTCCCAGGAGAATCCGCTGTCGACGATTTTGCATTCCGGCGTTGCATCGGTCCAGGAATATGTAGTCAAAACCGATCACCTGCCCTTTATTCTGGCCTATGTAATGAACAAGGAATTGTATGATTCCCTGACGCCGGAGGAGCAGGACACTCTTTACCGCTTCTTCCACGAGAGGGGAGACCAGTCAGAGAAAAATGCGGAAGAGGGCCGGGTAAACTCCCTCCGGGAATGCCAGGAAACCTACGGTATGGAGATCCTGGAGCCAGGGGAAGAGCTGCTGGCAGTCATGAAGGAGAAAAATCAGGTGGTTATCGATCTGCTAAAGCGGAATTTGGGAGAGGCGCGGGTAAACGCCTACCTGGAACTGGTAGAAGAAGCAAAATAAAGCTTGCCATATGTAGCAGGTTGTGATAAAATATTTAATCGTGACATATTCGACACATCCTTGCTTCCTGCACTGACAGGAGGCCAGAGACCACAAGGAGGTAAACAGCATGAACAAGTACGAATTGGCCGTTGTTCTTAGTGCCAAGCTCGAAGACGAAGAGAGGGCCGAAGCCTTAGAGAAGGTAAAAGGCGTAATCGCTCGTTTTGACGGCACCGTAACCAGCGTAGATGAATGGGGTAAGAAGAGACTTGCTTACGAAATCCAGAAGATGAAGGAAGCATTCTACTATTTCATTCACTTTGAGGCTGACGCGGCATGCCCTGCGGAAGTAGAGAAACGTATCCGTATTATGGAGCCCGTCATCCGCTATTTATGCGTAAGAGAAGAAGCATAAGAAAAGAGGTATTGCATGAATAAAGTCATTCTTATGGGTAGATTAACGAGAGATCCTGAAATCCGTTACAGCAACGCCGACAGTTCTATGGCGATTGGAAGATTCAGCCTGGCGGTAGACCGGCGCTTTAAGCGTGCCGGAGATTCTGTGGAAGCGGATTTCTTTAACTGCACTGCTTTTGGAAAGCAGGCGGAATTTGTGGAGAAGTATCTGAAGCAGGGGACGAAGATCCTGCTGAGCGGCCGCGTACAGAACGACAACTATACCAACAAAGAAGGACAAAAAGTATATAGCGTGCAGATAATTGTAGAAGAGATAGAGTTCGCGGAGAGCAAGAATGCCTCTTCCGGCGGAAATATGGGCGGAGGCGCCTATGTTCCTCAGGAGCGTCCCAATCCTTCGGCAGCGATCGGTGATGGTTTTATGAACATTCCCGATGGAGTGGAAGACGAAGAGCTTCCGTTTAACTAGAAGAACAGGAGGTTATGACCATGGCAGTTCCCAATAGAGATAAGAGCGATGCGCCTATGAGAAAGCGCGGCGGCATGCGCAGAAGAAAAAAAGTATGTGTATTCTGCGGCGAAGAGCATGCAGTAATTGATTATAAGGATGTCAATAAGCTGCGTAAGTATGTTTCTGAGAGAGGCAAAATCCTGCCTCGCAGAATCACCGGAACCTGCGCGAAGCATCAGAGAGCGCTGACCGGCGCAATCAAGCGTTCAAGACACATCGCATTGATGCCTTACACCGTAGATTAATTTCATTTGGCAGAAGGATATTTAAGACCCCCTGACCGGAATACCGGGCAGGGGGTCTTAAGCATCGGTTTCTAATTTTCCTCTAATAATAAATCTGGTATAATAAAGTAAAAAGGGGGATAAGGATGAGAATACTAGTAGCGGAAGACGATCTTGATTTAAACAAAATCATTGTAAAAAAATTGAGCGCGGAGGGATATGCGGTGGATAGCTGCCTGAATGGTCAGGAAGCGCTGGACTATTTAGAGTCCGTTCAGTATGACGCCGCGATTCTGGATATTATGATGCCGGAAATGGACGGTCTTAAGGCGGTAAAGCATCTGCGGGCGCAAGGGAACCTGACACCGGTTATTTTCCTGACGGCGCGAGACACGGTAGCGGACAAAGTAAAGGGCCTGGATACCGGTGCAAATGATTATCTTGTAAAGCCTTTTTCTTTTGACGAATTGACGGCCCGCATACGTGCGGCAACCCGCGTGGCGTCAAGCAATCCTACCAATATATACTCCCTTGCCGATTTGTCTCTTGATGCGGAAACACATAGTATAAAACGTGGTGAGATTGAAATTTCCCTGACTGCCAGAGAGTACGCGCTTTTGGAATTTCTGCTGCGGAATAAAAATAAAATCCTCTCGCGTCAGAAAATCGAGGACAATGTTTGGAACTACGATTATGAAGGCGGCACTAACGTAGTAGACGTTTACATTACCTATCTGCGGAAGAAGATTGATGAAGGCTTCCCGGTAAAGCTGATCCACACGGTACGCGGCATCGGGTACGTCATGAAGGAAGAAAAATGAGAAAACTAACCATTAAACTTAAAATAACGCTATGGTTTACGGCTTTCATGATTTTGCTGTGCGCCGCTGTTTTTGTATTTATTGCCTTTGTCTCCGATTCAACGGCAACGCGTGATGTCAGGAATAACCTGACCAGTTTGGTAGATAGAAATACGCGGGAGATTGATTATGACGATGGCGGACTGGAAATAGAAGACGATTATATAGCTTTTCAAAACGGGATATCTTGTATCCTTTTTTATGAAGATGGGAGGAAGATCAGCGGCAATGCACCGTATGATGCGTTGGAAGAAGAGCCTTTTGAGGATGGGCGTATTCGGCCAGTGAAAATTGGCGACGACACGTATCTTGTCTATGACCGGCTAATTATAATGAAACGTCATGATGATGTCTGGGTGAGGGGCGTTGTTTCGGAAAGCAGCGGTGCAATCAGCGTATCTGCGGTATCCAGCGCCGCGCTGATTGCGTTACCTTTGTTAATTATTTTAGCGGCCGTTGGCGGTTATCTGATTGCCAGGCGTTCGTTGCGCCCGATACAGAAAATCAGCGAAACCGCGGAGGAAATCGGCAACAGCGGAGACCTTTCTAAACGCATTGAGATGGATAGCAACGGAGACGAGCTGAATCGTTTGGCCGGTACATTTAACCGGATGTTCGACCGATTAGAAACAAATTTTGAAGCGGAAAGGCATTTCACCTCCGATGCCTCACATGAGCTGCGTACACCGGTAACGATTATTTTAGCGCAATGCGAATACGCTTTTGAAAACGCTTCGGGAGAGCAGGAGTTATACGAGGCGATTGGGGCAATTCAGAAGCAAGGTTACCGGATGACTCATCTGATCGAGTCGCTTCTATATTTTACGCGTATTGAGCAGCACACGGAGTCTCTTTCGTTTGAAACAATTGATTTAAGCGCGCTGGTACTGTCAACTTGCCGGGAACAAAAAGAAATCGAGGAGAAAAACATCTCGCTGGCGGAGGATGTTCAGCCAGAAATAGAGATGAGGGCAGATACTGCGTTGTTTGCCCGTATGCTCGTTAACCTGATCCGGAACGCTTACCGGTATGGAAGGGAAAACGGAAGCATCCGTGTCAGCTTAAAAGAACAAAACAATGGGATTGCCCTTTCGGTTGCAGACGACGGGATCGGGATCTCACCGGAGGAACTCCCGAAGATTTGGAACCGGTTTTACCGTGTGGATAAATCCCGCAGTTCTTCGGAAGGTTTGGGACTCGGCCTTGGGCTGGCAATGGTCAAACGGATTGCGGAGCTTCATAACGGAAAGATTCATGCCGAAAGCGAACTCGGAAAAGGCAGTGCATTTATCATTCAGTTTACAAAAAGTTAATGATTGAGATACCGAATTAAGACTCCTTCTAATTTTTCTCTAATGGAATTTGTTTAGACTTTCATTAAGAAAATCCTTGGAAGGAGTTGATTTATTAATGACAAACCAAATTCGGATCGCACTTATTCCCGCTTACGAGCCGGATTCCCTGCTGATCGATCTGCTTCAAAATGTCCGAGACGCCGGACTAAAAGCAATCCTCGTGAACGACGGCAGCGGCTCAGCGTTTTCCCATATATTTGAGCAAGCGGCTGGGTTTGCGGTCATATTGACGCATCCGCAGAATTATGGAAAAGGCCGCGCGATCAAGACGGGATTGCAATACATTCGTAATAATTTTAACGGCGGTTACACCGTTGTGACAATGGATGCGGACGGACAGCACCAGATTTCCGACGCCGTTAGGATTTGCGCAGCGGCCGAGCGACAGCCGGACACGCTGATCCTTGGCAGCCGGAAATTGCAGGAAAATGTTCCGTTGCGAAGCCGGTTCGGAAACACCGTTACCCGCAGCGTATACAGCCTTTCCACAAAAGTGCGCGTTCATGATACCCAAACCGGCCTTCGTGCCTTTAGTTCCGCTTTGCTTCCGTCATTGCTGGATATCGCCGGAGAACGGTATGAGTACGAGATGAATGTTTTGCTGGAGTTTGCCCGCAGGAAAACCCCGATTGAGGAAATCCCGATTTCTACCATATATATCGATAACAACGCCGGCTCTCACTTTGACACGCTAAAAGATTCTTATCGAGTCTATAAAGAGATCATCAAGTTTTCCGCATCTTCACTTGTGGGTTTTTTGGTGGATTACAGCCTTTATAGTGTTCTGAGCGTTTTGACCGGAGGGCTTGGCGCGACAGTCAGCCTGACGGCTTCCAATGTCACAGCCCGCGTTATAAGCGCCAGCGCAAACTATACGATTAACCGGAAGCTTGTGTTCAAAAGTGAAAATAGCCTCTTGAAATCATCTTTCCAGTATTTTGCACTGGCGGCTCTGATTCTTACAGGCAATACATTATTGTTAAGGCTGCTCGTGGAACAAATAGGGATGAACCGATATGGAGCAAAGCTGCTCACCGAGATGTTCTTCTTCATTCTCAGTTGGCTTGTACAGCGCTTCTTTATCTTCAGGAAAGGGGATGTGCCAGATGAAATCCATCAGTCCCTTTAAATCGGGGGCGCGATCATTGGAGAGTGATTCAGATGCAGGAAAGGATAAATAGCATGAGACTTTTTCAGAAAAAATTTGCATGGGCTATTCTATATGGGCTTTTGTTGGTGTCATTTACCCTATATGCGGCACTGGACACCTTTGTAATTACACGAGTTTGTTCAGTACTTCCGACGGATGAAACATTGGAAACCGCCACAGAGCAAAGCAACGTTTTACAATTGACCGAATCCGTTTTTGTCACTGAAAACTCTTACAGTGACACAAATATCAGTATCACAATCACGGAATACCGGGAATATGACACGACCATCTATGTGGCCGATGTCTGCGTTTCATCCGCTGAATATCTGCAAACAGCCTTTGCCCAAAACTCCTTCGGCCAGAATATCACCGAAAAAACCTCGGTAATAGCCGAGTCCAATAACGCGATTTTAGCGATAAACGGCGATTATTACGGTTCGCAGAGAACCGGATATGTCTTAAAAAACGGCGTGCTATTTAGGGAGAGCGCGTCGGAAGATCAAGAAGATTTGGTCATTTGGCCGGACGGCTCCTTTGAAATCATAACGGAGGGTGATATTTCGGTTTCACAGCTGCTGGAAAACGGTGCGATTCAAGTTCTGTCCTTTGGTCCGGCGCTTGTCATGAACGGCTCCGTCTCAGTTTCGGAAAGCGAGGAGGTCGGCAAAGCAAAAGCCAGCAATCCGCGCACCGCCATCGGAATAGTAGACGACCTGCATTATCTTCTCGTTGTCTCGGATGGCCGCACGGATGAAAGCGAAGGCCTGACTCTCTATCAGCTCGCCGAGTTCATGCAGAGCCTTGGGGCCGACATTGTTTACAATCTGGATGGCGGCGGCTCCTCCACCATGTATTTTAACGGTGAGGTCATTAATAATCCGACAACTAACGGAAATAGTATAAAGGAAAGGAGCGTGAGCGACATTGTTTATATCGGATACTAAGGTGCAAAAGAGGCATATAGCCAAAACCGGCTTTGTATATTTACTGGTCTCGCTGTTTTGCGCGCTGTTCGGCGCAGTATATGAGCATTTCAGCCATGAGGTCTATTCCGGCTATATGATTTACGCTTTTATGTTCCC
>Ga0153991_1000238_pt1 | contig 14108 bp, 14 predicted proteins | sample TSNC075MetaG_FD_104681 | JGI IMG/M metagenome (GOLD analysis project Ga0153991, IMG submission 104681) | Attine ant fungus gardens microbial communities from North Carolina, USA - TSNC075 MetaG | ecosystem: Host-associated > Fungi > Mycelium > Unclassified | place: USA: North Carolina, Jones...
GGATATTGCATATATAATCTATAATCTAATGCTATTGAATACTTCTTTATATACTACATTAAGTGTCCTTCTACTCTCTTGGCTCTGCTCTGGAAGAAGTACTGAGATGTTCAGAGGTGAAGTACATCTTAAAAAGGCCACATAAAGTTGTCTATGGGAGAACACTGATGTTTGCAAATTAATCCCCATATACTCCACTGACTGTCCTTGAGACTTGTTGATGGTCATAGCAAAGACCAGCCTGACTGGGAATTGAAGTCTCTTGAGTGGCACAGGTAATGTTTTTGTATTAGGTGATAACCTGATCCTTGGAATCAACACTATCTTGTCTCTAAATCTCCTGTTCTTGCTGATAATCCTGCACTGGAGCACCTTTCTCCTCACATTCAATACTACCATTCTTGTCCCATTACAAAGTCCTTCTCCTAGATCCAAGTTCCTTAATAAGATAACTGGAGAGCCAACCTTGAGACAGAATAAAGCAGGAGGCAATCTACTAGCATTGAGTTGTTGAAGAAACTCTGTAGGATAAGCATGGTACATTCCATCTTTTTTAGACACAGAGTCCACACTTCTCAGCATATGGACCTCTGCAGTTGGGTTGAACTGTTGGAGAATGGCCTCATTGATATCATAGACTTGATCATTTCTAGGACAGAGAATAATGCGATCCAAGAAGTACTGGTTATCTTGAGTCCTTGAGTTGCCAATTCCTAGATAGATTCTGTTAATAAGACTATTGAGATTAGCACAAACCATAGACTAAGGAACTTGAATCATCTTATTATCATCCATAGTTGATCCAGCACCAATCTCTAGTAACCACTGAGTATGTTAATTATTAGCTTCTGAGTGACCCAAGCACATATTCTGTCTGAGATACAAGAACTTAATATGTCCCTATAAGTTTTCTCTGCAGAGAGATGCTACTATCACTTGTTGATGTGTTCCCTTAGACATCACAGGCAAAGTCTAACAAAAATACCACTGTAATTCCACTAAATAGATGGTTATTCTATATAATATGTCAATTCAAAAGCAATTAAGTGCAAGTGATTACTTACTTCAAGCAAGTCTCTGAGACATTGATTAACAGCATCAATATCATACTTGTGTTGCATAGGAACTTTATCCCAAATGATAACCTTGGTCTGTTGGAGGACTGGAAACATGTAACTATTGTGTTTGAGCCCAGCCACAGAATCTTTATGGATTAAAAGAGGAATCTTGAAGCGTAAGTGAGATAGATGTTCTTCCTTTATCTAACAAAAGAGCAGCAATCCCAGATGATACCACACATAGTGCTACCTGACCTCTTCTTCTAACCTCAGCAGCAATAGTGTTATACAAAAATATCTTTTCACAACCACCAGTAGCATAAATGAAAAAAAAATGACTGATTGTTGGTAACAGACTCCAGGACAGCATCAAAAGCAGCAGCTTGGTCAGGATTGAAGATTGTCCTTTGCTTATCCACCAAAGTTGCTATTTTATTTATATTATACTGCTTAGCCTGCAAGAGAAGATTGGGAATTCTGTGAGCCCACTATTGCTGTGGAAGAGACATTAATGGAAAATCAGCAAGACTTCTTCCCATTCCCACTAATATTCTATTAAAATCCCAAAGGCCATAATCATAAATATTATCCTCTGGTATCTCCTGGTCAGCTTGGTAGTAGTTCATATGATGTAGTTTGTGCTTGACATCATCACATAGTTTAGCCTTGAATTAATCTCAGAGAAGATAAGACTCAGCCACTTCATCAATCAGCAAAATAACTACCAACAACTGACGACATGCTATTCCAGGCTGCATTGCAATTGCTTCTTCCAAGCAAATCCTCCACTCATGATCATCCTCTAGTAATCCCCTTGCCATATATACCTCCTTAAATGTAGCAAATACTTGGCCATTCTAGGTTCTCAGATACTCCTAACTTTTTCCATCTTCAAATATAGTTAAAAGAAGTCATAAAAAGAACTGCTCTCTCTTTGATGGTGACACAAAGTACATCCTCCCAATTACCTTGGTCTTGCCATCTTGGATGCCATGATTTGACTTTAGCATTCTAGGTATAGTACTGAGAGAACTGTCAGTAGATAAGGCCCAAACCATTATTATGTGCAGAGTTATAGTCAAACCAAGCAGTCAGCTGAGTCTTCTCTATATTTTGCCTAGCTAACACTTTATTGACAGTCTGGTATGCATGAAAGTTGACATAGTGTTCATTGGGAAAATGGATAGGAAGACATTAGACTGCTGGTAACTCTCCATGCATATTGAATTCAAAGATCTTCTAGCAAGCTTCTATTAGACTAATAAAGTGACCATCCAAATAAGCCTTGATTTCATCCTACATCCCACCACTAATCTCCATAGTTGCTCTATCAGAACCCTTGTAGATGTACTTGCTCAGATACTTGATAGTTCCCAATCTAGCAGAGATCTCAATATTAATATGACAATTAAAGAGAAGAAGAAGTTGAGGACAATAAGGGACCACATATTGATTGGTGAATCTGGCCCTATTTGCATTCAAAAACCAAGCCATTATTAGACCTAGCATAAAGTGAATAACTATTCTCAGCCCAATCTGTTCTTTCTCTATACTCCTTGGGAAAGTGTTTACTGCATTTTCCATTGACCATACACTTGGCTTGGAGATTGTTAGTACCACATGGACCATGTAGCATATATTTGGTGACTTTGGTATAGAGAAGTGGCTGTAGTTGAGTGTTAGGAAGTTGAGCTGAGATTATAGAATTTATGTAATGAGAGTCTTAAATATGATGTTAAGGATGCAGAAAAATAAGCAAGTGGATGTGGGGAAGACTTCTCTTCTGAAACTCAATGGTGTAAATATGAGCTATAGTAGTACCAAAGAAACTATTATCAATGAGCTTAAGGAGTATTTTCTTCTTTTGCTCAAAGATCTATGATGCAATGTCAGGACAATCAGTAGCTATCTGGCCAAAAAAGAGACTATAGATGATTTCTGGCCACTTGGGATTAGCAGTCATGGTAAAGAAGAGATCTAGTTTGTGAAAGTGTCTACAAATAGCCATAGCATCCTGAAACAACTGGGTCATAAACCTAGGACTCCTTATATGAGAAGAGAAAAGAATAAGCTTATGTCCCAAAGGCCCAATATCTTCTCCATCATGCCTATTATGCATAACAGCATCCTAAAGTCCCTGATATAGCTCAGATCTAAGAGTATATTGATGTATCCTAGCCCAGTTGAGTTTCCTCTGCTCATAATTTGTCTATGTATCAACAACAAACTGCTGAAATAACTTTCCACCATAAAAGAGAGGTGGCTAAGGACCATCCCTGATATAAAGACAATAGGCATAGTAGCATGTACCAGACACTACCTGTGAGCAAGCTCATTCTTCTCTATCTTTTTGCCTTACATTCTCCCCTTGTTCTCTAAGTTGAGCACTACAGATTGGAATTCTCAGATGCTACCCATTCTCTCCCTTTGGAAACAATAGAATATAGTGAAGAGCAGCATAAGAAGGACTATTCTGGCTGATTTGTTCAAGTTGTCCTCCTCTTGCCCATAATACCACATCTTTATTATCTAATACATGATGGACACCTTTCTTAGAAATGATGACTGCAATCTCTTTAGCAGTAAGCAAATTATAAGTTCTTTGATCCTGCTATAAATTAATATGTAACCTAATTGTGACCTCCTGCTATTCATCTGCTGGTTTCTCCTTGATAAGCTCATAAGCATATTGATATTGACCAATATAAGAATGACTGTCTAAGAGCATTGTCTGAAGATTGTCTATTACTATAAAATTTAGGTTATTGTTGGCCCTCCTGATATTAAGCTGCTCTGCTGTATCAAGGATATAGATTTGTGCATATATTGGAGTTTGATTGCCATGAGAAAGAAGAGTACCAGTGAGATAATGAAGCTCTTCTTGGATTTTGAAACAGTAAGGACCTGATTGCCTAGTAACTGAGTTATCAATTTTGACTCCTACTAAAGTCATAGCAAATGCTGCATTATACTATCATATATTGTTGTGAAATTCTCTTGAGGGATAATTGTCTCCAGTGAAGTAGTTATAAAGGATTCCAGTGAGTAGTTGAAGAGGAGTTAAATTTGTTCTTGCAAATAGCATATGCTAAACTTGGGAAGATTTACCCTTGAAGATGCAAGCTTTTCACAATCAAAGTAAAGAGCATGACAATGAGGACAGATAACAGTTAATATGCCCAAGTTGAGATAGTGAATGTTGTTCTCTAAGAATGGCTGTCCAGCTAGTGGATAAGATATAGGCTAAAGAACAGGTGGTAGGATATCATCTGGAATAATGGCATCTTGATTCTAGTTCAACTATTAATAATGTAGAGTTTTGGTATTCAAAAATTATCATACCTGAATTATAACATCTTCCACATCTAACTCTTGAATATTTTCTTCCCCAACATTCTGTTATACCTGGTTAATATTCATCTACTGACAATGAGTAAAATATGTTACTCACAACTCTCAAAATGTTTTCTTGCATATTTCTATCCACATGTAGGTCTCCATTATCTCCTCTATTCTATTGCGCTTCATAATCAAGATTCTCATTCCTCCAGTTCTCTATTATTTAATTAATTTCCACTTGTCTTTGTCTTTCTACTTCTATTTCTCTATGCCCCTGAGTTGTTCTTTGACTCTAAGAAAAAAGATATACTATTGCCCCTAAGAAGAAGACCCCTACTCTAGACCCCTCTCTTAATGAGCAGTTGTCAATCCTGTGCATATACAGATCACAATGAACCCCTAGCACTAGGTTTATAATAAAAGAGTGTATAAGTATACTACTACAGCACTACTCAAGAAAAGAGTCCTTCTAGGAGAGAAAACCTGAGCTTAGTCACATACTCCAAGCTCTACACCACAGTTGTAGAGTACTGTCCTCTTTATACCTAGGACCTAGCTTCTAGTCAAGGTATATAGAAAGTAGAGAGGTATAAGAGAGCAAAGAGAAAAGTAGGGGAGGGTGGGAAATAGTGAGTATAATTTGAGAGAGTGAACTCAATGATGAGCTGGCATTGTTTGTACATGTTATATTCCTCTGACACATCCATTTGGGTTGAATTATGCAATGAGAAGGGTTGTAATAATTGAATATTCTATCCAAATTCACTAAAATAAGAAGATAAAAGCAAAAGTCAATTACAATTTTATTTTAGATTCTACTGAATTTATTTGAATTTTATAGAGTTTTTGAGTGAAAAGAGAGAGTATGTAAAAAGTTGAATTATGTGTCAGCGCCATCACTCCCACGTTCCTTCTTGCATACATAGTAAACAAGGTTTTCATCTGGGCCTCTAGCCCTTCTTGAACTCTCTACTAATTCTGTGTTATTATGTTTGTACTGAAGTCAGTCCACTATGCTCTCTTCCTATAACATTCTGTGTAACAGTAAGTAGTGTTATTGATCAGGTCACTTTGCTCCCTTCCAACAACGGTCTGTAACACAGTAAGCAATATTATGTGTTAGGTCGCTCTACTCCCTTTCTACACTAGTAGATTATACTGTTGTAATAGTAAGTAATGTTGTCTATCAGGTCGCTTTGCTCCCTTCTAACAATGGACTATGTAGTTGCAGATAGTGTCGTTGATCAGGTTACTTTGCTCCCTTCTAACAATAGTCTACAATATAGTGAGCAATATTGTATGTCAGGTCGCTTTGCTCCCTTCCTATACTGATAGTTTGCACTGTTGTAAGTCAGGTCACTTTGCTCCCTTCCTACACTGGTAGTTTGTACTGTTGTAAGTCAGGTTGCTCTGCTCTTTTCCTGCACTAGTAGTTTGCACTGTTATAAGTTAGGTTGCTCTGCTCCCTTTCTACAACAGTAAGGCCACAGTCAGCTCGCTTTGCTCACTGCCTATTCTAATTTATTTGAATTTATTTGAATTTTACAGAATTTTTCAAGAGAGTGTGTGAAGAAAGCTACTTGGTCAGTTCTGAGTTAGCAGCCATCATCCCATATGCGACGCAGCATATATACTAGATGGGCATATAAGCCATTTTGGAGAATTGATTTACTATCACCAATATCCCATTATAATCTGCCAACTCCAGTAATGGTCCTATTAAATTAATACTAATAACTTCCCAAGGGTTTTGTGGTATCTTGTTAGGGTATAGGTAATTCCTTTTGGGTTGTCAATTGGGTTTGTTGGCTTGACACTTCTCATAACCTATAACATATTGTTTGATGTCTTTTAACATTTAAGACTACCAGTAGTTTCTTGTTATCAGTTCATATGTCTTGGTATAGCCTAGATGTCCAGCTAATTCAGAATTATGATGTTTAGTGACAATTTCCTCTTGAAGTGTAGTTGAGTTGGGAATATAAATCCTCCCTTTCCAAGATAACACCTTCTCATCTCATTTCTAATCTTTTTCTCGTCTTTTTACTGCTCCCTTTATCTCTTTCTCTATAAATTCCTTTACTTTTTCTATTTTTTTCCAAAATTTGTCTTCTTTAGTTGCAATACTTCTAAACTATTCTTTTTTCTACAATGTTTGATTCTTATTGTCATTTTTCCCCTGAATATAATCTAGTCTTAGATAATGCATCTACTTTCTTTCGAGAACTACTAGGTTTGTGTACTAGCTGAAAGTTGTATTCCTATAGTTCCATTATTTACTAAGCTTGATAGCAATTGAGTTTTTGTGGTTTCTTGAAGTATCCTAAATTTTTGTGATTAGTCCATATTTCAAACTGATCATTTTTTATAAAATACTATTACCATTGCTTGAGTTCTTCTATAATTGCTAATAACTCTTGATTGTAGATCTCATAGTTCCTCTTTGTTTTATTCATTGCTTTAGACAGATAGGCAATGGATCTTCAAGACTCGTTTTCTTATTGTTAAGACAATACTCTTCCTATAGCATATCCTGAGATATTGGTTTCTAATTGCATTTTCCATTTGAGGTCTAGAATTGCTAATATAGAAGAATTCATCATCTTATTCTTGAGTTTATTAAAGGTGTTCTTCTCTTCTTCTTTCTACTTCTACTCTCTCTTTCCAGTTAGTTCTGTTAATGGTTTAGCAATCTTTACAAACCTAGGAATGAATCTGTGATAGAAGTTGCAGAATTCTAGAAATTGTTGTACTTCTCTCTTGTCTTGAGGTTCTTGCCATTCTACTACTCCTTTGGTTTTGGTGGAATCAACTTCTACACTATCTTGTGATATGATGACTCTGAGATACTTGATCTTTGTCTGGTGGAACTTGCACTTTTTGGGATAAAGCAATAGTTTGTTATTGGCTAGTATTTGTAAAACCTGTCTTACTATACTCCTGTGTTCCTCTATTGTTTGCATGAAGATTAAGATATCATCTATGTAGATTACAATCTTTTCTCTCATGATTAGTTTGCAAAACAGGGTATCTATCATAAGTTGAAAGGTTGCAGATAAATTACACATGCCAAAGTATATCACCAGGGGTTTGAATAGACCTCAGTTTATTTAGAAAGCTGGTTTCCACTTATCTCCTTCTCTTATCCTCATGTTGTTATATTCCCAACAGATGTTGAGTTTGGTAAAGTATTGGGCTCCTTATACTTTATTAATTAACTCTTGAATTAGCAGTAAAGGATATTTATTTTTTATTATTGCTTTGTTGAGTCATTGGTAATCTTGTACTGGTCAAAGAGATCTATCCTTTTTTTTTACAAAGAAAAAGGGGACTACATAGGGTAATTTAGAGGATCTGATTCTTTCCAACTTTAGATGCTCTTTAAGGAATTCATTGAGTCTTTCCTGTTCTTGGACATTTAATGGGTATACCTTGCAGTCTTTTAACATTGCATTGGGTATTAATTAAATAGCATGGTCCCACTTAGATTGGTCTGGTAGTTGGTCAAATACTGCTTTGTTAAAAACTTGATCTTTGAAGTCTTCATACTTCTCAGGTATATCTTTCTCTAATTCTTCTTTGTTCTTGTCTCTATTTCTAAGGTTCAACTCTTCTCTCCTCCATGCTTCTTCTTCCAGGTTAACAAATATTATTTTCTCTCTTTCTTTTATTGTTTCTTCCTCTTTTTCTATATCTTTCTCTAGTTCTTTCAGTATATAGATCTTTCTACACCATTGTCAACAATTCTTTAGATTGATCAAAGAGTTTCTCCAGTCAATAGATGGGTTGTATTTTTGTAGCTAGTCATATCCTAAGAACAGGTTATGGTTGCTGAGATTTGTTACCAACAGTTGAATTAATTCTTGGTAATCACTAATAGTCATATTCATTTCGACAACTTCTATAATACTTTTATCTTTGTTTGCAGAGCCATTAGTGTTATAGTAGTTTGTAGGTATCAAGGTTGTTTTCTTTTACAAACTTCTGGCTTATACACAAGCTCAAACTTCCTGAGTTGATCAGTATTTGTTTATAAAATATCTTGTGAATATCTATTGTTGACAGTTTGACTCAAACATTCAATTGTTTATTTCCTAATTTCCTGAGTATTGATGGTTCTTCCAAGGTCTTTAAGGCCATTAAAACTTTATTGTTTATCATTCTGTTCAGCTCTCTTAGTTTCTTCTTTGTATATTTTCTTGCTCTTGAGCTATGGGCCCATACTTTTAGTATACCAATTGCTTTCTCTTTACTACTCTATCAAAATTTTCTTGTTACCCATTCCACTGAGTAACCTTTATTCAACTCATATTTTCTTGTAACCAAAATAATCCAAAAAGTCTTTCATTGATTCATTTGGTAATCAAATTTTTGAATCTATGAGAATAGGTAGGTTGGTGCTTACTTCTTGTTTAGGAAAAAATCCTTTCTTGTTTTTTCTATAATCCTTGCTTCTTCTCTTCTCTTCTTCCTTGGTTTGGAGCATCTTGTAGCAAGATGACCTATTTCTCCATAGTTGTAATATCTCCTTATCTCTTTGCATTTGTCCACTTCTATTGCATTAGGGTCTCATCTCGGAACATCTAAAACTAGTTTCTTTCTCACATCTTCCAAATTCTCTGAGCTTTTTCTTCCTCCAAATTTGTTAACAACTGACTTAAGACCTTGATCTAGGGTTTAGACCAAGAAGCTCTTCAGGGTTAGAAGAGAACTCAATAGAGTCCTTGCTTGATTCTGCCAATACTATATATACAAATGTTCCCTATTTATCTTGATTTATTTTACAAGTCCCTACTAGTCCAGGGTTCAATTCCAGTCCATGTCCAATTCTTTGGTCATGGTCAAAGTAACTCATGACAAAATTCCTCAATTGCTTCTCTTCTTGATCTCTTGAAGTTTAGTACCTTTTCATACTAATCCTCTAGCAAATCTGAATTCCTTAATTGACCAATCTTGACCAGTTTTCATGCTAATGCTAGATGAATTCCTTTTTTGAACAGACTCACTAGTGCTACTTTATTATACCTAGAAAGCTCCTTCCAGGTGATAAATTCTGACCAGAAGTCTTTAAGTAGTCAGTTTCCTTGCTTCAATTTGGTTAGTTTTTTGATTGCATAGGTCTAGGTTTCTGTTGATATGAAAAACTAGGCTATTTTATTGGTCATTTGTTCCTAGGTCTCGAATGGAGGTTTGTTGGTTATAATTAACACATCTAGGTCTCTGTTAGTCTCCTTCTACTCTTTTTGAAAGGGCAGAAATTTCTTAATTTGCATATCTGCCTATCATTGAGCCTAGCTGTTCTTTTCTCCTTTAATCTTTCCTAATGCTATTTTAATCCTTTTCCATTTCTTTGAGATACTGTTGCTTTGGAAAAATAACATTATTCTTTTGTACCAAGCTTTTACTTTGTCTGGGTTTCCTTCAAAGTCATTAGGTTCTTTCATTTTTCGTTTGACCAGTTTATCTGAGAAGTCCTTCTTGACTTCCTCTATGAATTCCTATATGCTGGTGGCATGAGCTTCCTTGGTTTCGGTCCTCAAGTCTTTCTAAGCATCAGATAGAGAGTTGAAGAATCTACTATGTATACGAGACTGAACGTGGGAGTAATGGCGCTGACACATAGTTTAAATTTTCACATGCCCTCTCTTTTCACTCAAAAACTCTATAAAATTCAATAAAATTCAGAATAAATTCAGTGGAATCTAAAATAAAATTGTAATTGACTTTTGCTTTTATCTTTTTATTTTAGTGAATTTGGATAGAATATTCAATTATTACAACTCTCCTTATTACATAATTCAACCCAAATAGATGTGTTAGAGGAATATAACATATATAAACAATGCCAGCTCATCATTGAGTTCACTCTCTCAAATCATAATCACTATTCCCTACCCTTTCTTACCCTTCTCTTTGCTCTCTTATACCTCTCTATTCTCTCTATACCTTGACTGGAAACTAGGCCCTAGGTGTAAAGGGGACAGTACTCTACAACTGTGGTGTAGAGCTTGGAGTATGTGACTAAGCTCAGGTCTTCTCTCCCAGAAGGACTCTTTTCTTGAGCAGTGCTGTAGTAGTATACCTGTATACTCTTCTATTATAAACCTGATGCTAGGGGTCCATTGCAATCTGTATATACACAGGATTGACAACAACTACTCATTAAGAAAGGGGTCTAGAGTAGGGGTCTCCTTCTTAGGGGCAATAGTATACCTTTTTTCTTAGAGTAGCTGTAAGTGAGTAATAAGACAATTGTGAGAGATGGATCCTGTTAAAGAAGAACATTAAGCTAGGAGAGCTAAGGAGCAAGCATAACGAGATCTCCCAAATATTACTCCAGCTTCTGTTTTGAATAGAGGAAGAGGAAGAGGAAGAGGAAGACGATAATCAAAATTCTACTTGACTTCTGCAAATGTTCTACAAAATCTTAAGAATACTATACTTGATTTGCATAGATGTCAGCTTGCTTAACAACAATAGAGAACAACTCAGGGATATAGAGAAGTAGAAGTAGAAAGACAGAGACAAGTAGAAATCAATCAAATAATGGAGGAATAGAGAAATGAGAATGCAGATGCTCTTTATTATGAAGGACAGCAAAATAGGGGAGATAATGGTGACCTAAATGTGAATAGGAATATGCAGGAAAATATTCTGAGAGTTGTAAGTAACATATTTTACTTATTATTAGTAGATAAATATTGATCAAGTTTAACAGGATACTGAGGAAGGCAATGTTCAAAAGTTAGATGTGCAAAATGATATGATTCAGATATGATAATTTTTGAATACCAAAACTCTAAATTGTTAACAATTGAACTAGATTCAAGATGCTATTATTCCAGATGATATTCCATCACCTGTTCTTCAGCCTATATCTTATCTACCAGCTGGACAGCCATTCTTAGAGAACAATATTCACTATCTCAACTTGGGCATGTTGACTATTATCTGTTCTCACTGTCATGCTCTTCACTTTGACTGTGAAAAGCTCACTTCCTCAAGGGTTAATCATCCAAAGTTTGGCATGTACTGTCTACAAGGACAGATCCAACTACCTCCCCTTCAACCACTTACTGGAATTCTTTATAACTACTTGACTGGAGACAATTATCTCTCAAGAGAATTTTGCAATAATATCTGGCAGTATAATATAGCATTTGCTATGACTTCAGTAAGAGTCAAAATCGACAACTCGGTCATTAAACAGTCTGGCCCTTACTGTTTCAAAATTTAGGAAAAGTTTCATTATCTCACTGGTGCTCTTCTTCCTCATGGTGATCAAACTCCAATATATGCACAAATCTATATTCTTGATACAGCAGAGTAACTCAATGTCAGGAAACTCAATAATAGGAACCTGGATCCTGTGGTGATGGATAATCCTCAAACAATGCTTTTGGATAGCCACCTATATATTGATCATTATTGTCATGCCTATAAACTTATTAGGGAAAAGCCAGTAGAGGAGCAGAAGGAGATCTCAATTAGGCTACATGTGAATTTGCAACAGGATCAAAGAACTCATAACCTGACAACTGCTGAGGAGATTGCAGTTATTATTCCAGGGGAAGGAGTATATTATGCAATAAACAATAGAGATGTGGTATTATGGACAAGAGGAGAACAACTTGAACAGATTAGCTAGAATAGTCCTTCATATGCTGCTCTTCATTATGTTCTGTTGTTTCCAAAGGGGAAGAATGAGTAGCATCCAAGAATCCCAATCCATGGAGCTCAACTAAGAGAACAAGGGGAGAATACAAGACAAAGAGATGGAGAGGAACGGGCTCGCTCACAGGTGGTTTCTGATAGATGCTACTATGCCTATTGTCTTTATGCCAGAGATGGTCCTTAGCTACCTCTCTTCTATGGTGAAAAGCTGTTTTAGCAGTTTGTTGTTGATGCATGGGCAAATTGTGAGCAGAGGAGACTTAACTAGGCTAGGATACATCAACATACTCTTAGATCTGAGCTTTACCAGGAACTACAGGATGCTGCTGTGCATAATAGACATGATGGAGAAGATATTAGAATTTTGGAGCGTAAACTCATTCTTCCCTCTTCTCATATGGGAAGTCCTAGGTTTATGACCTAGCTGTTCTAGAATACTATGGCCATTTGCAGATACTTTCATAAACTAGACCTCTTTCTTACATGATTGCTAATCCCAAGTGGCCAGAAATTCTCTATAGTCTTTTCCCTAGTCAAACAGCTACTGATTGTCCTGATATTGTATCACAGGTCTTTGAGCAGAAGAAGAAAACACTTCTTAAACTCATTGACAATGGCTTCTTTGGTACTACTATTGCTCATATTCATACTATTGAGTTTCAGAAAAGAGGTCTTCCACATATTCACTTGCTTATCTTTCTACACTCTCAAGATCGCATTCGAGACTCTCATCATATAAATTCTATGATCTCAGCACAACTACCTGATCCTCAACTATAACCACTCCTTTATGCAAAAGTTACCAAATATATGCTACATGGTCCATGTGGTGTTGACAATCCCCAAGCCAAGTGTATGGTCAATGGAAAATGTAGTAAACACTTTTCTAAGGAGCATAGAGAGAGAACAGATTGGGCTGAGGACAGTTATCTACTTTATGCTAGGCCTGACAATGGCTTGGTTTTTGAGTGCAATAGGGCCAGATTCACTAATCAATATGTGGTCCTCTACTGTCCTCAACTTCTCCTTCTCTTTGATTACCATATTAATGTTGAGATCTCTGCTAGATTGGGAACTGTCAAGTATCTGAGCAAGTACATCTACAAGGGTTCTAATAGAGCAACTATGGAGATTAGTGGTGGAATGCAGAATGAAATCAAGGCTTATTTAGATGGTCACTTTATTGATCCAACAAAAGCTTGCTGGAAGATCTTTGAATTCAATATGCATAGAGAGTCACTAGTAGTTCAACATCTTCCTATCCATCTTCCCAATGAACACTATGTCAACTTCCATGTACACCAGACTGTCAATAAAGTATTAGCTAGGCAAAATGTAGAGAAGACTCAACTTACTACTTGGTTTGACTACAACTCTGCATATGATAATGGTTTGGGCCTTACTTATTGGCAGTTTCCTCAACACTATACCTAGAATACCAAAGACAAGTCATGGCATCCAAGACGACGTGCTAGGGTAATTGGAAGAATGTACTTTATGTCACCATCAAAGGGAGAGCAGTTCTTTTTACAACTTCTTTTGACTATATTTGAGGGTAGAAAAAGTTGGGAGCATTTGAGGACCTGGAATGGCCAAGTGTTTGCTACATTCAAGGAAGCATGTATAGCAAGGGGATTACTGGAGGATGATCATAAGTAGAGAATTTACTTGGAGAAAGCAATTGCAATGCAGCCTGGAATAGCATGTCGTTGGTTATTGGCAGTTATCTTGCTAACTGATAAAGTAGCTGAGCCTCATGTTCTCTGGGATCAATTTAAGGCTGGACTATATGATGATGTCAAGCACAAACTACATTATATGAACCACTACCAAGCTGATCAGGAGATACCAGAGGATGATGTTTATGATTATGGCCTTTGGGATCTCAATAGGATATTAGTGGGAATGGGAAGAAGTCTTGCTGATTTTCCATTAATGTCTCTTCCACAGCAATAGTGGGCTCACAGAATTCCCAATCCTCTCTTGCAGGCTGAGCAGTATAATGTAGATGAAATGGCAACTTTGGTGGATGAGCAA
>Ga0153991_1000244_pt1 | contig 13860 bp, 13 predicted proteins | sample TSNC075MetaG_FD_104681 | JGI IMG/M metagenome (GOLD analysis project Ga0153991, IMG submission 104681) | Attine ant fungus gardens microbial communities from North Carolina, USA - TSNC075 MetaG | ecosystem: Host-associated > Fungi > Mycelium > Unclassified | place: USA: North Carolina, Jones...
GCAGACCCCGTTCATGTTCGGCGACTTCCCGGTAGCATAGGACGATAGCGAACAACGTCCCTCCGCCATGACGCACAACCCGCCGAAAACAAAGACCTCTGTTTCGCAATTGATCTGTCTGCAGATAGATTTTATTTCCGGAACACTCAAAACCCGAGGCAGAACCACCCGTTTCACACCGAAACTCTCGACATAAAACCGGATGGCATCGGGGTTGGACGCCGCAGCCTGTACGGACAGATGAAGCCGCTGTTGCGGATGCTTTTCAGCGGCATAGGCCAGCAATCCGATATCGGCAAGGATCAGCGCATCGGCCTTGAGCGCCACCGCATCATCGACAGCCTGATGCCATAACTCCAGGGCTCCGGCTCGCGGAAAGGTGTTGATGGCGACATAGACTGTGGAATTGCGGGCATGGGCATAGGCGATGCCGTCGCGTAGCTCGGGGCGGCTGAAATTAAGGCCTGGAAAATTGCGGGCATTGGTTTCATCACGATAACCGCAATAAATGGCATCCGCGCCCGCATCGACAGCGACGCGCAAGGCGGCGGGCGTTCCCGCCGGGCAAATCAGTTCCATTGCGGCACTTCCGTCTGCCTCGCCGGCTGGATCACAGCCAGAAGCTTCCGCATTATCATTTCCGCCTGAATGCTGAATGGCCCCAGATAAGAAGACAGATCTCCCGGTAAATCGATCTGCGCATCGTCCACCGCATTACGCAGGGCCAAAATAGCCTCGACATCTCCCTCGACCACAAGATCACGGGAAAAGAACAATGCATCTCCGTCATACGAGCCATCCAGGAGGCCGATCAGGGCAGCCATGGGACCGGAAATACGGGCATCCAGCCCTTCCGGTAACTCGCGAACCGCATAAGCACGCGGGTTGTCTGTCTTCGGTTCAAAGACAAAAGCCAGCGGCAGATCGGTAGGGTTGAGACCGAAACGTTTGTCGGCATAATCCCCCAACCGGTCGAACACATCGGGGTGACGCTTGAGAACGGCCTGGATCAATGCGGACAATACGGGTTGCAGCGGCAGGAGCGGTAAAGGCCTGATCCCAAGCGCCACCAGCGGTGGAACGACCGGAATTGACGGCTTTGACGCAGACATAATGCGACCTTTCGAGCGGTGTCGGGAGGTTGGCCCCGTTTGCCGGGACAATAAGGCTAAAAAACCTTTCATGAAAAGCCGATATTCCTTTTCAACGCGAACAGCTCACCGAATAAGTAACTCGGGAAAGGCTTCAAATGCCGATTTGTCGCATTTACGCCGCCCCATCTCAAGCCGCTAAACATAATAAGCGAGAGCATATTGCGGTACCTCAAAGATCGCGCCACAAGGAATGACCAGATATGTCGCGAGCAGCATTACCAACCGAAAGGACATGCGGTGATCAACCGTGCCCTGCCATCCTTCCCTGACTTACAGGCTTTCATGGCTTTCCTCGAAGCCGATGGGGATCTGCTGCGAATTCGCGAACCGGTTTGTGTCGTCCATGACATGACGGAAATTCACCGGCGTGTCCTGAAAGCCGGAGGTCCTGCGCTGTTGTTCGAGACCCCTGTGGCTCCCGATGGTTCACCTTTCGATATGCCAGTTCTGGCCAATCTCTTTGGAACGGTGAAGCGCGTTGCCCGCGGCTTCGGTGTGGAGGAGGATGCGCTGCCCCAACTTGGTGAAGCCCTCGCCGCCCTGCGTGAACCCACACCTCCAAAGAATTTTCGAGACGCTTTGTCAAAGCTGCCGCTGGCACGCGCGGCGTTGACGATGCGGCTGAAGGAAACCCGGAAAAGCTCCGCTCATGACATTATTTTCCGCGACGGAGAAATTGATCTGACGCGGCTGCCCATTCAAACTCCCTGGTCCGGGGAGCCAGCCCCCCTGATCACATGGGGCAAGGTTGTAACCCGCTCGCCGGATTCCAAACCGGGTGAGGCCGATAATGTCGGTGTCTATCGGATGCAGGTGCTCGGCAGGGACAGGCTGATCATGCGCTGGCTCGCTCATCGAGGCGGCGCCAAGCATCACCATGAATGGCAGAAGTTCGGCCAAGAAATGCCTGTCGCAGTAGTCATCGGAACAGACCCGGCGACAATCCTCTCAGCCGTCATTCCATTGCCTGAAACCCTGTCAGAGATGAAATTCTCGGGCCTTCTGCGAGGCGAGCGGCCAACGGTCGTTCCCTGCGCAAGTGTTCCGCTTGTCGTTCCGGCCAATGCAGAAATCGTCATAGAAGGATATGTGTCAGCGACAGAAACCGCTCCCGAAGGTCCTTATGGTGATCATACCGGCTATTACAATTCGGTCGATAATTTTCCCGTCATGCGTGTTACCGCCATCACCATGCGTAAAAAACCCGTATATCTCTCGACCTTTACCGGCAGGCCACCGGATGAACCGTCACGCATCGGCGAAGCGCTGAATGTGCTTTTCCGACCTCTGGCCCAAAAACAGTTTCCTGAAATCACCGATATCTGGCTTCCCCCGGAAGCCTGTTCCTACCGTATCGCTATCGCCTCCATCGACAAACGTTATCCCGGTCAGGCCCGCCGACTGATGATGGGCCTGTGGTCGATGCTGCCGCAATTCACCTATACGAAGATGCTGATCATCGTCGACAAAGATATCAATGTCCGCGACTGGGAAGACGTGATGTGGGCTGTTTCAACCCGTTCCGACCCTTCGCGGGATATCGTCACGGTTGCCGATACTCCGATCGATTATCTGGACTTCGCTTCTCCAAAACCCGGGCTCGGTGGCAAGATCGGCATCGATGCAACTACAAAAATAGCGCCCGAGACTGATCGTGAATGGGGACAGATACTTGAGATGGCTCCGGATGTTATCAATCGTGTCGATGCGCTCTGGCCAAAGCTGGGTATCCGGTAAGGGAAAATAATCTGCTCATTCTGACGCAGAAAACCTGTGACAGAACCTCACTTCAACTCGCGAACCAGTTCGATTTTTTTTCGTTCCAGCAATGCGGTGAAGTTATCCGACATAAAATAATCAAATTCCATCCGGCGCGAATCGGTTGCCGGATCGAGATTGAGTAATTCCTCATCAACAAAGCCGGGATGACACATCACGAGATGATGGGGACCCATAGCGGTGAACGCGGCCTGCATGATACCTGAAGCCGCAACCGAGGCACTGAAGGCGCTGAAACCGGAGAAACCTTCGTTGGTGGAAACCGCTATTTTTCGCGGCCTGGCGCCATCCGAGAGCCAGCGCCTTGACCGCCAATGCCTTTGCAAGGCAGGCGCGTCGTCGCGTAATCGCGGTAAGGCTGTCGGAGGGATCCCGCAGCCATGGTCTCGTTTCATGGAAACGGGCAGCGATTACCTCCAGCAAAGCCGATCGCACCACAGGCAATACATGAATATGCTGGTGACCATCGATAAAGTCCGGCGAGAAACCTATTGCCCGTTCGAAGGAGGTTATCTGTCGCTCGATCTCAGCGATGATTTCGTTACGGTCAAGATGGCCGGAAAAAGCCATTCGTGCCAGCTTGCCCGCAGAGGGGAATGCATTGGCAGGGGCCACAACGCTCATTTCCCCAAGCGGCGCGCCCGCCGTCAGGTTGAGATGAAGCCCTATCGAAACCTTGTCGTGCATGGGTGCAAGCTCGCGAGCGAACACAGGCCACCAGCGACAATTGGTCATCGCACCCGTTGCGGATATCCGGCTGTTCGCAGCCAGCTCCAGGATGCCGCGCGATACTCCCTCGGTAAAACCGAAATCATCAGCGCAGAGAATAATGGAGTGCGACGGCAAACCTGCCTCCCTCAAAAAGATAGCGTAAAGGCTATCTTCGCATTTTGCGACTAAAAGGATCGGCGACAAGTACGTCAAACCGGTTAAGGAATACAGAGGGACTCTTGAGGCAGACGCTTTTTTTTGCTTTCAATGGTTGCGTTTTTTAAAGGAAGCTGGACGTGGCCTCACCTATCGAACTCAGCATCATTATTCCGGTCTATAATGAAGAGGCCAATATCACGCCGTTGTGTCAGCGTTTGATACCCATTTTGGAGAAGATCACCCCGCTATGGGAGATTCTTTTCGTGGATGACGGTTCTTCCGATGCCACTCTTACGGCGATCAAAAGCTCTGCCATCAAGGAACCGCGTCTTGGAGCCGTTTCTTTCAGTCGGAACTTCGGAAAGGAAATCGCGATTGCAGCGGGGCTGGACCATGCCCTTGGCCGGGCTGTCGTCATCATGGATGCCGATCTGCAACATCCGCCGGAAATGATCGAAGAATTCGTTGCGCAATGGCGCAACGGCTACGACATGGTCTATGGCCAGAGAACCGACCGATCAGATGAAACTCCGATGCGACGCGGATCAGCAAGGTTATTCTATCGACTCTTTCGGCAGTTTGGCGAAATGCCATTGCCGCCCGGTGCAGGCGATTTCAGGTTGATTGATCGCAAGGGTGTCGAGGTTCTGAAAACACTCGGCGAAAGGGCGCGTTTCTCAAAAGGACTTTACGCCTGGATCGGGTTCAAGTCCCTTGGCGTTCCCTTTTCCGTTCAGGACCGGCAGCACGGCGCCAGCAAATGGAGCTTTCGCAAGCTCTTTCGCTTTGCTTTTGACGGTGTCACATCATTCTCTACGGTACCCTTGCGGATATGGACCTATCTCGGCGGTTTCATCTCACTCGTCTCATTTGTTGTTGCTTTCTACTTCGTCGTTCACACACTGCTCTTCGGTGCTGATGTTCCAGGTTATCCGTCACTTATTGTTTCGGTGATGTTTTTTGCCGGAATACAACTGATGTCGCTTGGCATCATCGGTGAATATATTGGACGTATTTTTGCTGAAGTGAAGCGGAGACCGCTTTACGTGGTTGCGGAACGAATCGGTGGCGCATCGGCTTCCGGTGAGGGTCTTGTGCGCGATATGCGCCGACTTCCAGGAGTCTGAAGTGTATCGAAAAATTCTCACCGCAGGTGGCTGGACCCTGGTTTCCCGTATCACCGGCTTCCTGCGCGATGTCATCATGGCGGCGGTGATGGGAGCCGGCCCGCTCACCGACGCTTTTACCGTTGCCTTCCGACTGCCAAACCACTTCAGGGCGATATTCGCCGAGGGCGCGTTCAACGACGCTTTTGTGCCCAATTATGCAAGTGCCCTGGAGCTGGAGGGCAGAGAAGCCGCACGAGCCTTTGCAGGCAGGGTCTTCAGCCTGATGCTGGCCATCCAGATCATCATTCTGGTTGCAGCGTTTCTGGCTATGCCCTGGGTCGTGAGGACACTGGCACCGGGATTTGCAGATAATCCGGAAAGTTTCGCGCTTGCGGTCTCGCTAACGAGAATTACCTTCCCTTACCTGCTCTTCATCGCATTATTGACGGTGCTTGGCGGCATTCTTGCCGCGCATGGTCGCTTTGCGGCATTCAATGCCGCCCCGGTATTGCTATCGTTATCAATGATAGCAGCGCTTGGGGTTGCCTGGCTATTTCCCAACACCGCCTATGCCGCAGCCTGGGGCGTCAGTATTTCCGGCGTATTGCAATTTCTTCTTGTCTGGGGAGCTGCGGCACGGGCAGGCATCGCGCCTCCGCTCGCCTGGCCACGACTAGATAAAGCCATGCGGCGTTTCTTCCGCACTCTGCTACCGTCCGTGGTCGGTTCCGCTGGAACCCAGATCGCGCTCTTTGCCGATACGATCATCGGCACGCTTCTGCCCGCAGCCTCTCTATCTGCTCTTTATTATGCCGACCGACTGTTCCAGCTTCCGCTCGGCGTCATCGCCATCGCGGTGGGCACTGTCCTCTTGCCGGAAATGACCCGGCTCGTGGCGGGGGGGAGGAATGACGATGCTCACCGGGCACAAAACCGGGCCATCGCTTTTGCGCTTGCTCCGACAGCACCGTTCTTCGTTGCCTTTCTCGTCATCCCCGACATGATCGTTGCCGCCGCTTTCATGCGTGGCAAATTCGGTGCGGAAGCCGTTTCTCTTTCCGCCTCGGTTCTGGCAGCCTACGGCTTCGGCCTTCCTGCTATTGTCCTGATCAGCTCAGCAGTTGCGAGCTTCCGATCCCGGCTCGATATGGTGACGCCATTGATAGCCTCCATGACGGCGGTTGCTGTCAATGTCGCCCTGAAATTTGTTCTGATGGGGCCTTTCGGCATAGCCGGGCTTGCCTTCGCCACAGCCATCGGAGCCTGGCTCAATCTGGCTATCCTGACATTCCTCGCCTGCAGGCGAGGATGGATGGCGCCAAGCAAGACACTTGCCCGCATCCTTCTGGCAGTCGCCGTATCCAGTCTTCTGCTCGCTGTCTTTGCCTTCTTTGGAAGAGCTCCAGTAGTGACGCTCACAGCTTCACTGTCACGCTGGCATAAGGAAATCGAACTGGTCTTGCTCGGGTCAGCCGGCGCCATCATTTACGGCGCCGCCCTATTCGCGGGGCTGAAAGCATTCGGTATCAAGTTATCGAGAAAATAGAATTTCCGGCATTCTCGCAACTTAAAAGGACGGCAGACAACCGTCCTTTTCATATGCTCCTCCAGAACCTGTCAACCCTTGCTATGGGCAAAATCCCAGTAAAGGTCCCTGGCCTTCTTGGTAACGGGTCCAACCGCCAGGGGCCGGCTGTCTATCTTCAAAATCGGGACAACCTTGGAGTAATTACCGGTCGAGAATATTTCGTCGGCCGTCTCGAAATCCTCGTAGCGCAATGTCGTCTCAACCACATCGTGTCCTGCGTGGCGCAAGAGGCCGATGACTCGCTGACGCGTGATCCCGTTAAGGAAAGTGCCATTTGCCGCAGGCGTGAACACTGTATTGCCTTTGACCATGAAAATGTTCGAGGTCGTGGTTTCGGCTATATTGCCGAGACCATCGCAGACGAGGGCATTATCAAAACCGCGACTGCGCGCCTCGCGCACAGCGCGGGCATTGTTCGGATAAAGGCAGCCTGCCTTGGAGTCCGTCGGCATCATCTCAAGCGTCGGACGGCGATAGATCGATTTGGTGATGGACCAGCCTGCATCCGGGGCAGGCATTGCCGCCTCGAACAGGCACAGGCAGAAGCGTGTCGAATCAGCGTCCGGCGCAATAGTCGCCAGACCGTCAGCCTCGCCCCAATACATCGGCTTGACGTAGATCGCGGCGTCCTTGTCAAACTTTTTCGCTCCTTCGAGAGCCAGAGCCGCAATTTCTTCCGCGCCCAGTGTCGCCTTCAATCCGATACCGCCAGCCGAGCGATTGACACGCTCACAGTGGCGATCGAGATCAGGGGCAACTCCTTCAAAAATGCGCGCGCCGTCAAATACTGTCGAAGCCAACCAGAAAGCATGCGAGCGCGGCCCCATAAGCGGTGGATTACCTTCGATCCAGTCACCGTCAACCCAGTTCCATGTTTGTGTATACCAAGCCATTTTCGCATCCTCTGAAACGCACGACCATGACTCTTTCCGAGGTTGTCGCGCCAGCTGTCTTGTATTCGAACCTTTTATCGGCGGCGTCAATGCCGTCGCGCGCCCATCCTCTATTCGGCAAGCGCCGCTATAATCCGTACCCAGGAGCGTATCCCCTTGTGGAAGCTCTTCAGGTCGTATTTTTCGTTTGGCGAATGCATGCGGTCGTCGTCAAGGCCGAAACCAACGAGAAGGCTATCGAGCTCAAGCGTCCGCTTGAAATTGCCCACAATCGGAATGGAACCGCCGGAGCCAATGGTGATCGGTTCGACGCCCCATTCTTCTTTGAGCGCCGATTTTGCAGCGGAAAGCGCCTGCATGTCATAAGGCAGCGACAGAGCCCGTGAGCCCTTGTGATGGATGAACTCAACCGAACAATCAGCCGGAATCCTCTCCCGTACGAAAGCTTCGAAGGCTTCCGATATTTTCGCCGGGTCCTGATCTCCAACCAAGCGGAATGAAACTTTGCAGCGCGCCTCCGATGCGATCACTGTCTTGGTGCCCTCCCCGGTATAGCCGCCGATGATGCCATTGACGTCGCAGGTCGGACGAGACTGTATCTGCTCGATCACCATGCGGCCTTTTTCACCTGCCGGATATTTAAGGCCTATCGGCTCGAGGAAACTCTCGGCTGTCAGGCCGAGCGCCGCCCATTGCTTCAGGACCTCTGGAGGCGTCTCATGAACACCATCATAAAATCCTGTCAAAGTTACCCTGCCATCGGCATCATGCAAATCAGCAATAATCTGCGACAGAATCCGGATAGGGTTTTGTGCTGCACCACCAAATCTGCCGGAATGCAGATCCATGGCGGCGCAACGAACTATGATTTCCTCATAGACCAGCCCGCGTAACGACGAGGTTATCGCAGGCGTGTCGCTGTCCCACATCCCGGTATCGCAAACGAGCCCGATATCAGCCTTGAGCTCATCCCTGTTGGCTGCAACGAATTCCGGCAGGAATTTCGAACCATCCTCTTCGGCGCCTTCCACAAGCGTTGTGATGCTGAGAGGCAACTCACCGGTCACTTTTCTCCAGGCACGACAGGCTTCGATGAATGTCATCACCTGGCCCTTGTCATCGCAGGCACCGCGAGCTCCGATAACCTTACGGCCATCGGGCAGCTTCACCAACGCGGGTTCGAACGGCGGGCGATCCCATAGCTCCAGCGGATCGACCGGCTGAACGTCATAGTGCCCGTAGAACAGTGCGTGCGGCCTGTCCGGTCGCCTGGAATGAGCGAGCACGACAGGATGTCCACCGGTCGGCCGCAGGCTGCTCTCGAAGCCGATTTCGGCAAGTTCACCATTCAGCCATTCGGCTGCCTTCACGCATTCTTCCCTGTAGGCCGGATCAGTCGATATCGACTGTATTCTCAGCCACTCGAACAGCCGCTCGAGAGAGGTTTCGAGATCGGCATCAACCCTGTCTAACACCTGAGCGAGAACGTGTTTGGCTTGGGACATTGCAACCCTGCTTAATGGTTTTGGAGAGAATACGGGAAACCGCTCTTTGACGGACGAATATTTATCAAAACCGGAAATTCGGATGCATGCAAGATCAGTGTTACAATTCGCCACCTTGAAGCACCGATTTGTAGTCAGTCATCATACAGATTGAAATGTCCGGGCGATCTCAAGAACGCCGTTGATAATGAATTGAATTCCGATGCAGATCAGCAGAAATCCCATGAGCCTCGAAATCGCATCAATACCGGATTTTCCGAACACACGCATGATAGGCCCGCAGCTCAGAAGACTGATATAAAGGATCACGCTGACGATAAAGAATGTCAGGATAGGTCCGGTATAGAAAACCCAGGTCGGAACCCGCTCGCTCGTCAGGGTTGCTGCCGAGCTGATGAGCATGGCGATCGTGCCTGGCCCGGCAGTTGACGGCATGGCAAGCGGAACGAACGCGATATTAGAGGAATGCCGTTTCTGAAGTTCCTTGGTCTTTGTTTCGAACTCCGGTGCTTCCTCTATCTGCTGCTGAGGAAAAAGCATCCTGAAACCAATGAACGCGACAATGAGCCCGCCCGCAATCCGCAAGCCCGGTATGGAAATTCCGAATGTATTCATGATGAGCTGACCGCCGTAAAAGGCGACCGTCATTATGAGAAATACATAGATGGAGGCCCACAGCGATTGTTGATCACGCTCCTCCTTCGTCATTTTTCCGGACAAGCCGAGCATCAGGACAACAGTGGTGAGCGGGTTGGCAAGAGGCAGAAGGACCACCAATCCTAGCCCCACTCCTCGCAGCAATTCCGCAATACCGAGCATGAGTACCCTCTGTTCTTCGGAGAAAAACGAAATGTCCCGCAGAAACGAAGCGGAACAATACTTTGATTTCAAAGGAATTGGACCAAGTTAAGACAAAAGGTGCCAGACATGGGCGGACAATCGAGATACGCCGGGTTCGCAACCGGACGCTTCATCTGCCACCTTTGGTCAGTCCACCGAGAACGTTACGGACCAGCGCCCGCACGGCGGAACTCGTCGCAGACTGGATGGCAACATCCGTTACACTGCGCCCTCCTCTCGAAGGTTTGCCGGTGATCGCCTTTCCTATCTCATTGCCAATGGAGCGCGCAACGGACGTTGCTGCCGAGCGGGCGGCAATTTCCGGCACGCTCATCCGCGTTCGCCCTGGCGTTTTCTGCGTACCAGCAGTACCGGGCGCATTAATGCCGAAAAGCGAACCCAACCACCCGCCAAGACCACCAGCCTCCCCTATTTCCTGAGCTGATGCCTGATCGATATTCTTTCGTTCAGCAAGTATTTCATAGGCGCTTTCGCTGTCGATCGCCTCATCATATTTTCCTCGCAACGGGCTGTTGCGGATCAATTCGGCACGCTCCGCCTCGACTAAATGTCAGACAAGGACAATTGGCGGCGCCATGAGTGTGCGCTCGACAACAGTCGGCGTTCCTTTGTCATCAAGAGTAGAGACCAGAGCCTCACCAACAGCGAGTTCCGTAATCGCCTGCTCCGTCGAGAACTTCGGATTCTTGCGAAATGTTTCAGCCGCCGAGCGCACGGCACGTTGATCACGTGGCGTAAAGGCACGAAGCGCATGCTGCACACGGTTACCAAGCTGCGCCAGGACGCTCTCAGGGATATCGATGGGGTTCTGGGTAACGAAATAGACGCCAACGCCCTTGGAGCGGATCAGGCGCACCACCTGCTCGATGGAATCCAGCAACGCTTTCGGAGCGTCCGAAAACAGCAGATGCGCCTCGTCAAAAAAGAACACCAGTTTCGGCTTCTCCGGATCACCGACCTCAGGCAGTTGCTCGAACAGTTCCGACAGCATCCACAACAGAAACGATGCGTAAAGCCTCGGCCTGGTCATGAGTTTGTCAGCGGCCAGGATATTGATCACACCTCGCCCGTCGCGATCCAGCTTCATGAAATCATTGATGTCCAACGCCGGTTCGCCGAAAAAATGTTGTGCTCCCTGATTCTCCAGCACCAGCAGGCGCCTTAAAATGGTAGCGACCGATTCCTTGGTAACATTGCCGTATTGGGTCTTGATCGTGTCCGCCGTCTCCGCAACGAAATTCAGCAGAGCCCGCAAATCCTTCATATCGATGACCGGCAACTGATTGTCGTCAGCAACCCTGAAAGCGATATTGAGAACACCTTCCTGAGTATCGTTCAGTTCCAGCAATCGGGACAGGAGCAGCGGCCCCATTTCTGAAATCGTTGCACGGGTGGGGTGGCCCTGCTCGCCGAACAAGTCCCAGAACACGGCCGGAAAACGATCCGGCACGTAATCAACGCCTATCTCCTGAGCCCTTTTGACAAAAGGCGCCTTGCCATCGCCGGGCGCCGCGATTCCGGACAGGTCTCCCTTGATATCCGCTGCAAAGACAGGAACACCCGCGTTGGAAAACCCTTCTGCCAAAACCTGAAGAGTAACCGTCTTGCCTGTTCCGGTGGCTCCGGCAACCAATCCATGTCGGTTGGCATACTTCAAGAGGATAGCTTCAAACTTATCGCTCTTGCCAATCAGAACTCTTCCTTCCTCGACCATCTGGTAAATCCTCGATTCGACAATCGCCGGCACATTGCCACGAAACCACTATTGCGGATATTTACCTGATCCTGTGCCGAAAGTCACAGAACCGCAAGGTAACGCATTTCAGAAAAGCTGGATCGTGCCGGTAGGGATTTATAGCAAGGGTTCGACTTGGGGAGACCGTCATGGATGAATTGATCACTCGCATCGCGCTGGCCGCGAGGATAGAGGCAGACGCAGCCAGACTTGCGATAGGAACTGTTCTAAATTTTATACGAGAAGAAGCTCCTGCTGAAGCGGAAGCATTGCTGAACTCGCTTCCCGGTGCTGAAGAAGCAACCTCTCTTGCACAGGCTGCAGCCAACAACGGAAAACCAGGTGGCATTTTTGGTGCCCTGCTTGGAAGTACCGGCGGTGTGATGGCTCTGGGGAGCACCCTGATGGCGCAGGGGCTTTCATTCAGTCAGATAGAGACTATCGCCAGAGAACTTCTCGACCACGGTCGCACTCATCTCGGGAACGAGGGAATCTCAAGGCTTGCAAGTGCGATTCCGAGTCTTTCTAACTTCGTCTAATATATAAATTTATCTTTTTATTTCAATTCCTTGTCATAGTGAATTGGTCCGAAAGGGGAAGGCGGCGCATATTGGCGCTAATAAATTACGTGATAAAAGGGTGAGGGTTTTGAGCCTGAGAAAACATTCGAGGAAAGCATTTGATGGATGCCCTGTCGTTCGACACCACCTTCCCACGTGCCACTCGCGAGCAATGGCTTCAATCCGTTGAGAAAGCAATCAAGGGCGGAGACTTTGAACGAATTCTCGTCTCAAAGACTTACGACAATATCCGCATCGAGCCACTTTATGAGCAGGCACGGGATGCAGCGCCAATTCTGAGTAAAGGCGCGCGCCCCTGGCGTATCGATCAGCGGATAGACCTGACCGACCTGACCATTGCAAATGCGCAGATACGTGAAGACGCTGGTGGTGGCGCTGATGGATTTATCCTGGTTGGATCAGAAGCGACCAGTTCCAGAGGTTTTGCTTGTCCCCAAGTGACATGAACCGGGTCGAGCAACTTCTCGAAGGCTTTCATCCAGACACAATGAACTTGAGGATAGATGCCGGTCCGCGCGCACTCGCTTTTTCCGAAAATATTCTGAAGTCATTCGAAGAGCGGAAGATTGCACCGTCGACATTGGTTATCGATATTGCCTGCGACCCGATAGGGACACTTGCCAGTCGCGGTTACGCCGAAGAGCCGCCGGAACAAACTTTGCATCGCTGCGCTGACCTCTTCAGTGCCGCCAGAGCTCGCGGCTTCGACACACGGGTTTTTCTTGCAGATAGCCGTCCCTATCATGAGGCGGGGGCCTCCGAAGCACAGGAACTGGCTGCCGTTCTGGCAACTGCGTTGTTTTATTTTCGTTATTTCGCCAGCCACGGCATAGACCTTGAAACGGCGCGCAGCACGTTGTCGTTTCTTCTGGTTGCCGATGCCGACGAATTTCTGACCATTGCCAAGTTTCGGGCTCTGCGTCGCCTTTGGCAGCGTATCGAACAGGCTTGCGATATCCCTCCGCAGCCGATCCGCATTCACGCCGAAACAGCCTGGCGGATGATGACCAGATACGACCCCTGGACCAATCTCCTCCGCAGCACCGCAGCGGTCTTTTCGGCGGCTACGGGGGGCGCCGATATTATCGGGGTGCTGCCGTTTACCAATGCTCTCGGCCTGCCTGACGCCAATGCCAGACGCATCGCCCGGAACACGCAATTAATACTCCTCCATGAAGCCAATCTATGGCGCGTCGCCGATCCTGCTGCCGGAGCCGGAGGTTTCGAAGAACTGACGTCCAGCCTCTGCGAGAAAGCCTGGAAGCTTTTCCAGCGAATAGAGCGCGAAGGTGGCATAGCCTCCAGCCTAGAACAGGGTCTCCTGCAATCACGCATCGCCCGGTCCCGCCAGGAGCGTCAGCAAGATATCTTCGTCAAACAGCGCCCCATCACCGGGATTAGCGAATTTCCCGATATCCGCGCGGAATCTGTCTCGGTTCTGGCTCCATTTTTGCAACCGGCAACCACCGATTCACCAGCCAGATCGGCAACTATCCTGCCTTTCTCGTCGCAAAGAGACGCGGAACCCTTCGAGCGGTTGCGCGATAAAATCAAAACTCATTCGGCCCGAACCGGAAAACGCCCTCGCATATTCATTGCGACCATGGGGGAGCCGGCAGCTTTTACCGCTCGCGCTACATATGCGAGCAACTTTTTCGAGGTCGCGGGCATCGAAGCCGTTTGCGGCGACCAACCGGTGACACCCGAGACCATTCACAACGTTCTCGTCGAAAAAGGGGCCAGCCTGGTGTGTCTTGCAGCGTCAGATGATGATTATGCAACAAC
>Ga0153991_1000247_pt1 | contig 13820 bp, 13 predicted proteins | sample TSNC075MetaG_FD_104681 | JGI IMG/M metagenome (GOLD analysis project Ga0153991, IMG submission 104681) | Attine ant fungus gardens microbial communities from North Carolina, USA - TSNC075 MetaG | ecosystem: Host-associated > Fungi > Mycelium > Unclassified | place: USA: North Carolina, Jones...
TCCGGAAAGCAAGGAAAATCCTGCGGCTGTAGTGGCTGCAGCGGCTGTACAGGTACGCCGCTGTGCGATGATACGCAAAAAAAACATTAAATTTGTTGACATTTTTAAATATCGTGCATATACTATTAGAAAACATGGTGTATCTGCACACGCAGCGGTAAATCAGTCCGGATAGAAGCGCGATTTTGTCCGGGTGGATTGTGCCGGTCGTTACCGGAGCCGTAAGGCAGCTCGCCCGGTGTCCGATTGGACGCAAGCCTGCGGAGGACCATGCCGAATAGAAGATTAAAAGGCTGTGAAGAGAAGAGTAGATGGTGAGATACGTCCCAGAGAGCTTCGGTTGGTGAGAAGAAGCACGGAAGGCACTGTTGAAAATGGTCTCGGAGCTACGTACCGACTACAGAAATGTATAGGCTACGGCGGGAACGCCCGTTACAGCGTCAGAGTATCGAGTCTCAGGCTCCGTACTTGTAGAGGTCTTTGCTGCGAGGCAGGGATGAATTAAGGTGGTAACACGAAGCAAAGCGCTCTCGTCCTTATGGAGGGAGCGCTTTTTTCATTTTATAGGAAATTGCTTCCTATAAAATGAAAACCCTCCGGGGGATGCGCACTCGCGCAAGATGAAATTTGTCGCAAGCGACCGCGCTCGGCGCGTGAATGCGCCATGGCGCATTCTTTTATATTACCAATTACCATCGATTGCCAAGGAGGAGAACCAGACATGAATATTCAACTAAGAGAATGGAAAATTACAGACACGAAGGAACTGGCATTGCAGGCAAATAATCGGAACATAGCGCAATATCTGCGGGATACCTTCCCTTTTCCCTACGCGGAAGACGACGCACGGGAGTTTATCCGGTTCTGCAAAGGATTTACCGGCAAGGATTTATTCTTTGCCATTACGGTGGACGGGAAAATTGCCGGCGGTGCCAATATCGGATTCAGAGAGGATGTTAACGTAAAAACAGCTGGAATCGGCTATTGGCTGGGGGAAGCCTTCCATGGGCAGGGAATCGGTACCTGGGCGGTGGGAAAACTCTGTGAAATTGCATTTGGAGACTATGACATTCTCCGTCTGGATGCGGAACTGATTGCAGACAATTATGCCTCCCGCCGGGTGCTGGAGAAGAATGGCTTTACCTGTGAGGGAATCCTCCGGCAGTACGTCTTGAAATATGGAAAGGTGTTGGATGCGGCAATTTACGCGATTTTGCGGGATGAAATACAGATTGGATGATTCGTGGTTACTGTTCACACTTTTGGTGTTCACAGCAACAATTATGCACATGCCAAATCACAGAAAACATGATTTGGCGCGTGCTACTCTCGGGATTTTGTGCAAAAACAAAACAAAACACCTCGCGGGAAAAAATACGCCCTATTTTCTGTCTCTAAACAATAGGATAAGCCCCCATATACCACCCAAAAGCATGACCTCGAAAATGCCTAAAACATGTATTATATAGTGCGTTGAGAAATCAGCTAACAGCGAAACCAGATGATTGATGCCGAGTATCCAGCAGAGAATCGTTGACTGAATGGTAAGCATCTTCATAACTTCTATATTCCTTTTTACAAGGGTTACAATGATAGTGGATATGATGCCGAAATTCCATAGCGCAATTTCCCGCTGCCAGCCCAATGCGTTACCCCAACTGGTAAACTGACCGCCGAGCCGCGGCAGGCAAAATTGCCAGATAAACGCACCACCGCAGGCGATAAGCATAAAAACGAGATACCGTTTGTATTGCTTGTAGGAGACGACTGACTTTGTTTCTTTCATTGGTATCCTCCTTAATTAATCCAAAATCTGAATTTTTTTTCATGTTTTATTATATATCGGCGAATAATTATTGTCAATAATAAAGTGAAATATATTTCAGGTTATTATTGATTTTTGATTCCTATTGCTTATAATAAAGGTATATCAGGAGGTGAAGCCATGGCAAATAATGAAATCCGGGTTCCAAAACAGAAACGTTCTATCGAGAAAAAGAATGGCATCATCAAGGCTGGTTATGATCTCTTCTGCGAAAAGGGATTCTATAAAACCAATACCGCTGAAGTTGCTAAGGCGGCTGGGGTCTCCACGGGAATCGTATACAATTACTTTTCTGACAAAAATGATATTCTGATTGAGGTCGTTAAACTGTATATTTCACATTTGAAAGATAGGTTCAGCGTTATTGTTGAGAGTCCTATTCATAAAGAGAATATCGGTTCAATTATTGAACAATTTATTGATGTCTCTATATCGTCTCACACAATGACTATAGAAGCACACAACGAGTTCCTGGCGTTGTCGATGCTTGAACGTGATATACAAGAGGTATTCTCTCAGTTTGAGAATACTACCTTGGAAACAATACGTGATAAGCTCTTGAGCGCAGGATTTTCTAATGTTGATTTACTCGTAAAGCTCAAAATGAGTTATGGCATAGTGGAGCATCTTTGTCACGAATACATCCGGTGTAATTCAACAGATGAAGAGCTGTCAAAGGTGAAGGCGCTTGCGGTTTCCATCATCACAGGGTTGTTCAAACACACATAAATAGGGATAAGTAGATAGCATACTAAACCCCGGAACGGAAAAAGGCAAAAGAGTGGGGCGCTAGTCCTGTTCGCATCACTTCCGGCTGTACAAACCTGGATTCGTGTCCTTTCCCAATAAAGTCTGTCCGGATTATGCTTGATCTTATAGACTGGTCAGGGTATAATTGAGATGCGGTAAAAATACCGGAAAGCGGAAAGGATAAGGATATATTGAGATGGGAAATGAAAGAAAATTTGCTATTTTAATTGATGCGGATAATATTACGGATAGATATGTGAAGATCATTTTGGATGAGACGGCGAAATACGGTGTGGCTACGTATAAGCGCATCTATGGTGATTGGACGAATACCCAATTGAATTCATGGAAGAATGTACTTTTGGATAATTCGATTAACCCGATTCAGCAGTATGGGTATACTGTGGGGAAGAATGCAACGGATTCTGCGATGATCATTGATGCGATGGATATTTTATATTCCGGAACGGTAGACGGATTCTGTATCGCGTCTTCGGACAGTGATTTTACCCGCCTGGCATCTCGCCTGCGGGAATCGGGTATGTATGTGATTGGAATGGGCGAGGAGAAGACTCCGAAGCCTTTTGTAGCTGCCTGTAATTTATTTCGTTACCTGGATAAGCTTTATTCATATGCCCAGAGTGCCGCGAAGGAAGGCGGAACGCCTGAGGTGGCGGTCGTGAAGAATAACCTTCCGGCGGAACAGACGAAGTACCGTACCGAGACCGGAGCGGCAGGGAAGAAGGGACGGCCGGAAGTCCAGGCGGATTTGAAGAAGATTAAAAAGGCAATTTGTGATGTGGTGGAAGAGTGTTCGGATGAGGACGGCTGGATTTATTCCGGCGAGCTGGGGAATCAGCTCGCCAAGCGCTTTCCGGATTTTGATGTACGTAACTATGGATTCTCCAAGTTTACGCCCTTTATGGAGTCGCTGGGGATGTTTAAGATCCGCCGGGAGCCGATCGACGGACAGGGAAATGTGCAATTGGTGTATTATAAGAATAAGGGATAAGAGCAAACGTAAAAGCAAGGCGCATGAGATCCGCGTCTTGCTTTTTTGTGGTTTTAAATCTAATTTTCCGGAAGCTCTACCAGCAGGGAACATTTTGGCTGGTCGATGTCCAGCGGAGCACGGGACATTACAATCAGCCCGGTGTCGTAGTGTACATGGAAGAAGGTTAGTGTACTGGAGTCATAGTTTGTGCAAAATAGATTTCTACCATCGGGAAAAAGGTCTACATCCGTGGGATATTTTCCGCTTATGGGCAGTACGCTCAGCTGGGTCAGCATACCCGTCTCCAGATCCCGGCGGAAGAAGCCCAGGCTGTGATCGCCGGCGTTGGTGCAGAACAGGTAGTCTTCGTTTGGAGAAAATTGCAGTGCCACAGCGGCGCTGAAGTCATTGTATTGCTTCCCCAGAGTGGAAATTGTCTGAATTTCCTCGAATACCGGCATCCTGCCGGAGCCGTCATAAGTGTATACGGCGATGATATTGCTCAATTCTTTGATCAGATACATATATTTGCCGTCCGAAGAGAAGATCAGCCGCCGGGGGGCTGACTGTAGCGGGCAGCGCAGTGTGTCGCAGGAGGTGAGAATTCCTTTTGTGTGGTCAAAGTGATAGATCCGGATCTGGTCGATGCCGGAGTCCGCTACACAGAGGTATTTCTCATCCGGTGTCAGCTGCGCACAGCGTACATGGGGTTTAAAATTCCGTTCGGCAACGCTGCCGGGGCCCCTGTGAAAGACACCGTCTGCGATGGCGCCTACGGAACCGTCCTCATTAACGTGGAGCACGGTGATCTTGCCGTCGTGATAGCCGGAGACGAAGAGAAAACGGTTGTCCTTAGTGGTGGAAATATGGCAGCCCCGCATTCCCCGTATGGCCGCCGTATTCAGACGGTTCAGATTGCCGTTCGGTAAAATCCGGAAGGAGGCCACGCCTTTGTCCGTAATACTATAGAGGAAATGACGGTCGGGTGAAGTGGCCAGATAGGATGCATTGCTAACCTCTATTTCTCCTCGTTTCTTCAGGTCTCCCTTTTCTGCGTCCACGTCGAATATAGTCAGTCCTTTGCTGTTGTTGGTGTCGGTATGCGATCCGATGTATACGGCATAGGATTTATTCATCTTAATTCCCTCCTCTGATCCTGTTGCAGTTCTGTTAGTCTGCGTTTGATTATAACATAATCCCCTCTATTTGTTAAGGTTTTACGAAAAAGAGTTGACACAAAAGCCAATCTGGTTATAATAAAATATGCCACTTTTTGTGTTTAGGATTGCTAAACTTTTAGTTTAGATCTATAGACGGGAAGCAAAGGAGACGGTATGGAAATCGGATCAAGATTAAAGGAACTTCGTATACTAAAGGGATTGACGCAAGAGGAGCTGGCGGATCGGGCTGAGCTTTCGAAGGGTTTTATTTCCCAGGTGGAACGGGATTTGACGTCTCCCTCCATTGCGACCCTGATTGATATTTTACAGTGTCTTGGCACCACGCCGGCGGATTTTTTTGAGAAGCCCAGGCAGGAGCAGATTGTTTTTAAAAAGGCGGACTATTTCGAAAAAGAGGATAGTGAGCTGTACAACCGGATTGAATGGATCATTCCCAATGCGCAGAAAAATATGATGGAGCCGATCCTGCTGACACTGGAGAAGAATGGCTCTACTTATCCGGATAATCCTCATGAGGGGGAGGAGTTTGGCTATGTTCTGCAAGGAACGGTGACAATTCATATCGGTAAACATACCTATCGGGCGAAGAAGGGAGAATCCTTTTATTATACCCCGGATCAGAAGCATTTCCTGACATCGGCGGCCGGTGCCACGATTCTGTGGATTTCTGCACCGCCCAGTTTTTAGATAAAACCGTCTCAATAGAAGAAAATAGTACAGGCAGGTGATCGGATGGATTATGTACCAGCTAAGACGATTATTACCCGAACGAAGGATTCTAAGTGGTTCGGACATGATTATAATATGAATCTTTACCGGGGATGCTGCCATGGCTGTATTTACTGCGACAGCCGAAGTGACTGTTACCAGGTGGGGGATTTTGACCGGGTTCGGGCGAAAGAGAATGCGCTTACGATAATCCGGGATGAGCTGCGGCGGAAGGTGAAGACCGGCGTGGTGGGGAGCGGGGCCATGAGTGACCCTTATAATCCTTTTGAGAAGGAGCTGGAGCTAAGCCGTCATGCGTTGGAATTAATGGATGCATTTGGGTTTGGCAGTTCTACTGCGACGAAGAGCGATTTGATTGTACGGGATATTGACGTCCTGTCCTCGATCCGGGAGCATTCGCCGGTGCTTTGTAAGCTTACGATTACGGCAATAGAGGATGAGATGAGCAGGAAGGTGGAGCCGGGAGCACCGGTGTCTTCGAGACGATTTGCGGCGCTTGAGGCACTGTCTTCCGCCGGGATTTTTGCTGGGATTTTGCTAATGCCGGTGCTGCCTTTTTTGGAGGATACGGAAGAGAATGTGTTGGGGATTGTACGCCGGGCGAAGGACTGTGGCGCGCGTTTTATTTATCCGGCATTTGGCATGACGATGCGAAATGGCCAGCGGGAGCATTATCTGGAGCAGCTGGAACGAATTTTTCCAGGCGAGGGTCTGAGGGAGCGGTACCGGAAGGAGTATGGTAGCTGCTATCAGTGCACCAGCTCCAGGGCCAGAGCCCTGTGGGATAAATTCAGCCGGGAGTGCGGGCAGCTGGGTATTTTGTATCGGATGGACGATATTATCCATGCTTATAAGCGGGGGTATGAGTATACACAGCTGCGTTTGTTTTAATTCTTTTCTTCTTAATAAGATTGTGGTACACTAGTGTAATGTCCGACTCATAATTGCAAAACTGCACCAGGCCAAGTAAAAGAGTATGAGGATTAAGGAATGGATTTCTTAAATATGGAGACAGCGTTTTTGCAATATTTGCAAAGCCTTCACAATCCGCTGTTGGATAAAATCATGGTATTAATTACCCATCTGGGGGACAGCGGCCTGATCTGGATTATTACGGCGCTGGTGCTGCTTTGTATCAAAAAGTATCGGAAGGATGGTCTTGTGATGGGGCTGGCGCTGGTATTTGGGCTGATCCTGGGAAACCTGATTCTGAAGAATGTGATTCAAAGGCCCAGACCCTGCTGGGTGGACCCGTCCGTACTGCTGCTGATTGCAAATCCCACGGATTATTCGTTTCCCTCAGGACATACGCAGGCGGCGGTGGCGGCGGCAGTGGTACTGTGGCATGCGGACCGCCGATGGGGGATAGCAGCAGCAATTCTGGCCGCCGGTATTGCATTTTCCCGCATGTATCTGTATGTGCACTATCCTACGGATATATTAGGAGGTATTGTGTCGGGTGCCCTTTGTGCCGGCGCTGCCCTTTGGTGTAGGGAGCATTTATCGATTCTGAAAAAAATGGAGTGAAATAACATGTTAAAGGAAGACTATCTGACACGGTCTATTAAAGATATGGTACGTGCCATTGCAAAGCTGGTGCTGAATAAGGAGATGGCGGACTATACTCTGCCGGAGCTGGCCCATTATACCCAGACGGATCTATTGTACGAACGGCTGATTGAACTGGCGGATCAGGGGCTGATCAATGATGCGGAGAATTATCTGTCGGATCGGCTGGATCTGGAGGATCCGGATGAATTTGAAATGGCTCTTTGTTTTTATCTGCATTTGAATGAATTCGAAGAGGATTTCCTGGAGAGCCATGATTACAGCCGGGAGGAGATTAACGACGGCATTCAGGCACTGGCCCGGATGTATGGCTATACTTATGATGCCCTCCTTTGATGATTATTTCTTAACGGATGTGGTCGGCGGATAGGTACAAGGAGAAGGTATGAGTGAATTACAAATAAAACAGGTCATTCTGCATATTCTGGACTCGGATGTGGGAATGCCGGTGTTATCAGAAGACGAGCTGGAGAGCAGTTTGGAGCTTCATGAATTTCTCCAGAGTCATATTGAACGGATCGCCGGTGGTGATGATACGAAGAGATGCCTTTTCCGGGAGGGATCCGAGGTGCAGTCCTGGCTGCCTTCCCTCCTGCAGGAGGACGGATTTATTCCGGCTACCCAGCAAATGGCGGGACGCCTCTATGAGATTATGAGCGGTAATCCGGATATACCGGCGGCGGATGCCGCTTTCGTACTGTATGAAGCAGAGCAGTCCCCTCATCTGGCGATTCTTAAAATGAATTACAAAGCGTCCTATACCCATGTGACGCAGGCCGGCGGTCAAGGAAACCGTAACGTCCTAATCCGGCACAAGACCATTTTGCCCACGGGGAGTCAAAAGCTGCAGGAAGCAGCCTTGATTAACCTGGACTCCCGCGAGATCTGTCTTCTGGAGAAGAAATATGAGGTAAATGGACAGCGGGAGAATTATTTTTCAGAGCGTTTCTTGGAGTGCGGGGGATCTCTGTCCCGCAAGGCACGGCTGGCCATTGTAACAAAAGCCGTGGAGAAGGTACAGCAGGATTTCTTAAGTGAATCAGAGCAGTTCGCGGAGAGTATGAAGGCGAAAAGCGTACTTTATGAAGAACTGGCAGAGAAGGGGGCCATTGACATACCCCGCGCAGCCGAGAAGATTTTCCCGGAGAATCTTAAGATGCGGGAAGATTTCATTGAGAAGGTGGATAAATATAACCTCTGTCAGGAGCCGATTGTACCTTTAAGCACAGGAACCACAAGGAAATTTGATAAACAGTTCATTACTACGGAGAATGGTATCGAAATCCGGATTCCCATGGAGCAGTACCAGCATCCGGGCTGCGTGGAATTCATCACGAATGAAGATGGCGCCGTATCCGTCATAATCCATAACGTCGGCAGGCTTACTTCGCGGTAGGCCTTTTCCTCTGGAAGATCTGAACCGAAGGACAGCAATGATTGAAAGCAGGTAAGATACAATGGAATTGGTAACCCATGAAATAGAACCAGTTTATAATTCCCGCTCCAGAATTCTGATTCTGGGGACCTTTCCTTCCGTCAAATCCAGGGAGGCCCATTTCTTCTACCATCATCCCCAGAACCGGTTCTGGAGAGTGCTGGCAGCCATTATGGAAGAAGGGGTGCCAAACACAATTGAAGAGAAGAAGGCATTCCTGCTCCGGAGCCGCATTGCGGTCTGGGATGTAATTGCCTCCTGCCGGATTCAGGGCTCCAGTGACAGTAGTATCCGGGATGTAGTGCCCTGTGACTTAAACCGCATTTTTACTGCGGCGCCGATTGAAGGAATCTATACAAACGGCAAGACAGCCGGCCGCTTGTATGCGGCCTGGTGCCAATCCCAGACGGGGCGTCCGGCTGTCTGCCTGCCCTCCACCAGCCCGGCTAATGCGGGGTATAGCTTAGCGAGATTGATCCGGGAATGGCGGATAATTGAGGAAGGATAACAGATACTTTATCTTATTTTTATACAATTTAAGGATTAATCTATTGATTTGTTCCCCAAAAAAGGGTAGCCTACTATACATAACCTGGTTTGACAGATGCTACAATATAAAGAGAGAAGCCACCGGAGGACCAGATGAACCATCGGAGGATCAGTATGAGTAAAATTATTGGAATTGACCTGGGAACTACGAACTCTTGTGTTGCTGTAATGGAAGGCGGACAGCCAACCGTAATTGCGAATGCAGAGGGTTTTCGAACAACGCCATCGATTGTGGCCTTTACCAAGTCCGGCGAGCGGCTGGTGGGAGAACCTGCGAAACGGCAGGCAGTCACTAATGTAGACCGCACGGTTTCTTCGATTAAAAGGCAGATGGGGACAGACACCCGTATTCCGATTGACGGTAAGAAATACAGCCCCCAGGAGATTTCCGCCATGATTTTACAGAAGCTGAAGAAGGATGCGGAAAGCTACCTGGGAGAGAATGTTACACGGGCAGTGATTACGGTGCCTGCCTATTTTAACGATGCGCAACGCCAGGCTACGAAGGATGCAGGGCGAATTGCCGGACTGACGGTAGAGCGGATTGTAAATGAACCTACGTCGGCGGCGCTGGCTTATGGACTGGACAATGAATACCAGCAGAAGATCATGGTATATGACCTGGGCGGTGGTACCTTTGATGTGTCAATCATTGAGATTGGCGGCGGTGTGGTAGAGGTGATATCCACTTCCGGCGATAACCGTTTGGGCGGAGACGACTTTGATGGAGCCGTTACGGCCTGGCTGGTCAGTGAGTTTAAGCGGATGGAGGGTATCGACCTATCGAAGGATAAAATGGCAATGCAGCGGATCCGGGAGGAGGCAGAGAAGGCGAAGAAGGAATTGTCTGCTTCTACCACTGTACAGGTGAACTTGCCGTTCATTTCCACGACCAAAGAAGGCGGGCGTCATCTGGATATTACCCTGACCCGCGCAAAGTTTGATGAATTGACGTATCATCTGGTAGAACGTACCAGAGGGCCGGTGGAACAGGCGCTTCGGGACGCAGGACTGCAAGCTTCTGACCTGGGCCGGGTACTGCTGGTAGGCGGCTCTACCCGTATTCCAGCCGTGCAGAATAAAGTAAAGCTGTTAACGAAGCAAGAACCCAGCCGCAGCCTAAATCCCGATGAGTGTGTCGCGCTGGGAGCGGCGGTACAGGGTGGCAAGCTGGCCGGTGATCCAGGGCTGAATGAAATTCTGCTGATGGATGTGACGCCCCTGTCTTTATCCATTGAGACGATGGGAGGAATCGCCACAAGATTGATTGAGAAGAATGCTACCATTCCCACACGCTACAGCCAGGTCTTCACCACGGCTGCAAATTTCCAAACTTCTGTAGAGATTAAGGTGCTCCAGGGAGAGCGGCAGATGGCCAGAGACAATAAGCTGATTGGGAATTTTAAACTGTCGGGGATTAAGCGGGCCATGCGGGGCGTCCCGCAGATCGAGGTGACCTTCGATATTGATGCCAATGGAATTCTAAAGGTATCGGCGAAGGATCTGGGTACCGGTAAAGAGCAGTATATTACGATAACGGCCAGCTCCAATTTGTCTGACCGGGATATTGAACAGGCGATCCGCGATGCACAGGTCTATGAATCCGAAGACCGGCAGAAGGCGGCTTCTGTGGAGATCTATAATGAGGCAGAGGCTCTTATGTTCCGGACCGAACAGCTGCTTTCCCAGGAGAAAAAGACAATGGATAAACAGCAGCGGAGCCGCATCAAGGATGAGTTAGGCGAGCTGCGCAGGGTTATGAAGAAAATAAAGCTGGAGACAATAACGGAAGCCCAGGCGGAAGAGATACGGCATGCGAAGGAGCAGTTAGAGCGGACGGTGGAGGATCAGGAGTCAGGCCGGTAAGTAACCCGAAATTCTATGAAAGAGAAATAGGAATGAACAAAGAACAATATCTTAAGACTTACTTTGGCTATGACAGCTTTCGGGAGGGACAGCCGGTCCTGATTGAGGGGATTCTCTCGGGAAGGGATACGCTTGGTATTATGCCCACGGGTGCCGGTAAGTCCATCTGCTACCAGATCCCGGCACTGATGCTGCCGGGAATCACACTGGTAATATCGCCTTTAATTTCACTCATGAAGGATCAGGTGTCAGCCCTGAATCAGGCCGGAGTCCATGCGGCCTTTTTCAACAGCTCTTTGAGTCCGGCCCAATACCGTAAGGCATTGCAGCTGGCCAGAGGGGGAACCTATAAGATTATCTATGTGGCGCCGGAGCGGCTGATGACCGGAGAATTTTTGGCTTTTATAGAGACCGTGGAAATATCGATGATCAGTGTGGATGAGGCCCATTGCGTATCGCAATGGGGGCAGGATTTCCGCCCCAGCTATCTGCAGATTGCAGAATTCGTCGATTGGCTGCCGAAGCGGCCTGTCGTCAGTGCCTTTACTGCTACGGCGACCCGTGAGGTTAAGGAGGATATGATTTCTCTGCTGGGACTGCAGGATCCTGTCAGCCTCATCACGGGTTTTGATCGGAAGAATCTGAAATTCATGGTAAAACAGCCAAAGGATAAATATGCGGAGGCGCTTCAATATATCCAGGAGCATGCAGCGGAATGCGGCATCCTTTATTGCCTGACGCGGAAGCTGGTGGAGGAGGTCTGTAACCGGCTGAACAGGGACGGAATTTCGGCTACACGTTATCATGCCGGTCTTAGTGATCTGGAACGGCGGAAAAACCAGGACGACTTTATTTATGACCAGAGGACCGTCATGGTGGCTACCAATGCCTTTGGAATGGGGATTGATAAGTCTAATGTGCGATATGTAATCCATTATAATATGCCGAAGAATATTGAAAGTTACTACCAGGAAGCCGGCCGTGCAGGGCGGGACGGAATCCCCTCGGACTGCCTTTTGCTCTACGGCGGTCAGGATGTGGTGACGAATCAATTTCTTATTGAACGGGGAGATCAAAGTGAGGAAATGGAGCCGGAGCTGCGGGAGCTGATTCAAGAGCGGGAGCGGGAACGGCTGAAGAAAATGACCGTATACTGTCTGACCGCCGATTGCCTCCGGGAATATATTCTGCGGTATTTCGGAGAATACGGTGCTAATTACTGCGGAAACTGTTCCAACTGCCTGACCCAGTTCGAGGAAGTAGATGTGACCGAAATTGCGACAGCGTTGATCCGCTGCGTGAAGGTGAGCCGGGAACGGTTTGGCATGACCCTGATTGCAGAGGCGGTGCATGGCGGAAAATCGGCCCGGTTACTGCAATGCCGCCTGGATCAAAATTCCTGCTATGGAATGCTGAAGGATGTACCGGTATACCGGATCCGCCAGGTGATGAATTACCTGACGATGAAGGATTACCTTTATCTGACCCGGGATGAATATCCGGTGCTGAAGCTGACCGGGAGGTCTGAAGCAGTCTTAAACGGCGGGCAGTTCATCCGGATGAAAATTGCGAAGGAACAGCCGGCAGTGAAAACGGCAGGGAAGGAACGGCCGGCGGCAGCGTTGCAGGGAGATGTGGATCGTGGCTTATTTGAGGCCCTGCGCAATCTGCGTCTGCAGATTGCCAGGGAGAGCCGAATTCCTCCTTACCTGGTTTTTTCCGATAAGACGCTGATACATATGTGCCGGATTCGGCCAAAGAATAAGGAAGAAATGATGACGGTCTCCGGTGTGGGAGAGGCGAAATATAAAAAATATGGCAAACGGTTTTTGGAGGTCTTTGAGAGCGGATCCTCTTAAAGGGGATTTCCTTACAGATTTTGTGAATTCATGCTGTCCTTTTCAGAAAAATGTGATAATATGGTAAATACGTGAAAAGGAGCAGAGGATGAGAAAGTTAATTGGTGATAAGCAGTTTTACCGGATGGTGCTGCTGGTTGCCGTACCGATTATGATTCAGAATGGCATCACGAATTTCGTGGGGCTTCTGGACAATATCATGGTGGGACAGGTGGGCACAGCACAGATGTCCGGCGTTGCCATTGTAAACCAGCTGATGTTTGTGTATAACTTATGTATATTCGGCGCCATTTCGGGGGCCGGAATTTTTGGCGCCCAGTTCTATGGCAGCGGAAATGATCAAGGACTCCGGGATACCTTTCGCTTTAAGGTATTGGTCTGTATACTGCTTCTGGCATTGGGAATTCTGATCTTTCTGGCCTTTGGGGAGAGCCTTATCCGGCTATACATTAATACGGATGCAGATCCGCTTGAGGCTGCCCGGACGCTGGCTTCCGGTAAAGAGTATCTTCAGATTATGCTGGTGGGTTTCCTTCCTTTTACCATTGCCCAGATGTATGCCAGTACCCTGCGGGAAACGGGCGAGACCTTCAAGCCCATGCAGGCAGGTTTGCTGGCAGTAGTCATCAACGTGATTCTGAACTATATCCTGATCTTCGGAAAATTTGGCTTTCCGGTTATGGGGGTTCAGGGAGCAGCGCTGGCGACCGTGATATCACGTTTTGCAGAAGGTGCTTTTGTGCTGATCTGGACGCATTGTCATCCGAAGCAGAATCGGTTTGTGGTCGGTGCCTACCGCAGCTTTCGGATTCCCATGCACCTGGTGAAGCAGATCATCCGTAAAGGAATGCCGCTGCTGGTGAACGAAGCACTCTGGTCGGTCGGGGTGGCAGTGCTGATGCAATGTTATTCTGTCCGTGGACTCACAGTAGTGGCCGGCTTGAATATTTCGAATACAATTACCAATATTTTTAATGTAGTGTTTATCGCCATGGGCAGCGCGGTGGCAATTATAGTGGGGCAGCTTCTGGGAGCCGGTAAGCTGCGGGAGGCGAAGGAGACA
>Ga0153991_1000249_pt1 | contig 13803 bp, 17 predicted proteins | sample TSNC075MetaG_FD_104681 | JGI IMG/M metagenome (GOLD analysis project Ga0153991, IMG submission 104681) | Attine ant fungus gardens microbial communities from North Carolina, USA - TSNC075 MetaG | ecosystem: Host-associated > Fungi > Mycelium > Unclassified | place: USA: North Carolina, Jones...
ATTTGTGAGCTCTTACAAAATAAAGAAAATTGTATCATTATGTCATGACTTAGCAAAATAGCTAAGTCATTATTTATATTTCATTTCTTTTTCTTTTGGACTTACTACACAAGAAAGAAGTATGGAAAAGTGTCATATGACAAATATTACATATCATAGTTACACACCCAGGATGTTACAATGCCACATCACTCATATGATGGGGTCACATGACAAGTGTGGGAAAATAGTGCACAGACTATGTAGTAGTTGTATAAGTAGTGTACAAGAAATAAATAAGAACTCTATCAAGTTTTCCTTATCAACTCAAACTTGGAGTGGGTTTAAGTTATTTTGGCTAGAACCTTATAACTTCATCATCTTTTACTCTGGACTGTTTAACTTTCTCAAGTAGATCTACTCTTTCAATGATTATTTCTACTGCCTCTATTCTTCTTACTTCTAGCTACTCTAGTTTTACCAACATCTTATTCTCATTATCTCTTTCTACTCCTATTTCCCAGTCTAGCCTTCTGCTCAGACTGTTCACTTTCCCCATTCTGCTTTCCAGAACATGTTTTAATGTAAAGTCAAACCTTGATAGTGTGGGGGTAGCCTTTGGGCTACCTATAGAATGTTATGAACATCGAGTGAGACTACAACTATTATCAGCTATGGTCTGATAATGAGTAGCTAGTAGACGAGATGTTGGCAATATTAGACAAGGACATTATTATGCAGTAATGCATTGAATGTCTGAGGACTCTAAGAGACAATGGACTCACAGAACAAACAGGACTCTTTGGAGAAATCTTAGACTATTCTCTTTCTATCTTTGGACTTGTGCTAAATGGGACAACATTGGACTAACCCATTATTAGATATTGACTTGACTTGTCACCTTCATTGCTTCTGTCACTGATTTGTTACTTAACTAGTCACCCATAGTTACAACTAGTGTTACCGCATTGTAACATAGTCACAATACCTAGTTAGGATAAATACAGACCAGAAAGAGAAAGAAACAGCAAGTTCTCTCTTTCTGTATTCCCTCTGTAAAATCTTACTCTGAGAAATTGGTATTCTTACTTATCTTAGGACAACCTCAAGGGTACTACTCAAAGTCTTGTTAACATCTCTCCTCTGATATAACTTCACTGAAAACCTTAACCGGATCCTTTAATAAGGAGCATGAAGATATCAAGTGTTAGATATAGGCTTTAAGTTGAAACACATATTCAACTATAAGATCTAGAGTCTTAACAGATACCCCCTAAAACTGCCACTTCAAGGAATCCCAGCACCACAGTCTAATCGACCATTTGCTCAAATCACTATGGACCTCATCACTAACTTACCCAAGTCAAAGGGCTTTGATTCTATTTTGTCTGTAGTAGACCATGGTCTAACAAAGGGAATAATACTAATACCAATAACAAAAGGAGTAACCTTAGAAGGAATTGCAACACTCCTAATGAACAACCTCTTCCGAAGATTTGGTATTCCCGACAAGGTCATCTCTGACTGTAATCCTTGATTCATTGCCAAGTCAATGAAAGCCTTCTTATAAGAACTAGGAATCAAGCAAGCCATATCCACTGCTTTTCACCCTCAAATAGATGGCACCATAGAAAGGTTCAATCAAGAAATCGAACTCTATCTCACCATTTATTGTGCTGACAACCCTGAAACATGGACTGACAAACTATCTATGGCTAAATACTCCCATAACTCCAGACTTTATGGAGGACATTCACACATCCCATTCAAACTCATGTTTGGACACCCTACAAAAACCCATATCGACACCCCAAAAACTGCATTCATCACTGCCGACAACAGAATTAACCATATGGAAAATATCTGGACAAATGCCAAATAAGCACACAAAGTTACCAAGAATCTCATTAATTAGAGAATCAAAAGTAAACTTCCCAACCTCGAGGCAAGAACACAAGTCTAGCTAGACTCTCGACATATCCAAATTGAAGGAACCCCAAAGAAGCTTGTACTGAAATATGTAGGCTCCTTCAAAATTTTGAAAAGAACAGGACCTGTTAACTATTGGCTAAAATTACTACCACACTAGAAGATGCACCCCATTTTCTATGTCTACCTTCTTTGGCTTACACAAGAGAACACCCAATATGGGAAATTCTTGGAAAGACCCTCTCTAAAGATCATTGCAGGAGAAGAAGAATGGGAAGTCGAAGATATAATTGACTCCAGAAATAAAAATGGGGTAAAGGAATTTCTAGTCCACTGGAAAGGATACCCTGAAACAGAACATACCTGGGAACCAGAAACAAACATCACCAATGCCAAACAACTCCTCAAAGCCTATAAAAGAAGACAGAAACAGAACTAGCAAAGCAACACAATAGTTCATGTCTTCTTCTTCCTCTATTTCCAACACAACTACCCTCATTACCACACCACCAACACCATCACCAGTCAATCATAAACAACAAGTCAACAACTTCTTCCTCTCAATTGAACAATTTCTCTGAGCACAAACTAACGACTTATCTCTATCTTACCATACTCTTTACCAACAAATCACCACTAATCAAACTTTCCCTATACAATGATTTGTGCTATTTGATTATCTCTTAGCCCAGCTGTAGACCACTCTCATTGGGAATTCAGTGGCTATTGCCAATTTTGACCTCTTTAGGGAGAACTAGGCTCTTTACCTTTATCTCCAACACACAGTGTCATGACTTGGCAAAATGACTAAGTCATTATCTATATTTCTTTTTTTTCTTTTTCTTTTATTTTATCTTGGACTTACTACACAGAAGGGAGTGTCACATCACAAGGTGTCACAGTGTCACATCACATGATGTCACAATGATGTCACATGATAGGCATGGGAAGGTAGTGCACAGACCATGTAGTAGTTGTATAAGTAGTGTAGAAAATCTAATGGGAACTCTATTGAGTTCTCTTTGTCAATCACTGAATAAAGAGCAGTTGGCTTTATTCCGGCTTGGAGTTTAGCTTTCTTACACACAGCCAATTAACAATTCCTTTAACTCCAAAACAATCTCAAGAATCTTGAAGAGTTTCCACTCCCTACAATCCATCAATACCTTTTACACACTGCTGCACAAAGAGTACAACATTCATCAAACACAAGCAATCAGAACCTTAGCCTACCAACTGGATCTAACTCTGGAAACAATTCTAACAACACACAAGAAAGTAACCCCAACAATAATAAAATTACTGGACGACTGGAAATTGGCAATACCATAGAAGGAACTAGATGAGATCTGGATGATCCTTATGGAAATTGAGAACTACAAGACTCTAGGGATACTGTAATGATTGACCTCATTGACTCTAGGTGTTCTATACATAGACTGCTTCTTTGTCATATATCTTATAGTTCCTTTCTGCAGGTGACATTGTTCTTGATAAGAAAGCAACTGGTTTCCATTTGCCTTCTTGTTCTTGTAAGAGAACTCCTCCAATTATATGTCCTGATGCATTTACTTCTATCCTGAATTTTTCTTCTCTTCTGGGTAGGACCAGTACTAGTTGTGTTATTATCTTTTGTTTTAACTCTTTAAACACATTTTCTTCTTCTTCTTCCCATTTTCATTCTCCTTTGTCTTTTAGTCAATTTAATGGTACTGCAATGTAGCTGAAATCTTTGATAAATTGTCGATAAAAGTTTGCAAAGCCTAGGAAACTTTCAACATCTTTTATTTTCATTGGTGTCTTCTATTCTTTGATTGCTTTGACCTTTTCTTCTTCTATTTGTACTTCTCCATTTCCAACCCATACTCCCAGTATGGGTATTTCCCTGGCATTGAAGTTGCATTTTGACTGTTTAAAACATAGATTGTGTTTCTCTGCTATTTTGAGAAACCTGATGGTGTGTTTTTCTAGTTCTTCCTTTGTTTCTGCTGGGATTATGAGGTCGTCCATGTAATTTGCTAGGATTCCTTCATGTAGCAGTTCTCAGAATATACTTGTTATTATCCGTTGAAATGTTCCTGGCAAGTTGCACAGTCCAAAGTACATCACTTTTGGTTCAAATAGTCCTTTGTTCGTCAAAAAGGCCACTTTCTATTTATTGCCTTCTTTTATCCATATGTTGTTGTATCCCCAGATTAGGTCTAATTTGTTGAAGTATTTTGCATCTTTAAGTTTGTCAATTACTTTTTTAATCAGGGGTAGTGGTGTTTTGTCCTTGATTGTATATTGATTTAGCTGTCTATAGTCTTGTACCAATCATAGTGTTCCATCTTTCTTTGGGATAAAGAAGCATGGTACTGCATATCTTGAATTTGACTCTACAATGAGTCCTGCCTTTAGTTGTTTATCTAGACATTGACTGAGTGTTTCTTCTTCTTTGAGTGTCATTGGATAGGCCTTTGCACTGAGTTCCTTTGGTGCTTCTTTCATTAGATTGATTTTGTGGTCCCATTCTCATCAATCAGGTAGTTTTTCAAATTTCTTCTTGTTGAATAAGTATGTGAACAGTTGGACGTATTTTGGAAGATCTTCAGAATTTGTTGGATCAGGTTCTTTGTCTCCTCCCTTTGATTCTTCTTCTTCCTTTTGTAGTAGTCTCCTTGACCATGGGGTAAACTATATAGATTTATGTTCTGTTTTGCAGTGTCCTGGGCATCTTGTAAACCATTGAAAGGGGCAAAAGAGATGTTTACTGTGACAAGCAAGTAGAAAAGGTGGTGACAGCTCTCAATTGTGTACTAAAGGGTTCGTGGGGAGAAGTAGGAAGTAGAGGTGTCAGAAAGAAATTAAAAAGTGAATATGCAGCTTATTTGGAATATAAATATAGAAGAAATAATAGAAACTCAATCTAGATCCTATCCACATAGTGTTCCTAAGATGTCCACCTTTACACACCGTAACAAGCTCACTAGTAGAATAGTCAGTAAACCACTCATAGGCCTTACTACACTCAATCAAGCCCTCATCCACACCCCCATACCAAACCTTATGAGTGTGATACGATCTGAGTCAATGATTAGCCAGGCTTTTCAGGCCTGTTACTCCATAGAAGGTTGTCCAAGCAACCACTGTGTCTTGTCTCATGAAAGAGTAGGGTATATAGTAGAACACATTCACCAACTCAACCTCTCACCAAGATCATCCCTTACACACTCAAGAGAATTGCATTTACAACCTCAAGAGCTTCTGAGATGAAGGCAAGGGCTAAGGAGGCTCCCTCCCTCAATCTCTACTCTGAGAAATATATTATAGTCTTACAAATGTTAGAGACTCAATGTTATGAATGTCAAGTGGGATTACAATTATTATCAGCCATGGTCTGATAATGAGTGGTTAGTAGACAAAATGATGGCAATGTTAGACGAGAACATTATTATGCACTAATAATGCCTAAGGACTCTAAGAAACAATGGACTCACAGAATGGACAAGACTCTTCAGAGGAATCTTGGACTATCTCTTCCTTTCTATCTTTGGGACTTACACTGAATGGAATGACATAGGATGGACCCATTATTAGACAATGACTCGACTTGTTACCTTCTTTACTTCTGTCACTGGACTGTCACTTAACTAGTCACTGATAGTTACAAGTAGTGTTACCACATTGTAACATAGTCACAATACCTAGTTAGAATAAAAACAGACCAGAAAGAGAAGGGAACAGCAAGTTCTCTCTTTCTGTATTCCCTCTGTAAAATCTTACTCTGAGGAATCGGTACTCTTACTTGTCCTAAAGACAATCTCAAGGGTGCTACTCAAAGTCTCGTTGATATCTCTCCTCCGATATAACTTCACTGAAAACCTTAACCAGATCCTCTAGTGAGGAGCGTGAAGATATCAAGTGTTAGATATAGGCTTCAAGTTGAAACACATATTCAACTATGAGGTCTAGAGTCTTAACACTCAATTAAAAAGAAATAGAAAAGGAAACTCTCCATTCTACCACTCTTCCTCGTGTCTCTTCTCTATGATACCACCATGCAGCTATGACAGCCATCACCTTCCTGTCCTCCATACCTTCTGGACATAACCATGTGATCCTACTTCACCTCCATACTTCACTCCTGCCCATCATTCCCCGAACCCCAAACCAGCTTCCTCCTACTCCGAATACGGTCTAGAAACATATGACAGCGTGTCTGAGAGTCAGCAATACAATCGTTGTCCGGCGGCACATCTGTTTCTTCACTGAGTCTAGCAGTGATGGGATCACTAGTCACTGATAGACTTTTGATCTGCTGTCTTGATGTCATATTAGTCTAAGTCTGCTCTAGATCAAAATTATCTTGCATTCCAAAGATATCTCTGAGCCTCCAATTTCTAGAGTTTCAACATTGACAGTCTGTATCTGAGAAACCTGATACTAGCTCATCAGTCTTGCCTCCCAAGGTATATGCTATTCTAGCATGTGGCAGCTCAGTCACTACCTAAGAGAAATACCCAATCTTGGGTCTAGATTATGTCTGGGGCTTGTAGGAAGTCTCTAGAGTGGATTCCAATAGTGAAATCCAAGGTTATAATTTTTATCCCATGCTACTTTTCCACAGAAAATGCTCTAGTGGCATAACACTGTATGACTCTTTCTTTCCAGTCTACTTCTAGATTATGTTCTACTAGCCAGTCGTGTCCTAGGAATAAATCCATTTCCTTGATTTCTGATACCACTGCATTGATTTGTTTGATATGTCTGTTTGAGTTAATTTCTAAGGATACAAATTCTTTGATTGTATTTTCCTTATTTCTTGATCTATCTAAATTGTATACGTCAAATGGTTTTGGGAGTGATTTGGTAGGTATCTCTTTTTCTTCAACTGTTTTCCTGGCAATAGTGGTGTTCATATATCCAGAGTTGATTAATGCCTTGACCTTGAGTTTTCTTCTGTCTTTTGTTTTGATTGTTGGGTGTACTATAAGTTTCCTCAAATATTCTCTCCATTGTGGAATAACATATCAATTCTTGGCAGAACTATTTACAGTGGTTCATCATATTGTGCCTACTCCAAACCTTCGACAAAACCCTTCTGTTCTTCATCATCTGAGTCTTCCTTTTGTAAACTTCTGGTCTTCATTTGTTGAGGTGCTCTGCACTCTATAGCAATATGTCCTTTTTTACCACACTTGAAACATCTTTGTGGTTTTTTCTCCTTCTTTGGTTGTTAGTAGTCTTTTGCTATGTGTCCAAATCTGTTACAGTTGTAACACTTGGCTTTGCGTTCTTGTCCATTATTTTGTTATTGTCCTATTTCCATTGGTTTGCCTATTCCTCCATAGGTTATTCCTGAACCTATCCTGTAGTCATAGTGGATATTGGTCCACTCATATCCTTGTCCAACTGCTGTGATTGCCATCTTCCATTGTTCTAGACTCTTTGGGGCTTGAGCTGGTGGATATGCCATTATGGCTCTAATGATTTCCCTGTTTACATTCTTTTTCAGCAAAAATATTACATACTAATTGTCTGTCTGTGCTTTGCTTGCTAAAGCCATAAATTTGATAAGGAAGTCTGCAATGTGCTTCTTTCCTTGTGTGAATGTTTTGATGTGCTATTCTGCATCAGCTTCTTTCATCTTGTTGCTATAAACCAGTTGTAATTCTGCCTTAAAGGCATCCCAACTTGGAGTGTCATCTCCTTCATCTATCTTGTTGAGTTTCTGTTGAGCAAATGCTCCTGCAGTTCCTCCCTAGAATCTGCCTAGTACTGCGATGATCTTCTCATCGGCATCTGTGACTTTGTTTGCCCTAAGATAGAGTTTCATTGCTCTCCACAAATTTTCAAATGTTTTCCTATCTCCATTGAACTATCCAGGTTCTAGGACCATGGATTTGTGGTTTACCACCTCTGTTAGTGCTAGTACTGATGCCATTCTGGTTATCGGTGCTAGTGTACCTGCTTGTGTTCCAGATATATTTTGCTTTGATTGTCCTACTGATAGTGCATCACTTAACTTATTGAGTTCTTCTTCATTGCCTGTTTTGTTGGCCTCTGATTCTGTCTCTAGTTTGTCCTATTCTTCAGACTCTTCTTGGTACTCTGATTGTTCTTCACTGATGTGAACTGAACTGAGTCATTCTTTGAGGTCTTATATCTCCTGTGCTCTGATTATATGTTTGGCAGCAATCTTTGTGATATACTGATGGCTGGTCTGCTAATTTGCCATCCTCCCAGTTACAAGGTGAGTTGGTGACACTTTACCAAATGTTACGACCTTGAGGAGTAACTCAGATTGCAACTTCAAGTAAAGACTTGAGAATGATATGAGAGTTGAGGAAGGAAGGGAATGATACAATTGGTAAAGTGTAAGGAATATAGAAGAGTATCTACTGTATATATACCTATGCATCATGAGATAGAAATGAGGAATACATGTGGTAGACATGAGGTCTACTGAGTAAAGAACATGCCCCACCAGTGAGGCACTGACTGAACTATTAGATATATGAAGTGATATGAAACAAAGAAGTAGTCCATGTGTAGAACACCTAGAGTCAATGAGGTCTATCATTACACTTTGAGATCTATGGCATAATCCCATATTTTTCTCATTGGCATTCTCTCTGACTCTAATTTTCCAAATACTTTTCTCTACTTTGAAAATTTCTTGGGGACCATTTCCTCAATTTTTCTATGGTCTACTTTGACTTTTTCCTCTCTTCCCTAGTCCTTTTTATTATTTACTACCTATTTTACTATTTTCTTCTCTTCTAGAGTTACTATTCTTTTTCCTCTCTTTGCTTTCTTGTTTTCTTTCCTCTTGATATTCCTTCCACATAGTGGTAGACATCTTATTATCTTGACCTCTCCTATTTTCTAGTTAATCTCTAGGTTATGGACCTGCAACTATGGTATCCCTAATATTACCTTTATCCTCCCTAAGTTGCATATATTCATTCTTATCCTTTCCACATGACTTTTAGAATATACATTCACTTTTACTTGATATGTAATTGCCCCTGTACTATTGTTCATTCTATCCATGTTTCTAACAGTTACTAGTCTCTCTAGCTTTTGTAACCTAAATCTATGTTTAGTTGTTATCTTCCTGTCCATGAACATTTCTGTGGCACTACTGTCTAAAAGTGCTTTTACTATCATGTCTTCATGCATATCCATCTTTTCTATTCCTATATTCAACTACATCTCTTTTAATCTTTTAAACATTCTTCTTATATCTCTCTGTCTGCCCCCCTCTTGCTGTACATTTTGGAGTCCCTGCCCATATACTGCTCTGCTATGCTTTTGTCTCTCTGGGTTATGCCACTACTCCCCAGTTCTACTATGGTTGTTTCTTCCCTGTCCTATACTCTGGACATAAGATATTTCTTTTCTCTTTCTCTGATATCTTTTTCTTTACTACTATATCTTTTCTTCCATACTTTGTACATCTGACTTTAGTCTCTTTTCTCATATCTACTTTGTTGTTCCTCGATTTCTATGCCTCAAGACAACTTTTGTACCATACATTTCTTATGTTGGAATGTCGAGTATCACACTAAAAATAGCTTTGTTTCATCTCTTAGTTATTGACTGTTTTATGAGTTTCTACTTTTGTTCTATATCCTCTAAGCTTAACATCTTGAGTGCTTTTCAGAGACAAATCCTTGTTCCCAGTTTTCCTTTGTTTTTGTACCCTTATATTGGCACCCAGCATACTCTACAAATATTACAACCTCCTACTTTGTCATCTATTCTTGCTTCTCTAGTACTATGCTTCTTAGGACATGCCTTATACACTGCTATACTCCTGTGTTTTTCTTTATATAGAGTACACTGGCCTCTTCTCTTGCTATACCTTTTGTGGTGTTACTATATATTCTGTTTCTTTTCTTTGCCTTCTTTCCTCTACTTCAATATTTAGACATTTTCACTTATAATGTTCTCTCTTCTAGCATCTAAAACATCTAACTTCTTCTTTCTTCTCTTTTACCATTTCTTTCTATCTAACACATTTTCCTTCTTCTCCACTCCTCATTACTTTACTTTCAAACTTACTTTGGGGAACCAATGAAAGAATGCAAAAGGGAATTGCATACTAAGACAAACAATAAGATGCAGTACTAGCTCCTAATTGTGTACTAAAGGCTCAAGGGGAGATAGCAGAAGTAAAGGTTTTAAATTAAAAATAAATTAGGAATTATATGTAACTTTAAATAAATAGTAATAGGGTCATTGTATAAGGAGTGAAATGTCAGCAGCTAAAGTCCAACAACCGAAATTAAGCCAACTGTCTCTTTGTTCAGTGTTTGACAAAGAGAACTCAATAGAGTTCCTGTTAGATTCTGTATACTATTTATACATGAAGAGTAACCCTAACCCTTCCTTTTATCCTGCGCTTCCCTGTGAGTCACTTTCCTCTCGCGCATCCATCAATAAGAAAATAAAATAAAAGAAAAAGAAAAGAAAAAATAATAATTAGAAACTAAATGAAAAGAAATATTAAATAATGACTTAGCTGTTTTGCCAAGTCATGACATAAAAGATCTCTCTAGATCATTGTCATATAGCCTTCCTAAGGTATTAATCTTTATACACTGTGATAAAGACTCCACTGGAAAATACAGCTAGTTGATTACTCATAGACTCTCCATACTCAGTTGTCCCTTTGTTTGCATCCCCAACACCAAACTTTACAGGTGTAATGCAATCCAAGTGTGTACCTAGCTGAGCTTTTCTAGCCTGTTGTCCTCTCTAAAGCCTGTTTGAGTTGCATCTGCTAGTCCTCTCTAGAATAAGTTCTAGGTATATTCTGTGTTCTTCTCAAGACATTCTACTAACTCTGAACTCTTATACTTATTAGATTCATATTTCACAATTCCAGAGGCAGTGATGATAGAGGTAAGTGCCAAGAGGTTTCTCTTTTTCATTTTTCCTACTCTCCAGATATTATATTAAAATTATTACAAATGGCTAAAACTCAAAAGATAAAAAGGTAAAAGGAAACTATTACTACTTTTGGGCTTCTAAGAACTTCTTCTCACACTAAGTCCCCCCAAACTCCTGAGGCTTATGTGTTCTTCTTCCCATCAATAATGACATATCTCCACTATCATTTTCTTTTAGAATCTTCTTCATACTTTGTTGTTTTTCTTTCTATTGTTGGCTTGTGATTTAGAGCTTCTTAGTTTTCTTAGTTACCTGTCAATTGTTTAGTAAGCCTCAACCACTGGCCAATTTCTCTAAGTTGTATTCTTAGTATTATTTATCTAAATATATCTGTTATGGATATGGGATGGGACTATCAATATAGCAACTTAGCCTGAACGACTTAATCATCCTTTAAGTCTGAGTTGACAAGAAGAACTTGATAGAGTCCTTATTATTTCTTATACACTACTTATACAACTACTATATGGTCTGTGCACTATTTTCCCACACTTCTCATGTGACTTGATCATGTGATATGACACTGTGACATCCATTTCATGTAACTGTGACTATGTGACACTTTTCCACACTTCTTCCTATATAGTAAGTCCAAAAGAAAAAATAAATAAATAAATAATGACTTAGTCATTTTACCAAGTTATAACAAAAATGGCTAAGTCATTATTTATATTTCTTTTTCTTTTTGGACTTACTACTTAGGAAGGAGTGTAGAAAAGTGTCACACAGTCACAGTTACATGAAATGGATGTCACAGTGTCATATCACATGATCAAGTCACATGAGAAGTGTGGGAAAATAGTGCACAGACCATATAGTAGTTGTATAAGTAGTGTATAGGAAATAATAAGGACTCTATCAAGTTCTCTTTGTCAACTCAGACTTGAAGAGTGATTAAGTTGTCTAGGCTAAGTTGCTACAGTTTTACCAAGTTATGACAATTAATACTATTAACCATAGAGTAACAATAAATAGTTACTTCAAGAATTGATAGACAATGATATCTCAATAAAAGAAGAAAAGGAAGATAATGACAAAAAGCTTTTGTATAAATGTAAGTTCTAGATTAAACAAGGATAGAGATATTGGACTCTTAGACAATTCTCAGATAATTCTCAAACAGTAATATTAATAGGACAAGAGCTAAAAGGAGAATTATTAGACTCATCTATTTAGAGTACTGACTTAAGTTGTTACCTCTAGTCATACTAGTAGTAACAGTAGTCACAGTTCTAGATAGTATAAATATAGTCCAGAAAGGACGAGAACAGCAAGTTCTCTCTTTCTGTGGTTCTTGTGTAAAACTCCTACTCTTGCAACCCCATACTCTCTTCAGTCTTTGGACTATAGTACAGAGTGTGACTAAAAGTCTCAATACTCTCACTTGTGATATAACTTCACTGAAAACCTTAACCAGATCCTCTGTTAAAGAGCATAAAGATATCAAGTATTAATATAAGCTTTGAGTTGAAATGCATATTCAACTTTGAGGTTTAGAGTCTTAACAATATCTGATTTGATACTATCAATGCTTATTTGCAATCAAAGGCATATTTGTCTAAGTTTGTCTCTGATACACTAATAGCCCTAGAGCTCAAGTCTACTATCTTCTCAAGGTAATCCCAACTGAATGTGAATCTAGAACATAGTCATCTAACAATTTTCTTTATAACCCAATGCTAGTTCATCTTGCTTGCCTCCTAAGGTCCTTTCATAAGCTCTAGATTGATTTTTACCTGCTTACTGTTTTATATAACCATTTGGTATGTTCTAAGGATCTATCATGGGTTCTAGAGCAAATTCTGATTAGGAATTCATTGGTATAAAGTATATCAAATACTACTTTCTATAGTAAATTTGCATGCAGTGTGTCATGACTTGACAAAACAGCTAAGTCATTATTTATTTTTCTTTTTCTTTTCTTTTTGGACTTACTATATAAGGAAGGAATGTGAGAAAATGTCACATATCAAATAAATTGAGAAAACTTTGGAAGAAATTAATGACTGACTTTCTCTTTTCTCTTCTTATTTAAACATATTTTGATGAAATATTCAATTATCACAATTCTCTTCTTTTCATAATTCAACCTAAATAAATGTGTGAGAGGGACATAACATGTACAAACAATGCTAGCTCATCATCGAGTTCACTCTCTCAAATCATAGTCACTATTCCCCACTATTCCCTACCCTTCTCTTTGCTCTCTTATACCTCTCTACTCTCTCTATACCTTGACTGAAAACCAGGCCCTAGGTGTAAAGGAGACAGTACTCTACAACTGTGGTGTAGAGCTTGGAGTGTGTGACTAAGCTCAGGTCTCCTCTCCTAGAAGGACTCTTTCCTTAAGTAGTGCTACAGTAGTATACCTGTAAACTCTTCTATTATAAACCTGGTGCTAGGGGTCCATTGTGATCTGTATATGCACAGGATTTCTTAGAGTAGCTAAAAGTAAACAGTAAGACAATTGTGAGAAATGGATCTTGTTGAAGAAGAATGTTAGGCTAGGAGAGCTGAGGAGCAAGCACAAAGAGATCAGCAATCTATTGCTCCTGTCTTGAATAAAGGAAGAAGAAGAAAAACTAAATATCACTTGATCCCTGTACATGTTCCACAAAACCTTGACAATGCTATACTTGATTTGCACAGACGCCGACTTGCTGAGCAACTACTAAGAACAACTCAGGAGCAGAGAAGAGTAGAAGGAGAAAGACAAAGACAGATGGAAATCAATCAAATAATGGAGAAATGAGGATATAGATGCTCTTGATTATGAAGGGCAGCAGAATAGAGATAGTAATGGAGATCTAAATGTGAATAGAAATATATAGGAAAATATTCTAAGAATTGTGAGTAACAGATTTCACTTATTAATAGTAAATAGATTTTGACCAGATATTACAGGGTATTAGAGAAGAAAATATTGAGGAGTCAGATATAACAAATGATATG
>Ga0153991_1000250_pt1 | contig 13754 bp, 6 predicted proteins | sample TSNC075MetaG_FD_104681 | JGI IMG/M metagenome (GOLD analysis project Ga0153991, IMG submission 104681) | Attine ant fungus gardens microbial communities from North Carolina, USA - TSNC075 MetaG | ecosystem: Host-associated > Fungi > Mycelium > Unclassified | place: USA: North Carolina, Jones Lake...
AATAGATATAGATATATTTTAGGTCAGTCTACGTCGAACGATGCTGTTATAATGTAGAGATGTTATATTTTCAGCGGTTCTTTTCAAGGGTTTCTCACGCTTTTTCTGGCACACTCAAAATTACTCCCATGACAGAGAGACAGCGACAGTCGTCTTTGTAATGATGGATGGAGCTTCAAGTCAATTATAATTTCCACAGCTTCTGTCAGGCGACTGACTTAATTAACCCACATGAGGAGGACGCCGATAAGGGGGCGGGTGCTGTTGACCTATATAGACCATCAAAGATGACAGGGCTGCAACCGGAGGGATCGGCGTGAGGCACGGGACATTAGCTTCACATCAATGCTTCCGAGAACTCGCTTCTTGTCGTCCAAACATAAGCTTGTACAGTCTAGTCTCCTTCTTGATTACAGATTATGACCACGCATCGTCAAAGCGTGAGCATTGATCATTTTGTGGTCTCGGAGGTAACCGTTTTTGTCAGACTAGAAGGCATCAACGAAAGTGTAAGTGAAGTGCTTGACTGACTCCTTGACAAAGGCATGATTTGTTTTTCTCCAAGAAGAAGTAATCATATTGTTCTAGAGTCGAGATTGATGTTCTATGTGGAAGCTTTATTCTGATTTCCCTCGTTCATGTGTATAAAGTTGGTTGACGAGAAGAGAAGAATCATGTTGCGCGGAGACATGCAATAGCCGGGTTCTCAACTGCCGCCGCAACGATCATGAACCGTAGACTCCAGAAACATGCATCAAGCAACACCCTCAACTTCACAACTTGCGCTAAATTCTGTGAACAAGCCTTTAGCGGGATTACTTCCACACGATAAGAAGTGTTTTTCGCACCAGGCACACCATACATTGGGCAATCTATGCGTCAGATTACCCAATTCCATCTTGAGAAGTATAGATTGGTGATTTCCGGATTAAGAGTTCCTTCAGAAATGGACCACACGACTAGCAATAGCAAAACATTCTATACTGCAAGGGGAATAATCGAGATTATCACCAGTATTAGCGAGACTTGTTGGCGCAAGCATGTGGTGACATGCACTATAGTGTACATACTTGGTATAGCCTGCCTGCCTGTCATAGTTTCTGATTCGCAGGCTTGGCTACAGCAAATAAAGTTTGTCTGGGATGTGTTTCTCAGTCATCCCACGACGACCGTCGGGATTTTCCTCATGGGAATTCAAATCTACCATGGAGACAGAGCTAGATATTGTTGGGCAGATTCTTGTAGAAAAATGCCCGTCTTATAGATTTTCCCATCAATGTCAATGTCACTAGTGGATTCTGTGAAATGGGATGGTTACAAAAAGTTGCAAATCAGTAGAGAGCTTACTTATTGAACTTTATACTTTAAGATCAGTGATGAATAAGTGCTATCAATTGTATTGTGATGTATGGCTTCCTATACATTGTACCTGTTTTTGGAAATTTATAACACAGTGCTCAATTGCAGTACACAGTAATGTACAAGATACACTACAGAATTCTACTTTGTATATTTACAAACACAACTAGAAAGCCAGATTGCTTACTGCCATAGAAACCTAGTCACATGTTGGTTTGACTTGGAATAAAATGTATTCCATTGCAAACCAATGAGTGAATATAACAAATTACAAACTTATATAATAGAGAAAAACATTCCAGAAGATTCCCAAAAGTTCAGCCAGATCACTGCATCAGCTTGATTTCCCAACACTTACAACTAATCCAAAGGGGTAGAAAAATGAGATGAGCAGAGAAAAAAAGGGAAAAGAGGACAAAACCAATACAGAATAAAGGTATTGCTAGTTCTGTCTTCTATTGTGTAACTCAATCATAATGATTTAGAGGGCAGACTCTTTGATGGTTACAAAGAGAATTCAATAGGGTTCTCTGATCAATTGCTCAACTACTTATACAGTTCTACTATTTGTTTATGTTTATACTAATCTAAACTATAACTGTCCAAGAGGTTAGTAGTTTAACTCCCTTCTGTGTTATCTTATTTATAGCTTCTTTGTCATAGTTGAGATGACTTATGACATAAGGATTTTTTTGGAGAATATATTCTCCTAGAGGACTTTGCTTCTGTTATCATAACCTTGAGATTTAAAGAAAAGAAAGAACTTACTTTACTCTCTTTTTCTGACCTAGATTGATAGTAGCTCTACATTGTTATATTACCATCTAATATATTACTACTATACAACTTTGGTAACAACTTGAGTCAAAGTTTATAAATTTGTTAGTTTAACAAATCTGAAGCTCATACAAAGCTCATAGACCTATAAATACTTTGTAGTTAGTCCAAGTATATCCTAATAAGTTCTATTTAAGATTAGGCTAATTGTTCTATGAATCTCAGACATAATCCAGATATTATTAGCAACTTGTGGTCAAGCAAAACTTCATTGGTATTTGATTGAGAATTTGTTACAAGAATATTAAACTATTAAAACTTTATAAGTATATGTCATGAGTCACCTCAACCATGACCTAAAAAAGAAATATAACTTGGACTAGAATTGAACTAGTGATCTTAGAACACTTGTAAATTAAATGAGAACAAATATTATGAGATAGTTTCCAAAAAGAAAACTATTTCCCATATGTTTATTAACTTGATAGATAACATATAGAAATATAGTAAGAAAAGAATATATTAAGCCTTAAGTCTTCATGACCTTGTGCTAATAACAAATAGTCTGAACTGTATATATAGTATAGAACAATCAATCAAGGACTTTATCAAGTTCTCTTTTAACCCTAAAGAGTCCCCTAGTCTAAGCTTTAGACTAGGACCTTAAGTCAGTCACTGATAGTATGTTATTATAATCTTAAGGAGTAACTCAGGTTGTAATACTCAAGTAAAGACTTGAGAATGAGATAAGAGTAAAGAAAGAAAAGAAATAATACAATTAATAAAGCATAAAAAATACAAAAGAATATCTACTGTATATATACCTATGTACTATGAGATATAAGTATGAATGCAATGAGGAAAGTATGTGGCAGACATAAGGTCTATTGAGTAAAGAACTGTTAAAAGAATGAAAAGTAGCAATTATAGTGGAGATAAATAATAGTCTACTCACTGGGTTATTCAATAGATATTGATAGCAAGCCTAATAGAAAAAAGAGATCTTAAAAGAAGTAAAGAAGTCCTATTGACATAGTAGTTGAGATAAAGAAATGAGTACACTTATATAAGCATAGCTTATATATTAATCTACAATAATACATAGTATAATAATCATTTAATTTAATAAGAACATTTTTTTTAAATCAATAGTTTATTATACAGGGCATGAAAGTAGACCATGGCAAGTATATGACACTTACTTAGATAAGAAGAAAGTATAGAGAGAAAGAAAATAAGAAAAAAGGAAAAATAAAGTTGACAAGAGCTATACTTCTGCTTTATAAAGCTGCATTGCAACAGGACCTTATCTATTATTAAAACTAAAAACTCCAGTAATGATAATATTATATGATCACAAGAAAAGGTCATATATGTTGCATTCCATAATAATATGTTCTTGAGTTTGGACTTTGGCTTCATTACACAAGTACCCAGTAGAAAGGTAGAGGAAAAATCTTTGTCTGTATTTTCTAATAGGGGCATGTTTAGTAGTCATGCAAGTGAATCAGGCATATAATGAATTTAAGAACTCTATAACAGGAAACCACAAACTACTCTTGGCATAGATTGACTTTAGACTCTAGGATTTTTCTTGCTACAGTAATGGAATTGGTGATAACAATAATATCATGGATATTGTTTATTTCCATGGCAGGTATAAATAGTCATGAGTTTAGCCTCAATAGATATGACATTTACAGAATGGACTTAATAATGTTGCCATCTATAATAACAGCAGTGCTTTTAGAAGATATTTGAGATGTCCTAAAGGTGTGGTTAAAGCTTTGAAGATATTAGTATAGATCCTCATCAGATAAAGAAAAAGGAGAATGAAAGTTAATTCTACCAGAGAAATGATTAACTACCCTTGAACCAGAAGAGAAAAGAGGATGAAGGGGATTAAAACAATTTCTAATACTGTTAAGGTACTCATTGATATCTTTGATGAGGCTCTTGAGATTGGTTTGTTATTTTATAGTAAGTTTGGAAATAGCAACTCTGTGAGGAGGTTAGTTCTTAGTATGTTATGAGTTAAGTAGTAAGTTGATAGTATATGAAAAAGAAATAGGATATAGCATAGGTAGTGTCTGCCATTTAGTTTGCGAAGGTGTAAAGTGATGGGAATAAGACCTATAATGGCTTCAATATCTTCAGATGGTAAAGTTTAAAAAGTACCTATAATCTAAAGGACTACTCTTTACTACATTTTCTTTAATTTGGTTATGTTCTTAACAATAGGAGTACATTTGAAGAACCAAAGCTGAAACTTATATAGAGCAATGAACAAAACACAAGTTCTATACAGAAGTTGTTTTTAAATAGGGAGAAGATCTCTTGAGGAGTTTCCTAGCATCTTCATGGCACTAAGGGTAAAGAGGCACTTTGTGGTATAGAAGTGTGTGTGGTAGTTGAAATTGAGTTTGTGGTCAAAGTAGAAATCCAGATATTGCCAGATAGGTTTAGAAGAGATAATGGGACCTTCTACAAATAATAGGTTAATAGAGAGATTAGGAAGATGTCAAGCTCTTGTAAAATAGAAGAGTTCAGTTTTGCTATGTTCTATGACAAGGCCAGTATCAAGGAGAATTTTAGACATAATGTTATAACTACATAGAAAAAAGAAAAAGAAAAGAAAATAACTTTTCTCTTGGGAAATTAAAAGACTATTGTCAAAAAAGAAGAGAATATTAGTTGGAATTTTTTCTTTTAGGTTTTTTATTCTTTTTTTGAACATTTTCATAATTGGAGCTAAATAGATAGTGAGATAGATTCAATAGCAGATAAGAACTTTTTCTTGACATAATTTATTAAGTCTTATGGTCTTTTGTTTGATGACATAATTTCATGTATTTTGTTATCAAAGAATTTTCTCTTGGTATCTCATATAGTCAACTTGTATTCTTTTCAACTCTATAGGTCTCCCAGCTTATAGTATCTGCTAAGGCTAGTAGTGTATTCTTAGTTCTACCACTCCCTAGAATACTTTGTGATATGTTACTGAACTGAGTTCTGAAGGTCTTCTTTGCTCTTGATAGATAATATATCAAGGTTCTTTACTCTATATATTAATAATTCAACAAAGACTTTCTCTTTCTTGCTATTTTTTTTGATTAATTAAATGCTGATGTCAATGTTTACTTCTCTAATGCTTACTTCAATAATGAGCAAGACATGATCTAATAGTTTTTGTATTTTGGAATGAAGTGAGTGTTGATTAAACCTAGCATTGTTAGGAGGTAGAAAAACAAGGTCTAGAACAGAGTTAGTGTCTTGCAGGTTTTTGGCATATCTTGTAGGACCTGGATTAAAGGAGAGGATAACTCCAAGCCTAGGCTATCAGCAATTGTAATGAGATCATCAGTATAGATAAAGTAGTGATGGAAATTGGGGTCCTAGTTGCTATCTCTGATGTTAAAGTTGCTTGTCATAATCACCATATTTCTAATATTTTGGTGAAGAAATTGAAGGGTAGTCTGGTTGTTGTCTGAGTAAACGTTGATTCTAAAGTTTAAATCTTGTTCATTATAGAAGACCAGAATGTTTATGTCATGGTAGTTGATAATATCTAGGCTAAGAATAAATCTTAGCCTTGAGAGTTGTTTGTTGACATAAGTAGTGACCTGAGGGTAATTGTCTTGTGTTATATTGTAATGAATAAATAGTGTCTACTCTGGTGTTACACTACTAGAGAATTTTCTGCAAAAATGTAGCATAGGATACACATTATACCTCTGGATTTCATTGTTGAAACCCACTCTAGAGACCTTCTACAAGCCCCAGACATAATCTAGACCTAAGATTAGGTACTTCTATTAGGTAGTAGCCAAGCTGCCACATACTAGAATAGAACATACCTCAAGAGACAAGACTAATGAGCTAGCATCAGGTTCTTTAGATATAGACTATCAATGTTAAAACTCTAGAAATTAGAGGCTCAGAAATATCTTTGAAATACAAGATAATTTCAATCTAGAGTAGACTTAAACTAATATAACACCAAGATGATAAATCAAAAGTCTATTAGTAACTAGTGATTCTATCACTACTAGACTCAGTCAAGAAATGGATGTACCGCAGGATAACAATCATATTGCTGATGTTCGCATATACTGTCATATATTTCTAGACCATATTTGGAGTAGAAAAAAGCTAGCTTGGGGTTTAGGAAAAAATAAACAAGAGTGAAGTATGGAGGTAGAGTAGGATCACATGGTCATGTCCAGAAGATATAGAGGATAGGAAAGTAATGGCTGTCATGGCCACATGGTGGTATCATAGAGGAGAAACACAAGAAAAAGTAGTAAAATAAAGGATTTTCTTTTTTATTTCTTTTAATTGAGTTTCTAACATTTGTAATATTCTAATATATTTCTCAGAGTAGAGATTAATAGAAAAAGCCTCCTTGGCCCTTGCCTTCATCTCAGAAGCTCTTGAGGTTGTAAATACAATTCTCTTGAGTATATAAGAGATAATCTTGGTAAGAGATTGAGTTAGTAAATGTTTCCTACTTTATATCCTATTCTTTCTTGAAACAAGACACAGCAGTCACTCAGACAACCTTCTATAGAGTAGTAGACCTGAAAAGCCTAGCTAATCATTGACTCAGATTGTATTACACTCATAAGGTTTGGTGTAGGGGTGTGGATAAGGGCTTGATTGAGTGTGGTAAGGTCCATAAGTAGTTTACTAACTATTCTACTAGTGAGCTTGTTATGGTATATAAAGGTGAACACCTTAGAGATACCATGTGAGGCAGATCTAGATTAAACATACTATCATTTTGTCTATTTTTATATTACAAATAAGCTGCACTTCTACTTTTTAATTTCTTTCTGATACTTCTACTTCCTCTTTCTCCCTATGAACTCTTTAGCATGCAATTGGGAACTGTCACCACCTTTTTCTACTTGCTAGTCATAATTAAATTCCCTTTTGCCCCTTTTACCAGGTAGTTGGGAGTACCGTAAAGAATGTCTCCTATGGGATTTGTATGACTGGGAACATATCATATAAGGAATCTAGGGGATTCTTGGATAACTATGATGTTTCTAGAATGGTGTCAGTTAGAATTTTGTTTTTTCTAACATTCTGAGAGAAGATGCAAAGATTGTGCTTAATTATTAATTGACATTGCCCATAGCTAGGTAAGTTAAGTTAGCTCTAATTTCTTGAGCTTCTTGTGCTTTTTTTGTGTGTCATTTACAATTGAAGTGATGTTTCCAGAATAGGCACCTGTTATCATTTGCCATATGCTCTCTCTTGCAGTTAGCACATTTGAATATATATGGGCATAGTTTATCTGGCTTGGTTTCCAGTCTAGGGAAGTTTGTTTTGGGATTAGCCTTGCAACACTATGCTATGTCTTTATGATGTTTAAGCTTATGCAGTCTATTGCATTTTTGGCACTTTGACCTATGAGCTCAGTATTAGAATGTTAAGTAGCCCTATTTCTAACAATTGTGGCATTATGGAATACCAGGGTTTATATTGGTACCTCTGATGATAGCAATGTTGTGTCTGTAATTGAAAGAGTGATTAATAAGAAGTTTGACCTTGGATCCATTTTAGAAGTTTCATATATCAATCTATATGATGGCCATGTTAGATTTTGGAGAGGCTTTAATTATCCTTAGTTTTAAAGCTAGGGAGATTGTTTTGAAGAGATCTGTTTGCTTAATGGCATTAGTAATGTCATTATTAGAAAGATTGCATCTGTTGGGTTATACAAATGGGATGCTAATGATTTTCAGATATGACTTCAACTGGGGTAGGTAAGGGGATAAGACTTTGTTGTGGTTAATGCTTTTAATTGACTTAAGATAGCACTCTATAGTGCTAAGGTTGCTGGACACTGGGACAGTATTGGTTGCAATTAAAATATCTCTTGTACACAGTTAAATATATTCCATATATAAGTTGAACTTAATGTTCTTCAACAAGTTGTTGATGGTGTGCATATGAGAGCCCACATCCTCTATGATTCTGTCAATATGTTTGTTGTGAAGGAAAATAATAGCCTATTTTCTAGATGGGCCTTTTGTTGTAACTTGGATTTTTCTTCCTTTAGTAGTTAGTTTGTTGAGAGCTACATTATGAATCTCAATGATTTCCTTATCTGGGAGGGCAAGGAAGACTTCCTTTATTTTGAGGATGTTGGCTGCTAAGTATTGGCAAAACAGCTAAGTCATTTTCTATTTTTCCTTTCCTTTTGTTTTGTTTTATTTAGTTAGATCATTACTAAGGAGGAGTGTGGAAAAGTATCATGTGACAGTCATAGTCACAACACATGACAAGGTAGTCACATGACAGAAGTAGCATGAGGACCATGGGAGGACAGAGCATAGCTACCAAAGTAAAATATATAAGTAGTATAAAAAATCCAATAGGAACTCTATTGAGTTCTCCTTGTTAACTCTGACTTGGAGTGGACTTAAGTTATTGTGGCTAGAGTCTTACACTGAGGCTATAACCTATGCAAAAGATCTAGTAGAGTTAGTTCTACTAATGTCTTTGGTCAAGCAATTAGTTTGATAATTTTTTGATTTCTTGAGTTGTTTCTTAGAGGAATATAGTAGATTAGAAGATGGGACCCTTTTGACTGAATGGTCACCATGGTTACTTGAACTAGTGTTGAGGGAAGTGTTCATGTTTTTTCCAAATTGTAGTATAACATTATCTTGAAAGAAAGTATTATCTAAAGTAAGTAGCCTATCTCAGCTGGATTCAAAAACAGCAGATATGAAGGTCCATGCAGAGTCCTTAAACAGGGCAAGTTAGGGAATGTCATTACTATCGTGATCCTCAAGGTTATATTACCTAAGAAAGAAAGCCATCTATTACAAAGAGCAAACTATATTATAGACATTGCTTTAAAGGAATTTATTGGTGCTAAAGAGAGACATTGTCATGACTTGGCAAATTGGCTAAGTTATTATTTATATTTCTTTTCTTTTCTTATTTATAACTACAAGATGGAGTGTGGGAAAGTATCACATGACTTTGTCACAATGTCACAATTTCACAATTGGTGTGACGGATGGTCACAGTCACAATGTGTTACATGACTAGAGTAACATGAGGACCATAGGAGAACAAGCACATAGCCATAGTAGTAAAATGTATAAGTAGTAGAGAATTAAGCGAGAACCCTATCAAGTTCTCTTTGTCAAACTCTAAACAAAGAGACAGTTGGCTTAATTCCGGTTATCGGACTTTAGACGCTGATAGACATAGACCTAAATTCACCATTCCAGAGGTTAGGATCAGCTAGAATATTGGTGCTATATAGAATGATAGCCAAGAGAGAAAATTCCATAGAATTTTTATATTGAGTAGTCTAGGTGGTATTAAGTGCCTCTATGCTGTTGCTGTATATAGACTAAGGTACTAGGGGGCAAAGTCAAACGTTCTGGCTAGGGCATTTTAAACTGAGGGTATATGTTCATTATCTTCTTCAATGACCATGTTGTTTTGTAATTGAATATGTTTAGCATAATTTATTTTGGAGGGGAGGAGTCATAGAAGATAAGAAGATGCTCTATGGTTCTCCTATACTGACACAAGATACTGGTCTGCCCTACTGTATATTGATAGCAGTATCTACATGTTATTCATAAGTATGCTTAAGATTCATAATAGAGTTAGCAAAACTGGGATTTGCTATACTATGCTTAGACACTGTTATACTAAACAGCTGTTTAGGCAATAAAAGTAATATTTTTTACCATAACAACAAGAATAACTAGCTTGAGAGACAAGTTTGGCCCCTAGAGATATTGTTAGATGCTTACTTGTAGACTTGAGCATACTACTTGAGTAGCAGAGTAATAGCTGTGACTATACTACAAAGACCTCATAAGCATTGTCCAGAGAATTTCATAATAGATTTATAATAGAACTCCCCTCTAGAGTGCTCTTGAGAGTAGAAAGGACCTTAGAAGATGTTTTCTATAAGAATGATGTCATATCTTGGTGGTAGTGACTTATTTATAATATCTAGGTTACCATCAGAGCAGGGCCATTATCACTAATGGCTAATTATAGCAAGAACTAGCAAGACAAGTTCTCTTGGAAACTGTATTACAAACCTAACAGAAAGAGACTGAGGCTTGAAGATGTGATGAGGTATAGAGAAGTAGTAAAAGAACTAGAGAGGTTAGGTAGAGAGGTCAGATAGAGAGATAGAAAAAGAGGTGTTTGATGAAGACAACATGCTCAAGAGCAAGACAACTTGAGATTGCTGCCTCTTCCTATAGCTCAGCAAAAGGCTCAAGAGCTATCTATTGTTTAGAGAAGAACCCCAGGAGTAGAATTAAAGAAGTGGGGAGTAGTAGCCAAGTAATTAGGAGAGGTACCATCTTATTATTTTACTCTTACTATCTTTGGAAATTTAGAAGTTTTCTTTGTTTCTTTTCTTTTGTTATATTATTGCTTTGTAATCCTAATAAAATACTCTAGGGTACAGAAGGGACAAGAATACTCTTCCCCCATCATTTTTCTCTTTGTTGCTCTAGAGCTGAAAAGCTATTTGAGTGATTTGAGGTTTTTCTTTGGTGTTTGCTTTATGAAGACTCTATAAAACTTCCCTCAAAGGAATACTCAAGCCTTAATGGACTTAGGCATTTGCTTATGCTAGGAGCTAATTACTCGCTATGTTATGAACATTGAATGGGACTATAACTATTATCAGCCATGATCTGATAATGAGTGGTTAGTAGATGAGATAATGGCAATATTAGACAAGGACATTATTATGCAGTAAATGCATTAAATATCTAAGAACTCTAAGAGATAATGAACTTTCAGAATAGATAAGACTCTTTGGAAAAATCTCAGACTATCCTCTTCTTCTATCTTTGAACTTATGCTAAATGGGACAACCCTGGACTAGACACTAACTCAACTTGTTACCTCTATCACTTCTGCTACTGGACTATCACTTAACTAGTTACTCATAGTTACAACTAGTATTACTACATTGTAATGTAGTCATAGTACCTAGTTAGGATAAATATAGATCAAAAAGAGAAGGGAACAACAAGTTCTCTCTTTCTGTATTCCCTCTGTAAAATCCTACTTTGAGGAATCAGTACTCTTATCTGTCTTAGGACAACCTTAAGGTGTCATAACTTGACAAAATGGCTAAGTCATTATTTAATATTTCTTTTCCTTTTCTTTTCTTTTATTACTAAGGTGGAGCATGGGAAAATATTATATGACAAGTCACAGAGTCACAAAATGGTCATGTCACAGGTCATGTTACACACAGTCACAGTATGTGACAAAGAAGTCAGCTAATGAACATGAGAACTGTGGGAGATAAGATGCATAGTCACAACAGTAATTGTATATATAGTGTAGCAAATCTAATGGGGACTCTATCGAGTTCTCTTTGTCAATTGCTGAACAAAAAGCAGTTGGCTTTATTCCGGCTTGGAGTTTAGCTTTTTTACATAAGAGTACTACTTAAAGTCTTGTTGACATCTCTCCTTCGATATAACTTCACTGAAAACCTTAACTGGATCCTGAAAAGGAGTGTGAAGATATCAAGTGTTAGATATAGGCTTTAAGTTGAAATATATATTCAACTATAAGGTCTAGAGTCTTAACATGCTATGTGTTTTTGGAGTTGGCTTCCAGTTGTATAGTTAGCTAAAGTAGAGCTTACATAATAGCACAGGAGTTCTAGGTAGTATTGCTATATCAATAGTGAGTTAGGCTACTAAACTAGGTAAGGACAATAGTGTCATGGCACAAGATGAACATGTGCCTTAGAGATCCTATTATGATGAGAGTTTACTCAAGTGAATACTAAAAATATTTTTTTTCTTCCTAGGTTTCTATTTAATATGTTTTGGTTATTCTTTGGACATTTACCTTCAGTAAGCTCTCTATTATTTGATTTATCTCCCCAGTGCCTACTTGTTTAGTGCACAATTGTGAAGCAATTTGGAGATTTTGCCTCTTTGATCTTACTTTTACCTTTGTTTCATGATCAAACCTTTTGATCCCCCTTAGTAATGATCTAACTAAATCAAAGAAAAGAAAACAAAAAGAAAAATAGAAAATGACTTAGCTGTTTTGCCAAGTCATGACACCAAGGGCTTTATAGAATACCCAGAGCTTAGCATTCTCCTCCTAGTCTACCCCATTTGCAGAAGTGACTACTTGAAGTTCCTTCCTGTAAACCAAGAGGCTTACAACTTGACAAGTCTCTACCAGGTCAAAGGTGCTAAACATATGGCACAATGCTTACACATCCAGCATGAGGTAGAAAAAGATGCTACCTCAAAGAATAGGCAGAAATAAATGTTAGAAGGTGAATGATGACAATATTAGTGTAAGGGGTTTGGTAGTATAGTTGTTATGACTTGGCAAAACATCTAAGTTATTTCTATTTTCTTTTTCTTTTTCTTTTAGTTTCTTTATTCTGGACTTATTACTACAAGGATAGAGCATGAGAAGACATCATATGACTTAGTCACAAAGTCACAAAACATGACATTGATCACACTTTTTTGGTCATGTCACAGTCACAGTCACAACATGTGATGAGGTAGACACATAACAGGAATAACATAAGGACTTTGCACAGCCATTGTAGTAAAATGTATAAGTAGAAAATCAAATGGAAACTCTATTGAGTTCTCCTTGTCAACTCAGGCTTGGAGTGGATATAAGTCACCTTGGCTAAGGTCTTACAATAGTAGTTCTCCCAACAGCCATTATGGCCAGAAGAGAGGAGATGGTGGTGGTTAAAGGAAGGAAGACATGCTGTACTCCTTCCTTGTGTAATAAGTCTAAAGAAAAAATATAAATATAAATATAAATATAAATAATGACTTCGCCATTTTGCCAAGTCATGACATTGCTTATTCTCCATCAGTTACTCTTTCTATTACCACTCTATGTTTCATAACAATTATTCCAAGTTTATAACAATAAAGGATGGTTGGTTGTCTTTATCTTATTCTTTGAGGTTTTCCTGGAGGTAAGTCTTAGATATTATCCCAGGGGTTTCCTAGAGTAATACTTGCTAGTTGCCCTTAAATCATTTGTCTTCTGGTGTTCTATGTCACTTGTCTCCTATAGCCTTAACAGGGTGTCAATGCCATTGGACCTTGATATAAGTTTATTTTTCCACCCATTACACAAGAGTAATGATCTTTCAAGTATAGAGACTCTGAAAATCATTTCAACTTTCTGGACAACCATGCTTACATAATTTGAAGGGATATGTCCAAAATATCGAAGCTTGACTTGATCATTTTTTGCTAGCAATCAATGAAAGTGTAAGCACCAGTTAACGAATTCTTTGTGGGACAAAAATTAGAAGACATTGTGGAAGGCATTTTGATGAATAACACAATAAGGAAAAGGAAACTTTGCTTTCTTTCTTTGGTTCGGAGTGGAGTATTAGGTAATGGTGTCCTCGTCACAAAATATCTTATATGTATCTTTGATTCACTGGTCAGTCCCTGACGACTCGACGAACGATGCCGGCACCGACGCTGCAAACCAGGCAGCGCCCGTGGAGGCGGATCGCAATCGGGGTTCGGTGACCTAGGAAGGTTCTTTGGAAGGTGGTCAGGTGCGCACGTGGAGGAGAAGATTGC
>Ga0153991_1000252_pt1 | contig 13705 bp, 10 predicted proteins | sample TSNC075MetaG_FD_104681 | JGI IMG/M metagenome (GOLD analysis project Ga0153991, IMG submission 104681) | Attine ant fungus gardens microbial communities from North Carolina, USA - TSNC075 MetaG | ecosystem: Host-associated > Fungi > Mycelium > Unclassified | place: USA: North Carolina, Jones...
AATTCCAACAGGAACTAAACAATCTGAATTAATGAAATTATTAACTGAAGACTTTAGAGCTAAATTGAGTGATTATTATGTTTATGCCGATGATATTGAAAGTATTGATGTTACTACACCAAGGTATGAACCTACTCAAGAACAATTAGACACTAAAGATTTTGTGTGAATTCCACCTAAACATACAGATCAAGCGAATCTTGGTATAAGTTATTTATGACTTGGTTTCACTGTAACTTATAAAGATGGCACAATTAAAACACCTAGTGAAGGTCCTGTCGATGAAGATGGATATCATCATAGTAATTCTGTTTTAATTGCTTGAAACTTAGATGCAACTATTACAATGATATAGTAAAAAATTAATTTTATTGTAAAAGCAGTGGTATATGAAAAATTCATATGTCACTGTTTTTTTTATAAATGAATAAAGAAAATTATTTTCCTAAAAAGAGTGTTAAAATAATAATTAAACAAGTTTAATAATTAGTTAAAAGTTCTCAATTTGAACTTTTTTTTAATGAAAATTTAGTTAATAAAATTCTAATTTTTTAAATCTTAAAAAAGATATTCCAGAAACAGTTGATACTCAAGAAAAAGCATTTAATTTATTTACCCAAGAAAATTTGACAAAATATCCGATCTAGCAAATAATGTTGAAGCTGGAACATTTACATCATCAAATTATGCAGTTTTTGGTTCATTAACAATTAATGCGAAATCAAACAGCAAATACAGTGGAACTATTACAATAACTATTAAATATATTGTTAATGAACAAATCTAGCAAAAACATTTTATGTTTTAGTAACATTACGATTATATGACTTTAAAATTCCAGTAAATGCTAAACAAAAAGATTTAATTGGAATTTTTACAAAAGAAATTAAAACATTATATCTAAATTCTGATGGTTCTTTTGAAAGCAATATTGCAGCAATAGAATATCCTACTCAAGAACAATTAAATACAGTAAGAACTTTCTGAACACCATTAAGATTTGATATGAATAGTAGAAACTGAAGTGCTTTAAGACTTACTAGAAATTTCTATTACAGTAATAGAAAGCAAATAAATAATTTCTCAATTAAATTAACTACAAAATAATGGTGAGACTAAAATTTACTATAAAAATAGTGGAATATGCTTTTCATATTCCACTATTTTTTATTTTTTATAACCAACAATAACTTTATCAATTAATGCTTGAGCAAGTTTAGGATTAACTTGACCTTTAGTAATCTTCATAATTTGACCCATAAAAAACTTATTAGCTCTAACAGGATTATTAAAATATTCTTCAACACGAAGTGGATATTCCTGAAATAACTGTTCAATTATTGGTTTAATTTCTGTTTCATTACTAATAACTTTTACATCTCAAATTGCTAATAATTGTTGAGGACTATTTTCATTTGAAGTAAAAATTGTTGCTAAAATTTTTTGACTTTGTTTATTATTAACTTTTTCTTGACTAATTAACTTAACCAACTCTGATAAATGTCGATAATTAATTCTTGTATCATTAATATTATTAATATTATTTTGACTAAGGTATTTTAAAACTGGTCCTAAAAGAAAGTTAATTGTTGCTTTTGTCATGTTATTATCTTTAACAATCAATTCAAACATTAAGCGTAAATCTTCACGATCTAACAAAATATTAATTTCTGCATCAGACAAATGATATTGTGTCTTTAAATAATTAACAATTTGGTCTGGCAAAAATGGCATATCGGCAATAATTTGATTAATTCATCTTTGATCTAATTGAATTGGTAAAATATTAGGCTCACGAAAGTATTTATAATCAACAATTGATGTTTTTTCTCGCATTAAAACTGTTTGTTTTGTTTTTTCATCAAATCTTCTTGTTTGTGAAACTATTTTTGTTTTAGCATCTAACAACTTTGTTTGGCGAGTAATTTCATCATCAACAGCTAAAGTAATATTATGTAAAGAATTAAGATTTTTAACTTCAATTTTTGTTCCTAATACTTTTGCATCTGGTTGCTTTAAAGAAATATTTAAATCACATCGCAATGAACCTTGACTCATATCAGCATCACTAATATCTAAGGCAACTAAAAGTTTTCTTAAAGCTTTAATATAAGCAACTACTTGTTCAGAACTAGTAAAAATTGGTTTTGTTACTAATTCTAACAAAGGAATTCCAGCCCGATTATAATCTAAAAAAGTAGCATCACCTTCATGAATTTGTTTTGCTGTGTCTTCTTCAATATGAACGCGTTCAAATTCAACTAAAAATGGTTGATCATTAATAACAATCTTTAATTGACCATCACGACCAAAAGGATGGTAATACTGAGTAATTTGATAACCTTTTGGTAAATCAGAATAAAAATAATTCTTACGATCAAATCGTAACAACGAATCAATTTGCATTTTTAAAGCATGAGCCAATTTAACAGCAGCAACTACTACTGCTTGATTTAAAACTGGCATTGTTCCAGGATAACCACAATCAATCGCACTAGTTTGACTATTTGGTGTTGCAGCAAAAGTATTAGCAGCACCAGAAAAACATTTAGTTTTAGTTTTTAATTCAATATGAACTTCAACACCAATTGTAACTTGATAATTACTCATCTTTTTCTCCTAATAATTTATTTTTAAAATTGATTTTATCACTTAAAAATTTTGCAAGATTAAGAACAGTTTGATCTTTAAATGGTGCTGAATTAATATTAATGCCAATTGGTAAACCATCAACGATTGTTAAAGGAATAGTAATTGAAGCAGAACCATTAAAATTAGCTAATAATAATAAATCTTCTAAATAATCATGTTTTTTTGGTAAGGTTTTTGTCTTTTTTAAAATTGTTTTAATTTCCGGTGCTGGATTACTTGAAGGCATAACAATAAATGCATCATACTCAGCAAAGATTTTTGCTAATTCTTGAACAATTAATCTTCTAATTTTCTTTGCTTTAACAAATAATTCTTTTTGATGACCTTCTGATAAAGCATAACTACCAATTACATAACGTCGCTTCACAACATTACCAAAGCCAGCAGTTCTTGTTTTAATCATTGTTTCACGATAATTTTTTCCTGGTTTACGAACACCAAAATTAATGCCATCTAAATTAGCATGACAACTAGTTGCTTCAGCAAAAGAAATAATCATATATACTGGTAATAATGCTTTTAATAACTCTTGATCAAAATCAAGATAATCTACTTTTACTTGGTAGCCAGATAGCGTTTTCATTAAATGATCAAATGATGCTTTAACTGATTTATCTCAATGATAAGAATCATAATTTAAAACAGCAACTTTTAAACCACTAACATCATTAGTTAAATTTTTAAAGTAATTAGTTTCGTTACTAGCAACACTAGTAAAATCATTTAAATCTTTCTTTACTAAAGCATCTAAAACAATTGCAACATCATCAACATGATTAGTAAAAATTCCAACTGTATCTAAACTAGGAGCATAAGGAAAAACTCCATTGCGAGAAATTAAACCATAAGTTGGTTTATAACCAACAATACCACAAAAAGCAGCAGGTTTACGAATTGAATCACCAGTATCAGTCCCAATTGCAAAAGGGACAACACCAGCAGCAACTAAAGCAGCCGAACCACTAGAACTACCTCCAGTAATATGTTCTCTATTTCATGGATTATAAACATATCCTGTATTAGCATAAAGCCCATCACCACCCATTCCTAACTCATCTAAAGTAGTTTTAGCAAGATTAATTGCTTGACGATTTTTTAATAAGCTATTAACAGTACTATCATAACTAGGAACAAAATTAGCCAAAATATTTGATGAAGCAGTAGTTTTTTGACCAATTGTTGCAATATTATCTTTTAAAACAAATGGAATTGCAAACAAAAGATTATCTTGTTCAACAGTTCAATTTGCTAATTTTTTTGCTTTTTTTTCAGCATCTTTATGAAGAGAAGTAACAACAGCATTCAAATTACTAAACTTTTTTAATCTTTTTAGTGCTGAATCAATTAAAGTTTCTGGCGTAATATCGCCTTTAACTAATAATTGATGCAATTGCTCAATTGAAAACTGTTGATAATTAATTTTCATCATTAATCACTCGATTTATCACAATATAATCGCCTTTCACTTTTGGAGCATTATCTAAAACTAATTTCTTATCTAAGGAATCCGTAATAATATCTTCTCGTAAATATTGACTAGTAATATCAAAAGGAAAATCTAATGGCAAAATATTATTAGTATTAATCTTTTGTACTAATGCCATTTGTTTTGTAATTACTGCAAATTCTAATAATAAGGCTTTTGTTTGTTTTTTATCCAATTGAAAAAATAAATCTTCAGAAAATTGTTGTAAATCAATTTTAGTAATTTTAGTTTTTAATTTGACCATAACTTAAATTCCTTTCATCTTTAATTTTGTTTTAATTCTATCATTAGAATAAATGAAAGAAAAAAACTAATTACCATTTTTAATTAATAGCATTAATTCTTCTTCATTAATAATTTTAACATCTAACATCTTAGCTTTATCAAGTTTTGAGCCAGGTTCATCGCCAACTAATAAATAAGTCGTATTTTTACTAATAGTATTTGTAACATTAGCACCATAATTTTTTAATAAATTAGCAAAATAATCTCGTGATCTTGATAAAGCACCCGTAATAACAAAAGTCATATTAGCAAAAATTTGCTTTTCTCGACTTGTTTTAGTTGTATAAGTAAAATTAAGTTTTGCTGTTTTTAATTTAGTAATTAATTTTTTATTATTTTGATTAGCAAAATAATCAACAATGCTTGTTGCAATAACTGGACCAATATCATTAATGTCTGCTAAAACTTGATATTTTGTTTTCATTAAATTATCTAAGGTTTTAAAATTTTTCGCTAAGACTTCAGCAGTTTTTTCACCAACATGTCTAATTCCTAAAGCAAATAATAATCGTTCCAAAGAATTATCTTTTGATTTCAGAATCATTGTACTTAAGTTATTAAATGATTTTTCACCAAATTTTTCTAAATTAATAATTTCTTGACGATAATTAACCAATTGATAAATATCAGCAACATTATGAATTCATCCTAACTCAACAAATCGTGCTAAATTTTTATCCTTTAAACCAGTAATATCCATGGCATTTCGTGAACAAAAATGAATTAATGACTTTAAAATTCGTGCCGGACAATTAGTATTAACACAATATTGATCAACTTCATCATCAACTTGTTCTAAAATACCATGACACTTTGGACAATTAGTTGCTTTTTTAAATTGTTTACTATTTTTCTTACGATCTTTAATAATTGTTTTAATGACTTCTGGAATAATATCGCCGGCCTTTTTAATTTCAACCGTATCACCAACTCGTAAATCACGTTCAATAATATAATCACCATTATGAAGTGTTGCATAAGTAATTGTGCTACCTGATAATCCAACTGGTTCCAAACGAGCATTATAAGTAATCCGACCTGTACGACCAACAGTTGGAAAGATTTCTAATAATTTTGTCACTGTTGTTGCTGCAGGAAATTTATAAGCAATCGCTCATCTTGGTGCTTTATTAGTATTACCTAAAACTTCATAAGTTGTTAAATCATTAACTTTAATCACAATCCCATCAATTTCATAAGATAAATTATTACGAATTTTTTGATATTTAATAATATAAGTTCAAACTTGATTAATACTCTGACATAATTTTCATTCTTTATTAATATTAAAGTTATTTTCGGCCAAAATTTTTAATGTTTCACTATGAGTTTTAATGCCATCATTTAAAGCATCAATATAATAATAAAGAAAAGCATCTAATTTTCTTTTTGCCACAATAGTTTTATCCAATTGTCGTAATGAACCAGCAGCAGCATTACGAGGATTAGCAAATAATGGTAAATTTAATTTTTTTTGTTCTTGATTTAATTTTTGAAAATCCTTTTTGCTTAAAAAAACTTCACCACGAACTTCTAAATTTTTAACAAAATTAGAATTTAAAGTTATAGGAATAGACTTAATCTCTCTAACATTTTCAGTAATATCTTCACCAAAACTACCATCACCTCTTGTTGCAGCTAATTTTAATTGACTATTTTCATAAGTAACAGAAAAAGAAAGACCATCAATTTTTAATTCACAAACATAACTAATTTTATCTTGACCAGTAATCTTTTTTATCTGTTGATCAAACTTAACTAAATCATCATAATTAAAAGCATTAGCTAAACTTAACATTTGAGTTTGATGTGCAATTTTTCTTAATTGTGAAGTTTTGATTGAAGTGCCAACAGTTTTTGTTGGTGAATCAGCTTTCGCAAATTGGGGATATTGTTTTTCCAATTTTACTAACTTTTGATAAAACTGATCGTAAACACTATCACTAACTGACGGTTGATTAAGTTGATAATATTCATAGTTTCATTGTTTAATTTTGTTTATTAACTGGTCAATTTCTTGTTTAATTGCTCTTAAATCTTCCTTTTTGGCCATCTTTTACTCCATTATTTATTAATTATTAATATTATACTTTTGAAATAATCGTTGATATTCATTATTAAAATTTGGTAAAATTTGACTCTTACTAGAAAAACGTTCAACTAATAAATGTAAATAATGATGATCGTTATCTGCTGCTAATTCTTGTTGATAATAATTATTATTACCTTTCAAATTAAAATGAACTCCTAAAACTTTAAAGTTATGAGATAAATAATTGCGAATATCTTTAATATAATTTAATTGCTCGATCAAAACTTGTTGTTTATTAAAATCATTAATACCAAAATATTCAGCAATTTTATTAATATTATCATTATTTAAAGTTTCTAATAAACTTAAAATTGATTCAAAAGACATAACTTCAAATAACGAACGAATTGTTTTTGATTTTAAAACACCATTATGACTATATTTATAATATCCAGAACGAATAACTCTTCTCGCTGCTCGTAAATTTTTTAAATGATCTTGATTTAAATAATGACTATTATCAAGATTTTGAATTTCACTAATGAATAATTGTCGTAATAAAATTTTTTTCAGTGAATTTTCAATCATAAAAATATGTTTCAAATATAATAATCGTAAATCAACATTTAATAATAATAATTCATCTAACGAATGATTAGGATAACTTTTTTTTAATTGCTCTAAATATTTTTCATCAACAAGATTTTCAACCAATCAAGTTTCTGATAATGCCATTGGCAATTGCCCCCTTTAACTTTATACCCCTATGATTAACCTTTAATTGTATAAATACCAACTTTCGGTTTTTCAGTTTCTTTCTTGTCATCTTTTTTTGACAGCTTTTCTTTTTGGAGTAATTCTTGCTCTAATAACTCATTAATATTATTATAATGAATTTGATAAGTAGATGTTAAATCAAAGGTTTGTGTCAAGTTATTAAGTTTATTCGTCTTTTGACTAGCAAATAATTCTTCTAGTTGTTGATCATAATGATCAAATTTTTGTGTCTTCTTCTTGCTAAAGAAGTTCTTAAAGAAACTCTTAACATTAAAGATTGTTCAAAACTGTTTAAAGTTAATAATCATTGCTAAAATAACAACCAATCCAATACTTCCTAAGATTCCATAACCAATAATTGTTAAAGTTAATTTAGCATTATTAATCGCATTAACTGGTAAAAAGGTTGGAAATAAGTATAAATAACCAAATAAAATTGTTGCTAGAATTGGTAAAATTAAAATTAAAATATTTTGAACAATATATCTTAAATCGCTATTATAAGTTAAATTTTTTCAAATATAAACTCAAATGACAATCAAACGATAAACTCAACCAATTGCTAGAGAAAATAAAATCATATATAATGCTCAATCCTTATAACCATAAAAAGATAAAGTTCAACCTAAAGTAATTGATAAAACTAAAACAATTGCTGCTTGAATATATGAACTTCAAATTGTTTCTTTATGTTTAACAGTAGCATTAACAATCACCCTACCAGGTTCAGTTGCTACTTCTAAAGCATTTTTTAAAGATAAAAATAAAACAAAAGTTGGACTAGCTAAAAAGAAATTAAAAAAGATATCCCTACTATATGGATCGGTAATATTACTATTATTATATTGATTACCATAAATTGAAGCAATGATATACTGAGCAATAACAAATTGTAAGATAAAAGCAAAAGCTGCTACCATATAACTATACATTTCAAATTTAGTATAAGTTGCTCATTTAATCCGACCACTCTTAGCAATCCAATAACCAAAAGCTTCACGAAAAGAACTAATCAAAATTAAAGCAATGTTTCTAATTGTTGTCGCAATAATTAAGTAATAAGCATAAATTGTTGTAAATGATAAACTTAAAAAGATAGTAATTAAAATAATATCAATATTAGAAATTAATACTTCTGGCAAACGACTTAAACCAACTCATCACGATTGTCGCAATAAACGTTTTTGTTTAATTCATTTTTTATCTTGCAACCAGGGATATTCAATTTTAATAATAATATAAGTAACAATCGTTTTAATAATACCAGAAACAAGATAAGCAAAAAAAGGCACAAAAAAAGGCATATTTGGTACTAAAAATAAAGCAATTAGCAAAATATACATAATAATTTCGCTAAAAACAAAAACTAAACGATTTAAATAGCCCTTTTGATCTGATTGAATTAAGTTTTGATAAGCCCCAGAAAAATAAAAAAAGATTAATTCTTTTGAAGATAAACAAAGAATAACAACTGCTAATTCTCAAAAAGAAATATTAATATTAAAACCAATAAAAACACCAGGAACAAAATATCTTAAAACTGCAACAATCGCTGCAATCGCAATGACAATTGTCAAATAAATTTTACCCATTCGTTGATATTTTTTCTTAGTCGTATTAACAATATCATTAACAGTTTCATAATCACCATTTTGTAACGGACGATATAAAGAAAACATTGTAATTAATCCAAGTCCACCTTCAGTTAACGACAAGTAAGCAAGAAACGAAACAATTACCCGAATCAAACCAACAAATTCACCTTGATATTGACGATTAATAACAAAAAGAAAAGTAAACTGAAACAAAGAAATAATAACTGTCATTATTACTCCTATCAGTGTATTAAAAACTGCTCTTCTTGTTGACATTTTTACTCCTAAAAATTATTAATATATTTATTTTATCACTTTTTTAGTTAATTTTTGCTTGTAATCCATATTGTTCAATTAATAAAACAACGGTATCTGAAAAATTCAGATACCGTTCTCTAATAATGATAATTTTTAGTTCTTAAAAGTAGAACTTTTAAATAATTATTTGTATTCAAAATAATAATTATATTCTTTAATTGCACTCGTTGAACTATTAAATATTCCAGTTGTATTTGTTAAAGGTGAAAAACCTCTCATCGGATTTACAGAAATAAGACCAGGAGACGAATCATTAATCTTAGTAGCATCAAAAAGTCAAGAATAAACACCAATCTTATTATCATCACGAGCAGTACTAATAAATGCTGTCGTATCTGAAATTCGAGAAAAACCAATCATACTGTCATTTTTTATCAAAGTAAAAGCATTTGATAAATCATTAATCTTAGTAACATCAAAAAATCAAGTAATAGGATCTTTACTCTTATAAGTTTTTGCCTGTTCGACAAATATTCCAGTAGTTTCACTTAAGCGATCAAAGCTAAATAATTTTTTACTTAATTTTGTAAAACCATGCGACGAATCATTAATCTTAGTAACATCAAAATAAAGCATTTCATCAGTCATTAAGTCACTCATAATTGCTGTCGTATCTGACAAACGATAAAACTGATATATTTTTTGACTTAAATTAGTTAATCCTTGTGATGAATCATTTACTTTAGTACTATCAAATAAAACAGCTTCACAAACTGAATTTCAAAAAACTGCTAATGTATCTGACAAACAAAGATATCTACGAAAATCTGCTTCAATCTTAGTTAACCCCTTATTTGACTGATTTATTTTTGTACTATCAAAAAAATAAGTTTCGTCATTATTTGTATCAAAGATGCCAGATGTTTCTGACATTGAACGAAATTCATTAAAAATAAGATTTAATTCAGTAATCTTCATTGTTGTCAAATCAAAAAAGCAAGCATATCCATTTTCAGCTTTAAACATTCCAGATGTATCTGACATCCGATAAAAATAAATAGTTTTATGATTCAAGTTAATAAATCCTTTTGACGAAGTATTAATCTTAGTAATATCAAATAAATATGTTGTTTTTGAATCAATAAAAATTACTAATGTATCTGACAAACGAAGAAATCTACCTTTTTTATTTAAATCAATAAGTCCTTTTGACGAAGTATTGACCTTAGTACTATCAAAAAAATAAGCTTTGGTACTAGTCTGATAAATAATTCCTGCTGTATCTGATACAGCAATAGATTGTCAAGCAACTCCTTTACTAGTTAATGTCGTAAACTTTGGAGTTGAACTAGCTGTTATGTTATTAAATAATGCAACATTTAAACTTAATGGTGAAATTGTTGTTCCAACTGTTGCCGCTGCTAATAGAGTTAAAAGTTGTTTCATAAATTATCCTCCTAAATGTTATTTTCTTTATTTTTTAATTTATATCTATTTTTAATAAAAAACAATCAACCATCAATGGTAATTTAAATATAAAAAAATAATGATAATTAAATCATTATTTTATGTTAAATTTTGTTACCATCATTTGTTCTAATTGTGATTGCAAATTAGGTAAAACAATAATTTTTTTGTTTAAGTACTCTAAAGGCGCTATTAAATTTTGAAAACTTAAATAATAAGCAAATAACATAATTTGTTTTGGCATTATAATAATTGAACCATACTTTTGATCACCAACAATTGGTAATTTTAAATAAGCCAATGAAGCACGAATTTGATGTTTTCTTCCTGTTATTAATTGACATTCAACTAAAGTAAAATCATTTATCATTTTTAATGGTTTAATCATAGTTTGGCAACTTTTAGCACCCGTAATTTTATCTTTAGTAAAAATCATTTTCTCTTGCTTTTCATCGTGATAAATAAAACCATTAAGATTTAATGCTGCTTTTAAATTACCCTGACAAACGGCTAAATACTTTTTTGTAATATTATTATTAAGTTGTGCTTGAATTAAATTTTGTTGAGCAAGTTTAGTTTTTGGATAAACAACCAAACCTTTAGTTAATTTATCTAAACGATACAAATGACTAATGGTAAAAGTTTGACTGTTAAAAAGTTCTGGTTCTTTTTGTGCTAAATAATAACGAACAATATTATCTAATGACTGATTACTTGGACTATGAATTGTAATACCATGATCTTTAATCACAACAACAATGTTTTGATCTTGATAAATAATTTCTGGTGCTAAATTTGGATTAATAACTTCAGACTTATTTTTAATAACTAATTTATTATCATAAAGATAAATTACATCATTTTCTTGAACTAAGTATTTAAAATTAGTCACTCTTTTGGAATTGACTTTTATTTTTTTCTTATAAAACAAATGATAAATTTGTGATAATGGTGCATCTTTAAAAGTTTTTTTTAGAAAATTAATTAAGGTTTGGTTACTATCATTTTTATTAACAACTAATTTAATCATCATTAACTTAAACTAATAAATAAAGAAACTGTTGCAATCGTATTAACTAACATATGCAAAGCAATTGTATAAGTAGTATTACCACGAGCAATAATAAATAATAACGGTGTGGCAATTGACATTCCTAAGTAACCAAAAATATTATTTCAATCACCACTATCTAAAATATGCATTGCTGGAAAGTAAACTAAAGAAGCAATATAAGCAATTCATTTATTACGAACAATACTAAAAGTTCCATAACGATAAGAAATTTCTTCATTAATTGGTGCTAAAAAGATTGATCCTAAAACTAAAGCAAAAATTCCTAATGGTGTTGTTGCCATTTGTTCTAATTGTTGTTGATTATCACTATCACCATTATTATTAGCAAAAAAATTAGTTTGATTAACAGCGTTAGAAATTGTATTAAAAATTAAATTTAAAACTGTAATTATTACAAGAAAAGTAATAACTCATAATAATAAACTAACTTTAGCTTCTTTAAATGTTGCAACAATTTGTTTTCGTAATCCTTTATTAGTAAAAACTACAATTAAAGAACCAATAAACTGAATTACTACTTGAATAATAAATGAAACTGCTAAAAATAATGATTGATTCTTTTCTTGATCAATTGCTTTCGTTTGAACAAGAAAAAGAATTACAATTAAACTACTAATAAAACCAAAAATAAAATGAGTATAAGCTGCTCAAGCACCTCGCTTTGCCATTGCCTTTCAATCAATAATAAAAGCAATTATCATACCAATAATTGGCACTAAAATTGTTAAAACTAAATCTAAAACTGATCAAGACTTAGAAGCACTATCACTACTACTAATATGATAACCATAAGTCTTAATAAGACTATAAATAATTGGCACTAAAATAAAAGATACAAGATAAATTACTGTAACAAATCAATTAGGATTTTTAAAATTAAATGGAAAATCATGCTCAGAACTTAGTTCTTTTGTTTTAAAAAAACTTAATTTTGAATTTTTAGCTTTTTCATCATGGTTTATTTGATTATCATCAGAAAAATTAGAAATTAAATGATTCATATTATTCACAAACAAATTAGCAACCCTATCTAATAATTTTTTTATTTAGTATACCATAATAATTTATCATTTTTAGTTACGATTGAAAAATGATTATTAAATGATATCGATAAAATACAAAAAACAAATTTAATCATTGATGTGAAATTGTTAAAACAAATATTAAATCATTAGAAAATTAAATTAAGTAAAAATTATTTTGAAATAACTTTTACTTAATTTTTTAATTCATATTAAAAAAGATAATAAATATGTTTTATTTGAAGCCATTATTAAAAAAATTAAATGAAATAAAAACAGTTTTTTCAAGTTCACTTCTAGTTTTTTCATTTTCGAATTCAACAATTTCATCATAAATTTTATTAATATTTTCTTTTCATGCTTTTTCTAAAAAATTATATAATTGTTTTTTAGATTTTTTTTCATTTAAAACTGAATTTAATTCTTTACTTGTAAACTCGTTCATTAATTTTTCTTGTTCAGTAGCATCTTTAATAAAAGAAAACGATATAATAAAAAAAGCTGTCAAAATCAATCTTTGAAAACTAATATTTAATTTTTTTATATTTTTTACAAAATTCTTAGACAAATTTAATATTTCAATATTATTTTTTGAATTAATAATAATTTGCTTATTATCTTCAATATCTTGAATAATTTCTGTTTGAGTTTTATTCACATTATTTAAAATTGAATCAAAATTTTCTATATAACATTTCAAAAATAATATTGAAGTAATTTCATTATAAGTATGATCTAACTTTTCAACAAAAACATCTAGAAACTCTTTATAAGAAACTAAAAATATTTCTTGTTGTAAAATTAAAAATTTATTTCAAATTTCCTTTTTAATTTCAATTAAATTAGAATTCATTATTCCTCCTTATAATATCAATGTGTTTTACTTTTTGTTTTCTTTTTTAAGAAAAGTTTTTAATTTAAATCATAAATCTTTTTCTTGCATTTTTTTATTGTTAATATTAAGAATATTATCTAACTTTATTTCTGTTTTTTTAAGTTGTTGTAAATCAATTTTATTAACTTTTTCATAAGCATGCTCAAGTGCTGTTAAAATTA
>Ga0153991_1000267_pt1 | contig 13354 bp, 12 predicted proteins | sample TSNC075MetaG_FD_104681 | JGI IMG/M metagenome (GOLD analysis project Ga0153991, IMG submission 104681) | Attine ant fungus gardens microbial communities from North Carolina, USA - TSNC075 MetaG | ecosystem: Host-associated > Fungi > Mycelium > Unclassified | place: USA: North Carolina, Jones...
AGGGGAATCCTACCGGCTCAAGCATCCGGACCTTTTTACCTGACAGGGCATATGTAAAAAAGTGCTTACCACACGGTGAAAAAAGTGCTTACCGAACCTTGTAAAAATCTGCTTACCACACGGAGCAAAAACTCCTTACCATAGTATGTAAAAAAATGCTTACCATACACTGCAAAAACACCTTACCTTACGAGGTAAAAAAGTGATTGACATTTGCAACACCCTTAGCTGTACGCACGGTTCAGGTCAGGCACCGAGATTATTAATTAATGAGCTGGAGCCATTCCTAATGTAAACGTCAAATAAAAATGCCGATCTTGGCATTTCTATTTGACGCTTACTCCTTAATTATATCGGCTATAGATGTAAAAAAGCTACAACCATACTGGATTAAACAAAATGGGAAGCTCTGAAGTAGATATACACTGTCAACTTCAGATTCCGAAAAGTAGTAGGCTTTTTTATACATACTTATGATTTAAAGTTTGATGTTCTTAAATGTTTTCCTATGTAACCAATTATACATTTTTTATTTGCATCATCAGGTAAATAATGTATCCTACCGCAGTATTTCCCTGAAAAACCTATATGATTATAGAAATAGTCCGAACTGCCATCTGGTTTTTTGAAATATCTCATGGCACTTAATTCAGGGTTATTCTTAACACTGTCTGATTCAGTTCTGGCATTTAAGCCTAAATTTTTACAATTATACACTCCGTCATATTGAAAGAAATACTCCTGTAAACGCATAAGCTTTTTCAATACTTGATCTATATGAAATTTTTCAGGATCAGAATATAATTGGTCTTTTACACTTTCGCAAAATTCCAGATTTGGGAATAAACATTCTTTTGCCTCCCATAAATCCTGGCCAGAAGAAATGCTCATATATACATCTTGACTAATATGTTTTTGTATACAAGCCAAGTGATCTCGTGTTGAAATATTTCTTATTTCTGCCTTTTCACTACGTTCTTCTCCAGTATCTTCGTCGAGAGTTCGGTAAAATCCTTTAATCTTTTCACCGCTCCAAATCTCGCAAGTATTTAAACTTATTGTGTTTTCATTCATTTCATAAGCCGCAAGGCACCCAATTCCGCTAATATTACAATCATTAATGCTCACGGTAAACTCACTTAATCCATAATCACTCTCTACTATAAAGCTACATTTCTTTCCGCAAACTATTCTAAAAAATTGCTTGTGGTTTCTTTTTACATATGGATCATTTAACCAATCTTTTATTCCGTAATTAGATGTCATTATAAACGAATGAATCTCATGGGTTGTTATCATATGATCCATATTTCCGTTGTTTGCTAGCAAATGTAACATCTCTACAAATTGATTGATTAAATTGCGAGCATGTTCATTAGTGGGGCAATTCATATGGTGAGCAACAGAAAGCTCATTTAATACAATGTTCATAAAGTCCTCCTAAAACAATTCGTCAATAGCCTTATCCCATTCATCAAAAAAACCGTCTGGCCAATCAGAAAGGCTTCCATCATCTAGGATAGCTGGAGATGTTTTTGCATGGATCGTTTTTTTATCCATGAGCAGTAAATAGAAATAATTCAATCTTATTAAGGCTCTATCTATTTCGCCTCTTTTTACCGCAAGCCTAATTCCATTAAGTAAATGATCGCTATGTGTTTCAACTATAATTTGAACCCCTCCAGCACAAGCGTTTGCAATTAACTCACCCATCTTTCGTTGTCCTTTTGGATGCAGATGAGCTTCTGGATTTTCTAAAATAACAAGATCTCCGGGTCTGGCTTTTAGTATGGAAACTATTATAGGCATTACATAGCTCAACCCAAACCCTACATTAAGAGGGCTAAATAAGTCATCTCCAACTTTATACTGAACACTAACAAGTCCGGCTTCAGTATATTCTTTTATTCCCAAGCTGATCCCTGGGCTAATCTCTGAAAGCCAAGCTTCAGTCTGAAAAATCAGTGAGCTATTTGTTATACCCTTATATAGAACCGCTTCATTTTTTACTTTATCATCTAATCCACGTTCTGCAATATAATCTGCAAATAATTCACCCTTATAGCCAACCTGATTCATGTCAAAAACTTCATGGTATGACTTTTTATAAAACCTTTGAGGTCCTATGCGTTCCGCTGAAACATAGCTAAAAGTCGGGGAAAAGAGGTTAACATTATTTAGGGCAACATCACTTACGTTGGTATTGCTAACCTTTAAATAATCTGACTCTGCTTCATAGGCGTATTTCCACAAAAATAAGTGAGCATTATCAGTAATCATAATTTCGATTTCATCAATTTCACTATTACGATAAAGTAAGTCCTTACCAATGCCAACATTTGCAATGTTTCCATTTAGTTGTAAGCCTTTTGAAGACAACCCTATATCAAAAGATTGTCTCAACAACAATAGCGCTTGAATTATAGTGGACTTTCCCATACTGTTTATACCAGTAAAAACATTTAGATTTGACATCTCCAAAGATAATTCTTCGAAGCATTTAAAGTTCTTTACACTTAAATTTTTTATCATAACAACTCACCCCCATTAATTACTGTTGTTATTAGATTTTCTACTTTACTGATTCTATGTAGCATTGATTTTTTATCACTTGCTTTGTTAGCATTTATGAAGTCATCCTGTTCGCATAGTTTGATAAATTGTCTTTGTAAAGTAATTTTATTTTTAATTAATTTTTGAATGTTTGTAGAATCCATTTTGAAAATTGAATATGTCCATGCTTCAAATAACACTTTACTAATTGGTCTTCTCCTATCATCTGATGACATTTTCCTAAAAGTATGTTTTCCAAAAAGTTCGTAACAAACGCTTATTACATTGATGAAATCCTTCTCAATTTCATCTCGTTCTTCTTTAGTCGTCTTATTCAAAAATATCATCGCAGAGTTTAGAAAATCGTCAATTACACCACCATATGTTTCTAACGGCAAGCAAGTAAATGCAACATATCTTACACAAAATTCTCTATCAAGCATTCTGTCGCTTTTAATGCTGCCATAAGTCGCAGTAAGAAAAATTTCTGTTTTAGCAAGTTCGTTAATAAACTTTGTGGCTTCCCCTTGAAATAAAGCATTTCGTATTTCCTGTGGTTCTAATATTAAACCACCAGTATTTATCCTCTTGAAAATGTTAAACTTAACATTTGGTGGAGTTGAGGGATTTACAAGATATGCATTCACGTTTGTCTCTTCAATTCGTCTTGATAAGGATCGCGGCAATTTTCCAAAAGTCAATCCATTTAATTCTTTTAAAAATTCCATACCCTTAAGTGTCAAGGTTTGATCTACGACAAATTCTTTGATTGTAGTGATTCTTTGCAAGCCATCGATGATTAACCACATATCGTCATCACTGGCATCAAAATAAAAAGCAGGCAAAGGTATTCTTAATAATATGGATTCAATTAATTGACTTTTTTGAACATTACTCCATAATCCAGCTTTGCGCTGAAAATCTGCATCAAATTCAAATTCTCTATTTTTAATCCTTTTGATGATTGAATCTAAAGACATCTTATCCATTTTTATGTCAATTTTTGAAGGATCAAAAGGTTTGATGCTGTCATCCGGCTCATAGCTTTCAGGGCTATCAGGTTCTACATCTGAATATATAATTTCTATATTTTTCTTGCTAAAATAATCTAAAACTTGTTGAAAGTCGTTGGCTTTAGGATTGATTGTTATAAGAATGAGAGATAAATTGAGCTGATTACCCTGTTCGCAAGCAATTTTCTCTAACTGCAATAAATCATCTTTATATCTTTCTGGTAGCATATTGTTTATTTCCTCCTCATATGGTTAGAATAAAGCATAAAGGCGGTGCTTAAATTTGGAAAAAGACTACAAAATTGAAATTGGTATCACCCCAAGTTATAAAGATAACAAAACCCAGCCATACTATTGGGTTTTATTTGCCTATCATGGAGCGTGGTGTAACGTCGCTGCAGGTTGGGCAGAAACTCCTGAAAAGGCTTGGGGCGAGGCATATACATTCTACTCACGCTTTAAAGATGCGTATTGCACATAAACGCTAAATTGAAAATATCTACTTATACACATTATATGATAACACATCCTTCAATTAAACACTACAAAGCTCAAGTAAAAGAAATATAATTTATAAAACTAAACTGCCACCCACTAAAGTGGGTGGTTTCGCACATAAATGTGCTTCCGACTAAAAGTCAGTGGCAAAGGATTAATCCATCTGAAAGACCCGTCGCTGGAATCAACCTGAATTGCTGACTGAAACTCAGTTCTCTACCTTGAACACATCGTTTCCGGTAGTTCCCTGGTTCTCAATATACCTGCGAATAGTCTCTTCTGTAACGCTCCCTACGGTCGCACAGAAATAGCCCCTTCCCCATAAATGCTGCCCCCAATACTTTTTCTTCAGCTCTGGGAATTGTTCCTGCATTAGCCTTGATGAACGTCCCTTTAGATACTGTACTATCTTGCCTGGTGCAAGACTTGGCGGGCAAGACAGCAACAGATGTACATGGTCGCTTCCCACGCTTCCTTGCACTATCACTATTCCACTTGCTTCGCAACCTTGCCTTATTAACGCTCTTAACCGAAATGCAACTTCTCCCCTTAAGACTCTGTAGCGGTATTTTGTGACCCATATAATATGATACTTTATATCAAATGCAGCATGACCGCTTTTACTATATTCCTCTGGCATATTATCACCTCTCGGTTTTAGTATGCCCATAAAATATATGGCTAAAAGCGTATACCGTCTAAAGACGGTGGGTTTAGACCACGCGAATGTAAACTAAAATTGAAAAGTATTGAAAAATTTCACTTAACATGACACACAGTTGTCAGGTTATATATGATATACTATAATTGGATGAAACACAAAGAAGGTATGTGTCACATAAAACTTAATCAAGCAAATCCCGGAGGCGATGCGTAGACAAGGCATACCGAAAGAATAATGTAGAATTCTTTTACAACGGTGGTACGTTAAGTGGTAGCATTACAACAAGTAACAGACGTTAATATTGCAGACGCAAGTATCGTTTATTCAACATCGTGGCAAGCTTCACACAAAGGCATTGTATCTGACGAATATTTGGCAACTCATACACCCAAGTTTAAGATGAAGTTTTTAGATGAAGAGATTGATAGTAGCTGCACCGAAGTTTATTTATTGCGCGACAATAATATTCCTGTTGGAATTATTAGTTTAAATGTGGAAATTGGCGAAATCAAGTCAATCTATATTGCACCTGCGTTTTGGAGCAAAGGCTACGGGAAATATATGCTTAACTTTGCAGTAAGCAGGCTTAATCGCTTTCAAACCATTTTTCTAATTGTAATGAATAAAAATTCAGGAGCCCGTAAATTTTATAAAAATTATGGATTTGTCTATTCCGGCGATGAAAAAATCCCGTCTATCGAAACAGGATTAAGCGAGATGAAGTATTTCTATATAACAAAATATGTATAACAGGAAAAGGAGTGATCAAATGAGCTGGGCTAATCTTTACAGTGCCGACAGGCAGCCAACCAAGGCAGAAATTGCCAAGTATATCGCAAATCCTTTATGGGATGAATTGAATGATTTTTTACGTAAAAATTACAAGGTTGAACCGAGTTACAGCTACAGCACCTGCTCCGGACAGCCAGGCTGGAACATCAAATATCAAAAAGCCGGTCGCTCACTGTGTACCTTATACCCCATGTCCGGATACTTCATCGCCCTGGTTGTCATTGGCGTAAAAGAACAGGTGGAGGCTGAATTCCTGCTTTCAGCATGCAGTAAATATACACAGGAACTGTATCAGGCAAGTCATTTTAGCGCCGGCGGGAAATGGCTGATGATTAACGTCGTTGATGATCAAATCCTTGATGATGTCAAACAACTGATTCAGACCCGCCGTAAAATCAAGCCGGTATCATGCTGATTCACAAGTCTTGAAAGGCGAGTGACTTTACACATTAACGGGAAAATGTCAATTAGAAACAACTTGACCTTCCCCTTAGAGGAAGGCTTATACTGGAAAAAACAGCCAGTCTCATGGCGATTGGCATATTGTTAAGGAGGTAAATTCATGAACACCCTGTTTCGTAAGGCCATACCTGTTACTCTGCTCTTTACTATGGTGATATTTGGCGCATTTGGATGCTCTCAGGCAAACGGTGACAATAACGTACCCAATACAGAGGGGAGTCAGGCTCTTCCAACGGAAATTTCCCAAGTGGATTGGATATCCCATAAACAGGAAATAACACTGTCCACTGGCATCAGCATGAAATATGTGGAGATGGGACAAGAAGGCGGCAAGCCGCTCATTCTGCTTCACGGCATGACGGACAACAGCCGAAGCTGGTCGCTGATCGCACCTTACTTCGCCGATGATTACCACATCTACATGCTGGATCAGCGCGGTCACGGCGACACGGACAAGCCCGACAGAAGGATGTACACATTGGCAGATTATGCCAGCGATCTGGCTGCCTTCATGGAAGAAAAGGAAATTGAGACCGCTCATGTTGTAGGTCATTCCCTTGGAAGTATGATCGCCCAGACATTCGCCGCCAACTATCCGGAGAAGCTGGAGTCTATGGTTCTTGTATCTTCCGCTCCCGTAGAATTTGATTCTCTGGGTCTTTATATTTACGACTCTGTGTTGGCGTTCGGTGAATCCTCACCCGACAACGAGTTCATGGCCGCTTGGTACGAGAACCCCAACCCAGTGGATAAAGAATTTCTAAGCAATGAGATGAAGGAGTCCCAAAACATTCCTATTCACGCATGGCGGGCCATTGCTAAGGGGTGTGCCTTTTCTGATCTGACCCCTTTCATGAGTGAGATTACCGTTCCTACCCTTGTTCTCTGGGGTGACCTGGATGGTTTCTTCGGGGAAGACATGCAGAACCGTTTGATGGAAATGCTTCCTGATGCTGAAATGATTCGGTATGAGGGAACCGGTCACAACATTCAGTGGGAAAACACCAAACAGATGGCGGAAGATGTTTTAAAGTTCTTATCTCAGCACTAATATATCCCACTTGAAAACAGCAAAGGACACCCCCGTTGGAAAATCCTGCGTTTATAAAACGCCGATTCCAACGGGGGTGTCCTCATTTCATGTTGATATTCCAACGATTTTTTCGGTGCCTGACCCATGAACATTTTGTGAACGAATTTGGTGACAGGCACCATTGCGTCCGCTATACCTACAACGCCCGTGACCAGATCCTCACCTTAAAGAACATCTGTGATGAATGCAGGTGGATGGATAGGTGATCAGCCAGTATGAGTATACTTATGACGACAGGGGTTTCATCACCGGCGAAGATGTGGTAGAATCACTGTATGGCTGAATGAAAGGATTTACAATGAAAATAACAATAAGTGATAATATTATCAAACATTATTTGCGAAATGTTTATTTTATCAATGGTCATAGTTACGCAGGCAAATCCACTATGGTGAAAATGTTGGCAGAACGCTACGACATGATTTTTTGTGGTGAAAATTACCAGTCAGGTATGCCTGACTCGTTCCCAAAAAACGAACTGTCTCGATGGAAACAACCCGCGCTTTGCTATTTTGACACGATGAGCGGTTGGGAAGAATGGTTAAACCTTTCACCGGAAGAACATTGGCGATGGATTTTTTCTTGTACCCAAGAGTGCATAGAGGTCGAAATCGCTGAGTTGATTAAACGTGCGGCAAGCGGAAAGAAAGTGATTGTTGATACAAATATTACGCCAGAAATTCTTCAGGTAATATCGGATTACCATCACGTTGCGATTATGTTAAGCGACCCGAAAGAATCCGCGAAACATTTCTTTAATCGCGATGATTCTGACAAAAAATTTATGATGGAACAAATCAAACTGTGTAAAGACCCCAATGCAACGCTTGCGAATTTTAACTCATGGCTGGAATTTACATCACCTAATGATTGCAACTGGGAAAATACAGGATTTTTCACATACACTCGAACCGATTATGAAAATGATACCCGCGAAGAAGTGCTTACGAAATTGGTTCACCATTTTAAGTTGGATTAAACGATATCATCCTGCCAAATGAGCTGGGTAATTACGAGGTTGAACCAAGTTACAGCTACAGCACCTGTTCCGGACAGCCAGGCTGGAACATCAAATATCAAAAAGCCGGGCGCTCACTGTGTACCTTATACCCCATGTCCGGATACTTCATCGCCCTGGTTGTCATTGGCGCAAAAGAACAGGTGGTGACATGCTTGTGTCGGGTGGGTGCCCTCCATCTGACAAACCCCATAGCGGCTATGTCATCTCTCTGAACGATTGATAAAGCCTTTCATTCAACACTCTTACCTCCTCAATCACCAGTTTATCAACCTCCCGGTCATAAGTCATCACCCCGTTGATTTCTTCTTCAATATCACTGGTCTGAGTATAAATGGCAGCGGATAAGCCATATTCCAGATTAGGGAAAATCTCTTCCTCCCACAGGCGTTTATAATTCGCCGTCAATTCCGCCCTGGACAGGTACAGCTGATAACCGAACTCTTTTTCACAGGCCATATGACCTGCAACCGGATAAGCATAACCACCATACTCTGTCAATGCCACGACCCGGTCATTTTGCGGTTTCACCTTTAGTTTATGGATATAATTATGGATACTGTACATATCGCCGCCCTTTTGGTCAAACCAGCCGCAGGCTTCATTTACCAGCCGGGTCTGATCCAGCATCCGGATCCGTTTTGTCGCCGCCGGTGCATCAAACTGCCCCCACCCCTCATTAAATGGCACCCATACGGCAATGCTGGGATAATGATAAAGATGCTTTACCATTCCTTCCAAATCTTCATAATATTGTTCCCGGCCGGTTTGATCCTCTCGTTTAAAAAGCCGGTAATAATGATCCTTCACACTCCGGGCAAAACAATTTGATGCATTCGGTAAATGCGTCACAAAAAACATATTATAATCTCCGCCGCCATTGGGCATATCCTGCCAGACTATCATTCCCAACCTGTCACAATGATAATAAAAACGCGCCAGTTCTATTTTTACATGTTTGCGGATCGTATTATATCCCATCTCCTTCAATTTCAAAATATCATAGATAAGCGCTTCATCACCGGGAGGTGTCAAAAGACTTTCCGGCCAATACCCCTGATCCAGAAGACCATTAAAAAAATAGGGCTCATTATTAAGAAAAAACCTCAAAATTCCCTTCCGGTCTCTGCCAATGGCCAGTTTTCTCATTCCAAAATAAGAACGGACACGATCCTGTCCGAACGAAATTGTCACATGATATAAATGAGGGCTTTCCGGCGACCATGGCAAAAAATCCTTCAGCTTGATCAGCCGCTCCTGGTTGGCAGCAATATCCTCCGCAGCCGCGATTTTGTCTTGTTCCCAGATGGTAACCTTGACCTTATCCGTTCTTTGACCCACCGTCAATACACAAATCTGCACTGCACTTTCATCATATCGGGGGGTGATTATCACATTTTCAATATAATGCTCCGGCACACTCTCCAGCCACACAGTCTGCCAGATTCCGCTTTGAGGTGTATAAAACAGGGAACCATATTTTCCTTTTTTATGAAGCTTCTGTTTCCCTCTGGCATGCGGTGCATATTCCGTCCGGTCTTTTACACAAAGGGTCAGGACATTTTCGCCTTCGCAGAGAATTTCAGTCACATCAAAATGAAACGGCAGATATCCTCCCTGATGTTCTCCCAACCGCTGCTGATTTAAAAAAACCTCACACTCCTGATCTACCGCACCAAAATGCAAAAGCACTCTCCTCTTCACAAAATCATCCGGTAAACAAAATCGCTTACGATAATGCAGATACTGCTCCGGCTTGACGATCTTGCCCACTCCGGATAACAGCGTTTCCGGCGAATAGGGAACCAGAATGGTGCCATCATATCGGGTCACCTGTTCTGACTGGTTAATACAGTAATCCCATTCGCCGTTCAAACTAAAATAACTGTCCCTTACAAGCTTCGGCCGTGGATACTCCGGCCAGACATTATCCTTTTCTATTGCCTTTCCCCACCTGGTATTCAATTGGACCATAGCTGTCATAACTCCTTTTTCTTTCCAATTTTAATGTGTCGCAGCACTTCTGACTGCATTCCCACCGAAAACAATACCAGCAGACCCATAATAACAGACTGCCAATGCACCGAAATTCCCGTCGGAAGATAGGTGAAAATAGTATTAATAATAAAATAAATCAAAATGCCAAAGAATGTTCCGGAAAACTTCCCTTCCCCGCCGGAAAGCTTAACCCCGCCAATTGCACACATGGCAATCGCATAGGTTTCATAAGAATTCCCGGCGCTCAAAGCAGCACTGCCACTGCTTGAAGCCAATAACACACCGGATAATGCCGCAATCAGGCCACACCCTGCAAAGGCTTTGATTTTTATCCGATCCACATCAATTCCCATCATCCGGGCCGCTTCCTGGTTTCCGCCAACTGCATACATTCCCATCCCAAACTTCGTATTCCGTGAAAGATACATACACAAAAAAGTGATCAAAAACAACAAGAAAATCAGGATCGAAATTCCGCTTTGCATTCCCGGCACGACCCGTTTTAACACCTTAGCCCCGGCAAACGTTAATACCGTCCCACTGATTACCACAGATTTTCTGGCAATAATCAAAATCAGTCCCCGCAAGGCAAACATCATTGCCAAAGAAGCAATCCATGAAGAAATCCTCATTTTCGTGACCAGCACACCGACGGTCAGCCCGGATGCAACTCCCACCAGAATGCCACAGAAAAGTCCCAGCCATGGATTTGCCTGTCCTGTCAGCCCCATCACCACTCCGCTCAGGGCAAAAACAGCACCGACTGATAAATCAATTTCCCCGCACAAAATCACAAAGGTCATGCCAAGAGCCAAAAAACCGCCATTCTTTGCTGCTTTCAACAAAATATTAAAGATATTTGCCGTAGTCAGAAAATTCTTATCCCGAAATACAATACTGGCCAGTATTAGTAAAAGCAAAAATGCCAGAACCGTACTCTTGGAATAGAACGAGTTGTATAGTTTTTTTGCCGCCTTCATACTTTCGCCTCCTATTTCACCTGTTTTCTCTGGATGAATACCGCAAATACAATCATAAGTGCCTTAAACACCTGGGCATACTGATCCGGAATATTATTCATAACACAAGTTAATGTAATCATCTGCATGATAAGTACACCAATAAGCGTTCCTGACACGCTGGCTTTGCCGCCGCTCATCGGCGTCCCGCCGATAACAACTGCAGCAATTGCATCCAGTTCAGCCATTTGCCCCAAGGAGCTTCCTGCTGCCACCGATACCTTCGCCGCCTGAAAAATTCCGGCAAGGCCAGCAAACATACCGCTGGCTGCATAGACAATCATCAAAACCAGGGAGGTATTGATACCTGCAAGTGAACTTGATTTGATATTATCGCCAACCGCCTGAATCTGCCTTCCCAATACGGTTTTTTCAACCAATATCCATACCAACAGAACCGCAATCACAATCGGAACAATCTGAACCGGAATTTGCCCGCCAATTTTATAAGTTCCCCAAAGGGACAGCGCTTTTCCCGTTTCGCCAAGTTTATTAAAATAAATATCCCGGCCGCCACAAAGAACCTGAGCCAGTCCCCGGATACCAAGCATCAGCCCCAGCGTAATAACCATAGCCTGCAAGCGCAGCTTACCGACCATAATACCGGCAAAACAGCCTACCAGAACCGATGCTGCCAGTGCTGCCATAACAGCCGGCACGAGTCCGGTAACAGGCATTAGCTTTGCCGTCAGCACACCTGCCATCGCCATAACCGAGCCAACCGAAATGTCAATTCCGCCAGTAGAAATAACCAGCGTCATACCCATTCCACAAAGAATGGTCGGACACATCTGGGTGATGATATTGTTGAAGTTACCAATCCGAAAAAAATTCGGTGTAAACAAGGAGTTTAAAATCACAAAAAACAACAGCATCGCAATCTGTATGTAATCCCGTTTTATCTTAACCATTCCCCCGGCCCTCACTTTCGCTCCCTTTGGCAATTGTTGCCATAATGTTATCCTGGGTGATATCGGCATCCATCAGCTCGCCGGTCACCTTCCCTTCCCTCATCACAACAATCCGGTCACAATTTCGTTCCAGTTCGGCAATTTCAGAAGATATCATCAGGACCGAAATACCGCTTTGCGAAAGTTCCTGAATCAATGTTTCAATTTCTGCTTTTGCGCCGATGTCGATCCCTCTGGTGGGCTCATCCAGAATCATCAGCTGGGGATTCATACACAGCCATCTGGCCAGCATTACTTTCTGCTGATTCCCGCCGCTCAAATTGCAGATTTCCTGCTCCGGGGCAGGCGTTTTAATCTTCAGCCGCTCAATATATGTACGAACAATGTTATCTTGTTCTTTGGTTTTCACAAACCCAAAGGAATGTAACCTGGGAAGCAGGGCAATGGTAATATTTTCTTTTACCGATAAATGCGGGATAATCCCTTCCTCCTTCCGGTCTTCCGTGCAAAAGCCCATTCCCTTTTTAATTGCGTCTGCCGGGGAATGGATTTGAGCCGGTTTCTGCCACCAGAAAATTTCCCCGGCATCCGGTTTCCGGGTTCCAAAAAGCACCTGTGCCAATTCCGTCCGTCCCGATCCCAGCAAACCCGCCAGGCCGACGATCTCGCCCTGTTTTATCTCAAGATCAATTCCCTTCAGCCGCATCCCCTGACGGACATGATTCATGGATACAATAGGGTTCGCATCCGCAAAACCGTATCCTTGCTTCTGCCGCTCAAAGGTCACTGTATTTTTTCCTACCATCAGGGAAATCAGCCGGAACTGATCCAACTCTTCAATATCATAGTCGCCAACATATTCGCCATCTTTTAATACCGTTAGACGATCACAAATTTCAAAAATTTCATCCAGCTTATGACTGATAAAAATTACACTGATCCCCTTTTCTTTTAGCTGCCGGATAATTCCAAACAACACCTGCACCTCCTGCGCATCCAATGATGAGGTTGGCTCATCCATGATTACCAGTTTTGCACGAATGCTGATTGCTCTGGCAATCGCCACCATTTGCTGGATGGCAGTGGAATAATAGTTCAATGCTTTTGTTACATCAATATCGATGCCTAAATGCTTTAATATTTTTTCCGCCTCGGCAATCATCCCCTTACGGTCAATTGCGCCAAATTTATTACGTAACTCCCTGCCTAAAAACAGGTTTTCATAAACCGTCTGAAATAAGACCAGGTTTAATTCCTGGTAAATGGTCGAAATGCCTTTTTCATTCGCCTCCATCGGAGTTTTTGCATCCATCTTTTCGCCATCAAAAATAAT
>Ga0153991_1000273_pt1 | contig 13223 bp, 15 predicted proteins | sample TSNC075MetaG_FD_104681 | JGI IMG/M metagenome (GOLD analysis project Ga0153991, IMG submission 104681) | Attine ant fungus gardens microbial communities from North Carolina, USA - TSNC075 MetaG | ecosystem: Host-associated > Fungi > Mycelium > Unclassified | place: USA: North Carolina, Jones...
ATGATGTTGACAACCGAGGACGGCTATAACATATGGGCGTCCGAGATATATACTGAAAATCCGAAAGCCATCATTATCTATTTGTCCGGCATTCAGCAGCCGTCCGTAACATACTATTACGGTAACGCTAAATGGATGCAAGACAGGGCAAAGCAAACGGCAAGCATCTATTTGAGGAATCGATTACTGCCAGAGGAAGAAGCTATGATGACTGCATCGGAGATTTATGATAAACTATATACAGCATATGGTCAGCCACGGTGGTGGTCAGACGATCCGTACATTGTGATGGTGCAGGCAGTTCTTGTATAAAACACGTCATGGTTATCGGTAGAAAAAGTTACTGACACAATGTCGGAACTATTGACTCCGGAATATGTGCTGGGAATTAAAACAGAAGAATTGGAAGACTTAATTCGCCCATGTGGTTTTTGCAGAGGTAAGGCTGCCACAATACGCAAGCTGACAGAATGGTATGGCAGATATGCTTATCAGGCAGAGACTGTGAAAGCAATCGAACAGAATGAACTTAGAAAAGAGCTGCTCTCTATTAAGGGCATCGGCGCAGAAACGGCAGATATAATTCTAGTCTATGCGTTTCATAAGCCTTCTTTTGTGATTGATGCGTACATACGAAGATTCTTGGAAAGACTGGGATTTCACTTCGATTCCGATGATGAAATACGCCAGTTTTTCGAGCATGAATTGGAAAATAATTATCAGTTGTATGGCTGGTATCATTGGCTGATTTTGGTGCATGGCATTAGTCATTGTAAAAAGAGTCCATTGTGCGAGAAATGCGTTTTTGAAAATTGTGGGTTGTCTAAAAAAAACACCTCAAGTAAATTTAGATTCGTACTGACCGGACAAGTTGGTATAATTTTAAAGAATACAAGAAGAATTTGTGATTATCAATTAAATTATAGTACTAGAATTTGAAAGGAAATATATTATGATTCGTGCTGTAGATAGTAAGGAAATACCACAAGTAGCAGACATGTTCATAGAATTTATGTTTGAGTTAAAAGTGTTATCAGGAGATAGTTATTTTGATTTTGATCAGATTGCTAAAGCAGATATTATTAATTATTTAGTTGATTTTTTGAATTGCGATACAGCAGTAATATATTGTAGTACTGATAATAGAGATCAAATCACAGGCTTTATTATTGGAATGGAGAAAGACTGTTTTCTGCCATTATCAAAAGTAAAGAAAATTGGTTATATTGAAGCCCTGTATGTAAAAAATGCATTTCGTCGAAAAGGAATAGCGAAAGAATTAGAGGAAATGCTTTTAAATTATTTTAGAAGTCGAGAGCTAGAGTATATCGAATTAAATTTGCTGACAAATAATGATCAAGCCAAAGGATTTTGGAGTTATCGTGATTATTCGGCATTCCGAGTACAATACCGAAAGCATCTTTGAAAAATGCCATTATAGTATACAATATTTGAGAAGTGGGAGAAACAGACCCGGAATGGAATCTGTATATTCCAAAGGATTTTAAACGTATAGCAGAATTGGAGGAATAAATGGATCTGACGAAGAAAGAATTAAATAGAATTGCGAAAGAGCGGGGGTTTGTTCGTGATACCTTGGAGAAGGTCTGCAGATTAACAGATATATTGGCATTTATGAACGCCCATCCCCTTATGAAAGAGAGACGGGCTTTGAAAGGCGGTACGGCAATTATTTGACAGTGTTCAATCTGCCGAGACTTTCTGCAGATATTGATTTGGATTATTCTGTGGATATTGACCGCACTGGAATGATAGAAGAACGAAAGATAATTTCGCAGGATTTATTGAAACATAAATGCTAAAATTACGGTGGCAATGAGATAGATTCTTGCCACCGTAATATATTTTGTGTAGATAATAATGATATACAGGGGAACACCAACAAATGGGAATAGTAGGGAAAATGCTTATTAGTAGCTATTATTCATTTACCACACGTTTGAAGACCGCAATTGTTAATTCGGTCATCGAAACAGAATACATGCTTACCAATTCCCAACCATCGGCCCCAAGTTCATTTAGTTGTTCAGCGAATTTTTCTTCAACCTTTTTTTCTTTGACGATGAAAGAACCTGTTTTAAAATGTATAACCTTATATTCATATTTAGTCATAGTGCACCTTCCTTTATATAAAAACTCTCGTGCCACTTAAATTCAACCAAATAACACGGTTAATATTGATACCTCATCATTGTATCATGAATACCCATACCTTACAAGAAATATTTCCCGTCTGTTAGTACCTGGGAAGTCTTATTACGATATGGGTATCAATGTTTTTTCGTTGGTTATAAATTGCTTGTTAGTCGTTCGGGCGGGGCAGGATTCCCGTTCGTCCAATCGAAAATGAATCATTACCGTTCGATTTTTCATTCTGTCTTTTTCCAATCCTTTTTTGTTTTGCCATCGTTCCCGCGGTACACCGCCTGGCCGGCAAGTCTTCCATTTACCTGGCAGAGCTTAGGGACTATCCCTATGTGGCATACATTCCCGAAGCCGGACTCCGGGGTATCGTGGACGATTGCCTGAAGCAAGCCGGTATTACCCTCCATATTGCAGCACTGGCACCGGACGAAGTGGCCATCGCCGGTCTGGTAGCTGCCGGTGTAGGCGTCTCTCTGGTTGCCCGGGTTCCTTCCTTAGATGCTGCTAAGGTAGTGCAGATTCCCATCAAGGATTTTGATTGCTACCGTCTGCTGTACATGATATACGATTCCACAAAATATCTGACACCCATCGTGTAGAAATTTATTTCTTTTATGAAAAAGCAGGGAGAGGTTTGATGATTCCAACCAGTGTGCAAAAAACATCAAAAACCACGTATCTGCACCATTCATACCTGGCACAAATACGTGGTTTTTTTATATGGATTTATTCTCCGAAAAAGCCGCAAACATTTTTATTTTCTCAAAAACGCATTAACTAGTTCTTCACCCACCTGTCCGGCAACCATATCGTAAATTGGCTGTACCTTCTCGACGCAAGCGGCGTACAGCTCGTCAGATACCGGGACAATCTCCGTGCCAGAAGCCTCGATCTCTTTCAGTTTCTCGCCCTCCTGCTTATCCGCCATCTCACGACCGTAGGCCTTGGCAGCCTCAAAGGCCTCCGCAATCACCTGCTTCTCCGCATCGTTCAGCTCGTTGTACTCCTCCAGGTTCATAATCATCACGATCGGGTGTACCAGATGGTTTGTCTGGATGATGTAATCCTGGACTTCTTGAATCCGGGAGGATGCGATCGTTGCATAAGGATTCTCCTGTGCGTCAATCACCTTTTGCTGTAGACAGGTATAAACCTCTGAAAAGGCCATCGGTGTCGGGGAAGCTCCCAGCGCCTCCCACAGGGCCATATGATTCTTGTTCTCCATGGTACGGATTTTAATGCCCTGAAAATCCTCGATCTTCTCTACCTTCTTATTGGAGGACATCACGCGGAATGTTTGGTCCGCAAAGCCTAGCAACTTATATCCGCCCTCCTCATAGATCGGCCGTAGCAGAGACATCAGCTCCTCACTGTCGATGGCTGCGCGGAATGACTCAATATCCTGGAATGCAAAGGGCAGATCAAAAATCGCCAGCTTCGGCATCAGATTTACCTCCGGAGCCGGATTCTGCACAACAAAATTCACATTTCGTGTGCCCAAGCTTTCCAACAGCGCCACATCATCGCCCAGGGTGCTGTCCGGATACACATCGATGGTCATCTTACCCCCGGTACGGGCATCCAATTCAGAAGCCATTTTGTCGATAAAGTAGAATGCGACAGCATCCTTCGGGCTGGCAACGCCGGATATCCAGTGATGTTCCCTGATCTCGCCGTTAACCTCCGCCGTAGTGGAATCCTCTGCTTTCGTGTTGTCTGCGACGGTGGTCTCCTTCGCCCCGCTGCTGCAAGCTGCCAGGCTAAAAACCAGTACCACCACCAAACCAAAACTCCATACCTTCTTCATCCTCACTTCTCCCTTCATAATATGTTTTTTTGAAATCTTTATCCCCGCCTACACCCGTCCGATCAGAACCAGACTAATGGCCGGGAAGATCACTATAATTGCGAGAGCTACCGCAAACAGCAAAAGAAATCCAACGGCATTCTTCGCGATGCTCAGAACCGGAACCCCCGACAACCGACTTCCCACATAAAGGTTAACGCCAACTGGCGGCGTCACAAAACCGATCGCCAGATTTACTACCATAATGATGCCAAAGTGGATCAGATCCACCCCCAGGGCTGTCATCATTGGCGCAAAGATTGGTGCCAGAATCAGCACTGCCGGTCCCAGGTCAATCAGCATGCCGACGACTAGCAGAAACAGGTTGATCACTACCAGAATTGCCACCTTATTGCCGCCAAACGTGGTTAAAATTGTTTCGCTGACCGTCTGGGGAACCCGGAGCAGGGTCAGCACACGGGCAAATCCATTGGCTGCCGCAATCAGAAACAACATAGGAGCATAGGTATTGATCGCTTCGAAAAAAATATTCATCAGCTCCGAAACCTTCAATGTCCGGTACACAAAGATGCTAATAATCAAGGCATAAATCACCGACAATACGGCTGCCTCCGTCGGGGAAGCGATGCCGGAATAGATACTGCCCAGGATAATTACAGGGGTAAACAGCGCCCAGATACTTTCTTTCAGTACCTGTAGAAACCCTTTGCTGCGCAGCCCTCCCACAACCTCGTGAATCTTCTCCTTATTCTCACCCTTCCGTTTGCAGTAATAAATGGCATACCCCATCAGGCAAAAGGCAATCAGAATGCCAGGAAGGATCCCGGCGATGAACATGTCTCCCACGGACTCACCGGTGGCCATGCAGTACAATACGAAAGGAATGGAGGGCGGAATAATTACGCCCAAGCCCCCGGCGACTACTACCAGGGCAGTGGAAAAGGGCTTCTCATATCCCAGCTCAATCAGTACGGGGATTGTCATGCTTCCTACAGCGGCCACAGTGGCAGGTGCTGAGCCGGAGATAGCGCCATAGAACAGACAGGTTACAATGACACAGCAGGGCATGCCGGCGGGGATCTCACCCAGAAAATAACAAAAAAAGTTAAACAGTTTCCGGGACACACCGCCACGGGACATAATGATACCGGACAAGATAAACATCACAATGGCCAGTAAGGGAAAGCTGTTGATACCGCCCAGCATCTCACGCACCAGGAAAATTCCATTGGCGGAAAAGCTGGAATCCACAATGGAGGGAAACACAGAGGTGATTCCCAGGGCGCCGAAAATTGGCACGGACAAGGCCAGCAAAATAAAAAAGACAATTAATACCATTCCAGCAGACATTTATTTCACCTCCTGTTCTTTTCTGGTGCCTTTGGCAAACAGGGCCCGCACATCTTTGATGAAGTTTTGGATCAGCCGTACCATTGTCAGGACAAATCCCAGAAGGGGGGACACATACACCAGAGCGATGGGTGCCTGTAGAGCCGGCATCGTCTGATTGGCGTCAGCTGCACGACGGAAGAAATCATAGGCGTAAGGTATCATATGGATAAAATACATTGACATCAGGACATACACCACCAGATTCATGATCAGCCGTCCCTTCTCGGGCAGAACGTTTACTACCTGATCGATCCGGATGGCAATGTTTGTCTTCAGGCAGTAGCTGATACTGATAAACCCAGACCACACAAACATGTAACGGGCCAGCTCCTCCGACCAGCTTAAAGGGGCGCTCAGTACGAACCGGAAGATGATCTGCAGAGTCAAAGCAATGACCATCACGATCAGAAATACCAGGAGTAGACATTTTTCCAGGTTCTGATCAAGCCAGCGCAATACTTTCATTTGAATTTAACTCCTTTCTTCCAAAAAATGAAAATTGCAATTCTCTAAGGAAATTTCCGTACAATACAAATAACATAGTTTATTCTTCGTGTACATATTCAATTTTCGGGAAAATATTCAGAATTATCGTTCATAAGAAAAAATTGTTCATAAGCCAAAAATAAATAACTGCCAAGCAGTCCGTCACTTACTGCGGTATTGTCCCGGAGTGATCGAGGTGTACTTCTTAAAGACGCGGATAAAACTCTGGGATGAGTTAAACCCACACAGATATCCTACCTTCTGAATGGGAATACTGGTCGTCGCCAGCAGTTGCTTTGCTTTATCCACCCGGTAAAGATTCAGATATGCGAGAAACGGCTGTCCCGTCACTTTTCGAAATTGTTCACTGAGGTAAGATGCCGTGATACCGATATGTTCACTGACATCGTTCTGTGTGAGGCTGTTTTCAAAATAGTGCGTTGCAATATACGCTTTCGCCTCGTCAACATAAGTATATCTTGCCTTTCGGCCATAAAAATACAACAGACGAAGCGCTTTCTCTGAAGTATGCTCTGCACATGCATATAAACTCTCGAAATCCGTGTTGCTGTCCAGATCCTCCAGATCATCCCGAATCCCCCGAATTTCTTCTTTCCGCACATGCATAGAAATCAGTTTCTCATTCATCGTATCCAATATACTCTTGTATGCCGCTCGCTTCCAGTCAATGTCATTGTCGTTATCATAAACCTCCTTTAGAAGACTATGCAGCAACTCCTCGCAAGCCTGACGATCTCTGTCCAGCCCCTCCGCCCACAGCTGGCGGACGCGCTCGTTGATTTGTATCCTTTCCTCTTTACTTCCATTTTGATCCGCACTCATGGCGGCACCTTCCTCGCCAAAATACTGTCGGTAGCTCAGCTGCTCTCTGGCCTCCTGATAAGAAGTATGAAGGTCATTGATCTGATTATAAATCCGGCCACTTCCCCAAAGTATTTCGCAGGGAAGCTCTTTTATGTGTTGATTTACGGAATCCTGGATTTCCTGAACATATTCCCTCATTTCTTCCTCTGGGACATCCGCCGAAGCCCAGATAACAATAATAATCTGATCTTTTTCCCAATACATGGGGATGGCTCTGCACTGTGCTGAAGGAACCTGCTTTACCCAACTGCAAACATTGACAATGTATAAATTATTCTCCGGTCCGCTGATTTTTCCGATCACCAACTGATAACGTTCTGTCCCCATGGCTGGCCATCCGGTTATCTCCTCCATGATTGCTAGGTCCGCACTTTCTATATTTTTGCCACAGATCGCGCCTTGCAGGGTATGTTCCAGTAACGAGTTTGAATACTGCTCCGCCAAATCCCGAATCTGTCCGTAATCACTCAGGGCTTGATGAAACAGGGCCTGTAAATAATCCCGTTCGCTCTTTTGGGGAGGGCTGACTGTCCCTGATGTCTCCGCCTGCTTTTGGATCTCTTCAATGGAAAAAACCAAATCTCCTACCGGACGATAAATTTTTGTAGAAAGATACAGGGTACATAGCACGCTGGCCGCCAATATTCCAAACATAAGCGGCAGCAAAACCGGAATAACGTCTTTCATGGTAACCAGATCGCTCTTCGTGGAAATCGTGCCGACATAACTCCAGCCAAGCTCCGGATCTTGGACCAAATAATACTTTTGCGATGTGTTCCTTTCCGCCTCTGCACTCTGCAAAAACAGCATGTCCTTATCAAGTTCGGCGGAATCGCATTGATATGGATACAAGGCTGAAAAAACCTTTTGGTTCTGATCGTCAAATATCTCTATTTGTTTGTCTTGATCCCCGTTTTTCTCGATTAAATAGCGAAAATTTTTCAGGTTTATTTGATAGATTGCTGTAGAATATCTCCTATTCAGGTACAAATCCACAAAAATGTACAGGCGGTCCTCAATATAAACCACCGACCACCGGGTATCAGAAGAAGAGACCTCCCGCTTTGATAGGTCCATCGAGAGATACCGTTCAAGTACAGAAGATATTTCACTGTTGCCGGCTGCCACAATATTATTATTACTGCCATAAAGTGTCTCGTCATAGGCAATGTACAGATATGCATTTTCGACAAGCTCATTCCCGCCCTTTTCATTTCTTAACAGGTTAAGAATTTTCTTGTCCCGTGAGCCATCAACCCGGGTTGGATTTACGGAAACTGCGATTACCTCATTGCTCCACAAAAACTGGCTTATACTCTTTTCTAATAAGGAAAAAGTAAGATTAATGCTATCTGACAACTGATTCAATCTTGAAAGCTGGGCCCGGTGGAGATTCTCACTGTGATTTTTTGTCAGAACTCCGCTCAGAAACATCGCGATGATCAATGTAAGAACTACCATCAAAGCGATCAAAATCAGAAAGATCTCATGGAACAACCGGCTTCCCCGTATAATCCGATACCACTTTTTCGTCCTCTGCATAATACCTCCCATTCTCTGTACACATTCCCTTGGTTAATGAGGAAAAAGGAAAATCTTATCTCCTTATGGATGAACAAATTTTACGGTGGCATTGTCAAAATTTATCTAAAAATCAAATCTGTTTTCCGAATAAAAGTTTGATTTATTCCTTTTTTACTTTTATATCACTAATACAAATTAAAAGACAGGATTATTTTTTTCAATATATACATTTTTTTGGCAAATCCGATAATTCTGACAATTTTCTAAAAAAAGAGATATATACACAATACGTAAACCGTGATATTCATAAGATATCCGAATTATACCGACATTCAAACAAGGTGAGGAAATAGCCTATGACAGTGGAAAACAAAAGCCTTTCAGAAGAAGCAAGGTTCCGAAAAGAGGCTGAATCCGCTATGGCGGAGATGGCTGCCTGCCGCGATATTCATTCGTTCTGCCCTTTGTTCCGCAAGTATTTATTAAGCCGTTTTATGCTGGACGATTCCATCGCAGAAGATAACTTATATCAGCTTGGCATACACAGCATAAAGAAGAATCAGCCCAAAGCATATACAGGCCCGGCGGACGATTTATTAAATACATACGATTGTACCCGTGAAGAACTGGCAATCCGAAAAAAGACGCTGCTTATCATAAGTATGGAGAAGCAGTTGGGCATTCGCCTGGAAGATGATGCCGCAAGTGATGCCGAAACCATCCTTCAGCTTGCCAACGCCTTTTGGGCGGCCATGCAGAATCGAACAGGAGGTAGAGAATGATAGACATCCAGGATATAAGAGACAGCTTTCCATGCTTTCGAAGGAAAGATTTCCCCGTCTATCTGGATAGCGCCGCAACCACGCAAAAGCCGGAATGTGTACTGCAGGCGCTGACCGATTACTATACGGCCAGTTGTTCCAATATTCACAGAGGAAATTACCGCCTAAGCCGCAGCGCCGACGATGCGTATTTTGCTGCAAGGAGAAAAATCAACCGCTATCTCAATGGGGAACACGGATATACGATTTTTACCAAAGGGGTAACGGAAGCGATCCATATGGTTGCGTTTGGCTTTTGTGCTCCACGGCTCTCCCCCGGAAAAAATGTAATCGTAACGGCTACCGAGCATCACTCAAATTATCTGCCTTGGCAGGCGGTCTGCCAGCAAACCGGGGCAGAATTCCGTGTTGCTTCCATTAACAGTGAGGGGCAGCTTAACCTGGAGGAATATGAAAAGCTGATCGACAGCAATACGGAGCTTGTGGCATTTCCCTCCATTGCAAACAGCACGGGAATCGCACTCCCGATCGAACGGATGATTCGGGTGGCACACGAAGATAATGTCCCGGTTCTGATCGACGCAGCGCAGAGCGTTGCCCATACAAAACACGATCTTCTCGCGCTTGACTGTGAATTTTTCTGTTTTTCCGGGCACAAGCTCTACGGCCCCACCGGAATCGGAGTTCTTTGGGGCAAAAAGGATTTTCTCGAAAGGATGGAACCATATCAGTATGGCGGGGGAATGATTGACCAATTAGGCGCAACTTTTCGGCAAAATGCCTATCAGGACCTCCCGGAACGATTAGAGGCCGGGACGCCCCCCATCGCCGGCGCGATTGGCCTTGCTGCTGCGACCGGTTATTTGGAATCCATCGGTCTTAATAAGGTCCAAAGCCATGAACAAACCCTGACGCGTTTGACCACAGCTTCTGTTTCGGCAATCCCAGGGGCGAAGGTAATCGGCTCCCCCCATCACGCCGTGGTGGCAATCACCCTCGACGGGGCCTCTCCTTATGATCTGGGCGTATATCTGGACATGAAAAATATTGCAGTGCGCTGCGGAAGCCATTGCAGCCAGCCAACGATGTCCGCCCTGGGAATCAGCGGGACGATACGAGTTTCTTTTGGTATTTATAACACCCAGGCGGAAGCGGAAAAATTCTGCCATGAGCTTGCTTGTTTTGCCAGGAAATATTGCAAAGGATAGATACAGATGAGTATAGGTGACAAACAAAAACAATTACTTTTGCAATTTCAAAATATGGATGATCTGACCCGTTTTGACAAGCTGCTCGCTATTGCCATGACCTTGCAAGCTCCAGATCTCGAACTGCGAAAAGAAGAAAATCGATTTACAGCCTGCCAATCGAATCTGTGGATCAAGATTGCCCCCAGTGAACTCGGGACCGAGATCCGCATCGACAGCGATTCTATGATTGTCCGGGCCTTTACATCGCTGCTTCTGTCGCTGATTTCTGGTGAGACAGATGCAGAGATCTTATCTTGCAAAATTGATTTCTGGAATGACGCCTGTTTTGATGAACTACTGAGCCGGAGGACCCGGCAAGGGTTAAATGCATTGATACCGTACATACAAAAAATGTACGATTATCATAAATTATAATAAAAGAAAGGATGTTGTAAGTATGAAGCATGCAATTGACGTTAAGGTAAATGTGAAGCCGGTATTTACCAACCTGGTACATAGTGCGGCTTGGGAAGGACCCTGCCGCGTAGGTACTCCTGAGACTACCGATCCCTTGTATGAAGTGCGCTCTGGCAAAGAGAACTTTAAGAGATGGGCCAAGGGGCTGCGGGAAGGCCTATGTAGCTGTGCCAATGTAATGGAACCTTTTTATCTGGAATTTGACGAGAGCTTTACCGTACCTGACCATACTTTTGACGAGCTGGCAAAAGATGCCCATGAAGTGGATATTTACCTTATGAACTACCGTGTTCCCGGCATCGAACGTTTTGGCAAAGCCGTCAGCGAACTAAACTTTGACCAGCCCCATCCGATGGATGTCATCGGCTACTACAAAGCGATCGGCCTGGAAGCTTATATGGCCAATGATTTTGACGAATATAATGAGTTGCTGCGGTTTCTGCAGGTCAAAAAGGCAATCGCTAACACGAATGTGCTGATCTTGTCTGCCGGCAGGATATCCCCTGTTGGCGTTTATACCAGTATCCCCGATCTCTACGGCTTGTGGGAACGCTATGGTGTCCGCTCTACCAAAATGCCGTTCTACGAAATTTTCGATGAAATGGACAAAATGGAAGTCACTCCGGAGATGGAGGCGGAAGCCGATCAACTGATTGACGGCGCTACGGCCTGCGCTATCTCCCGCGATAACATGCTACAGGATATCAAGTATTTTCATACAGTCAGAAAGATCATGGAAAAGTACGGTTGTAATGCATTCACCAGTTCTTGTATGGAGATGTGTGCCTCCAGGCGTCCGCAGAAATACCGCATCACGCCATGTCTTACTCACACAATCAATAAAGACGAAAAATTACCCTCTGCCTGTGAAGAGGATATGAGCGTCTTAATGGCGATGATGGTGCTGATGTACCTTTCCAAAAAGGCAGCATACATGGGCAATCCGACTCTGATTCCCAAGGGTACCAAGACTGCCCGCGAACTTGGCGTGCCAGAGGATCTCGCAGACCCGGACGACATTATTGATGAAGATCTGTTGGAAATCTATCATGCGGTTCCCGCCCGTATGATGGAAGGTTTTGAAGAGGAAGCAATGCCTTATACCCTGGGCCGCTTTACCCATCAGGGCTTTGGAACCAAGTTTCAGATCAACCTGGCGAAAGGGAAGACCCGTACCGTAACCATCGGAAGATTTGACCGGAGCGGTAAAAAGATGATCGTCACCAGAGGAGAAATCGTTGGCTGTGCGTTCCGAGAGACTTTCTGCAGCCCCATGGTATATTTCCGTGTTCCTGGAGGTGCCAGGGCTTACCGACTGGCTCTGGCTGAAGGAAGTTACGGGCATCACCAGGTCGTGGTCTACGGCGATTACGTAAAGGACGTACAGCGTCTTGGCAAAATGCTCGGCTTTGAGGTGGAAATCTTTACCCATAAAGTCGAGACAAGTTTCGAAATGCCCGAACTTGTCATCACCAGGGATACTTCTGCGGCAGATGAATTTAGAAGGAAGAATCATAGCATTTCCAGCATGGCACCTTCCAGCGGTGCCGTAAATAAAAAAATCTGATAAAACATCAAAAAACCACGTATCTGCGCCATTAGTAACGCATTTACGTGGTTTATTTTTATATGAATGATGAGGGATAGCTTTCATGAAAGTCCGGATCTTGTCTACCATTATGTAGTATCATTCCGGAAGCCGGTTTCTTCGCCTCTATAAAATGGAGGGCAGGGATTTAACAATTGCTGTGGTGTTCTTAATCAATCAGCCGTGCAAGATAAAATAGTAATACCTTCATCTGCTATTAGAGATGAGGGTACAAGTTATCATTACATTCCTGCAAACGATGAAATATATGCAGATAAACATTCTATAAATATACTTAAGCATTGTTTGGACAAATGCAGTCTTTCATATGCCATCGGACAAATAAAAAAACGGTGCTTTTGGCGGGTGTTTCGTTATGTCCTTATGTGTAAATCTCTCCAAAGCTCGTTTTCAAGTTTGGGGGGATTTTTATGTGTTGGTCAAATACAGCCGCATAGCAACTCATCAAGAGTAGCAACAATATATCTACAGTATCGTTGAAAAAATCATTATTGGAGGTTATAATGATGATGGTGTGGAAGACCCGTTAAAGATAACTTTTGTTTATAAAAAGGTATCCACTCTGAACTTGATGGAAGAAAATTTAAACCGCAGCGTAAGAATGCTGCGAGTGTACATACAGTCCAAGAATTGTGTTCCCATACAGGTAACGAGGTCGGAAATTTATATCTACATAGTAACACGATACATGTGGAGACAGTGGCATTGCTGGAGAGGAAAGCCCAGTAAATCAAAGGGTTTCGGGAATTTGAGCGGGATATGCAGGTGTACTTTTATGGGTGGATTAAAATGTACCCTATAGATTAGACACTTTGAGTTTTCAAAACCCTTACCATAGGACATAAGGTTTTTGCGAAAAACCTATATTTCGGACAATTGCTTTCTGTAAAATCCTTTGTTCCGGA
>Ga0153991_1000276_pt1 | contig 13128 bp, 11 predicted proteins | sample TSNC075MetaG_FD_104681 | JGI IMG/M metagenome (GOLD analysis project Ga0153991, IMG submission 104681) | Attine ant fungus gardens microbial communities from North Carolina, USA - TSNC075 MetaG | ecosystem: Host-associated > Fungi > Mycelium > Unclassified | place: USA: North Carolina, Jones...
GGTAGGATTCTCCGGCAGTGATGCCGAAGTACTGATCTCCTGTACCGATTTTCATAGGAAGTCTCCGGTGATCTATCAAAGTGGCTGGGGAAAAGAAATCCAAAAGCATATTTACCGTATCTATCAGTCACGGGGCAGCCAATTCGCCAATGCCGTACAAATGGCCGGTGAACTCTATCTGACCCTGGCCGTGATGATTCGAGCCTCCTCCCGTTCGGAGCAACACAGTTCCAACATTTCCTTGTACCTGCAGAAAAGCCTCCTCTTTATTACGGCCAATTATGCATCCCCGATTACGGTGGAGGACATTGCTGCCTATGCTAGAAATTCCCCGGATGCAGCGGGAGCCGTCACCGACAACTCATACTCCTGCAGCACCACATGGGAGGCATTCCAGTACCCATAGATCGTAAAGACTGCCGCAAATAAAAACACTGCCCGGTTCCAGGGAAGCTTCGGCACCTTTGGGGAAAAGCGCAGAATACACCGCAGCAAATCAGCTGCCAGATACCCCAGAAATATATACAGAAGTAAAACCGAGTGAACGCCCATCAACCCAAGAGAGAGGGCAAATAGCAGAAAAGATGCCAGAAAGGAAAGCGGCCAGCGCCCCCTTCCGGCGAACCTTGTCCTCTGCCATAGGGGGAATTTTGCAAAATGCCACCCAATGTATAGAACGCCAAATACCAAAACAAACGCAAAAGCGGATATGATAACTGCCATAAATTCCTCCTGAGGCTCCGCTCCCATTGGGAGCCTTGGGCTATTATAGCATATCCGCCTCTCTCTGTCATCTATTCTATTTCCTAACCTGGATGCCGCCGGCAATCCAGGCCGGGGAGTTAAATATCCAATGCCGCATGATATCCTTGATATACGGCATTCGTGATCGTGGAAGCACGTACGCAGTCACCAATCTGTGCCACATAGGGCGCTGTATCCAGCAGTTCTTCTACCACATTTCTTCTGGCCCTCTGTCCCACTGCACAGATTGTGCTGCCACCAGGGACCAGTACTTCCCGGTCCTCTGCATTCAGGCACAATACGCCCTCTCCGGTCACCTTTGTACCCCGCAGGCCGGTATGTACTTCTACACACACCTGAATCTTCTCCAGCAGCAGGGGACGATGCCGTACATTAGCATCTACCGCCAGCGTATCCCGCATTTCCACCAGATGCACCTTCTTCCCTTCTTCTGCCAGATGAATGGCCGCTTCACAGCCGGCCAGACCGCCGCCCAGCACAACCACCTCATCTCCGACCTTGTCTTTCTCCAGGTAATAGTTATTTACTATCACCACATTATCCTCCTGAATGCCATCGATGGGAGGAACAATCGGCTCAGATCCTACCGCAATAATCAGTGCGTCCGGTGCCTCCTTCTCTGCATACTCCTTTGTTACCGGTGTATTCAGGCGGATTTCCACCTCTTCTTCTCTGGCGATCCGCTCCAGTGTCAGGCTCAGCTCATACATCGCGTACTTAAAGGGAATTGCCTGCTCGCTTTTTAAAATACCACCCAGCCTGTCCTCCTTCTCACAGAGAATCACCTGATGTCCCCGTCTGGCTGCTGTAATTGCCGCCTCCAGACCGCCGGGGCCGCCGCCGGCTACCAGAACCTTCTTAGACTTCGGTGCCCGTTCCACCTCATTGCCCTCCAGTTCCCGGCCAATCAGCGGATTTACCGTACAGCGTCTGGTGGCGGTAACGGCCCGCTCTGCCATACAGGTAAAGCAGCGGAGACATTTCACGATCTTGTCATCCTGATTGCTCATGACCTTCCGGGGCAGTTCATGGTCTGCCAGTAAAGCTCTGGCCATCTCTACAATATCTGCCTGTCCGGAAGCAATAATCTCTTCCATCTGTGCCGGGTCATTCAGACCGCCCAGGGTCGCTACCGGCTTGGATACATGCTTCTTAATTTCTGCTGCCAGATATACATTACAGCCATGAGGCAGGAACATAGAAGGATGGGTAACGCCGAAGCCTCTCTGGTAAGTACCTGCGGAAATATGGAGCAGATCCACCGAATCCTCCAGCAGCTTAGCGATTTCAACGCCCTCTTCCAAGGTGTAACCACCTTCAAACAACTCCGACCCACTCATGCGAAACTCAATCGGGAAGCCTGGTCCAACAGCTGCCCGCACACTGGCCAGGACTTCTCTGGCAAAACGCACCCGGTTCTCCAGACTGCCTCCATATTCATCTTCGCGGTGGTTAAAGTAGGAGGAGAGAAACTGGTTAATCAGCCATCCGTGGCCGCCGTGCACCATAACCATTTCAAAGCCTGCGCGCTTAGCAAGTCCTGCACAATCGCCATAAGCCCTCACAATATCGTCGATCTGCTCCTTCGTCAAAGCTTTGACCTCAAGACCATCCGGACGAACACCGGCACTAGGACCATACTGTGCCAGCCCCTGCTTCTTACCTTTATCCGTCAGATAGGTTCCGGCATATTGACCGGAATGGGACAGCTCTACACTGGCAATCGCACCATGACGGCGGATTGCATCGGCAGTATAGGTAAAGCCGGACAGAGAACCCGGTGTGGACAGATCCAGATGATAGGCATGAGACCCGTCTGTCTCCGGATGTACCATACATTCACTGACGGTAACGGCAGCCGCGCCGCCCTTGGCACGCAGCTCATAAAAGGCGGTGGAACCCCGTCCAATGCAGCAGTCTGCGGTGATATCCGTACCGCCCATGGGGGCGGAGAACATCCGGTTCCGGAAGGTAACATTTCCAATTTTAATCGGTTGGCTAAGATGAGGGTACTTCCTTACCATGGTTAATTCTCCTTCATATTTTATTTTATAATATCTTTATTTCGAAATCTTTTCAGAAAAAACATAGCAAAAAAAAGGGGCTGCGGATATCATCAAATCCGTAGCACCTTGTAACACTTTTTGTATGCCTATAATTCTTTTTTGAACTGACAGAACGCGCGGATATTCCGGTAACCACTGCAATCCTCATGAAAAATCTGGTAGATATCCCAGCGGATCGCCTCCTGCAGCGAAACTGCCCGTACCCCTTCCATATTAAAATCATGGATCGAAAAATCCATTAGGACGCCTAAACCCATCTTCTGTTTGCACAGCCGAAACAGGAAATGCGTATCCGAGGTCTTGCATACCACATCCGGTTCAAAGCCGGCCTCCTGACAAACATTATAAAAGCTGTGATAAATCTGGTATTGTTCATTTAACAGGAGAATCTTCTCGTCCTTCAGTTCCTGAATTCCGATTTCACTCCGGTCAAAGAACGGATGGCTCTCATATACAAGCAGGATCACCTGCCGGCTGGCCAGGAGCTCTTCCCGGATCTCCGGCAGCTCCGTCCTGCCGACTACCAGTCCCACATCTGCCATGTGGTTCTCCACAGCTTCCTTTACTTCCTCGTTCGAATCTTCTTTCCAGGATACATCAATCTCCGGATTGCTCTCCATAAACTGTAACAAAAACTGAAGAGACAATGCATTTAGGACCCCTCTGGCACAGGCAATCTTCAGACGCTTGTCCCGCTCCTGTAATTGCCGCATGGCATTCTGAATCCTTTCAAATTCCTGAATCAGTGACTCCCCATGCCGGTAAAGCAGCCTGGCACTCTCCGTAGCCGTTACGCCTTTGCTGGTGCGCTCAAAGAGTGTGGCTCCCAGTTCCTGTTCCAGATTGTTAATAATCCGGCTCAATCCCTGGGCTGTCATAAAGACTCTGCCCGCCGCTTTATTAATGCTCTGTTCCTCATATACTGTCCTAAAGCATTTCAAATCATTTATATTCATTCTTTATACTCCTGTGAAAAAGTGTCGTCTGCCTCCGGTATTCCCGCTTATATACCAACGGATATAACATTCCCAGCAACAGCGTATTAAACACATACCTAAAGTAAAAACCGGAACATCTGCATAAAAAGCCCTGCCACATACAGCGCCAGCCTTTTCCACCAGGGAATCTCCTGTACCGTAATATGCTCCGGCGTCTCATATTCATCAACACTAAGCACCTTCCGGCAATCCTGCTCCATAGCCTGCATATATCCGGCCAGCTCCTCTGTCAGTGCTTCGCTCTTTACCACCAGCATCAGCTCTGTATCTACATACGTACTTCGCAGATCCAGATTATAAGAGCCGATCACCGATATATTCCCGTCAATTACGACCGACTTGCCATGATAAGATATACCACCATCATATTCATAAAGGGCAATGCCGGTATCCAGCAAATTATCCTTATTCCTTAAATAATCACTGGAAGCAGCAAAATTGTCTCCGTTTTCTACGGAATTCAGCAGTATCCGCATATCCGGCACCTGCTGTCCCACCTCTTCCAGTGTCTCATACATATAAGAATTGCAGACAGCATAAGGGGTATGAATCAATACCCGTTCCTTCGCCTGCTTCATCAGTTCCATAAGCTCATAAAAGAGAACCGGCTCCTTACCATACAGACCGGTTGGGTTGGACAGCAGCCATACTCCCTCCGTAGGGACAGTCCGGCCGTTGTAATCCGTATCCTCAAACAGCTCCGGATTCTCCGCCTTCAACGTCTGGTAACGCTCTTCCAGCACCTGCAGCTCTGCCTGTACATTCCGGCTCTCCCGAAGGGCTTCATCATCATAGAACAATGTACAGGCCGGATGGTTCCACATCTCTTTAAAATATCGCTCTACCTGGAACAAGGAGCTGTTCTCTTCCCCCGAAGCCGCCTCCGTATTGTAGATCAATACCTCCCGATCCAGGCTGTTATGCTCATTTTCATAATTACCGATAAAATAATCAAAAGTATTACGCCCGCCCAGAATGTATCCGGTTTGGTCCACAATGATATATTTATCATGCATTCTCCCCTGGCTCTTCCATGGCGTCAGCAGATTCAGGCGGTTATACAGCTTGATCTGCACATTGGGGTGGGAAGACAACGCGTAAAACAGGGGATTGCCTTTCATCTGAACCACACCGCTGATCCCATCCACCACGATCTGAACCGACACGCCTTCATCTGCCTTATGAAGTATCACAGCCAGTAAATCTCTCGTGCTCTCCCCCTCCCGCATATCGAAGGTTGAGAGGATAATCCGTTCCTGCGCCTGATCCAGCAGCCGGATCCGTTCCTCCCAGGCACTCTGGGACGTCTCCAGCAGCATTGCCCGGTCACATCCGGTGCCGGACGCCAGCAGCGCTTCTGCCTGAAATTCCTGCCTTGTCTCTTCCGACACGTCCTTATATGCAAGAAAGGGAAGAATTGCTCCTAATGCCAAATAGAGAAGGATCACCAGAATACCACCGGCGATCCAACGTTTTTTTATTCGTTTCTTCATACCGTAATCCTTGTATGTAATTTAATTCTTTCCTACAAGTATACGAATCTATTGCAGCCCTGTCAATGTGTTCCCAGAAATTTAAGAATTCCCGTCGGCTAACTTTGTTCCCGCCATCAGAGCTGTCAGCTGCTCCAGAATTCCGCCGCCGGTGGATAGGTCGATATTACCGACCTTGTCACAGATCTTCTCCAGATACTCCATCTCCTTCAGGCGGTATAGGGTCTAATTTTCCTCCATCAGGCGGGCTGTATTCATTAGGCTGCGGGTGGACGCCACCTCTTCCCGGCGCATAATGACATTGGCCTGCGCCCGCTTCTCCGCCACCAGAACCGTATTCATAATCTCACGAATTTCTCCGGGGAGAATGATATCTTTAATACCCACCTGCGTGATCTTAACGAAGAACTCCTCCTCCCGCTCTGCCATCTTCCGATATACATACTGGGAAATTTCCTCCTTCTGCTGCAGCAGATCATCCAGTCGGAAGCGTCCTACATACTCTCGCAATACCAATTGCGCCATGGTATACAGCTGGGAAGTGACGTTTTCCATCTTCTGCGCCAGCTCCAGCGGCCCGGTGATTTGATAATTGCAGACCACATTCAGGCGAACACCGACCTTATCTGCCGTCAGGATTTCCTGGCCGGCAATCTCGATCTGCTGCACCTTCATATTGATGACCTTGCTGCTTACCTCCCTTGCATAATTCCAAAAGTAGTACGTACCGCTGGTCAAAGTCCGCTCAAAACAATTGTCAAAATACAGCAGACAGACTTCCCCTTCTCCTACAACGATCTTCTTGTACATCTGAGCAGGCATCAGATCCCTGTACATACGGGGAATACCCGAATCCATTTCCGGAACCGTGATATCTACCAGCTGGAATTCATTCTTTTCAAATACATTCCAGCAAAGCGCCTCCTGCTTCGTAACCACATCCCGATATGTACCATTCACAAAGTGCAGGGCAATGCAGGTATCCGGAATCGCCACACGCATTACGCGTGCTGCGAACTCCTGGTTCTCCATAAGTATCTCAACAGGGATTTCACAGGTCTCCACATAACCGGTCATCTTCACCACCTTGACTTCATATCCTAACGCCTTTCTATAGGAATGGCGTCCTGCCATTAATAGCTTTTGAAATACGCCGCGCTTCAGGAGGTACCCACACTCCTGCTGGCAAATTGTAACTCGCATTTTATATATCTCCTTTTCTAATTGTATTGGATGAAAATGAAAACGCGTGTCTCATCGCGAAACCGGGGGCACAGCCTTTAGACGATAGCGCCAGGTCGGTGATGCGGCACTCTGCCGCAATCGGCGTTCCCATAACTAAAATCGGTATCCGGTGTGCACTGGCCGTTCCGGGAGTTGAACCCGGATGCCTCTGACCGAAGCCTGCTGCATCCGTCCCGGAGACGCTGCGTTTTCATTTTCAGGGCCTTCTTACGAAGGCAGTTCTGCTTGAGATGTCTTTACCGGACATTCCATTTTTCATGATTGCTTTGCCACTTAGCTACATGCACTGAGCATGGGAGGATTCGAACCTCCGAACATCATCCTGGTGACAGATAATCCGGAATACCGTTTCGGCAAAGCCGCCGGCACCGCCGGGGTGGAACCCCCTGACCATGGAATTTTCTGTCTATATATAAAGTTTCCTTTATATCTTCTTTTCAGCCTTTTATTAAAGATGAACGATACACTAGCCCGGCCAACTTTTAATATGCTGCTTCTCGCTTCATTGGTCTTATTATATGGTATTTTTACCCAAAGATCATTTAAAAAAAGCTGCGAAATCAAAAAACCGCCGGACCATTTCTAAATGGCCGGCGGCTGCATGCTTAACCACAAATCAAATGTGGGGCTTTCCCCCCTCTAAAATCTCCTTCTGTACCTTTTTACTAAAGGATTGCAGAATCAATTCATAGGACATGTCCAACATCTGTTTCAATATCTCATCCGGCACGCTTCCCTCCCGGTAGACAGAATTCCAGTGTACCTTATTCATATAATAACCGGGAACGATATCCCCGTAATCCTTCCGCAATGCTTCTCCCAGCAAGGGATCGCATTTCATCGTAATAATCGGCTTCCCTTCCTTATCGCCGCCCACCATGCAATACATCTTGTCCTTTAACAGAAAACGGAATGCATCCCATTCCTCTTTAAAGTCTTTCACCGTACCGGTCTTTGCCAGTAAATATTCGTCCAGCCATTCATACTTCATCGACAGATCCCTCCTTTTTGTGTTATTTTATCTTATCACATAGAACATGACAACAGGCAGTCATGTTTAACCAGTACACTAGTGTACTAGACGCCATGCATATTTACGGTACAATACAAAGTGCATAACTTATTATTAAGAAAAAATACAAACGAGGGAAGATATGTCTGAGTTTCAGGAATTAGTGAAAAATTTTGACCGTGTACGGGATTATATCCGCCAATTTTTTATTTATGGCTTTAAATCCCGGAATGAATTTGACCAGAAAAGCGGCCGAACCTATGACAATGAGCGTCGTCGGGCTGAAAGCTGGCTCTCTGCTTATACACACTCCCTGTATACTCCACGTGGGAAGCAGGTTTACATCTGGGCCGACAGTAAAACCATTGAGCAGAATCCACTCTATGCCGCCTGGAAATCCAAGAGTTTCACCGATAAGGATCTTCTACTCCACTTTTTCCTGCCGGAGCTGCTGAGGGAGGAGTCTCTTACCGCCGAAGAAATCAGCGACCAGATGGCTGCCCGCTGGGGATTGGCATTTGACAGTCAGACCGTACGCCTGAAGCTGAAGGAGTATGAAAACAACGGGATTTTGTACTCTGAAAAAGATGGCAGAGCACTTCGCTACCAACTGACCCCTCCACTGGAATGGGAATCATCTCCACTTTCGGGAAAACTCTTAACGGCTGTCAGCTTCTTCCAGGGAACTGCTCCCTTTGGAGCTGTCGGAAGCACAATAATGGACTTGGAAAACGCTCGAAATACGCTCTTCCAGCTGAAACACCAGTTTATCGTTCATACCCTGGACGACAGAATTCTGCTGCATCTGGTCACCGCCATCCGGGAGCAGCGGGGAATAGCCTTCACCCTAAAAAGAGAGAAAACCGAACATCTTCGCCCAGCCTGCGGCATCCCGCTAAAGATTATGGTCAGCACCCGGACCGGCCGGCGTTTTCTCTGCCTGTATTCTACCCGAAGCAAACGGCTGACCACCGTACGTCTGGATATGATCCAGGAAATCCACCTTCAGGATCCTTATCCGGATTATCCGAAGGCACAGGCTGCCTTGGCGCGAAATCTCCCCGCCTGCTTTGGTATTTCCTTTCATGGAACCAAACGAATGGAAAGCATTACCTTTCTGCTTGAAATTGATGATGCGAAGGAAGCTTACCTATTGGAACGGCTGCAGCGGGAAGGCCGGGGCGGCCAGATCACCCAGGAGGGCAAGAATCGGTTTCGTTATACTGCCAGGTTCTTTGACACCAATGAAATCGCACCCTGGATTAAAACCTTTACAGGACGGGTTTTAGAACTCTCTGGCACCAACGATACCGTTATCTCACGCATTAAGAATGACTGGCAGCGGATGTATCACATGTATGAAGAGGAATGAGTATGGAGTATTTTGATAAAGTCTACAGTTGTTATTATAGCGTAATCCGAACCATTCTGCAGGAAGCCGCCAAATCGCCCCTGACCGCAGGACAAATGCAGGAGCTGGCTGACCGCCAGGGTTTTCTGGAAACCGCTATGACAGTGGTTCCGAAGCTGACCTCTGGTGAGTGGCCGCTATTAAAGAAAACCCTGACCAATACCTTTACACCGGTCTTAGCGAATTCTCTCCGCTTGCCATTAACCGAGCTGCAGAAAAGCTGGCTGAAAGCATTGACATCCGATCCCCGGTTCTGCCTGTTTTTTTCAAATCAAGAACGGCTCCGGCTGGAAGCTTCTCTATCCGGCAGGAACCGCTCTATTCACCCGAAGATTTCTACTATTTTGACCGTTTTCAGGATGGTGATGATTATTCGGATCCCTTCTATCAGGAACGCTTTCTCATAATCCTGGAAGCGCTCCGGGAGCGAAAAGCTCTGTGGATAACCTATCAGGGAAAACATGCCTCCAGCCGGACCTTCGAAGCCGTTCCTTACCAGCTGCAATATTCTGACAAGGATGACAAATTCCGCCTATGCTGCTTGATTCGAGGAAGAAACAGCTTCAATAAGAAGGCTTTGCTGAACCTGAACCGTCTGGAAGACTGCTTCTTAAGCAGCAGTAGGGTACCGGATACATTGGAAAAACACCGCTTTACCTATTCCAGCCGTCAGAGGACTGTTACTTTTGAAATTAGTAAGGAGCGAAATGCGCTGAACCGTTGTCTGCTCCACTTCGCCCCTTATGAAAAACAAACCATATACCACGAAAAAACCGATACCTACCAGTGCACCCTTTCCTATGAGATCGCTGATGAGACCGATCTGCTGATTCAGCTGCTCTCCTTTGGCCCAGTCCTTCGTATCCTGGGACCGGAAGATTTTCTGCGTCAGGTTCGCCAAAGGGTACGCCGTCAACAGGCTGCCGGCTTGATACATCCTTTCAAACTACTATCACCTTGTAGCGAAAAAAATCCTTTTTAATGTTCTTCCAATCATTTATACACTCACCTCGTTCTTCAAAATTCGCCGTGATATACCAGCTATAACAAGCATAATCAAGCTTACGGCAAGTACCGGGATATACAAAGTAGTACTGAAAGATTTGAACAACACTCCGTATATGACCTGACCAAGCGGCGCGGCGCATTGGGCCACCGCCATAATGATCGCCATAACTTTTCCTAAATTCTCGTTAGGCGTTACTTTTTGCACCTTGGCAATGATAAAGATAGAGAGTATCGTCGCCACTGTTGCTATGGGGATTGCACCCGCCATAAAAAGAAGGAAGGACGGATAAAAGCCGAGATCAAGGACAAAAGGTGCTACGGACAAGGCGATTGGCAAAAGCATTAGTGTGATAACTATAATCCACCGGTGGAGTGTATTCACTTGCATCCTTTTGGCGAATACTCCAATCGTCAATGCACCCAGTATAGAAGCAAAGTTAATAGCTCCCATTCCCACACCGTACATCGTATCGCTGCTTTGCATAGTGACCCGTAATATGATGGGGCCGCCGACAATCAACAGCGGAGATAAAACTAAATTTATCAAGGCTGCGAGAATCATGGATTTCATAATAAACGGCTGTTTTACCACATAGGAAAAACCGTCTTTCATATCCCGTGCAATAGTTGGCACTATATGATCTGCCTGCTCCCTCTTGGTAAATGGTATCTTAATGAATATTTCCATCACCGCAGACAGGAAGAAAGCAATACCGCTAATGACAACAAGGGATTGCACACCAACGATTCCGTATAATATGCCGCCTAAAATCGGAGCCGCTACGCCGGATAACGCTTGCACAGCCTGCACAATACCGTTCGCTCCCTCCAGCTTGCGCTCCTCGACTAATAGTGGGATGCTGGCGGTAACGGCGGGTGTATACAAAGCACTTACAATGGACAGCAGTACCATGATGACACCGATCAGCATGACGGATGTATTACCCGCTGACATAAGCAGGAATAGGCAAAATACAATCGCACTGCTGGTGAAATCGAAAATCACCATTAGATTACGTCGGTTGAACCTGTCGGCAATTGCTCCGCCGAGCGGTGCAAGCAGAAGGGGAATATTGGATATGGCAAATAACGCGGCAAAAATATCCTCGCGTCCGGTTATGTCTAAAACGTAAAGCGACAGGGCGAAACGCAAAAGGGACGAGCCAAGAATTGAAATAACTTGCCCTAATACCATTAAGGCAAAGTCTTTAGGGGAAGGTTTGATAGCGTTCTGCATAATAAAACACCTCTTTCATATTAGACCGACATCCGGTCTATTGAGTTAAAAAATAAATGCATCTCATTAAATACCATTTCACTCACGTTAATATATTCATCATATCGCTAAAGCTTCCTCTTTCTGTGCCAAGGGCGGCTTCCATAATATTGATAAATGCCATAGCCCTTCGCACCGCTTCTTCGGGTTCCCAATGAAATAGTCCTTCATCAAGAACAACCTGTGCAGCGGCAAGTAAAAACTCTACTGTTTCCTGCGGGTAATCCGTAGCCATAATGCCTTCGCAGACACCTTGCTCTACGACCTGTGTTAAGACAGGCGCTATTTGCAGTATCGATTGCACCAAGCTTTTTTGGTGCATCTCGGCATTACTCGGCTGATGAAACTGCTCAATCATTTTTTCTTTGCCGCCTCCGCTCTGGGGTTTTTGTGCCATAAGGATTTGAAACAGCTTCTGAACAGCGGGCATATTGGGGTTATCCGCAATTTGTTTTGCTTCGGCCACACCTGCATCTATAACGCGCATAATAATGGCGTCCATCACTTCTTCTTTTGATTTGAAATAGTAGTAAAATGTGCCTTTGGCTATTCCAATCTCATTCAAAATATCCAGGATAGTTGTTTGGCTATATCCTTTTGTGGTGAAAAGCCTTTCAGCGGTATCTAGAATCTCAGCTCGACGTTCTTCCGGGTCTTTTAGTATTCGCATATCCAAAATCTCCTTTTTTTTGTAGACCAACGGTCGGTCTATTAAAAGTATATACCCTTAAAGGCCGTTTGTCAACCGGAAATGGGTTGAATATTCAATTGATCAATTGACGGCGTTCCTCCTCTGTGGTATATTGAAGGCACAAATGAATTGCGTGTGTATTTGCATCGTCAGATGCCGGCATTTATCCGATGCCGAGGGAACCGGATGAGATTTCCGGACTATCCCAGTAACCGTGAAGCGGACGAAAGGGCACAAAGTCACTGTCGTAAGATGGGAAGACGCCTCAGTAGGAGGAAGCTAAGTCGGGAGACCTGTCTACACATCTATTTTCTTCTGGGGTTGAGATGATGCTTTGCATTGTACATGTTTTTTAGTACAGAAAAGGGTGTTTCTCTGCTGGAGATACAGCCTTTATTTTATTTCTCCCTTCCTATCAATTCATTTGAAAATACAAGAAAGGGAAATAACTATGAAAAAGAAAACTACACTTTCACTCCTGCTGGCAGCTCTTATGCTGCTGTCCACTCTAACCGGCTGCGGTTCCTCCGGTAACACGGATACCACAGCTGCCACTTCTGCCGTGCAGGCAGAAACTACGGCCCCCACATCTGCTGCGCAAGCAGAAACCACAGCTTCCTCAGGCCTTACCATCACCGATATGAAAGACCGCACCATGACCTTTGACGAGCCGGTAGAGCGGATCGTTGTTCTGACTGCCTCGGACTGCGAAATCCTCTATGCCGTAGGTGCCGGCAGCATGGTAGTCGGCCGGGGAACTTACTGTGACTATCCGGCCGAAGTAGAGTCTGTTCCTGTTTTAAGCTCCGGTTTCGACACCAATGTGGAAGAGATTATTGCATTGAATCCCCAGGCAGTTCTGATGAGCACCATGTCTCAGCCCCTGGAGCATATTGAAGCACTAGAAGCTGCCGGAATTCGCTGTGTGGTTACGGATGCGAGAAACATTGCCGAAGTCTATACTGCCATTGAACTGATCGGCTCTCTTGCCGGTAAGGATGAAAATGCTGCCGCCGTAATTACCGAAATGAAGACGACCTTTAAAGAACTGCAGGAAAAGGCTGCCGGCGACGGCAGCAAAACCGTTTACTTCGAAGTTTCTCCTCTGGAATACGGGCTCTGGACAGCAGGAAGCGGAACCTTTATGGATGAACTGGCCACTA
>Ga0153991_1000283_pt1 | contig 13000 bp, 11 predicted proteins | sample TSNC075MetaG_FD_104681 | JGI IMG/M metagenome (GOLD analysis project Ga0153991, IMG submission 104681) | Attine ant fungus gardens microbial communities from North Carolina, USA - TSNC075 MetaG | ecosystem: Host-associated > Fungi > Mycelium > Unclassified | place: USA: North Carolina, Jones...
CACGGCGTGATTTTGACGAGCATGAAGCTCTGTGAATGGTGGAGTGGTGCCAATTTGAACCCCTTCATAGTCGTGTTCTGGATCTTTCAACCAGAATACGTCTATAGGTTCTGCGATCTCGATCGAAGCCGTGAAGATACCGGTATGAGTAACCTTGTGATGGAGTTAGTAACACGTTTCCAGGTTTTCCTCTAGGAATCTCTGACGAACATTGCCTTGAAACTGGAAAGTAAAACTGACATTCCTGGATAAGCTGTTCTACATGGAGATATATTGCACTTACGACTCGTTCGTTGGGTTAGATATTATCACTCTGTCAATCTCGATCTGAGCTCGCTTTACCATCAGCTGGATGATAGCTCGGATGACTGGGAATAAGATGACGAAAAGGAGTACGATGACTAGTAGTGTGACAAATATCGATGTTATTATGACCCAACGTCGTTTGTACAAGGGTACACGAATTTGTTGGACTTGTCGGTCATTGTTCGAGCTTTTGAGGTCTCCAGCTGCAGTACCCTCTTTGACACCAGGTACACCAGTAGCTGTCGCGGTCATAAATCCTGCCGGCTGCATCGCGTGTTCTAAATGATACGTTAATGGGGCGCATCAAGGAGATATCCTAGTGTGTATACCCCTTAGCTCAGCGCCAGACGAAAAACTACGTTGGCTGTCATGGTTGGCGCTGTCAAATTCACTACTTTGCCCTGCGGGATTCGCCTTCATATCCTATAGAGAAACCGTTGGGTCGAGAGAAGACTCAGAAGAAGAAAGAGAGTGTCTAGGAAACATATATAGATCATTCTAGTCGATGAAGGTTTTACCGGAAGGATTGCCAGACCATATGATGGAAGCACCGATGTTTTTCAGTTCCATTCGCATGGGGATGACGGTCGTCATAAAGTCGCCTCTGCGGCTGTTTGGGCCCACATGTTAAAGACGCAATATCAAAGTGTGAAACGTCCTTAAATTCGGAGTTTCTGCCTCGAAACAGCTTGTCCAAAAGGTCGAGCGTCAAGGGGAATTCATGTAGCACCTCAGAGGGTAAGTGGCCTATCAAATCATGACCATCTAGCTCTTGTGCTGAATCTCAGATAACCTTCTGTCAGATGACTTGATAAGCAGTCTAAACTGTATGATTGGATGGCTTCCCGTTAGGATCTGGGAAGTGTAACCTTATTCTGTGGCCTGAGGAAAAATGCACTCCCTAGATGTGACATCACTGTGTCACACACTGTACGTGTTTTGTGTTGCAACACAATATTGTGAGAAATCACCGTCATCCTGAGGACGAGCTATTACTTGCAGTACTTGCTATTATATCATACCAGTATCCAGGCATGTGGTGCTTGATGAAAATGCCGCAAAATGATTCAGACTTCCACCATCTTTGACCTGAGTTATCTTGGGAAATATGGAGCTGATAGAGGAGAAACTCGTCAACAAAACAAGTTGTAATATCCGTCTCCATTCCATAGTAAATGCCATCAGGAGAAATTCTGGATATGGTATGTAACTTTGATCCAACCATAAGGTTAGAAATATCTAGGGAAGTCTGGGAGATCTTTCAAGCTCGGCATCTCGGCATGGAGCATTCTAGGGAAATTTACCCATCAAGACTAGCCTATGTTTCCTCCCAGGTGGAGCCTGTGGGTTGTGGAGACAGGCAATTGTTGATGCATAGGGGGCAATCCAAAGGATGACAGAGAGGCTCTAGATTGTCCGACCTGCAGTGCTGAGGTGCACAGTCATTGAAAACCATGCTTGAAGGAGAGTATACTTGCCACTAGACTGTGCGACAATGAAAAAGCCTTTTGCTGCAGAAGGTAAAAGGCCGCATCTAATCTATCCCTACCTTAACATCAACTACCAGAACAATTAGGTAGTTTCAGTAGACAAATATGTTGGAATGTCGAGCGTTACACTAAAAATAAAATTGGTTTCATCTCTTAGTTGCTGATTGTTTCAGGTTTCATGCTGTGATAGTAGATAGGTATACTATCCCCTATGGTGGTTTTAGCCACTTACAGTGTTTTGGCCACTTCCGAAGATAACGACATTTAAAGTGTAGAAGTCACTTCTGAGAGTGATAATTCTATACATATACTTATTCTACAGTTGAATATAAAAATATCTAGCAATTTGTGCTTCAGGACGACAGTCAGGACGATCTTGTACAATCTGCTCTCATTACCCGATTTGGGCAGGGAGCTGACCATGCTTTGCCATTCAAGCCGTGTCTAAGTTTGGTTGATCCCAATTCGGCATCCCCCTAGCTCACCAGGCTCGACGCAAGCAACAGGCTATCGAAGGCCTGGGATACAAAATCAGGAGGCTAGAGATGGTCTCCATTCTGAGAGATTCAAGAGTATCTGGGCAGCGGCAACTGCTCTCAGCAGATAATAATGTATATACTACAGCATACTACTATCACATGTATCTATATAGTTGAATACTGCCTACCAAAAGGACTGGTTTCATTGTTGTGTCAACTCTCATACAAAGTTTGAAGGTGTGACTGGATATGACTGGCTAAAATGCATGAAGATCCTGAAAGTGGCTGAAACCACCATAGGAGATGGTAAATACAGGTGGTTGAGATGAGGCTTGTTGCACATTTGCAATAAATTCTATACCTAAATCCAACAAAAGAGTGTAATGCAAACATGTATACAGTCCATCAGTCTACCTGAGACTTTATCTCTAAGTTTAAGGTAAGAGTTCCAGATCAAGGTAATTGGGATATCAAACTCATTTCTTGATGGCACAAAATTGAAGAAAAAATGGCCATAGGCAATTGAGTGACTTCCTGTAAGCAATCTAAAAATCTGTATTATGACTTGGCAAAACAGCTTAAGTCAATATTTATTTTTCTTTTCTTTTCTTTTAGTTTCTAAAGATTGGACACATGAGAGAGTTGAGTAAAAAGGAATGTGTGGGACAATATAAATAATAACAGATACTTGAATGTGTATAAGTGATGTACAGTAATTGAATGAGAGCTCTATTGAGTTCTCCTTGTCAACTTGGTGTTGCAAAAAACCAGTTGTATCTTGGTTTGACTTGGAATCTAATGTATTCCATTGCAAACCAATGAGTAGATACAATAAATTACATACTGAAGAAATATTCCAGAACATTCCTGGAAATTCTCTTGGATCACAGTGTTAGCTTGTGTTGAAGTGGACCATTGCAGTTGTACCTTCACAGTCATAGGGACAGAGCTTGATGATATCATCATCAAATGGTACTATATCAGTCAGATGACTGTTGTGTCTATATATCAGAAACTCTTTACTACTACACCTCAGTTGTCAATCTACATTGTTGACTACTGAGGTGAGACCTGTTCTACTAGTTCTTCTTATCTATATCTAATGACAACATCTTAGACTTACTGTGTAAAAGGTAGTTAGTCATCAATCTACATTATTAACCACTGAGACTTACTATGTAAAAGGTTATGGGCCCAAGTGCTCACTAAATTTTACCAGAAACTTGATATTAAATACAGAAATATCTTCAACCACATCTACTTTCTCCGAAACAGACAAATTTGATGGTACCAACTGGTCATCATGGCAAAGACTTATTCACATAGCAGCTGTGGCAAAAGGAGCATTTGGTTACTTGGATGGCTCTATCACATGTCCCTCTACTCCACCAGCAACAATACCTTCTTCTGCTGAAATATCTTGGGACTCAAATACTCCATCTCTCAATGAATGGAAAGTACACAATGCCTGGACACTGGGACTACTTATATTCAATACCAGGAACCCTGCTGGACTAGGAATTAACATCAACAGTACAGCTGCTGAGGCCTGGACTTCATATATTAATACCTATGAAAAGGCATCAAATATGACACAGTTAAATATAGAGCAGACTTTACAGAATATGACTTACTCAGATCGCACTGACTTCAATAACTTTATTATCAACATGCACAACAAATGGTCAGATGCTAGAGCCTTGAGATCAAAGATTAACAATGAAGACTTCAAAGACATAATCATAACTTCTTTACCCAAATCCTAGAACCCCATAGCTGTGCCACTATATGACCCAAACATGACTTGAGCAAATGTGATAGCTTATCTCCAAATCTGGTATACCAAGATTAACAAAAATCGACCTACCAATATTGGCCAGAATGCAATGGCACTTCAAACAAGTACCTCCAAACAAAAGAAAAGGTCCTAGCTTATTTGTGTTAACCCAAACTGTCGACGCCGAGGACACACTATTGAGATGTGTTATTGGCCAGGGGGAGGAAAAGAGAGACAATTTCCTCCTGATTTTGGAAAAAGAGGAGATCTAAGAGGAACAACATTTAGCACAAGACAGGGAGAATTCAAGCCAGAAACTAAAGCTCACATTACAACTACTGATACTCCTGATAAAGGAAACGAGCAAGTTTTTGCATATATGTCAACAGATTGGAAGGACTTCAAGGTATTAGCCACCCCAACATTCAGCACAAACACACCTCATGATAACCCAAACCCTTGCAGATATAATAAAACAACAATGTGAGGAAGCACTTCAAAGGGGGTACAAGTAGCTAATACCTGGTCTGAAAAGAATCCTATTATATTTCGTACACAGTCTGAGAATACACCAGACATTCTTATCTTTATCAACTCTGAAGCCACCGATCACTGTTTCATAGACAGATCATTGTTTGTGTCCTATACCACTTTGAGCAAACCATACTTTGGAATGTCAGTAAGGAAGGACTCAATATTTGATATCATAGGAAAGGGGAAGGTAGAGTTTGAAACCAGTGTTGATGGAAAAACTAGAAGAGTTTCCATTGATAGTGTTTTACATACTCCCAACCTCAGATCCAACCTGATTTCTGTATCACAACTTGGCACAAAAAACATAAATGTGTTCTTTAAAGGAGGGAACAAAGCTCTAGTATTGACATCTGAAGAAGAGATCATAATGACTGCAACAAAATTTGGCCAATTATATGCAGTTGATGTGAACAGAGCATTAACAGATATCTTCATTACCCAATCTAAATGGCAGGCTGTGAGCTTTGACATCTGGCACAGGTGATTAGGACATACAGGCACAGAATCGATATACAACATGATATCTGGAAAATTGGTTGATAGACTCACAACTAAAGGAGAATTGTCTATGAATAGCCTTTGTGAGGATTGTATTTTTGACAAGCACGCAACTCACCCATTCAACGAGACTAGTTCATGAGAAACAGAACTTCTCAAAAGGATCTACATTGACATTTGGGGACCATCACAAGTTCAATCAGCTGGGGGTTGTACCTACTTTATACTAATCATGGATGGATTCTCGTCCTACAAAACTATTGCATTCCTTAAAACAAAGTCAGCAGATATGATATTAAATATACTAAAGGCCTACTATATTGAAGCAGAATGACAAACTGGCAAGAAGCTCAAGTGCATAAGACTCAACATGGGTAGAGAATAGTGCAATATGGTGTGGGAGGATTACTGAGTTGTACATGGCTTGGTATTTGAATTTACTACACCTTATGTCTATCAGCAGAATGGTGCCACTGAATGTAGCATGCAAATAATCCTCAATAGAGTATGATATGTCATGGCTGAATCAGGCATGGCTCTTAAATACTGGGCTAATGCAGTTCAAACAATTGTCTATGTTCAAAACTTTATTTCCTCTTCACAACAACCAAAAACAATTCCGGCAGAAGTTTGGTTTGGAAAACATTAAGATATTTCCCATCTGAGGCCTTTTGGATCAATAGCATATACACATATACCCCAGGACCTGAAGTTATACAAACTCAGTGCAAGATCGGTTTGAGTGTCACTTTTGGGCTATTTTGGACATGATGGGTATAAGCTACTAGATAAATCTACTGGTGCAGTTTTTAGGTCTCAGGACATCATCTTTGAAGAAAGGATAATGCACATAGCCAAGCAGTCTAATCCAATAATATTTAACAAAGAGAATAATTCTTTTCGACCAAGCCTAGAACTCAAAACTAAGACAAAACAAGAAAGTGCTGTTACACCACAAATGAATTTTCCGTGAAAGATAACATTTGATATGCTTTATACCAATGAATTCTTAATTAGAGTTTGCTCTAGAGCCCTTTCTATACCCTCAGAATATAATACCATATGATAAGGACATTGAGCAAGTGATAACCAAACTAAAGCTTATGTCGAGATCACAGGAGGCAAGCAGAATGAGCTGGCATCAGGTTTAGGAAGAAAGTTATAAAAGGACTATGCTCTAGATCCATCATAGGATAGAACCGACTTAGAGATACAGTGGATTGGGACTTTAGAACTAGTAGTATTTAAATGGCAGACTTAGATAAATAGACTCTGGTTGCAATTAAGCATTGATGGCATCAGATCAATTATATTTAGATAAATGAGCACTAGGACGCGACTCGGAGATACTAGACATTGAGTGAGGTTTACTAACTACTTAATAGGTAACCAAGGAGGTCCTTCTTACAAAGCAATACCAAAGGGAGTGATGGGAGATCAGGAAGAATATTCTAGAGAAAAGCGACGATAAAGACACGTCATCTTTGATGGGAAGGATTTGATAAAGAGGACATGTCACCATAAGGATGTGTCATCACTGGGGATTGGGACAGACTTAGCATGAGAAGAGGTCAAAGGAACATCAAAAGTAGTAATAGTTTCCTTTTTATATTTTATTCCTTGAGTTTCAGGGCTTTGTAATCATTTTAATATAGTATCCGGTGTACAGTTGGATAGGAGAGGAACCTCTTGACTCCTACCTCTATCTATATTGCCTCTGGAATTGTGAATATGGATCTATTAAGAGTAAGAAGACTAGGACCAGGGAGATATCTTAAGAAGAACACTGAATATACCTAGAACTCGATCTAGAGAGGAATAGCAGATGCAACTCAGGCAGGCTGGAAAAGCTTGGCTAGGTACATACTTGGATTTTATTACACTCATAAGGTTCAGTGTTGGGGATGCAGATAAGGGGACAACTGAGTGTGGAGAGTCCATAAGTGATCAACTAACTTTATTTTCCAGAGGAGCTTTTGTCATGGTGTGTAAAGGTTAACACCTTAGGGAGGCTATGCGACGACAATCTAGGAAGACTTTACAATTATTTCACAACCACCAACATATACCTTATTGGAGCTGCATATAATTCCTATTTTCTAATTATTTACAAACCTTCATCTTTGATTATCTTCTCTCGGACCTTTAGCATGCAATTGGGAGCTAGCACAGCATGGTTTTGTTTGTCCCAGTATGCAATTCCCTTTTTCATCCTTTCAGTGCACCTGAAAATCCAAATCTAAACCTTGGTCCAAACTCTGATCTACTATAGGCAACTGTCCCAAGACTACTACCCATCCCAAGAATCCATGATGAGAAAAGAGAATCAAACAAGACATTTACAGTCCAACCGATTAGCCAGACTATTGACAAAGAAAAGGAAACAAACTTACCTTTGGCTGTTTGCCAAACACAAAGGGATCTAAAACCTAGTACAAAACTCAAGGAATCCACTGAGTATCTCAATTGTTCTGTCGCCTATATCACTAATATGGATATTCAAGTACCCAAAAACTTACAATGAGGCTATGAAAAGGCCAGATTTGTGATTGGATCCCATAACAAAGAAAATTGAAATGCTAAAATTATGAGATGTATTTGAGGTTATGCCTAGACCATCTGGTAAAAATATGGTGGAGTCAAAATGGATATTCGCAGTAAAGTAGAATGAAAAGGGGGAGATTGAAAAAAGAAAAGCTAGGACAGTGGCAAAAGGTTATACTTAGGTGATTGGAGAGGATTACAATGAAACCTATGCTTCAGTAGCAAGACTTGAATCCGTTCGCCTAGTATATGCAATAGCAGTCTCTCGACAGCTTCAATTATAGCAGATCAACTTCATTTTAGCATTTCTCAATAGCAAAAATGTGTTTGATGTATACATGGAGCAGCCTAGAGGTTTTGAGGAAGGAGGAGAAGACCATGTCTGGAAATTGAAGAAAACATTATATGGTACTATACAAGGAGCCCATGACTGGGCTGAGAACCTGGATAAGACTTTCCAAGGTTATGGCTACTATAAATCATGTGCTGATCCTCAAATACGCTCCAGGGTGCTCAATAATAAACTCACTTTAACATCTACATAGACAGATAATATACTAGGTGCTTTATCTACTGCTGAAGGTGAAAAACTAGCCAAATATGAACTTGGATCAAGCTACAAAATAAAGGATATAGGGGAGGCAAAGCTAATATTAGGAATGCATATCACACAAAACAAGAATAGAGACGTTACCTTAACCTAAAAGGCTTATAGCAAATGTATCCTTGAGCATTTCAAGATAAATCACTATGTACCAACCTCTATCCTACTACCTCCTGGGAGCTCACTATCAATAGATAACTACCCAACAACATCACAGGAAACCAGTGAAATGGCAAAAACTTCATACTGCGAGGCATTAGGATCATTGATGTGGCTACAAGTAGTAACTCATCTTGATCTAACATATGCTGTGAATATTCTGTTCCGATTTTCACATAACCCTGGTAGATCCCATTGGAATACATTGAAGCATACACTTGCATATGTGAAAGGAACTATTGATTATGAAATCACATATAGAGGAGGAGGAACATTGAACTCTATAAGCTATGTGAACTCAGATTATACAGGCTGCAAAGACATAAGATATTCAATAAAGGGAAATATCTTTATTATTGCAGGTGGACCGGTATCTTGGGAGAGCAAGTGCCAAGAGACAATGGTACTATCTACAGTGGAGTCAGAATATATGACCTTCACACATGCAACAGCTCAGGCATTGTGGATGATGAAATTCTTCGCTGAGATTGGTCTACCTATGACCAATCCAATTACTATCTATGCAGACAATAACAGGTCTATTTCCAATAGCACTAATAACAAGAACCATTGCTGAATGAAGCATATTGACATAAAATTCCACTTTGTAAAGGAACATATGAAGAAGAGGGAGATCATGTTTACATATATTCCATCTTCAGACAACCTTGCTGATTTATTCACAAAATCTCTTTCTCACAAAATGATAAGGAGACTAGCCACAGCAATGGATCTCAATCCCAAAGTGCAGGTTGTACCAGTCCAGGGGGAGTGTTGAAGTGGACCGTCACAGTTGTACCTTCATAGTTGTAGGGGCAGAGCTTGATGACATCATCATCAAATGATACCACATCAGTCAGATGACTGTTGTGTCTATATATCGGAAACTCTTTACTACTATACCTCAGTTGTCAATCTACATTGTTGACCACTGAGACTTACTGTGTAAAAGCTTGATTTCCCAACACTTGGACCAGGAGTGGGACTAAGTCATTACAGCTATATCCTTATATTAATGCCCAATATCACAAGTGGTCACTTACTGATTTGTGATTATGAATGCTAGAGCTCAAAAGTATCATGAGTCATCTTGACTATGACTTAGGAAAAGTGATAGGAGCTGGAGTGAAGGAATGACCTTGTAGAATAAATGTGGATAAATAGTATATTGTGTATATATAGTATAGCTAAATCAAGCAAGGACTCTGTTGAGTTCTCTTCTAACCCTGAAGAGCTACTTAGTCAAACCCTAGACTAGGTTCTTGAGTCAGTTGCTGACAAAAAGGGCTTAGAAGTGAAGTTTAGATAGTAACAAAAGATATTGTCAAGTCTGAGGTCTAATTCTCAGATAGAAAGTTCTTAAAAGAATTGTGATAGTCTATGCACTAGGACAGACTATCATATGCTACTACCTATTGTTCTATATATGGTAGTGCCTTTGTACTAGAAATAGTAATAACTTAACCATATTAAGGCTGTTTTTTGTTCTATTCAAAGGCAAATGAGTATTGATAAGTAATTAATTAAGTCTATGTACAAACATTGAGAACTTCATATCTCTTATAGTAGGCATTTAACTGTCAAGTCCCTATTTGGGTACAACTGTCAAGTGACCTGTCAAGTCATCTGTTACCTGATCTGTTAAGTCAATCAAAAGTCACATATGTGTGATATTGCAGTTTGAGCCTCAGTTCATGTCCACTATGAATGATAACAAGAATACTCACTAGTCCAAAAATTCAGCCATTGACCCCCAACTTATTACCTATCTTGAAAATGTCTTTTGAGCTCAATAGGCTGCTGTAGAACAAAGTCTTAACCTACAACTAGAGTGTGAGAGAGCAGAATGGATACAATAGTGTCATAGTTGTGCTATGGACCAGTAGTCACATACTGTATAGTTTACTACTACACCAAAAGGGCAATATTAGCAAGGCTACTTGCTAACAAGGGTCTAGCTATTTATGTAGTTCATTGAACAGGTATTTTGTTATATCTCCATGATACTATTTAGTAGTCACTTTTTCTATGACAAATAGTAAGCACAGTCTAAGAGCAAAATCTTTATGCATAGATTCAAGAGCTACAAGCTCAGCTAAAGAAAACTCAACTTGAGTTAGCTAATACACCTAGGTATGTCTATTTTTATAGTCATAGCTGCTTATGCTCACTACTGAGTATTTTGGTATAACCTATTATGCCCTAACCTCTAACTATTAGCATAAGTCTCAATGACTTAAAGCTTTTATAGTAGATGCAGGTTAAGAAAGAACTTAATAGAGTTTCCCATTATATTCTGTATACTACTTATACAATTCCTATATAGTCTGTGCACTAAATTCTCATAGTCACATGCCCTTCTAGAATATTCTACAATTACATAACCTAGTTATGTGGTGTGGTTTACCTAAGTTTCCCTTTCTATTTATAGTTTAATCCCATTATATGTTTTGAGATTACAAACTAATCTGTCAAGTATGGAATTCAGAGGAATGGAAGTGAAAGATAATAGATAGAAACTACACTCTGTTCCGGAGTAATGTGCAACGTCGGAGGGAAATGTACTTAGCGATAAGAGAAAGAAGGCTCTGGTGGCAAGACAAGGATGTCGGGGCAGAGAGCGACTTATTGAACGACCTTGGCTTCAACTTATATGTTGCGCCCTGGTCTCCGGTCGTGAGGTTGGTCATGTATTTCGGAGTGAAGAAAGTCACCAAGACAGAGGTCCCAGAGAGTCGAGTGAAGGAGTCCAAGTGGACAAGATGGGCTTAGGACTAGATGACGTTAATTTACAGACTAAGGAATTACACTGTAACTACTCAGTACTTATAGGAAGTCCAGAATAGGAGGAGAGTAGTCTACTACGCTATTCTACTATTATTAATATTAGAAGAATAATTAGGAGAAATAAATTATATAATTATCATATTTCTGGAATATAACATAATCATTCAAATGCATAGAAAGTTATTCTCTTCTTGGGCTCCTCATAACACTGACACTTATTTGTCATTCAACTCACAATACTAAGAATTCAGTATCACCTAGTTAGTCTTCTTTCCTCAAGACCACTAGTCCCCAGAAGCATTCTAAATTGCAGAAAGCAAAGCTAACAAATACTCTACAATAATCTATACCCTCTGTTCTAGTTATCTTATTACCTACAAAGGTTACTAGAACATGCAAGATGTCATAACTTGGCAAAACAGATTTATATTTCTTTTCTTTTTTTTTCTTTTTCTTTTGGACTTACTATATAGAAAAGTTATGTGAAAAAGTGTCATGTCACAAGTGTCATAATCACATGATAGGAAGTCACATGATGAGTGTGGGAAAGTAGTGCACAGACTATGTAGTAGTTGTATAAGTAGTATAGAAAATCTAACTGAAACTCCATCAAGTTCTCCTTGTTAACTCGGACTTAGAGAGTGATTAAGTTGTCTAGGCTAAGTTGCTATACTAGAACTTGATTCCACTACCTGAGCACCATCTGCCTTGGACCTTGCTCATCTTTACTCTTATTTCTTATCAATCCTTAGCCAGTAATTATCATGATTATCAGCTATCTCCATATATAGCTAGGCCCTTGGCTTAAGGGAACTTTGCAGTTAGTTAGAGACTACAGGTGGAGATACTATACCAAACCCAGATATTGTATTCAAGACCTGACCTTGCAATTGGGTGATGTTTAGTAGCTACTTGTATTTTTCCTGGTATAAATCTTGTGCTGCACTCCATTGTAAGTGGTATATGCAAAGGAGTAATGGTTACTTCTAGAAAGCTGTCTAGATTAGGGATCCTATCCGTTGGGTAATAGTCTAACCATAGTATTAGGGCAGTAGTTAGTAGGGCAGTAGAACTTTGACTAGGTAAAGATCTTGTACTCCAACAGACATAGTTTACTTAGCAAAACTCAAGATTCATTCCATACCCTTTTAGAGATGTAGCATCATGTCTCTAGAATAATATAATTCTCATATGAGTGATCTGCTCAAACAACAATGCTCTTTTGCCAAACTAAGGAAAAAAACTAGAAGAAAGAAAAGAGAAGTTGTGTAGACATTGCAAAGGATTTGGATACCTAGCCCGAAATTGCAGGAAAGAAAAGAGAAAAAGAGGGGAATTGGCTCCCCAGAATAAATTTAAAGTACTAGCAAGTAGAGTAATAAAATGTAAGGTAGAACTAAGGAGACAGGAGATGGAAGAGAAAGGCTAGGTAGTTGAATGTTTTAAGTGTAAAGAGAAGGGACACAAGTGTAGGAAATGTCCTGAGTAGAAGAAGAGAAAGAAGACGAGAGTGGCACATGTGGCAATGCCACAAAAAGTATAGCAAAAGGAGTGAAGGAAAAGTCTAGTGCATATCTTACAATGAAAAGCACAAGAGTACTATGAAGAGGGCATTCCTGATGAGGCATGCCTACTATGTCATAACTTGGCAAAACAGCTAAGTCATTATTTATATTTCTTTTCTTTTCTTTTCTTTTGCTTTTATCTTGAACTTATGTCATATAATGGAAAATACCCATTTAATAATATAATTTCCTTTTTATTTTATATTATTACTAATTTTTTGCTCCTAAACTCCTGTTGTCTACTCCTATAAGATCAC
>Ga0153991_1000285_pt1 | contig 12929 bp, 6 predicted proteins | sample TSNC075MetaG_FD_104681 | JGI IMG/M metagenome (GOLD analysis project Ga0153991, IMG submission 104681) | Attine ant fungus gardens microbial communities from North Carolina, USA - TSNC075 MetaG | ecosystem: Host-associated > Fungi > Mycelium > Unclassified | place: USA: North Carolina, Jones Lake...
AAGGCTTCTGCTGAGCCTAGAACCGAAGCATCGATCACGGCGGTTTCCGAGATATTAGCGATTTAATAAACAGTAACATGGTAGTTACCAGTTGATCTGCTTAATATCTCGGCCATTATTGATCGCCTCAAGATTTGACTGGCGTCGATCGAAAGGTCTTCCTAAGGGCTTAAGATGGCTTTGAGACCGTGGGAATCGTCGAAGAATTGGTGGAGATATGACCGAATGAAGTTTGTGACAGTAGGTATTTCCAATATCTAGGCCAGTAATATGCTACCTTGTAAGAGTGGCTAATCCAAGCATGAGCCTCACAGTCTTGAAGCATACCACTGGTGAGTAGATATCCATATAGTCTGTTCCTTCATGCTGAGAAAAACCCTTTGTGATAAAGAGGCTGATTATACTGGGGTTTTTCTTGTTTTCTTTATTTAGAGTTCTCTAACTACAAGCTAGGTAGTGGTAAATATAAGTTTTTAAATAAATAAGCTGTGTGGTCTCTAAGAAAGCACCCTAGCTAATACCATATTTCAGTACAGTGTCCCTCATGTAAATTCATGGGGAAATGAATGGCTAAGTCATTATTTATATTTCTTTTCTTTTCTTTTCTATGGACTTACTACACAAGGGAGAGTGCAGGAAAGTATCACATGACCAAGGTCACAAGTCACAAGTCACAGTCACAATGCATGGCATCACATGAGCTAGTCACATGATGACCATGGGAAAGTAGTGCACAGACCATGTAGTAGTTGTATAAGTAGTATACAGAAAATAACAGGAACTCTATTGAGTTCTTCTTGTCAACTCAGACTTAGAGTAGATTTAAGTTGCCTTGGCTAAAGTCTTACATTCTGTAGCTAAGTCACTTGTTCTGTAGTCTCTTTGTTTTGACTCAAGACTGAGTCAAAGCACCTTAATCACTGATCTGATCACTCTAAAAATAGATTTCCACTTTTGAAAACCCAAATAGAAAAAAGAGACGACTGAGATTGCTTGCTTTCTTCCTACTAAGTAGAGGTTTCTATATATTTAGAGAAATACAAAAATAAATATATGAAAAAATAGAGAAAATAATCAACCTAGTTATAATCTATTAATACAACAATTGTTCTAGTAGGGATAAGAAATCCCATATCTCCTTGTCTTTCTTTGATTATTTTCTATGGTTTTTGCTAGGTTTGTTTTGTCCTTGCTGAGTTACCAGGTTATCTACTACTGATCCTGTGGCGATCTCTTCTTTCTTTGGCTTATCTCAGTGACTTAGGACCTGTCTTTTTCCTTTCTAGCCCTGGAAGTTTTAGATGCTATTTCTACAGCTCCCTAAGGCTCTTTGTTTCTTCTCTGTTTCTAATTAAGATAGATTAGTTTTTGATTCTGTTCTATTCTTAGCCATCACTATGTGGGTGATGCCATATCCTATTTTTGTTTTCTGCTAGGCTGCTAGTTCTGTTTCTGTGTGATGGACATCTTTCCAGACTTTTCCACATGAGGATTCTTTTTCTAACTAAGCTGCTATTCTTGGCAATAACACCATGGGGCCATGGGCTCAACTCCACTAGTTCTTGAGTGATTGGCCTATCAGTGGTAGTGACCTTATGTTCCTAGATATACTGCTATGTAGCTAGGTAGCTAGCTTTGTTGATAGTAGTTCTTTGTGTCTTCCCCACTTCCTAGCAGATGATGCTATCTTAGTTCTTATTTTGGAGTGTAAAGTGGCAAAATTTGTTTAATTTTAGGCCTGAATATATTTTGGGCCTTACAGTGACTAGAGGGGCCTTTTTTCATCTATCCAGTTTCATATCAAAGACCCATTGATACTTTATAGTTGGCTTAGTTATAGATTGCTGTTTTATCTTTTCAAATGTTCACCTTTGCCAAAGTGTCTCTAATTCATTTTGGCAGGCACATTTGAATCCCTTGTGAATATCTGGATTTTTTATCTTTACTATATCTCTATATTTCTATTCTCAGACTTTAGAAATGTCTGGCTCATGCTCAGGTTTATTTCTATTTTTATCTATTAAGTATGCAAAATTTATTAAGTAATTGAGCAGGAGTGCTCCTCCTTCACAGCATAGGCATGTCAATTCCTCTATTTTGATATCATCTAGTAGGTTATAGTCAACAGGGTTTGGTACAAAATCATTGCTAGATAGACAGTAGCTAGAAATTCTAGGATTTTCATTTTGGTGGATACGACTATCTCTTTTGCTCTCCTTCTATAGCCAGGTTTGTTTCTTTCCTAGCACATTCCTGACTCCTTGCCCTTCTATTCCATTTACCAATATTCTTTAGTTGATCTATGGGATGCCTATCTTCACCATAGATATTCCCTGGATGATGTGGTATATTATGCACTTAAGAAGGGTTTCTCTTAGGAGAAATTGTTTGACTCTCTTTTTCTCTAGGTTTACCCTTACTCCAATTCAAGTACAGTTGACTGGGGTTTTGTGCAGGTAAGTGCATCTGCTGATCATCATCAGTAGTCCCTTCATCACTATAAGTTTCCCTTTTTTGTAAAGGAAATGGAGGTTAACAATATGTATCACAAAAGGTCACTTATTTATTTGTGATTGCTGATTTAGAACTTGAAAGGTTCAAAAATACAAAGTTTAGATAGTAACAAAAGAAGTTGTTAAGTCTGAGGTCTAATCCTCAGACTATGAGTCCTTATATATAGAATTGTGATGGTCTGTGCACTAGAATAGGCTATCACATACTACTACCTATTGTTCTATATATGGTAGTACCTTTGTACTCAAAATAGCAATAACTTAACCATATGGAGGCTGTCCTTTGTTCTAATTAAAGGCAGATGACTATCTATGGGTAATTAATTAATGTCTATGTGCAAACATTGAGAACTTCATATCTCCACTAATATTAATTGCCTTGAGGTTGTTTTAGACTCATTCTAAGCGTTATGAAGAAGGCTTTTGCTGAGCCTAGAACAGAAGCATTGATTGTGGTGGTTTTTGAGATATTAGTGATTTAATAAACAGTAACATAGTGGTTATCTGTTGATTTGCTTAATATCTCAGCCAATACTGATCACCTTGAGACATAACTAGCATCTATCAAAAGGTTGTTTTAAGGGCTTTCTGTAGCTGTTGAGACTGTGAGAAATATCAAAGAATTGACGGAGATATGGCTGAATGAAGTTTGTGACAATATAATAAGTCATTATTACTTGTGAGCTCTTAGAGATTTTTGGGATAAGGTGCTTGGGTATTGGGATCTGGTAATTTTTGCTTTATAGTGGCTCTGCAGCAAGGGAAGAGTTTTTCACTGAATTCTGCATGAGCAGATGTAAAAACAATATTGCCTAGTAAGTGCATAAATAAATTTCCATGCCCTTCTGATGCAATCCCAAGATAGATTATAAGTTCTAATTTTGGGAACATTTTGTCCTTGCATGTTCCTTGTGGTAAGTAGACATATACTCCATAGCCAAACACTCAAAGGTAATGAACTATCAGCTTCTCCCTCTCAAGTATTTCATGGGGGGTGCATCAATCAAGTCTAATTTGAGGTATTTGGTTGTATAGGTAGCAAGCATGTTGGAAGGCAAAATTCCACCAGCTGTTTGGTAAGCAGGCATCAAGACACATTGATTCTGCTTTATCTGACAGAGTGCATATCAAATGCTCTGTTTGACTGTTCTGTTATAGTGTATAAGGTGTGCTTTGTAATATTTTGATACCTCTATTCTTTAGGACTTCATCAAAAGCCTTTGATTTGTATTTTCTACTACCATCCAAAATTTACATTTGTACTATAGCTTTGTACTAATTTTCAATATATGCTAGGAATTGCTTCATGGCCTGAAGGGTTTTGTCCTTTGTTGTTAGGACCAACATCCATACATATAATATAAAGTTGTCATAAAAGGTAATCATATATCTCTGCTTGTAGTAACTCATTGTGGGGAATGTTTTTAGATCTAAGTGTATTAGTTGGAATGGGTGAGTGGCTCAGTGTCAAGAGAATGGAAAGGGATAATTGAGCATCTTTCCAAGTATATACCCAGGACATATGTCAGAGAGCCAAACTCCATGCTGGAATTAAGCCAACTGCTCTTTGTTTAGTATTTGACAAAGAGAACTCCATAGAGTTCCTATTAGATTTTGTATACTATTTATACATGAAGAGTAATCCTAACCCTTCCTTTTGTCCTGTGCTTCCCTATGAGTCACTTTCCTCTCATGTGTCCATTGATAAGAAAATAAAGAAAAGAAAATATAAAAGAAAAACAATAATCAGAAAATAAAACAAAACAAAACAAAAAGAAATATTTATATTTCTTTTTGTTTTGTTTTGTTTTATTTAGTTAGATCATTACCAAGGTGGAGCATGGGAAAGCATCATGTGATAGTCACATAGTCACAAAGCATAACATCAGTCACATATCAGTCACACATTTGGTCATGTCACACACAAGGTCACAGTCATAGTCACAACATATGATGAGATAGACACATGATAGGAATAACATGAGAACTATGGGAGGATGTTGTACAGCCACTATAGTAAGTAGTGTACAGGACCAAATGGGAACTCTATCAAGTTCTCCTTGTCAACTCTGACTTGGAGTGGATTTAAGTCATTGCGGCTAGAGTTTTACACTAGAACTCGATTCCACTTCGAGCACCGTCTATCTTGGACCTTGCTCATACTTACTCTCATTCAAATTGACCCTTGGCTGGTGTTCATTGCGATCACTAGCTACCTCCATATATAGCCAGGCCCTTGGCTTAAGGGGACTTTGCAGTCAGTTAGGGACTACAGGTAGAGATACAGTACCATACCTGGGTATCGCATTCAAGACCTGACCTCACAAGCAGGTAGTGTTTAGTAGGATACTTGTACTGTTCTTAGTATAAACCTTGTGCTGTGCTCCATTATGAGTGGTACAAGCAAAGGAGTGACAGTTACTTTTAGAAGGCTGTCTAGAGTAGAGATCTTCTCCATGGAGTAATAGTATAACCATATTACTAGGGCAGTAGTAAGGCAGTAGGGGTCTGATTGGGTAAAGATCTTGCACCTCAACAGATATAGAAGTATATAGCAAGACTCAACATTATCTCCATACCTCCAAGACATAGCACAATGTCTCAACAACAATATAACGATCTCATGGGCACTATGCTCAAAGAAAAGCATACCTTTGCTAAATAAAGGGCAAAATTGGAAGGAAGAAAGGAGAAGATGTGTTTTGAGTACAAGAAGTTCAGACACCTGACCCATAACTGCAGGAACAAAGAAGTAGGAGAGAAGAAGACATCTGCTTCTCAAAATAGATTTGAGATGCTATTGAGTAGGGTAATGAAGTGTGGGTTAGAGATAAGAAAGCAGAAAAGAGAAAGAAAAGAAAAGGAAGTGATATGGTATTTTAAGTGCAGAGAAGAAGAACACTAATAGAAGGAATGTCCAAGGAGGGAAAAGAAAAGAAGAGAAAGAATAGATCAAGTGGCGGTGTTACGCCACTAGAGAATTTTCTGCAGAAATGTAGCATGGGATAAGAATTATAACCCTAGATTTTACTATTGGAACCCACTCTAGAGAACTCCTACAAGCCCCAGACATAATCTAGACCCAAGATTGGGTCCTTCTATCAGGTAGTGGCCAAGCTGTCACATGCCAGAAAAGTATATATCTCGGGAGGCAAGACTGATGAGCTAGCATCAGGTTTCTCAGAGACAGACTATCAATGTTGATACTTTAGAACTTAGATGTTAAAGGATACCTCTGGAATGTGATAGAATTTCAATCTAGAGTGGACTTGGACTAATATGACACCAAGACAACAGATCAAAAGTCTATCAGTAACTAGTGATCCCATCACTGCTGGACTCAGTCAAGAAGCAGACATGCTGTAGAGCAACAGGAATATTGATTACCTTCATATGCACTTGCACGTGTTTCTAGATCATATTCAGAGTAGAAGGAAGCCAGTTTAGAGATTAGAGAATGTCAGGTAGGAGTGAAGTATGGAGGTGGAGTAGGAGCATATGGCTATGGCTAGTAGGCATGGAGAATAGGGAGATGACATCTGTCATGTCCACATGGCAATGTCATGGAGGAGAGAAGTGAGAGAGACTGGAAGAAGAAAGAGTTTCCTTTTTTATTTATTTTTAATTAAGTCTCATCAGTTTGTACTTTTAATATAACACTCAGAGAGCCCAAGAGAAAGGCAATGGAATCTTAACACCTGCCGCCATCTCAAGGGCTTGAGAGTCGTCTTATGGCACTTTTCTGAGTTCTAAGTAAAGTAGTTGGGTTGTTGAGGAGACTAGAACTCTATACCCTACTTGGTCAAGAGACAAGATGCAGCGGTCGCTTGGACAACCTTCTATGGAGTAGCAGGCCTGAAAAGCCTAGCTAATTATTGACTCAGATCATATCACACCCATAAGGTTTGGTATGGGGTGTGAATAAGGGCTTGATTGAGTGTGGTAAGGCCCATGAGTAGTTTACTGACTACTTTGATAGTGAGCTTGTTATGGTGTGTAAAGGTGAACACCTTAGGAACACCATGCAAGAAGGATCTAGATCGAGCTTACAATCCTTTCAAATATTTTTATCTTAATTATTATGCTAAGTTTCTATATTCTCTTTTTAATACCTTCATTCTTGATTCATTCCCACAAACTCTTTAGCATGCAATTGGGACCTAGTACCACATCATTAGCTTGTGCCAGGCTAATAGTCTCTTTTGTCCCCTTCAACACAGTAAAATTAGAACTACCTAGTATAGTAAGAATTCATCCAGTAGTAAATGTTAGTAGAATACGATATTATGTAGGACAAGTAAAAGGGCAGAAAAAGGAGCAACTGGCTCCAGTAATAATTGAAGGAGAAGAAAAGTAGGAAGTAGAAAGAATATTGAATAAATGAAAGGTCAGGGAGAAGGATAAATACTTGGTATAGTGGAAAGGATTTACAGTGGAATTAGACACTTGGGAAGAGAGAGAAAATTTAGGAAATGTCAAGGAGGCAATTGAGGAATTTGAGAAAGAATACAGACAAGATATGGAGAATGTAAGGAAATAGAAAAGAGAAGAAGGAACATTTAGAAGAAGAGAACTGCCAGGAAGATTTACAGCAAAGAAATTATTTGGATGGACAAATAAGAGATATGACCAGGAATATTGGGGAAGGTTAGAGAAGAATTGGAATAGATGGAAAGGCAATCAATAGAAGAAGAACCAACCAGGTAAAAGAAGAACTATGCTAGAAACAATTAAGAAAGAAGAAAAAATCAAGCAAGGAAATTTGGGGATAAGGGAATGAACAGATAAAAATGACAAAATAGGTAACATAGTTGACCCATACTACAAATTGTAAATAAAATCCTCAGGACAAGGAAACTTAAGAGGGGGGTGGTGTCATGACTTGGCAAAATGGCTAAGTCATTTTCTATTTTTCTTTTTGTTTTGTTTTGTTTTATTTAGCTAGATTATTACTAAGATAGAGTATGGGAAAGCATTATGTAGTCACAAAAGCATGACATTTGTCACACATTTTGTCATGTCACACAAGGTCATAGTCACAACATATGATGAGGTAGACACATGACAGGAATAACATAAGGACCATGGGAGGATGTTGCATAGCCACTATAGTAAAATGTATAAGTAGTATACAGAATCAAATAGGAACTCTATTGAGTTCTTCTTGTCAACTCTGACTTGGAGTGAATTTAAGTCATCATGGCTAGAGTCTTATATGACAACATATAGGATTGTCAGTAAAGATTTCAATATTTGGAAAGTCAATAGTGTGTTCCCTTGCACACCTTAGGACCTCCTGGGATAGGTGTCCAAAGCAGCAGTGGGTAGTCTCATAGTCAACTGCCACTATTAGGTGTGTATTTTGACATTGTTGTACCCAATCTCATGTCTGCAGCATATATCATATCCATTGAAGATCTTGGTTTGAAGGTCATAATATTCTATGCCAGATTTTGTATTGATGTAGATAGATTGTGAGTTCTTTGATCCTGTTGTAAATTGATATGCAACCTAATTGTGACCTTCTGTTGTTTATCTGCTGGTTTCTCCTTGATAAGCTCATAGGCATGACAGTATTGACCAATATAAGAATGATTGTCTAGGAGCATTGTCTGAAGATTGTTTATTATCACAGGATCCAAGTTATTATTATTGGCCCTCCTAATATTAAGCTGCTCTGCTGTATCAAGGATATAGATTTGTGCATACATTGGAGTGTGATCACCATGAGGAAGAAGAGTACTAGTGAGATGATGAAGTTCTCCCTAGATTTTGAAACAGTAAGGACCTGATTGCCTAGTAACTAAGTTATTGATTTTGACTCCTACTGAAGTCATAGCAAATGTTGCATTATATTGCCATATATTGTTGCAAAATTCTCTTAAGGAATAATCATTTCCAGTCAAATAGTTGTGAAGAATTCCAGTGAGTGGTTGAAGGGGAGGTAGTTAGATCTGTTCTTGTAATAGCACATGCCAAACTTTGGATAATTGACCCTTGAGAAAGTGAGCTTTTCACAGTCAAAGTAAAGAGTATGACAGTGAGGACAGATAACAGTCAATATGCCCAAGTGTCACACTCTGTGACCTTGACACATACATCAAATCTCAGCCCCACTTAGTTAGCAGATTATATCATCTTTTTTCCTCTCCTATAGTATTTAAACACTAGTACTAGTCATAGTTACTTAGTTTTGTTTTCCCTTGGGAAAGCTCCTCCCTAGTTTTATCATCTTCTGTCCCTCCTCATTATATAACTTGAATCTATACAAGTGGAAAGATGTAGAAGATAGAGAACTATCATCGAAATCAAGAGTCCCCTTTCTATTGGGACAGAACCTAGGAGCTGATCCTGACACCAAGTTGAGATACTGAATATTCTTTTCTAAGAATAGCTGTCTAGCTGGTAGATAAGGTATAGGCTGAAGAACAGGTGATGGGATATCATCTGGAACAATGGCATCTTGAATCTAGTTCAATTGTTAACAATGTAGAGTTTTGGTATTCAAAGATCATCATACCTGAATCACATCATCTCGCATATCTAACTCTTGAATATTTGCTTCCTCATTATCCTGTTAAAATTGATCAATGTTCATCTACTAACAATGAGTGAAATATATTACTCACAAGTCTCAGAATGTTTTCTTGCATATTTTGATCCACATATAGGTCCCCATTGCCTCCTCTATTCTGCTATCCTTCATAATCAAGAGCATCTGCATTCTTATTTCTCCATTCCTCTATTATTTGATTGATTTGAACTACATGAGTAGGCTCAACTCTTCTTGCTGCTTGTACCACTTCCAACTGTTCTACTACTCTCTGTTGCTTTAACCATCTCTCTTCCACCTATCTCTGTCTCTCTGCTTCTATACTCCTGAGTTATCCTTTGTTGTTGCTCTATTGATAGTAAATGCAAATAATGTAAGGTAGAGGTATCACCTCCTATAATTTGAAGTTGCTGCTGTTCATTGTGTTGATGTCTGTACAAATTAAGTATGGTATTCTCAAGGTTCAGTGGAATATGTACAGGAGCTGGTTGGAATCTTCCTCTTCCTCTATTCCAAACAGGAGCTAGAGGGATATTTTGGAGTAAAGGATGATGATGATGATGATTGGGGTTATCTATATGATGTTGAGCCTTATCTTTAGCTCTCCTAGCCTGATGTTCTTCTTCAACAGAATTTATCTCTCACAATTGTCTTACTGTTCACTTATAGCTACTCTAAGAATAAAGATACACTATTGTCCCTAAGAAGGAGACCCCTACTCTAGACCCCTCTCTTAATAAGCAGTTGTCAATCCTGTGCATATAAGGATCACAATGGACCCCTAGCACCAGGTTTATAATAGAAGAGTACAGGTATACTACTGTAGCACTGCTCAAGAAAACAGATTTTCTAGGAGAGAAGACCTGAGCTTAGTCATATACTCCAAGCTCTACACCACAGTTGTAGAGTACTATCCCCTTTACACCTAGGTCCTAGCTTCCAGTTAAGGTATAGAGAGAGTAAAGAGGTGTAAGAGAGCAAAGAGGAGAGCAGGAGAGAGTGGAGAATAATGATTATGATTTGAGAAAGCAAACTCTTTTTTTTAAATTTCAATGGTTTATTACACAGGGCATGGAGACAGACCATGAGAAAGCAAACTCAATGATGAGCTGGTATTGTTTGTACATGTTATGTTCCTCTCACACATCCTTTGGGTTAATTTATAAAAAGAGGAGAGTTGTAATGATTGAATAATTTGTTAAAATTTGCTGAAATAAGAAAAGAAAAGAGAAAGTCAATCAATTTTTTTCTTTAGTCTTTACTGAATTTATTTGAACTTTGTAGAATTTATTGAGTAAATTTGAGTGAAAAGAGAGAACATATGAAGAAACAAGGTTTTCACCTAGGCCTTCAGCCTGGCTTGTGAAGTTTGTGTTGAAGTCAATCCACTACACTTTCTTTCTACAACAATCTGTGGAATAGCAGATAGTATTGTCTGAAAGATTGCTATACTCCCTTCCTCCAACAGTCTGTGAGGATTTTCTTTCTAACTTATTTCTTTATCTCTCAAATCATAAGAAAAATCAATCTCAAGTCCATTGTCACATACATATACAATCTATAATCTAATGCTATTAAACACTTCTTTATATACTACATTGAATGTCCTTCTACTCTCTTGGCTCTGCTCTGAAAGAAGTACTGAGATGTTCAGAGGTGAAGTACATCTTGAAAAGGCCACATAAAGTTATCCATGGGAGAACACTGATGTCTGCAAATTAATTCCCACATGCTCCACTGACTGTCCTTGAGACTTGTTGATAGTCATAGCAAAGGCTAGCCTAACTGGGAATTGAAGTCTCTTGAGTGGCATAGGCAATGTCTCTGCATTAGGTGATAATCTAATTCTTGGAATCAATACCATCTTGCCTCTAAATTTCCTGTCCTTGCTGATAATCCTGTACTGGAGCACCTTTCTTCTCACATTCAACACCATTATTCTTGTTCCATTACAAAGTCCTTCTCCTGGATCCAAGTTCCTCAATAAGATAACTGGAGAGCCAACCTTGAGACAGAGTAAAGTAGAAGGCAATCTACCAGCATTAAGTTGTTGAAGAAACTCTACAGGATAGGCATGGTACATTCTATCTTCTTTAGACACAGAGTCCACACTTCTCAGCATATGGACCTCTGCTGTCATGACTTGGCAAAACGACTAAGTCATTATTTAATATTCTTTTTCTTTTCTTTTCTTTTATTTTCTTATCAACGGACGTGCAAGATAAAAGTGACTCATATGGAAGCGTGGGACTTTGGTACAAGGTTAGGGTTAGGCATTTGTATAAGTAGTGTAAGAAATCCAACGGGAACTCTATCGAGTTCTCCTTGTCAAACACTGATAAAGGAGCAGTTGGCTTAATTCTGGCTTTGGAGTTGGCTATCCTGACATCTGCATTTAGGTTGAACTGTTAAGACTCTAGACCTCACAGTTGAATACATTCAACTTGAAGCCTATATCTAACACTTGATATCTTCATGCTCCTCATTAGAGGGTCCGGCTAAGGTTTTCAGTGAAGTTATATCTGAGGAGAGATGTAAACAAGACTTTGAGTAATACTCTTAAGGTTGTCCTAAGACAAGTAAGAGTACCGATCCCTTGAAGTAGTAGAATTACAGGGAGGAATACAGAAAGAGAGAACTTGCCGTTCCCTTCTCTTTCTGGTCTGTATTTATCTTAACTAGGTATTGTGACTATGTTACAATGTGGTTACACTACTTGTAACTAAGAGTGACTAGTTATGTGACAGTCCAGTGACAGGAGTACTAAGGGTGACAAGTCGAGTTAGTGTTCTAATAATGGGTTAGTCTGGTATTGTCCCATTTGGCACAGATCCAGAAATAGGAAGAAAGATAGTCCGAGATTTCTCTGAAGAGTCCTGTCCATTCTGTGAGTCCATTGTCTCTTAGAGTCCTCAGACATTATTTGATGCATTACTGCATAATAATGTCCTCGTCTAGCATTGCCAACATCTCATCTACTAACCACTCATTATCAGACCATGGTTGATAATAGTTGTAGTCCCACTCGATGTTCATAACATGAACTGTTAAAGAATAGCCTCATTGATATTATGTACCTCATTATTTCTAGGACAAATATCACAAATGGTCACTTACTTATTTGTGATTATGGATTCTAGAGCTCAAAGGGTCTTAGAAGCAAAGTTTAGATGGTGACAAAAGATGTTGTTAAGTCTGAGGTCTAATCCTCCAACTATGAGTCCTTATATACAGAATTGTGATAGTCTGTGTACTAGGACAGATCATCATATGCTACTACCTATTGTTCTACATATGGTAGTGCCTTTGTGCTTAATATAGTGATAAATTAACCTTATAGAGGCTGTCCTTTGTTCTAAGAAAAGAACAGATGACTATCTATGGGTAATTAATAAAGTCTATGTGGAAATATTGAGGCCTTCATATCTCCACTAATATTAATTGCCTTGAGATTGTTCTAGATTCATTCTGAGCATTATGAGGAGGGCTTCTGCTGAGCCTAGAACCAAAGCATCGATCATGGCAGTTTCCAAGATATTAGCAATTTAATAAACAGTAACATGGTGGTTACCAGTTGATCTGCTTAATATCTCGGCCATTATTGATTGCCTCGAGATGTGACTGGCGTCGATCAGAAGGTCTTCTTAAGGGCTTTAAGCTGGCTTTAAGACCGTGGGAATCGTTGAAGAATTGGTGGAGATATGACCGAATGAAGTTTGTGACACTACAAGCCCCAGACATAATCTAGACCCAAAATTGGGTACTTCTCTTAGGTAGTGACCAAGCTACCACATGCTAGAATAGCATATACCTCGGGAGGCAAGACTGATGAGCTAGCATCAGGTTTCTCAGATACAGACTAT
>Ga0153991_1000286_pt1 | contig 12923 bp, 12 predicted proteins | sample TSNC075MetaG_FD_104681 | JGI IMG/M metagenome (GOLD analysis project Ga0153991, IMG submission 104681) | Attine ant fungus gardens microbial communities from North Carolina, USA - TSNC075 MetaG | ecosystem: Host-associated > Fungi > Mycelium > Unclassified | place: USA: North Carolina, Jones...
CAGAAGGACATCGGCCGCGCCGATTAATCTGTCGGGTGACTTATCCGGCGCGGCCGATGTCCTTCTGGTAGGGGATCAGGGGGAATGGAAAGCAAGAGAAAGTGTTATTGTGGCCAAAAACCACATCCATTTCCCCCCGGAGACTGCCCGGGAATTCGGGGTAGCAGACGGCCAGAAGCTTCAGGTACTGGTTCAGGGAGCCAGACCGGTGATCTTTCAAGAGGTTCCCGTCCGGGTGAAGGAGAATTTTGCTCCGGCGATGCATATTGATTTTGACGAAGCGAATTCCTGCGATTACCGAGTGGGCACCGAGGCATTTATTTTACTGGATTCCATTTCACCAGAATTTACAGTGGCGAAGGAGGAGGCTCTGGTTCCGATGGTTCACCGGCTAGTGCGGCAAATATTAAAAGAAGGTATCCCGGAGAGAATAAAACCGGAACTTTCTGCGGGTTACCAGGGGAAATTAATTACGGAAGAAATCGCCAGAGAACTTATTGGAACGGCCAAGGACGGAAATTTGTATCTAAGCCGGCGAACCCTGGTTACGCCTTCGGCAAAGGATATCTTTCTTCGGGCAAAGGTAGGCATGATATACCTGGATGGCCATTCGGACGGTAATAAGGAAAGGAGCGGCCATGATTATCTGTAAAGTTGTCGGTCATTTATGGGCGACGAAAAAGGATGAAAAGCTGAATGGACAAAAACTGATGATTGTCCGGGAAAGTGAATCAGGAAAGAAACAGGATGATATTTTTGTGGCTGCGGATATGGTAGGTGCCGGAGTGGGAGAGTTGGTATTAGTGGTAACCGGCAGCACGGCGAGAAAAGCCGGCGGAAGTGACAGTCTGCCGGTGGACAGCGCCATCGTTGCCATTATCGATTCTCTTGAAATAGACCGAAGTAAATAAGGAGCAGAGCGGCGAAGGGGGAAGCAGATGGATCTATTAGAAAAAATTCGCCTGGCGGGAGTTACCGGCTGCGGCGGCGCTGGATTTCCTACCCATATCAAGTATAACACACAGGTGGAACACCTGATTCTAAACGGAGTAGAATGCGAACCTTTGCTTCGTACCGACCGTTACATTATGCTGCGCCATGCATCCGAAATCCTCCGAACTGCTGCAGCGGTGGGGGAATTTCTCGGCGCAAAACAGATAACCGTCGCGCTCAAACATAATTATATAGAAGAAATCCGTACCCTGAAACAGGAGATCCAGAAAATGGGATATCCAATTTCTCTCTTTGAAATGAAGAGCATCTACCCTGCCGGAGACGAGCAGGTAATCGTTTATGAAGTCACCGGCAGAGTGGTTCCTCCTTCTGGGATTCCTTTGGATGTGGGCTGTGTGGTATCCAATGTAGCCACCATGCTGGCAGTCTCGGATGCTATGGAAAACCGCCCATTTACAGACAAATACCTGACCGTGACGGGAAATGTTAAGCAGCCTCGGATTCTCCAGGCACCTTTGGGTACTTCTCTCAAAGAATGTATTGACATGGCCGGAGGCAGCAATACCGTTAATTTTTATGGAATCATCGGCGGACCTATGATGGGGGAGCTCCTAAGTGCCGAAGAGTTTGAATCAGCGGCGCTTACCAAAACCACATCGGGAATTATTGTTCTTCCCGCGGATCATCCTCTGATCCCAAAATCGAAAATATCTCTCCGTCATATTTTAAACCGTGCAAAATCTTCCTGTATTCAATGTTCATTTTGCAGTCAGATGTGTCCCAGATATCTGCTGGGGCATCCATTAGAACCCCACAAAATTATGCGCCTGGCCGCCATGGGCGGGGATTTAGAAGAACAGGTGGCCTCGGAAGTAATGCAGAGCGCGCTGATTTGCAGTGAATGCGGGGTTTGTGAAGTTTACGCCTGTCCGATGGGTCTTCAGCCAAGGCAGGTGATTCGCCAGATCAAAGGAATGCTTCGGAAGAAAGGGATTCGTTACCTACGGAGGGCAGAGGTATTATCCACTTCCTCTGAACGGGAATACCGAAAGGTTCCTTCCAGGCGCCTGGCTTCCCGTCTGGGATTTTTGGAATGGTATGAGTCACCGGTTCCTCCGTTGCAGAGGATTCAGCCGGATCAGGTAGGCATAGCATTGAAAGGCAGCCTGGGAGCGGCCGCTTTGGCGGAAGTAAAACCAGGGGATCTGGTGAAAAAGGGAGAGTGTATCGCCGCTGTAGAGAAAGGGGCGTTAGGTGCCCTTGTTCACGCCAGTATCGATGGTGTTGTGCTGTCTGTGGATGGTGAGATTGTAATCGAAGGGAGGAAGACTCATGATTGAAACGGTCGGTTTACTGGAGTTTTCCAGCATTGCCAAAGGAATTGAAGCCGCGGATGCGGGATTGAAGGCCGCTCATGTGGAGCTGGTTTTTTCCAAAACCGTATGCCCCGGTAAATATAATCTTTTATACACAGGGGAGGTCTCCGCCGTGAAGGCGGCATTGGAGGCCGGAGAGCAGGTCGGAGGAATATATCTGGTGGATTCGGTGCTGATTCCAAGGGTTCACCCACAAGTAATTTCCTCTATTTATCAGGCCACCGAGCCGGATCTGCACGGAGCGGTAGGAATTATCGAATTTTATAGTGTGGCTGGTGCGGTCTATGCCGCAGACGCGGCTGTCAAGGCGGCAGAGGTAACACTTTTGGATATACGTCTTGGCATTGGGATCGGCGGGAAGTCGGTGGTGATCCTCATGGGAGAGGTGGCGGCAGTCACGGAAGCGGTACACGCCGGATGTGCGGTCGGGATCGATAAGGGGATGCTGGTATCAAAGGTGGTAATTCCCAATCCCAGACCGGAGATTCTGGGCAGTTTACTATAAAGTGAGACTTGTTCAGCGGGGGTTTTAAACCCGCCGCTGAACTTAGCCGAACTTATCCAGGGACATAGCTGCCCTTATCCTGCCGCCTAAGCGGCGGGGGTATTAGGGCAGGTTAGTCATCGGATAAAGTGAAGGCTTGCATATTTTGGAGGCAGACATGGAAGAACGATGGGAAGAAAAACAAAGAATTATCCAGGAATTCGTGCCGGGAAAACAGGTGACGATGGCACACCTAATTGCGAATCCGGATCAGAATCTGTACCAGAAGCTGGGGGTGGTTAGTGAGAGGAGAGGCGCTCTTGGCATCTTAACGATCACTCCCAGTGAAGGCGCTATCATTGGTGCCGACGTGGCGACTAAAGCCGCTGATGTGGAACTGATTTTTGTGGACCGGTTTAGTGGAACGCTGGTGGTTTGCGGCAGTGTATCGAATGTGGAAGCCGCGCTGGTAGAAGTAAACAGGGCCCTTAGTGAAATCCTGAAATTTACACCCGCTGAGCTTACGAGGACATAACGTGAAAAGAATTATTTTGTTGGGGAATGTATCCTGTGGGAAAACTACATTATGCCAGCGGCTGTTTTCCCAGGAGATTTCTTATAGAAAAACCCAGGCAGTAGAGCTGGTAGGAGACGCGATTGATACACCTGGGGAGTATGTACAGAATAAAAGACTGTACCGGGCGCTGATCACGACGGCTGCCGATGCGGACATGGTGCTGATTCTTCAGAGCGCAACGGATCCGGTATGCATGTTTTCTCCGGGTATGGGATCCATGTTTCAAAAACCCATGGTAGGAGTGGTTACAAAAATAGACATGGTACAAAGCGAAGCCCAGCTGGCTCAAGCCAAAACCTATCTGCGTTTGGCAGGTGCCGATCCCATCCTTCACATTTCCAGCCTGACCGGTCAGGGGATTCCAGAATTAATCGGCTATCTGACAAAGGATTGCGGCAAAATTATAACAACGGACTAATCTTCTCAGAAATCTCCTTTCCTCTTGCGATTGTTCGCGGCAGGGCAACAGGATTGTCGCTATGGCAAAGAAAGTAATAAAATACAAGCCGAAGGTCAAACGCCTTCGGCTTGTTACATAAACTGATATTAAAGACAAATGCTCAATCCGTAATCGAAGGAACCGAGCGGCAGAGCAAGCAGCGGGCCACGAATTTAGAACTCCTCGGCCTGCTTTTTCATATACGAAATTAAACGCTGTACAGCAGGAGTCAGGTATCGGTTAGAATCATACATCATGTACAATAGGCGAAAACAATCAAAATCTTTGATGGGAAGGGAAACCACGTTAGCAGATTCTAACATTGGTACCTTGGCTACAAGAGAGACACCGACATTTGCCGCGACCAGTCCGGCAATGCCAATTTCATCCGGAGCCAGTGCTACAATGTGCGGTACAATTTTAGCCTGGTTTAAGTAGTTATCGACGATGCGGCGCAGACCTGCTTCTTTAATGTACGCGACGAAAGAATACGATTTTAACTCGGCCAGACAAATCGAAGACTTGCCGGCCAGACGATGCGTTGATGGAACGATGGCAACCATTTCCTGCCGCTGCAGAGGGACAAAAGTCATGCCGGGGATATCGGGGACCATGGTTAGAAAACCGACATCATATCTTCCGTCCTGTATGCCCGCGACAATCTTTGTGGAGGAAAGCTGCTCAAATTGTACGGTAATTTTATTGTCTTTCTCTAAATCTAGAAATTTATAAACGTGATGTGGGACAAAACCTTGGGCAAAAGGAGGATTATAAGCAATGTCAATATGCCCGGTGACGGCATTGGCTAGTTTCTTTACGTCAGCGGTGGCTGTATCTAGCTTTTGCAGCGCCTCGTGGATGTTATCGTAATAATAGGTCCCATATTTAGTCAATTCGATATGACGTCCCTTGCGTTCAAAGAGAAAAAGGCCAAGCTCCTTTTCTAGTGAAGCAATGGAATTGCTTAACGTGGGCTGAGAGACGTGAAGCTCCTTGGCAGCTTTATTAAAATTCATGTGTTTTACGATTGTGCAAAAATTAGTCAATTGTAGAAGTGTCATGATAATCCTCCTCTTAAGGGGTAAGATATCTTTTGAGTGCAGTATATATCCTCTACCCCAAAAACGCAATAGTCAATAGCCCGTACGCTATTAAAAATATCAAGATTTTGAATAACAATACTGACTAAAAGGATGTTATTATAACAATTGTTAGAGAACTTATCCGGATAATAAAAAATGAAGGGGAGGAGAATCCTACTATGAAACGGATAGATGAAGGGATTCATGTTCTGGAAACTGTTATCGGAGCTGCTGCCATGGCTGTCATAGCTACCATTGTCTTCTGTACTATTATAGGAAGGTACTTTTTAAGCACCGGAATTCTTTGGGCAGATGAAGTTGTGGTAAACTTATTTGTTTTGATGGTTATGATTGGTTCTGCCTTATGTTTCCGTTTGCAAAAGCATACGGAGATGACCTTGTTCCTGAATGTTCTGCCCAAGAAAGGAAGGATTGTTTTACATACGGTTATTCAAGTATTAACATTTGTATTCCTGCTCATATTCCTCTACAGTGCTTGTCTGATGACGAAAAACAGTAGTGGGGTATTTACCACTGTTTTAAGAATACCGATGGCAATTATCTACGGAGCTATGCCGTTGGGAGGAGTTCTGATGTTATATGAATTTGTAAAAAGTGCGGTATATCGTTTTCGGAAAGAACTAAAGAGTGATAAAAAAGGAAAACTGGATGTGGTTGGAGAAGCAACGAAAGGAGATCTGTAATGGGTGGAGTTTCCTTACTGATTATGATCATTGTTTTTATCCTGGCTGGAGTACCGGTGTTCGTTTCTCTGGGAATTACCGGAAGCCTTGGATTGATTATGATGAGCAGTACGGGATTGGATGGTGTCAGCTGGGCCGTAGTTGCTAAGAATATTTACGGCGGTATCAGCCTGTATGCACAGCTAGCCGTTCCCCTGTTTATCTTGGCCGGAGAAATTATGAATGTATCCGGCATCACGGATCGTCTGGTTCGTTTTGCATCGATGCTGATTGGCCGTATGCCAGCCAGCCTGGCACAAACCACCGTTCTAACCAGTATGTTTTTTGGCGGGATTACCGGCTCTGCTCAGGCCACTACGGCTTGCGTTGGAGGAAACCTGATTCCGGCTATGATTAAGGAAGGGTATCCCAAGGATACAGCCGTTGCGGTATCCGCTTGTGCTTCCGCCTGTGGGCCCGTGATTCCTCCCAGTATCATGATGATTATTTACGGGTGCAGTGTCGGTGTTTCCATCGGCGGTCTGTTTATGGGAGGGATTTTACCCGGCATTCTGCTGGGGCTGGGCTTGATGCTGGTAGTACTGCTGCAGGATCGGAAGTATCATTTTCCCAGACGGGTTTCCGGATTTAGCAGAGCTGAAAAATTACAGTACACGAAGGAAGCAATTTTTCCTTTATTTATGCCTGTAATTATCGTTGGCGGAATCATGGGCGGTATTTGTACTCCTACCGAAGCAGCCGCTGTGGCAGTATTCTATGCCTTATTTGTTGGTGTCTTTATTTATCGCAATATCAATTTAAAGCTAATTGGCAAAATGCTGAAGAACACGGCAATTACGACGGCAAGTGTTCTGATGATTATCAGTTCAGCTAAAATTGTGGGTTATGTATTTACCGCACTGCAGGTACCGACACAACTGGGAAATGCATTTTTGTCTGTTTCCGATTCCCCTTACGTGTTCCTGTTCATGGTCAACATTCTGCTTTTGATTATGGGTATGTTTATGGATGGTGGCGCCAGCATCATTGTATTGGCTCCCATTCTGGTCCCCATTGCGGTATCCCTTGGTATTGATCCGGTGCATTTTGGTGTGGTTATGGTAGTGAATATGGCAATTGGTACAGCAACGCCCCCTTTGGGACTCTGTCTGTTCCTGGGCTGCAGTATTGCTGATCTGGCGGTAGAAAAAGGTGCGAGGGCAGTTCTGCCTTATGTACTTGGTGAGATTGTCGTCTTGTTGATTATTACATACATTCCGGAGATCATATTGTATATCCCACGTATGCTGGGATATGTATAAATCGGGTATTGACTGAAAGGCAATATAGTTGATTTGAAATCACATTCGAAGAAGATACCCAAATCTCTTTGATGATAAAGATGGAAATGAAGAAACGGTAATGGTTATGGAACAATTCTTGCCAGACGAAAGAGGTAATGACTATGAAAAAAAGATTATTAGCAATGGCACTTGTTACGGTTATGGCTTTGGGATTAACCGCGTGTTCGTCCAGTGACAGCAATGCAACCACGAAGGCAAATTCAGACACAACGACACAGGCAAATTCAGGAACAACGACACAGGCGGGCGGTGAGACAACCAGCAAAGAAAATACTTCCTATGTACTAAAACTTTCCGTAAGTGCTCCGGCAAGCGGAACCCAGGCAGATGGTTATGCAAAGCTGGCCGAATTGGTGGATGAATATACCGATGGCCAAATCGAAGTTCAGATATACCCTGGCAGTCAGCTGGCGGATAAGGTTCCCTCCATGGAAGGTCTGCGTGATGGCAGTATCGAAATGACAGTAGCTGCTCTGACGGATATCTCTAACTTTGGGGATATCTGGGGAACCTTCTCTCTGCCCTATATATTTGAAGATACAGCCGAATTAGTCAACGTACTGAATGATGAAACCGTGAATGGTTATCTGGAAGCGAAACTGGGTGATATCGGTATGGTTCCGTTAGCATACTTCGATATCGGTTCCAGAAGTATCTTGAATACTTCTCATGCGGTTTATACACCTGAGGATATGAAAGGTCTGAAGATCCGTGTTATGCAGGATACTACTTTGGCAAATGCGATTAACGCTATGGGGGGGAATGCGACTCCTATGGCATGGAGCGAGACTTACACGGCTCTGCAGCAGGGAACCGTAGACGGACTGGAAAATTCTGCCCCGATTATCACTGCGAACATGATGCATGAAGTTGCCAAGTACTACTCTCTGACGGAACAGTTTATCATTGGCGATTGTCTGCTGATGAGCAAATCGCTATACGAAAGTATGCCGGCAGAGCTGCAGAAATCTCTAAAGGAAGCTTGTGATGCAGCTGAAACTTACTGGAATGAGGAACTATGGCCCATAGCGTTGGAGCAACAACTTAAGGTTATGGAAAACTCCGGAGTAGAAATAAACGAAGTGGATAAAGAAGCATTCCAGGCAGCTGTAGTAAATATGAAGGAAGATTTTCTATCCAATGCTTCGGATGAAATTAAGGAGTTGTATAGCCTTTTGATGGATGCTTGTGATAAATACTAAGTTTGGTTTATGCGTTTTCGCGTATGGGAACCGTTGACATAATCATTACAAGGGGTGGCTATTAGGCAAGGTAGCTACCCTTTTGTTTCAAACAGGTAATAAAAATGGAAAATAATCACAAAGAAATAAATGGAAGTGAAGGAAGCTGGATTACCCATGCCTGTTTTTTTGCCTGTGGTGGGCGTTGCGTTAATCGGTCTTTTGTCCAACAAGGACGTGTTATTGAGCAGAAAACGGATGATCTCCATGAGGATAGTCCCGATTTTCCACAGCAGCGGGGATGTGCCAGGGGACGTTCTCTTCGCCAGTTGGTATTTGGAGAGGATCGTTTGAAATATCCGATGAAAAGAAAAAACTGGGCTTCCGGTGGTGGTGATAAATCACTTCGCGGAAGAGATGAATGGGTTCGAATTTCCTGGGACGAGGCTTTGGATATCGTTGCCGGTGAAACGACAAGAATTAAAGAGACATATGGAAATAAAGCCATTCTAGCTACCGGCTATGAACAAAGAAATGTAATTCCGGGCCTATATTACGGAACGGCACTAAATGCTTACGGAGGTTGCATAACCACTTGGGGACAGGCTTCTCAGGGTGGATTTCCTGTCGTAGCCAGTATGATGAAAGGGGAATGGTCCCTGGGAATTATGGATACCAGTGATCGTTTTGAAATAAGAAATTCGAAGTTAATTGTGTTATGGGCTGTGAATTCGGCTTGGAGCCAGGCCGGGAATGTTACATACCATTACGCACTTGCAAAAAAAGCGGGAGCTAAAATTGTGGTAATTGATACCTGGTATACACCAACGGCACAGGCGCTGGCCGATGAATGGCTACCTGTCCGACCAGGTACGGATACGGCGCTGCTTTTGGGTCTCGCATATGAAATGATTGCCCGGGGCTGGCAGGATCAGCATTTTCTGGATACTTATTGCGTCGGTTTTGATGAGGATCATATGCCGGATGGAGTAGATAAGAAAGAAAATTTCAAAGATTACGTAATGGGAACCTGGGATGGAATTCCTAAAACTCCGGAATGGGCATCGGAAATTTGTGGGACGCCGGTCGATCGGATTCGAAATCTGGCCAATCAAATGGGAACAACAAAACCGATGGCAATGAAAAGCAGTTTTGCACCGGCGCGCACTTATGAAGGAGGACGGTTTGCACAGGCATTTTTTACGGTCGGATGGATGACTGGAAATGTAGGATTTTCGGGAGCGGAGGTATCTGCGGGAGCTTCTGCCGGCAACATGATTTTTGGTGGTCCGCCGCTGGTAAAACCGGGCAGCAAGGGCTTTATACCTCCGGAAAATCCTATTTGTGAACAGCCTCGTGGAGGCGGGGCTCTTGGCACCGGCCAATACGATCCTAACAAATTTTATGGAATTGGAATGTCAGAAGTGTGGGATGCCATACTGACAGGAGAACACACCCATTTTCGTCAGGGGAAGCTGCCGGTCGATATTCGTATGATATGGAAAATCGGAGACGGAGGAAGAATGAACCAGTCCCCGGATTTTAACAAGGCAGTTGAAGCATACCGGAAAGTAGAATTTGCGGTAGCAAGTGATCTGCAGATGACATCGGATTGCCAGTATTCGGATATTGTCCTGCCGGCGACATCTTTATGGGAACGATGGGGAACCGTAATGCCGCAGACAAACCGGGAATTGCTGATTCTCTCTTCTCGGGTTAGTGAACCGTTGTTTGAGTGCCGGGATGATTTGTGGATGGAAGCAGAATTGTGTAAGCGCTGGGGTATTGACCCTAAAGTGGTTTGGCCGCTGTCGGATAAACAGATTGCATATAATGAAATGTCGGGAGCCGAGGTGGTCTGCGAGGATGGAAAAACCTATGAAACCCTGCTTAGCTTTACGGAAGAAGATATAAATGAGCTTGGCGTAGAGGGACAGCCTCAAGCTGGGCGGATCCCCTGGAAAGAATTTCAAAAAACAGGGGTATACCAGGTAAAGAGAGAGCCAGGTGATGCTTATGGATATGTGGAATATGAAGATTACATCCGGGATCCCCGAAAAAATCCCATTAAAACGCAAACAGGGAAATTTGAAATCTGCTGCCCAAGTCTGGTGGAGCGATACGATGAATTTGGATTGACACCGATTGACCCCATTGCCAAATATGTGCCGCAGGTGGATGGATATGAATCAACCTTTATGGACTGGGAGAGAAAAATTAAAGGAAAATATCCTTTTCAGCTGATTAGCATTCATCATATTCGGAGAGCTCATCAAGCCTTTGATAATGTATCGGTAATGCGGGAGCTTTTCCCGAATGAGGTTCTGATGAACCAATCGGATGCTCAGCAGCTAGAGATTGATTCCGAAGACACCATCCTGATTAGCAATGATACCGGAAAGATTTTACGCCGGGTCAGTATCTCACCTTTGATAATGCCAGGCGTCATTATTATAGGACAGGGAGCCTGGACAAAAATGAATACAATCGGTATTGATGAGGGAGGAAATGCGAATGTACTTTCTCCGGGACGGATGTGTGGAGAAGGTCAGACTCCCTGGAATACAGTGATTGTCAATGTAGAAAAATGGATGGGAGCGCCCCCTGCGCCAGATTATTTATGGAAGTAGCGGGTATCTCCTGATAAGGAGAGAGTCATGCAGGATAGTTTTTTTTTTGACGCAGATAAGTGTATTGGATGTAAAGCCTGTGTCATGGCCTGTAAAGATAATCATAATTCGCCGCTAGAAATTAATTTCAGAAGGGTATACCAGGTCACCCAGGGCGAATGGATCAAAAAAAATGGAATGCAGATCCCCTGTGGAGTCAGCAGTTGTTCTCTGTCCTTTGCCTGCAGCCATTGCGAGGAGCCGGCTTGTCAAAAAGCTTGTCCTAAAAAGGCAATTGAAAAAGATGAGCGCGGAGCTGTATGGATTAACCGGGAGAAATGTGTCGCCTGTCGGGTCTGCATTAAAAAGTGTCCGCAAGGAGCAATTGCTTTTAATTCCAAAACACATCGACCGGAGAAATGTGATTTTTGCCGTGAGCGGCAAGAGCAGGGGCTGCTCCCTGCTTGTGCGGCTGCCTGTCCGATGCGGTGCCTGGAGGTCTTAAGCATAGAAGAAATTCTGCGCCGACAACAGGAAGATAACACGATTTTCCGATTTTCAGGAAATACCGATACGAAGCCGGCCTTTTTTATTAAGCCCAATCGGAACGTGGGGAAAGGGGCAAAGGGATATAGGATCCGCAGTATGTCTGAGGAATTGTAAGGAGGCTCAGAGTATGGATATAAAAGGGAGCCGGGGAGCCTGTGAAACTTTGGGGGAAAGGATAGAGGTGGGAGAATGCACCGGATTATGGTAGATGCCTATCGATGTGATGGCTGTATGGAATGCGTAGCAGCTTGTGAAAAACGACAGGAGAAACCTTCGCCGGCAGATGTTATGACCGGAGAAACCAGGCATTCCGCCTGCTTTGTACGGAAAAACCGGCAAGGACAATTTGTACCGAACTTTTGCCGTCAGTGCTCTTCTCCGGCCTGCCTGGTTACCTGTATGAGCGGGGCGATTCAACAGGATCCAAAAACCAGTCATATGCATTACGATAAGGAGAGATGCGCGGCCTGTTATATGTGTGTTATGAATTGTCCGTATGGTATGCCCAAACCGGATATAATTACGAATAAGAGCGTAGTCAAATGCGATTATTGTGGTGATATTGAGGAAATTCCAGATTGTGCTGCCGCTTGTAAAACAGGAGCTATTTATATTGCAGAGGTAGAGTGATATGAAATTTATGATCATCGGAAGTGGAGCGGCGGGAATGGCGGCGGCCAGGGAGCTAAGGAGGCAAAGAGAAGATGCTGAGATTTGTGTGATTTCGGAGGATAGAGCCCCTTACGCAAGATGTATGCTGCATAAATACGTAAGTCACGAAAGAACTATAAAATCATTGGATTTTACAGAAAAAGATTTTTTTGCCAAATACCGTGTTCACCATATTTCCGAATGTCCCGTGGAAAGTGTGCTCCCGGAGGAAAAATATATTGTAGGGGATGGAAAGAAATTTTTTTATGATAAATTACTAATTGCGACGGGTTCAGTTTATGGAATTCCGCCAATTCCCAATTTCCGCACGGCGAATAATGTTTTTGGCTTCCGTGATTTGAAAGACGCGGTAAACATTGATGAGCATAGTAAAGATGCCAGGAAAGCTTTTATTGTTGGCTCCGGCTTAGTGGGCATGGACGTAGCGTATGCTTTGCTGAAAAGAAATATTTCCGTGACAGTCGCGGAAATGGCAACGCGCATCATGCCGTTGCAGACAGATGAAATATCAGCAGGAATTTATCAAAAACTATTTGAAGATGCCGGAGTTACTTTTCGACTGGGTATTGGTGCAAGTAACTCTGTTGTAAATGAAGAGAATTGTATCACAGAGGTGATATTGAGTAATGGAGAAAAAATTTCCTGCGATTATGTGGTAGTGGCTGCGGGAGTGAGTCCCAACATAGCTTTTCTTCGGAATTCTGGTTTGATACTGGATCGTGGAATTGTGGTGGATGACTATTTACAGACTTCGAATCCAGATATTTTTGCGGCAGGTGACGTAACGGCATTATCCGGGATCTGGCCCAATGCGGTAATGCAAGGCATGTTGGCGGCACGAAATATGGCAGGAAAGCAGGAATTGTATCAGGATCGGTTCTGGATAAAAAACACAATGAATTTTTTTGGCCTTCCGATGCTATCAGTGGGAGATGTTTCGCCGAAAGGAGATG
>Ga0153991_1000293_pt1 | contig 12846 bp, 10 predicted proteins | sample TSNC075MetaG_FD_104681 | JGI IMG/M metagenome (GOLD analysis project Ga0153991, IMG submission 104681) | Attine ant fungus gardens microbial communities from North Carolina, USA - TSNC075 MetaG | ecosystem: Host-associated > Fungi > Mycelium > Unclassified | place: USA: North Carolina, Jones...
ACTATAGTAATACACAATATAATAATTAATTTAACACTCCCTCTCACTCAAAGTAGTAGTCATTGAGTAACAATATAAATTAAAAGGAAAGTTCATAGAATCTCCAAACCAAGGAGTGAATGAAATTGGTGGAACAGTATCTGACCAAGATTCTTGGTCAAGATATCAGCAGGATTCCTAGCTCCATCAATGTGATATAGTTTGATTTTGTCATCCTCTATTGCATCCTTGACATAGTGATATCAGATATCAATATGTTTGGACCTCTTTTCTTGCACTGGGTTGGTACTCCAAAAGAGTAATCCAAGATTATCACCATAGAGATGAGGGATAAGAATATCAAAACCAATCTCACTCAGGAGATTTGATGTCCAGACAAGTTGGTGGCTACAGTCAGAAAGCGCCATATACTCAGCCTCAGTGGAGAAGAGGGCTACTGATTTCTGTTTGCGACTTAACCAGGAAGTAATTCCTTAAGCCAGCATAGTGAAGTAGCCAGTAGTTGACTTGCGATGCTCATAGTCTTGGCCCCAATCAAAATCAGAGTATGCTACAAGCAATTCATTGCTTAATCCATTATAGACAAGCCGATATCTACGAGTGGCAAACAAGTATCTACAGAGGTGTAACCCAACTCAATAATAATTGTTGGAAGGGTTTGCTATTTGTTGAGCTAACTTGATAACTGCAAAGCCAATATCTGGTCTTGAGCTAATCATCAAGTATATTAGAGAACTAACCAGTTGTTGGTACTTTTAGCAGAATTTGGGATCACACTGCTTTTCATTTGGTTTAAAGTTAAACTCAGATGGCAGTGGAATATAAGTAGGATTAGTCGCAACATTAAAGTATGCCAGTACCTTCTCCAAATACTTATATTGATCAATAAATATCTTTCAATTTTTATGATCATGGCTTATGTGCATGCCTAGGAACTCTATGGTTTCACCAAGGTCACAACATTCCTATCTAGCCATAAATTTCTGCTTCAACTCATTGAGGAGTAGAGAACCTTTAGTACCCATAAAGCAAACATCATTGACATAGATAATGGCTATAACTAGTGCTTTAGTCTTTTTGTCATAATAGTAATATACACCAGCATTGGATTTACATCTCTTAAATCCTAGGGCAAGCATTGACTTGGTCATTGTGTGCCACCAGGATAAGCCAGCTTGCTTAAGGCCATACAATGCTTTGCAAAGTCACCAAACTTTGTTTTTTTTCCCAGGTAGTTTGAAACCTTCCAGTTGCTCCATATAGATTTCCTTATCCAGATCGCCATCTAAGTAGGCTGTTTTGATGTCAACGCTTTGGATATCTAAATCCTCAAGTGCAGCAACAGCAAGAAGCAGTCACGCAGTTTTATAGCAGACAACTGGAGAGAATAATTCATCAAAGTCAATGCCTTCGACTTGAGAAAATCCTTTGGCAACAAGATAAGATTGATAATGACTATCAGGCTTGATATTAAACACCCAGCAGTTCTTGACCACTTTTTTTCCCTTAGGGAGATCCACAATTTCATAAACATCTCTGTCTTTGAGCAATTTTAACTCCTCAAGGCAGGACTCAAGCCACCTTTTCTTAGAGTCAGCTGGTAGTTTAGCGACATCTTTAAAGGTTTTTGGTAGAAAATAAGTCTCAGTTGCTCTGAGTGCCAAGAGAAAGCGAATGTACTCTGCTCTCTCTTCTCTTGTAAGACATACCATATGGTTGGTAATAGCTGTGGTAGCTAACTCACCTGTTGGAGGTGGAGCATCTACCCTATTTCCCTCTATGTCAATTATGATAGGTCGTTGTCCTACCCAATCAACTTCATAGCGAATTCCATTAATTTCAACGGTATTGTCCTGTTGACTATATAGATAGTATACTTCTCTAATTGGAATAGTCTCAGGCTGCACTTGAATATGTCTGTAAGCATTCTCAAGCATTCTGCGTACCATATCTAGATCAGCCTCACCAGGATGTTGTCGCCACTCAGGGTGCCTCAAAACATCTGTGGGATAGCAATCCTTACCATATATATTGCCTTCTCTGTGAGAGACTTTAGTCTCATGGGTTGATCTCCTCAAGCCATATCTCAAAAGAGGAACATCTTTTCCTGGCTGTGGGTCACTACCTCATTTTTGAGGTATTACAGTTGGAACCTGAGAAGAAGTATACTGTGAGGGACCAGCTTCAGGAGGAGGGGGGCTTGGAGAATGTATCTCAATATCTTCATCTTTATCATCTTCAACCTCTTCAATTTTTACTGAGGACCATTTAGGTGGTGTCAGTGGAGAAGAGGGAGATAGAGATTCTGAGTGAGTTGGCAAATTAGGAGGAATTGGAGGAGTAAATGGTCTAGGATGTACAGGTATTGGTAGAAAGGGTATTGGAGGAGGTTCATTTACACTAGAAAGTTCAGGTACTGACAACTCTATCTCTGGGGTTAGTCTACCAGGAGGCGTTTGCTCTCTAGAGTGAGAAGATGGACATCTAAGAAAGTGTCCTTCATCAAAGATAGCTTGAGTGGAGCGGAATATAACATTCCCTTATGTATGGCGAATAAATCTATAACTATTATTCTTATACCCAATAAATATCATGAGTTCAGAGCACGGTGTAAGTAAGTTTATTTGCACAAACTTCATTGGGGAGATACACATATGCTTCATAGCCAAAGACACGGAGGTGTGATATTTTAGGTTTTTTATCTGTGAAGATCTTCTGAGGTGTTTTTTATTTAAGACGTTTAATGGAAGTACAGTTATAGACATGGGTAGCAGTTGCAAAAGCAAACTCCCACCAGGAATTAGGTAAGCATGCTTCAAGTCGCATAGATTGTGCCTTTTCTAGCAGTGTCTGATTCAACTGTTCTACTCGACCATTTTGCTGGTGTACATGTGGTATACTTGTCTCATGGACAATTTCTTGTTCACATAAAAAGGATTGCAATTCCGATGTCATATACTCTCCCCCATTATCAGTATGCAGGCGTTTAACAGAGTAGGAAGTAGTATTTGACCACAGCCGGAAAACAGCTTTAATTGCTTCTATAGCATCTAATTTTTTGCATAAGAAAGCAACTCTGCAATAGGAGGAATAGTCATCAAGGAATATAATCACCTACTTATACTTAGAGTATGATAAAGTGGGGAGCTCAAGGAAATCTAAATGGATTAATCCAAGAGTCTCACTAGAACGTTTAGGGTTCTCAGGGAAACTGCACTGGTATAGTTTTCCTAAAGTGCAACCGTAGCATATATGCTTCTTATTAGGGAAGCAGATCTTTTCAGCATCTTCAACATTGTCTGAAATATGTCTTATGGCTTCATTAAAGATATGCCCAAGTTGATGATGAATTGTCTCATAATCTAGGTACCTTGTAACAAGGCTCACAGGATTAGGAACATTGTTCTTAATGATACATGTTCTCACAACCTGGATGCTCTCCCAAAGATTAGGTAGAGCAGAGAGAATAGCATCACCAGATGAGTCACGAAAGGTTGAACCATCTATTGTGCCTTCTATACTCAATCCAGATTAGAGTAACTGTTTAGTGGAGAGGAGATGTATGGTCATACCAGGAACACAGTACACTGGCCATAGTTTAGAGATAGCATTTCTGGTTGTCCTTTTTTAGGGTCAATGATTTCATGTTCTATAAGGACAGTTCCTACAGCAACCATAAAAAGAGGTGCTTTAAAATTGGCTGTCTCAATGTGACCATAATTTCCTTGAGTTATAGAAACAAAGTCAGACTCAAAAGGAGTGAAATGGGCAAAGGCACCAGAGTCCAAGAACTATTTATCATTATAAGAGCAACCATATGGCACTTCTTTTCCCTTGCATGTAGTGCATAGTGCTCTATCACATCTTTGTAAATTCTCAGCTATAGGTGATGTAGGCAATACAAATTTATTGTCACATCGAGCCATACAGACTACACTACTTGATGCTACAAAGTTCCTAGTTGTAGCCATTACATCGGTGCAGATTACGAGGGACTGAGCCGAGATAGTTAGAGAATGGTAAAAGATAGTGGGAGAATACACATACAGGTCATATTTAGAAATTTGATTATTCAAGCCCTAATCCTCAGGACTTCCCAAGGATACTACATCATCAGCATTAGCTGACTCCCCTAAAATAGATGTGTTTGATACTGAAGGTAGATCAACATCCATTTTGGATGGACCATTTTGAACCTGAGGGGGAGAAGCCTTTGAGAAAGACTTAGTGATTTTGGAGGCAGATGCCTTAACAGGAGTAGGATCAGGGAATTTCTTAGCCAAGTGCTCATCATATAGTTTTAGTGCTCTATCTTGTGCATGTGCCAATGGACCATGGATTGGACCAATTTGAGAAGAGCATTGCTTAGAGAGCTGATCAGCAAGCTTGGATACTCTAGCTTTTGATTGAGGCTTAGGAGGATGAGGATGAGTAGGAGGGAAGATAGTAGCCATACTTGCAAAAGCAATGGCACTGGAGGCTTGGTACTCGTCATCATTAACAGATTTGGAAGAGCCATCTGCTTGGTGTGCTTTACCACCACACTTTCCTCAACCACACTTTTTCTTTTGCTGCTGGGAGGAATCCTCTTGTGACTGCTGTTGCTGCTGCCCCTGAGGGTGCTGCTACTGCTTATCCTGGGGATTCTTCTTCCAAGAGGAAGAATAATCACCTCTAGGAACACCTGAGTGACGAGCAGTATAAGCGCTAGTTGATCTTTAGGAGAACTCAGACTGAATAGCTAAGCTCATAAAATCCCAAGTCAACTAGGTAAGCAAGGTCTGGAAAGTAAGAATGGAGGTGGCCAAGTTATCCCAAGATTAAGAGATAGCAGATAAAAGTGTCATTGTACAAATGAGGGAGGGGACATTACATTTGTTTCCCTCCAGCCTAGTATAGAGAGTATCGAGTTCTGCAATCTGGGGAGCAGGGTCGCTATTCCCAGAAATCGGGAAATATCTAGTGTGCTGATAGTCTGCAAAAACAGAAGCAGGCCCAGAAGAACCATACTTATTGCACAAATAGTTCCAGAGAGACTCTGCATTCTCTTTTCTATGCATAAGGATATTATGAGCTAGGGATGAGTTCATTATCCCAAGAGCCTGAGAATCAAGGCTGCTGCATCTAGCATGCTCATCTTGATTTGTAGTGGAAGGGATAGTAGAGGAAGTGAGCATATCCTTGGCATTATAAGGAGAACCAGGTATAGTGATCATGGCAAAATAGGACTGCACACTGATTGCCCAGAATGAGTAAACAAAAGGGCCAGAGAGACAAGGAATGGTAGAGATTAAACTTGTCATAGCTATTATTAAGAAATTAGCTTAGTTCAGGGAGCAAATGCAGCAATGAATGCATAGCACTTCATCCTAAACAGCCATGGGCCATAGCATCTACAAAGCAGCAGAGAATCCTGTGGGCATGAGGGGATTCAACAGGAAAATCATCTTAATCCCCAACAGATCAGCAAGCCAGTCAAGTCCTTTCCATCAACTGAGGCAACTTGAGAGTGCCAAAGGAGGTCAGGACAAACCGAGGCCCATAACCTGTTAGAAGGAAGGAGAGCAGCAATTACAGTGGGGACAAATAATGGCCTACTCACTAAGTTATCCAACAGATAATAATAGACAACCTGATAGGGAAGAGAGATCTCGAGAAAAGTAAAGAGACTTCATGACATGGCAGTTGAGACGAAGAAGTACTGTGCTTACCTAAGTATGACTTGTATAGTAATACACAATATAATAATTAATTTAACATCAACTTCAAGTTTACAGAGGACTGTACATAAAGTCAGATGACCTACTAAATAATTAATCACTAAGATATTACTGAGAGATTGTCTAGAGCATATTTAATACCTTACTTACTTGGTTCACTTTGGCTGGGCCAAGGGCCTCAAGGCCAGTGTGATTGCTTTTGACATTCTATAGTTCTTCTCTTCTCTCAATCACAGTATACTTACTATGATCCTTTGATACTCTAGCTTTGCAGACTATTTCTTCTTTGATTATCTTGTAGGTAGATCAACCCAGTACTCCTAAAATCCTTTTCTTTCTGATGCTTGTGGATGCAGATGTTAGTGTGGGGCAAAGCTCTGTTCTCTTTCCTATCCTTTCTATACTTTATATTGCACTTCTCCTCTATCTCTTTAAACATTGAGCTCAGGCTCTCAACTTAGATACTTTCACTCTTTTTCATGTAAATAATAGTTTCTTGGTCTTCTAGGGAAAAACATATAACAAAACCTTGCCAGAGCTTTCTAGTAGTTATAGTATAGTTTCAGACTTGATGGCTTTCTTTGGCTTGGTCATGGAGTATGACAAGTCAAAGATCTTTCACTTTTCTAGAGCACATAATAGCTCCAACCCAAAGCTAGATCTCTCAGCAATTGGCACTTCTATTCTTAAATCCAAGACTTACTGGCAATACTTGGGCTTTTACTTTGATTAATAGCTCTTCTTTAGGGAATATATTCAGTTCTATTTCACTAAGGCACTGACTATTGTCAAGGCTATGAGCATACTTGGCAACTTCACTTGAGGTCTTTTTCCTTTGCAAAAGTGACCTCTTTATTAGTCCTATATTGTTCCTATTACAACCTATGGCTTTTGTCTCTGGTACTTTGCTAGAGTACCTGCCAAGACACAGGTCTCTCTTTTGGCAACTATATAGTACAAGGCTATCCTTTGTATCCTAAGTGCATTTTGCACTTTTCCAACTAGTGGAATTGAGACTCTGGTAGGCCTCATTTCTATTCACCTTCATCTTAAGAAACTGGCTAAGCAATCCTGTCTTAGGACCACTATCTTCTTTCTCAGCATATACTACTCTCTCTTCTTAGTACTCACAACTCTAAGGGTACTTACCCTCATCTACAGTCCCTTGTGCTTCTCACTGCTGCCTAGAGTGCTTAGTTGAGAAGCTCTCTTTTTAATACTGAAGTGTCATTGCTTAACCTTACAGAATACTGTAATTCACTTTACTCTGAGATATGCCCAGAATATAGGTTGTTGGACAACTTCTCTGATTGTGTCTTTTTTCACCCCTGTAATTGCTCTAAAAGAAGTACTTGCAAGGCTCACTTCAATGCTCTTAACTGTTTTTGTTATGAGGTCTCTTTTGATCTATTAACACCTGTAGTCACTACTAATGCAAGTGTTATTTCTCCCAAGAATATACAGGCTATTTTAGTTGTGTATTTCTGAAGACTAAGAGAACAGATGTTATTATCCAAGACATTTTCTAGTATGTATGTGAGACTGATGTAGGAAAATAGCTGCTAACTGAGAACTGACCAAGCAACTATGTCACATGACCTCTCTTTTCACTCAAAAATTCTACTCTATAAAATTCAGATAAATTCAGGAAAAATTGTAATAAATTAGAACAGATAATGAGAAAAGCAAGCTGACTGTGGCCTTACTGTTATGGAAAAGGAGCAGAGTGACCTGACTTACAATACTACAAACTACCAGTGTAAAAAGGGAGCAAAGCAACCTGATATACAATATTGCTTACTGTTACATTGAAAGGGTACAAAAGGAAATTGCATACTGGGACAAATAATAAGATGCAGTACTAGCTCCCAATTGCATGCTAAAGGTTTGAGAGGAAATAACAGAAGTGAAGGTTTTAAGTAACAGTAGAAACTAAATATTATATGCAGCTTTAAATAGAATAGATTAAGTTTAGTAGTTGCAATAAGAGTAAGTTCTCTCTAGATCGTTGTCACATAGTCTCCCTAAGGTGTTAACCTTTACACACTGTGGCACTGACTCAACTGGAAAATACAGTGTTATTCCTTTGTCTGCATCTCTAACACTAAACCTTATAGGTGTGATACAATCCAAGTGTGCACCTAACTAAGCTTTCCCAGCCTGTTGTTCTCTCTAAAGCCTGTCTGAGTTGTATCTACTATTCCTCTCTAGATCAAGTTTTGGGTATATTCTGTGTTTTACTTAAGATATCCTACTAACTCTGAACTCTTACACTTAATAGCTTCATATTTAACAATTTCAGAGGCAGTGATGATAGAGGTAAGTGCCAAGAGGTTTTCTTTCCATCTTCTTGCTCTCTAGATACTATATTAAAGTTATTACAAATGTCTGAAACTCAACAAATAAAAGATAAAAAGAAAACTTTTAGAACTCTCTTGACTTCTCCTCACTCTAAGTTCCCCCAAAAACTCCTAAGGTTTATGTGTCCCTTTTCTAGATCCTTTCCATCAATAATGTGCTCCCACTGACATTTCCTTTTAGAATGTTCTTCTTCCTTTGTTGTTGTTCTTTCTGTGAATGTCTTGTGATTTAGAACTCCTTAATTACCTGTCAAGTGTTAGTAAGCTCCAACTACTGACCAAATTCTCTAAGTTACATTCTAGGTATTATTTATCTCTATATATCCAATTTGATACCATCAATGCTTATTTACAATCAGAGGCACATTTGTCTAAGTGTGTCTCTAGTACACCAATAGCTCTAGAGCTCCAGTCAACTATCTCTTTTAAGGTATATCCAATACCAAGTAGATCTAGAACATTACTATCCAATGACTCTCTCTATAACTTATTGTCATAAACTTCATTCAGTCATATTTCCATCAATTCTTTGATGATTTCCGTGGTCTCAATAGCCATGGAAAGCCCTTAAAAATACCTTTTGATCAATGCTAGTCACATCTCAAGGCAATTAGTATTAGTTGAGATATTAAGCAGATCAACAGGTAACCACTATGTTACTATTTATTAAATCATTAATATCTCAGAAACTGCTATGATCAATGCTTCAGTTCTAGGCTCAGCAAAAGCCTTCTTTATAATGCTCAGAATGAGTCTAGAACAACCTCAAGGCAATTAATATTAGTGGAGATATGAAGGCCTTAATATTTGTATATAGGCTTAATTATTCATAGATAGTCATTTGTCCTTTTCTTAGAACAAAGAACAACTTCCATAAGGTTAAGTTATCACTATATTAAGCACAAAGATACTATCATATATAGAACAATAGATAGTAGCATGTAATGATCTGTTCTAGTGCACAGACTATCACAATTCTGTATATAAGGACTTCTTGTCTGAGGATTAGATCTCAGACTTAATAACTTCTTTTGTTGCTGTCTAAACTTTGCATTTTTGAACCTTTCAAGTTCTAAATCAGCAATCACAAATAAGTAAGTGACCTTTTGTGATACTTATCCCACTTGCCTTCTAAGGTTTCTACATGAGCTCTAGGTTTATTTCTATTTGCTTACTGTTTTATATAACTATTTGATATGTTCTAAGGACTTAGAATGGGTTTTAGAGCAAATTCTGATTAGAGATTTATTGGTATAAGGTGTATCAAATACTACTTTCTGTAGCAAATTTGCTTATAGCATAACAACACAGACTATTGTTGAAAGGAAGCAAAGTGATCTAATATATAATATTGCTTACTGTTATACAAACTATTGTAGAAAGGGAACAAAGTAAACTGACTTCAACACAAACTTAATAATATAAAATTAGTAAAGGATTGTCATATGACAGAAAATAATAATTTAATAGAAATAATTTCTTTTATATTTTATTTATTACTAAAATTTGCTCCTGAACTCCTGTTGTCTACTTTTATAGGATCATGATGTAGACTAGTTACTTATACTCCTCCTATTCCAGACTTAGTATAAGTACTCTATTAGTTATATTCTAGTTCCTTAGTTCGTAGATCAACATCTCTTATGTGTTCTATCATCAATTTATATACTATTCTTCTCTTAAACTCCTAGCAACAATTCTGTCCTTCTGAAATATACAACTACATGTGACAACAGATCAAGGCACAGTACATAAGCTGAGACCAAGGTTGTTCTCCAATTTTGTTGTCAATCCCCTTTTTCCTTAAAATAACCCTGTTCCACTCTGGGTTATTTCATCCCTACTCCACACGTTTATGACAAGAGTTCTAGATAAGCCAGAAGCCTAAATGAAAATCTCATCTAGTATATATGTTATACCAAATATGGGATGATGAATAACATATATATGTATTTAATCATTCCCATACTTTCTCTTTTCACTTAAAAACCTCTACAAAATTCAAATAAAGTTAAATAAATTCAGTAAAATCTAAACAAAAATGTAAGTTGACTTTTGCTTTTATCTCTTTATTTAAGTAAATTTTAATGGAATATTCAATCATGACAAACCTCCTCTTTTCATAATTCAACCCAAATGGATATATGAGAGAGATATAACATGTACAAATAATGCTAGCTTATCATTAAGTTTATTCTCTCAGATCACAATCATTATTCCCTACTCTCCCTTACCCTCTTCTTTGCTCTCTTATACCTCTCTGTTCTTTATACCTTGACTAAAAGCCAGACCCTAGGTGTAAAGGGGATAGTACTCTACAGCTGTGGTGTAGAGCTTGAAGTGTGTGGCTAAGCTCAGGTCTCTTCTCCCAGAAGGCCTATATTCTTAAGCAGTGTTATAGTAGTATACCTGTAAACTCTTCTATTATAAACCTGGTGTTAGAGGTCCATTGTGATCCTTATATGCACAGGATTGACAACTGCTCATTAAGAAAGGGATCTAGAGTAGAGGTCTCTTTCTTAGGGACAATAGTATAATCTTTATTCTTAGAGTAGCTATAAGTAAATAGTAAGACAACTATGAGAGATGAATTCTGTTAAAGAAAAAGAATATCAGGCTAGAAGAGCTAAAGAGCAAGCACTGCAAGATCTTCTACCCATTACTCTAGCTCCTGTTTTGAATAAAGGAAGATAAAGATAAAGATAAAGACAACAATTAAAATTTTACTTGACTTCTGCATATGTTTCACAAAATCTTGAGGATGCTATATTTGATTTGTATAAACATCAACTTGCTGAGCAACAACAAAGAACAACTCAGGAGCATAGAGAGGAGTAAAAGTAAAAAGACAGAGACAGGTAGAAATCAATTAAATAATAGAGAGATAGAGAAATAAAAATGTAGATGCTCTTGATCATAAAGGACAATAGAATAGAGGTGGTAATGAAGACCTACATATGGATAAAAATATACAGGAAAATATTCTGAGAGTTGTGAGTATTAATATTTAATTACAGACATTAGTAATTAATGTTTTTTTACTTTGTTGATCTGTCACTCACATAATCACTACCATTCTATGCTCTCTCCAGTATATAAGTAGATCCTCCCCTTATCAATGGAATAATTGCTCTTTACCTCTTACCCCCCTTAAGTTGGATTTACCATTTACTAGGTGAGTTTGTAGGGACATACTCTTGTACCATAGTCACTGGCCCCTTCTAGAACAGGTTATGGGTCCCATAGGGCAAAAGTACTGCACAAAAATTTTTCTGCAACCATGAGCATAATCATTTGCTAGTATAAGTACTTAGTATCCTACACTCACCTCTAGGTCTTAAAAATCTCTTGCTGATGTCATATTCTTTCCATCATTTACTAGGTAAACGATGACCTCTCAGACTCTTAGTCTCCTTTGTACTTTTGATGGCCACAATTTCACTAAGTGAGAAACCACTACTCAACATATTATTAATGCCATTGGCTACCAAATGGTACTAGGCACCAAACCGTCTCCAATACTTGTTAACAATGCCAAAATAGATGACTCGAGCAGGGCTAGAGATAATTGGAATAACCAAAACTCTCAAGCCTATGGTAACCTAATGCTTTGCATTTCCGCTAATATCAGAAACCTTGCTACAAAAGCAAAGAGAGATACCACAAAGGATCTATTAGACTGGCTGAAGACATAGTATAATATAACCAGTATATCTGCTGTCTACTCTGATGTCATTGCTATTGACAAACTCAGGATCCCTGGAGATTATGATCCTATTTCTACTTTAGATAAGTTATTATCTCTGTTTACGTGCCTTAAGAACAATAAACTCATCTATATGAAGACAATCCATGCAATGACTCTTCTTGCAAAGCTACTACTGCAGATAGAAGAGATCACACAAAGCTATAATTAGAAGTCCTTAGATGCTCTCTCTCTCTCTTTTGTGGCTATTTGCAATAATATCATACTCAACTGGCAACAGCATTCATCAAAAGAAAAGCAAAGGACCTTATAGAAAAACTTTGAGATGAAGAAACTATCGAATGTTCAATGCAAAGGCAAAGATCCCCAGTTCTAGCAATAGCAACATGTGCAGCAGAACCAAGGACCTAGCAAACCATGAGGAAAGCAAGGTAGCCAAAGAAGAAACAAACAGAAGCAACAGCATGGACATCATAGCTCTCATGTGTACTCTATGCAAACTGCTACTACTGCTATAACCACCCCATTGCTAATCCACGTAGTAGGCTGTCAATGCCAAATGTGTTTAGGATACTCCTAACATTTTGGTGCCTTTCTTGATGCTATGAGCATACAGAACTTTAACCCAAATGTTAAATTTCAGTCAGATACCTTTGACTTCTCCCAAGTAAACCTAGGAACTATGTCTCTTATCCCTGAGTCTCCAGAACATGCTACAAAGTGCACCAGAGATGTAGACTGTGATTATAATACAGTATGCACATCTCGTGCTTTTCCTTCTTTGACCAAAGGCTTACTAAATGCACAAACTAAGGATACTATTGACCTATATGGGAAAGACTACCCTGCTAAGTGCACTTGTATTACCTCACCTGAAAACCATGCTACTCATGAAAACAACTCAGTTACTTCAAAATCTCCACATCCCTTCCTTTCTCTCTAACCACCACCATGGTTAAATCGAATATTCAGAATAAATCATCTGCTACCAATGCTCGTCCCCCTGGCCCCCAGGCTACTCCTACTAGTGTTGGTGAGTCTCCAGACTCACTCAACCTTA
>Ga0153991_1000303_pt1 | contig 12666 bp, 14 predicted proteins | sample TSNC075MetaG_FD_104681 | JGI IMG/M metagenome (GOLD analysis project Ga0153991, IMG submission 104681) | Attine ant fungus gardens microbial communities from North Carolina, USA - TSNC075 MetaG | ecosystem: Host-associated > Fungi > Mycelium > Unclassified | place: USA: North Carolina, Jones...
AAGCTTGGAGGAGTTGAATACGAATGAGTTTGAAGAAATCCTGGCAGCGGGTAAAGCAGCAGGATTAAAACTCTATCGGTTCAAGAATACCCACGATGATCTTCCCCGCGTTAAGCGGGTACTTGGCTTTTTGAAATCGGTTGAGATGAACAGCCTGCTTGATGTCGGCAGCGGGCGCGGCGTGTTTTTATGGCCGTTTATGAATGCGTTTCCATGGGTTGGGGTGACGAGCCTCGATATTCTGCCCCATCGTATTGACCTGCTGAACACGGTGAAAACGGGCGGTATCGCCAATTTGAACGCTATAGGCGGCGATATCTGCGATGCGCCCATAGCGGATAAAAGCTATGATGTCGTTACTATGCTGGAGGTACTAGAGCATATTCCCGACACATTGTCCGCGATTCGATCCGCCGTGAGGATCGCTAAAAGGTATGTCGTGGTTTCTGTACCGTCAAAGCCGGACAATAACCCGGAGCATATTCATCTGCTCACAAAAGATGTGCTAACAGCGCTTTTTAATCAGGCGGGATGTGATCGGCTGCATTTCGACGGCGTGCCCGGTCATTTGATTATGATTGCGGCTGTAAATGAAAAATAGGAAGGTGGTTAACGTGGCTTCATACCAAAATGATAATAAATACATACAGGTGATACCTTTTTTATATGACGACGTGCGGAGTTTCTCCGGTGGAGTGGCGGCTGCCTCGATAAACGACAAATGGGGAATTATAGATAAGGCGGGTAATAATGTCGGAGTGATTGATGAACAAGTCTCAACGCGTGAACCGGTTGGCTTTTTCAATTGGGATTATTATCGTGCACAAAACGAGTCAGAGGGATTAAAATTAGATTCCGATGACAATGGGCACCAAGTAGCTTACTTCTTTATTGATAAAAGGACCGGGAAAATTATATATGTATGTAGCAAAATACGGGGCTTTTCCGAAGGTATGGCCGCGGTTTGCCAAAGCAATGAGTTCTGGGACGGGTTTCGTATCAGGCGTAAAAGTAGCGCCAGATGGGGTTTTATAGACAGAACAGGTAAAGAAGTTATTGAATTGAAATACAATGCCGCGGGAGATTTCCATGAAGGTCTGGCGGCGGTTATGATTGGTGGTAAATGGGGTTACATAGACAAAACAGGTGAACCTATTGTTTCGCTGAAATACAGTGACGCCCAGCCATTTTTCGAAGGTGCGGCGCTGATCCGGCTGAACGGTAGATACGGTTTCATAAATAAAGAAGGAGATAAGCTTGTGCCAATAAAATATGAAGACGCTCGAAGCTTTTCCGAAGGTCTGGCGGCGGTCAAGCTAAACGGTAAATGGGGTTTTATAAGCTTGGTTAAAGAAACGGAGTAATTATGCCACTGAAAATAATTATTAGAGACATTACAGAGATGGAAGCTGACGCCATTGTTAACGCTGCCAATACCGAGCTTAAAAACTATGCGCCCCTTCAGGGCGGAGGCGTGTGCGGAGCGATCTTCCGTGCGGCCGGGCAGAAAAAGCTGCAAACCGCGTGCGATGAACTTGCGCCGATCGAAACCGGCCAGGCGGTCATCACCCCCGGCTTTGCCCTGCCTGCGAAGCATATTATCCACACGGCGGGGCCGGTCTGGCAGGGCGGAAATCATGGCGAGAGCAATTTATTGCGTTCATGCTATATCAATTCGTTGAATCTGGCCAAAGCGGCTGGTTTGAAAAGCATCGCTTTCCCTCTTATATCAAGCGGTATTTATGGCTATCCTCAGGGTCAAGCGCTGAACATCGCCAGAGACGTCATCTGTGATTGGCTGGAGGCGCACAAGATGGAGGTGTTTCTTGTTTTTTTGACGAAGGGGGAGTTGTCCAACGCGATGCATTATTGGCGCGCCGAAGAACGTGCGTTTGAGATCTTTGGCATTATAAGGACGTTTGAGGATGAACTTATCGCCTTTAAAAAAGAAGCGGAGCTTTGGAAAGAGATAACCGAATCAGGTGAACATGAAAAATTATTTCAACACGTCCGGGATGAAAATAAACCGGGAAAACCAAGAATCAAAGCGGTTTACGGATATGATAAGTGGGACGATATGTATGGCGAAGAATATAATTATTTAATCGGCGTTGAAAAAACACCCGGTTGTGATACAAGCGGATATACCGTGATTCATATTCCGAAAATTAAATGGGGCGTATTACACTATACCGAAAAAGATTTAAATATGACTCGGATTGTAGAGCGTATATGGTTCCCCCTGGAAGACGAAAGAAAGGTGTGACGTTTATGCCGCATTATAAATTGCTTAAATATCCGCGAACCCCTCATCTGGAAGGATCACGCCTGCAGCCGGGAGACGAAGATTTATCCCAAATAGCCTTTTCGAGCATTGCCGGGAAAAGAATCGTCGTTGAAGAAAAATGCGACGGCGCGAACACCGCTATATCCTTTGACGGGGACGGTGATCTGCTTCTGCAAAGCCGCGGACATTATTTGACCGGAGGGTATCGGGAACGGCATTACACTTTAATGAAGCAGTGGGCAAATCTGCACAGGGATGCTTTTTATAGCATTTTAGGCAGCCGCTATATCATGTACGGTGAATGGATGTATGCCAAGCACACGGTTTTCTATGACAATTTACCCCACTATTTTCTGGAGTTTGATATATACGACCGGGCGACAGATAAGTTTCTTGATACGCCCTCCAGACACGCGCTGCTTGCAGACTTACCGGTCGTATCGGTTACTATATTGAAAATCGGAGCATTTAACAGCTTGCCGGAATTGACCGATTTGATCGGACAATCGAAATTTATAAAAGAGGGACATATCGGGCGTCTGCGGGAATATTGCGAAAAAAACGGTGAGAGCGCGGAAAAACGCTGCGGCGAGACCGACCCGACCACGTTGATGGAAGGGCTGTATATCAAAATTGAGCAGGACGGCGAAGTGATCGACCGCATGAAATTTGTAAGAGCTTCCTTTTTACAGTGCGTTGCGCTGTCAGATTCACACTGGCTTAACCGGCCGATCGTACCGAATCAGCTCTCGTATCCCCTTGAAGAAATTTTTAAACCAATGCTGCCAAATAACGGGAGGTATTTATTTTGAAAAATATCATCGCCGCCAAACTGGCGGAAATAGAAAAAAGTGAGAATGTTCGCATTCTTTACGCCGCGGAATCTGGTAGCCGTGCGTGGGGAATCGCGTCGCCTGACAGCGATTATGACGTTCGTTTCGTTTATGTGCGTCCGAGAGAGTTTTATTTAAAGCTTGAGGAAACAAGAGATGTGATCGAATGGCAGCTCGACAAAACGTTGGATATCAACGGCTGGGATTTGTCTAAAACACTTAGGCTGCTTCACAATTCCAATCCGAGACTGTTTGAATGGGCCAACTCGCCGATCATCTATAAAACCACGGATGAATGGGCTGAAATCAGAAAAGAGATGAACCGCTATTTTTCTGTACGGTCTGCTTTGCATCATTATATTGGCATCGCAGAGAGGAAATATGGAAAGTATAAAAAAGGTGATTTGGTAAAGCTGAAAAGATTTTTTTATGTCATACATCCAGTTTTAGCGGGCAAATGGGTACTTCACAAAAAGTGTCCGCCGCCTGTGCCCTTCGCCGAATTGGTTGAAGCGGAGCTGGAGCCTGAGCTGCGTCCGATCCTTGAAGATATATTGAAACAAAGGTCAGAAGCACCTGAGCAAAGCATGGGAAAACGGTTTGACAAACTGAATGAAAATATAGAAAAGAACATCGCTTCATTGATCGCTGCCGCCGGTGATTTACCGATAGACGAAAAAGCAGACTGGAACTGCCTGAACGAACTGTTTTTCTCTATTGTTGTATAGACTGAAATAGATTTAGAAGAGTGAACCCAATGACAAACAATACTCTTTAAGAAAAAGCAAAGCTGCCTTTTATTCTGGATCTGAAATCGGATTCTGATGATTATGAAGGACTTTGAATATAGAATTTACGGAATATTAAAGGTGGTGCTTCATGATTATCAAAATACCGAATGAGGTTCAATACATCATTGAAACGTTGCAAAAAAGCGGCTATGAAGCCTATATCGTCGGCGGTTGTGTGAGGGACAGTATTTTAGGGAAAGAGCCGAAGGACTGGGACATATGCACGCCCTCACTGCCGGAGCAAACCATGAAATGCTTCGCCGAATATCACATCATTGAAACGGGATTACAGCATGGCACCGTAACCCTGATGCTGAACCATATACCTTTTGAGATTACGACCTATCGTATTGATGGACAATATTCCGATAACCGCCGTCCCGACAAGGTTGAGTTTGTAAGCAGCCTGAAAGCCGACCTGTCCCGCAGAGATTTCACAATTAACGCGATGGCGTATAATCCAAATGAAGGAATTGTTGATTTTTTTGGAGGAATGGATGATTTAAACACTGGTATTATCCGATGCGTCGGCGATGCCGGTCAAAGGTTCCGGGAGGACGCTCTGCGGATAATGAGGGCGCTCAGATTTGCGTCAGTATTAAGCTTTTCAATTGAGGAAGATACCTCAAAGGCCATGCTTGACAATAAAAATCTTTTTAAAAACATAGCCGTTGAGCGTATTGCAAATGAAATAAACAGGATGATTACCGGAAACGGCGTCAGTAACATCCTATTAAAGTACTTGCCGGTGATTACCGAAATAATCCCCGAAATAGCACCGATGAACGGCTTTGAACAGAACAATTCTTATCACTGCCATGACGTTCTACATCATTCATTATTCAGCATTGATCATGCGCCAAAGAACATTGTGATCCGGCTGGCAATGCTCTTCCATCCTCAGGTGAGCTCCGACATGGCAAAAGCCATTCTTTTGCGTTTGAAATATGATAATGATACAATAAAGGACGTTACGGAGTTGGTGTTTTATCACGACGCAAACATACAGCCGGACATAAAACACGTCAAGCGGTGGCTGAATAAGATCGGCGAAGAAAAACTCCGGCAGTTGATAGAGGTAAAGAAAGCCGACGCCATGGCTCAATCCGTTTATTATCAAAAGGAAAAGCTCGGCACATTAGATAAAATATCCGACGTGCTCAATGAAATCATTGAGCAGCGGCAGTGTTTCTCCTTAAAAGACCTGGCTGTAAACGGAAAAGATTTACTTGCCGTTGGATTTGAGGAGGGGGTTGAAATCGGTGCTGCGCTGAACCGGCTTATTGAAATGGTGATCGATGAGCAGGTCGAAAATGATAAGCATGAATTACTTAGGATAGCTGAAAAACTTTGTTTTTGATAATTGGAGCACAGCATTAAAATGCATATCGGAAGAAGAATAAGCTTCAATAGAAAAAAATACTTTGGAGATGTGTGCCTTATTAGGAGAATAAGGAAAGGTTGGATATTATGGCACTGGAACACGAATATAGTTTTATTACACCGAAAATTAAGGAAAGGCTGTTAGGGCCTTATGAAATCTCATGGAATAATGGAGAATATTGGGAATACGAAGGCTGGGTCGAAATAATAGTAGCGTCCTCAGGAGAAAAATTAACCGCGTATTATTCTATTTCTAATGAGTATTGCAAGGCAAAAACCGGCGAATTTATGCAAGGGTACTTATATATTGAAAATGTGGAGGCTGTTGTAAAAAAAGATCGATCATCTCAAAAAAGCTTGAAAACAGCAGGCCCTGACGCTTATACAGAAGGGTGCCTTGAAATATTTGATTATGTTCGTTGGAGTGCTCTATGCCGGATACCAAATTCTGAACGGTATCTTATTGTGGAACTTGACCCGAAGCTTGGACTTTGTGTCGGCGACAGTTTTGAATTTAGAGGCCGTTTGACAATGCAAGAGGCAGCAAGTGACCATAAAGTAATTCGAGACGGCAAAGTTATTTGGATCATGGAGGAATAAGGGCGATATCTTATGAAAGAAAAATATAACGATTTAATCTCGCTGGTTCCGTCCTTGGTAGACTTGACGATTGACTGGGATCGGATCATGCAAAGCGGCCTTGCTCCCTGGCTGCACCGAATGGCTGAAACCCAGCAGAATTTAGAATGGCACGGAGAGGGCGATGTGTTGGCTCATACCAAAATGGTGTGCGAGAGCTTGATTAATTCTGCCGATTGGCAGGATCTTGACCGACGAAGCCAGGAGGTGCTTTTCATCGCCGCTTTGTTGCACGATATTGGTAAAATCACCTGTACTCGCATGGAAGACGGTGTACCCGTTTCTCCCTACCACACTGCCATTGGCGACAAAGTGGCAAGAATGCTTCTGTGGCGGGATTTAAAAATGAGCGGTACATACGAAGCACAACAATTCCGCGAGACCGTCTGTGCGCTGATCAGGCGTCATTCCGTACCGTTTCGGTTTTTTGATGAAACATCGCCCGAACGCAGAGCGGTACAGCTTGCTTCAATCGCCGACCTCGTTCCCGGCTTTTCAAACAAATTGTTGGCTATTCTCGCGGAAGCGGATATCAAAGGCCGGATCGCCGGGGATATATCCGAGCGCTTGGAGCATGTTTCATTTTTCAGGGAGATTTCTAAAGAGGCGGAGTGCCTCGAAAAACCCGTAACTTTTCCGTCCACGTTTAGTCGTTACGCCTATTTATCTGGACGCAATATCGTATTGGGACAGGATTTATACGATGACACTTGGGGAACGGTCATATTGCTCGCGGGACTTCCCGGCACCGGCAAGGATACCTATATCAATGCCCATTATCCTGATCTGCCGATGGTCTCGCTGGATGCGATACGCAATGAAATGGGCATATTGCCGAGCGGGCCGCAGGGTGGAATTATTAGCGCGGCACAGAAGCGGACAAAAGAGTATCTGCGCAAAAGACAGCCGTTTGTATGGAACGCAACAAATATTACGCCCGACATCCGGCAAAAGCAAATACGCCTGTTCACGGGCTATAAAGCCGCGGTAAAGATTGTATTTATGGAAACGGCATGGGAAGAAACGCTCCTCCGCAACCAAAACAGACTGGAAGCGGTACCCGAATCCGTAATCAATCATATGCTGAAAAAACTGGTCATGCCAAACGTGAGCGAGGCGCATGAGGCCGAATGGATTTTGGTTTAAATGCAAAAGATTTCACAAAACATAAAAAAGTGCCGGTTTTGGATATGAAAATGAACCGAAGTGCTTATCAGGTTTTTACCGTTTTTATCCGCCGTGTCCGGTTTGCGCAAGCTGCCGGTTGGCGAAAATGCTTATAGGCTTCTGCAGTAGCCTCAGGACAACAAGCTGAACGGCTATCATGATGACGTTCTGCACGATACGCGTTGGCAGAAGCGCCACAAATGGATTGCCAGTTATGATCGTGAGCCAATAAGTGCTGAGTAAGAGGCTGATGCACAGGCAATTCACCGCTACCGCACTGGCAAGCTGCGGCCACGTGCCTTTCCGTTTATACATGAAAAGTCCGAAGACTATTCCGGTGAGCGCTGCGGAGACGGTAAAGCCGGGGAAATATACGCCTATTGGAAAAAGCGTTGCGCCTATTACATCCGCGAGTGCGCCCGCTATACCTGCCCATGCCGGGCCGAACATCGTGGCACAGACGGCAATGGGAACGAAGCCGAAGCCTATCTTCACAATGGGCGTCGCAATGGAGCAAAAGCGGCTCTGCACCACTTCAAGTGCAATCAGTAGTGAAACATATATCAATACCTTTAACACCTTTTTTGCGCCGAAGCGCGGCGACGCTTTTTCTAAAACGGCCTCGATTGCAGGGGCGTCTGCCACAGCGCAGTAAATCTCATAGCCGCTCTCCCCGGTATAGCCGGCCTTTGCAATCTTCACCTCCACATCGCCGATCTTATCGCTTACAATCTGGAAGCGCTTGAGCTGTGTCAAATCCGTGCTCACCAGAGACTGAACCATATCGTGGGCATTGGGTCCCTGAACGGCATACATGTCCATTTCCCTGGTGATTTTGCGGAAAGCCGCGTCCAGACCATCGCTGTACTCCTCCAGCATTTTCAGGGTGCGAGGGCAATGGAGGGTGGAAACCCAGTACTTCTCCTCGTCAACACGGAAAATGACGCAATCATCTTGGGGAATCCCTTCCTCCGTCAGCATCATTGTGTACCGTCCCCGGGTAGGGGCAAGCTTGGCAATATTAGAGACATAGATCCGATCCAGAAGCTGGCAGGCGTCCGGTCCTGTTACTTCAACAAGATGGTGCGTGAAGTAATACCAGCCGGCGGCGCTGCGGACAATTTCATGTTGCTCCCTGCAGTTCACATCTGTATTCAGCAATAACATGTTATTTGCCCTCCTTTGTGCCTTCATAGTTGTTTACGCCCAGGTTAGGCTTTTGTCTTCGCCAACCGATAGGACGCTGCGAAATTATGTAGCGGATTTTATTGTTGTCGTAGTCCTCCTCCATATCGACGGACCATTTAGCGCCCACCAAGGTCTTGACATTACCATCAAAGATATACTGATACATCTGGTTGAGCTCGGGGTACATACCCATCATATCCCATTTAGTCATATCACCTTTATTACTGTTAACATGTTTACCGTATTTTCGTTTGGTCTCCTGGATGGCCAGACAGTAGTCGTCTCCCATGTCAATACGTTCGGGATCCATTGCGTTGAGCGGGCATCCCGCCAGGCCATAGCAGAAATGAGCGCCACCGCCCAAGGATAGGTCACATGCCTCAGGACGGCAATGTCGTAATCACAAACATGGATTTCTTTTTCAAACCTGTCATTGGTTGTGTACCAGATTTTGCCGGAAATCAGGTTCATGGTATCGCCCTTGTCAGCGTAGATAGCTGTACGAATCTGGCCATCCTTCAGAAACGGCGGGACATCAAAGCGATCCTCAAAGGGTTCGATCTGTCCGGAGGCCGGGTCCCAGCAGCCATCCATGAACGCCCCCCAGTTGTCCGACAGCAGAGTCTGCAGCCTGTTGTAATCGGGAAAGACGATGCGTAGCGCGTGGAATGCCGCGACAGAGAACTCTGCACCCAAGCGGTGCATAAATTTGTAGGTCTCGTAGAAATTTTTGATAGCTCCCCATGGTGACGACATGCCACGGTAGAGCCTCATGCCGCTATCCGTATCTCTCAGATTTACATCTGAAACATTGTACGGATAACACTTTTTGGCATCCTTCACTTTTGCTTCTTTTGCCATTAATCGTGTCCTCCTTATTTGTACCTGTTTATATGTATCGGCACCTTATGCTTTTTTCATATTAACTGTGTAATACAAACTCGGCAATCCCCATTTTGTCGGGTTTTTAGCGGCCAAAATGCGGCAAAGCGCGGGCTTTAAGCCCGCCGTACAAAAGTGACGTCACAATCGAATCCTGAAACAATGCGCTTGTTAAATGAAAATAATGGTGGTATACTAAGAACTGTATTTAAAATGAGAGAAGGTAATGGTAAAACGATCCAGAACCTATATAAATCAGTCTAGCAGCGAAATGCAATATAAATTATTCCGTCCAGCTCCGCTGCAGAAAGTGCTCCTGCAGGAGATGGATTCTGATTTTTATCCTCACAGATTAAAGGCACACAGGCAACCTTAGATGATATTCTGGATCCGGAAGTGGAAGAGAACCAAAATAGGTGGAGCCCATTACCCTGGATATCAAATTAAGCGTTGAACTTAGAGGTTGGTATCACCTGTACGAGAAACGCCTAGTGCAAAGCGAGTCCGGCCATCGCTTTTACCTAGACTCCTATGGCGTAAAATGGCTGGCGTTTGAGGATTGCTTCTGTGCGGAGGATAAATCCGGATAATCCGGAATTTTGTTGAAAGGATGAAGATTATGGCAGCCATATTGATGATGAATGTACCTTATGCAGGGCATACCAACCCAACACTGCCATTAGCAGAAGCACAATATAATAGAATGTACAGGCGCCGAATTTATACCGTATACAAATTACCCGGTTTCACCAACCGAGCAGCAGAAAAAAACAAGGTGCTTTCGTGCGGCCTTTGATACGGCAATCAGCTTAGAACAGAAATATGATTTGTTGATTTATGAGATGTTTTTCTATCCGGGGATTAAGATTGCGGAAATCCTGGGAATCCCATGTGTGCGTCAGCTTTCCCAGCCCGCATGGAATCAGAAGACAGTTTCCAATGCCACATGGTTCTTTAAAATGTCTTGTGCGTTGATTGATCTTCAGGTAATGGGGAAGAAAAATGCGGAATATATGGCGTTGACCAAGAGAACGCTTATTGATGCCGTACTTCATGACAAACCATCATTTAATATTGTGTATGTTCCACAGGTATTTCAAGCAGGCAGAGAATCTTTCGGTACGGATTACATGTTCACTGCTCCTATAGGTAAAAGCGATCCCGCATCACAAAAAATACCGTATGAAGAGATGAAACCGCCAATTGTATATATCTCTTTGGGGAGCATTATCAGCAACAAAGGGTTTTGCAAAGAATGCATCCGTGCTTTTGGAGGAAAGGTAACTGTTATGACGGATAAATGCCGGACGATTCTTAGTATTTTAAATTGTGATTGCGAACTGTTTAAAAACGAAAGGAACGCAAAAGAAATTATTGACCGATTTCATGACCTTTTATCACAAGGAGAATATTAGCAGGGAGGTAAAAGAATGGCTATAGAAAATCAATATGTATCAGATGTTGAAGGAATATTATCGCACAGGTATGATAACGGAGCCGACTATTGGACTACGCCGGATAAACGGTTACTAAAGGGCTCCCCCTTCTCAGCCTATAACAGCACAAGGATGCTTTTAGAATTGGGTATGGAACCGACCGATCCAATACTTAAAGAAGTGTCAGAGTTATTCTTTAGCACATGGAAAGAAGATGGCCGCTTTAAGCTATATCCCAAAGGTGGTATTCTACCATGCCATACAGCCCTTGCAGCATCTTTGCTCTGTAATTTGGGGTATCAATCCGATAAAAGAATACAAAAAACATTTCAGTACTTTCTTGAAACGCCGTACACAGACGGAGGATGGCGATGCAATAAATTTACCTTTGGGCGTGGACCGGAAACAGAGTATTCAAACCCATTTCCAACGCTTTCTATTTTAGATTCGTTCCGGTTTAGTAATTATCTTAATGCGGAACCATCGCTTGACAAGGCGGTAGAATTTTTATTGGAACATTGGGTAATCAGAAAGCCCATAGGCCCCTGCCATTATGGAATGGGTACATTATTTATGCAAGTAGAGTATCCTTTTAAAGAATATAACCTATTTCCATATGTTTATGTCCTATCGTTCTACGACCGGGCGAAGGACGATAAGCGGTTTCTGGAAGCCTTCGAAGCATTGAAATCCAAACTCGTAGACGGAATGATTGTTATTGAGCGCGTCGTACCCAAACTGGCAAAGCTCTCCTTCTGTAAAAAGGGTGAACCGAGTGCCCTGGCCACAAAGCGCTATCATGAGATATTAAGGAACCTTGGCCGATGAGATATACGAGGATTTGCGGGATATAGACTATTGCCACATGCCCCACCGCAAAAGATGTGACAATAGCGTGGAACCTATGTGCGAGAATAAAAGAATAGTAAGACATTGGGTGAAATGCGAAATCATATGGAAGAGCGGGAATATCTAATTCCATGGTGGCATTCTGACCGATAAGATCATTTTGTTAAGTTGGCATTTGAGATAGAACCCCGGTTAAGGAAGGGTCTATATGGTAATCGACATTAAAACGCCTCGGCTCATATTGAGACGATGGGAGAAAACGGATCTTGACAGCTTTGCTAAAATGAACGCTGACCCAAAGGTTATGCGGCATTTTCCCGAGGCTTACAGCGAAGAACATACAAAACAGTTTTATGATATTATCCAAAAAGAATTTTCTGAATATGGATACGGTCTGTACGCTGTAGAAGAAAAAAGCAGTGGTAGTTTTATTGGGTTCACCGGTTTTCATTGGGCGAGATTTGCCGCTGATTTTTGCCCCTGCGTCGAAATTGGCTGGCGACTGGACAAAGATTTTTGGAATAAAGGTTACGCCACCGAGGGAGCAAAAGCGTGTTTAGAACACGGATTTACACAATTAGGCATTGACAAGATATATAGTTTTACCACCATTGAAAATCTGCCGTCGCAACATGTTATGCTGAAAATTGGGATGCGGTTTTACCGCTTTTTTGAACACCCGGAGCTACCTGAGAATCACCCACAGAAACCCCATGTCTGCTATGTCATTGACAAAGGCGACACGGATTTTGATTTGCTTTTGCAGCAGACAAGCTGAAAATTGAACTTAGGAACATGGGAAGTTTTGTTAAATTGGGGAGGATGGTGTGAATGCTATCTAATGATATAAAGCGTATATTATATGATATGGGGGCCGATTTGTGCGGCATTGCTTCTATTGACCGCTTTGACGAAGCGCCGCATGGCTTCCACCCTTGCGATGTTTTACCTTCTTGTAAATCGGTAGTCGTATTTGCCAAACAGTTTTTATCTGGGTCATTATATTGCAATACAACCGTTCCTTATACAATTATTAGAAACTGGAATTATAGCAGTTCCAACAGGAACTATTGGCCCTTCGGAATATGACGCCAAAACAGACAGGTTTCGTAATATTGTATCGGCAAAGCATTGTGCGGTAGCAGCGGGACTGGGACGAATAGGCAGAAACACTTTACTGATAACGCCGGAGTATGGGAACATGGTTTGGC
>Ga0153991_1000304_pt1 | contig 12661 bp, 21 predicted proteins | sample TSNC075MetaG_FD_104681 | JGI IMG/M metagenome (GOLD analysis project Ga0153991, IMG submission 104681) | Attine ant fungus gardens microbial communities from North Carolina, USA - TSNC075 MetaG | ecosystem: Host-associated > Fungi > Mycelium > Unclassified | place: USA: North Carolina, Jones...
CTAGATTATGTCTGGGGCTTGTAGGAGTTCTCTAGAGTGGGTTCCAATAGTGAAATCCAGGGTTATAATTTTTATCCCATGCTATATTTCTGCAGAAAATTCTCTAGCAGCATAACAGCACGCTAGCACCTTCTCCAAATACTCACATTAATCAATAAATATCTTTCAATTTTTATGATCACAGCTTATGTGCATGCCTAGGAACTCTGTGGTTTCACCAAGGTCATGACATTCCCATCTAGCCATAAATTTTTGCTTCAACTCATTAAGAAGCAGGAAACCTTTAGTACCTATAAAGCAAACATCATTAATATAGACAATGGCTATAACTAGCACTTTAGTCTTTTTGTCATGATAGTAATATACACCAGCATTATATTTACATCTCTTAAATCCTAGGGCAAGCATTAACTTGGTCATTATGCACTACCAGGATAAGCCAGCTTGCTTAAGGCCATACAATGCTTTGCAAAGTCACCAGACTTTGTTTTCTTTCCTAGGTAGTTTGAAACCTTCAGGTTGCTCCATATAGATTTCCTCATCTAGATCACCATATAAGTAGGCTGTTTTGACGTCAATGCTTTGGATATCTAAATCCTTAAGTGTAGCAACAGCAAGAAGTAGTCATGCAGTTTCATAGCAGACAACTGAAGAGAATAATTTATCAAAGTCAATGCCTTCAATTTGAGAAAATCCTTTGGCAACAAGACGAGATCGATAATGACCATCAGGCTTGATATTAAACACCCAGCGGTTCTTGACCACTTTTCTTCTCTTAGGGAGGTCCACAATTTCATAAACATCTCTGTCTTTGAGCAATTTCAACTTCTCAAGACAGGACTCAAGCCACCTTTTCTTAGAGTCAGCTGGTAGTTTAGCGACATCTTTAAAGGTTTTTGGTAGAACATGAGTCTCAGTTGCTCTGAGTGCCAAGAGAAAGCAAATATGCTCTGCTCTCCCTTCTCTTGCAAGGCGTACTATATGGTTAGTAATAGCTGTGGCAGCTGACTCGCCTGCTAGAGGTGAAGCATCCATCCTATTTTCCTTTATGTCAATTATGATAGATCGTTGTCCTACTCAATCAACTTTATAGTGAATTCCATTAATTTCAATAGTATTGTCTCATTGACTATATGGATAGTATACTCCTCCAATTGGAATAGTCTCAGGCTGCACTTGAATATGTCTGCGAGCATTCTCAAGCATTCTGTGTGCTATATCTGAATCAGCCTCACTAGGATATTGTCGCCACTCAGGGCACCTCAAAACATCTGTGGGATGGCGATCTTCTCTATATATATTGCCTTCTCTGTAAGGGACTCTAGTCTCACAGGTTGATCTCCTCAAGCCATATCTCAGAAGAGGAACATCTTCTCCTGGCTGTGGGTCACTACCTCGTTTTTGAGGTATTACAGTTGAAAGCTGAGAAGGAGTATACTGTGAGAGACCAGCTTCAGGAGAAGGGGGGCTTGGGGAATGCATCTCAATATCTTCATCTTCATCATCTTCAACCTCTTCAATTTTTACTGAGAACTGTTTAGGTGGTGTTAGTGGAGGAGAGGGAGATGGAGATTCTGAGTGAGTTGGCAAATTAGGAGAGATTGGAGGAGTAAAGGGTCTAGAATGTGCAGGTGTTGGTGGAAAGGGTGTTGGAGCAAGTTTATTTATACCAAAAGGTTCAAGTGCTGACAACTCTATCTCTGGGGTTAGTCTACCAGGAGGTATTTGCTCTCTAGAGTGAGAAGATGGACATCTAGGGAAGTGTCCTTCATCAAAGATAGCTTGGGTAGAGCGGAATATAACATTCCCTTGTGTGTGGTGAATAAATCTATAGCTATTATCCTTATACCCAATAAATATCATGAGTTCAGAGCATGGTGTAAGTTTATTTGCACAAACTTCATTGGGAAGATACATATATGCTCCACAGCCAAAGACACAGAGGTGTGATATTTTAGGTTTTTCACCTGTGAAGATCTCCTGAGGTGTTTTCCATTTGAGACATTTAATGGGAGTACAGTTATAGACATGGGTAGTAGTTGCAAAAGTAAACTCCCACCAGAAATCAGATAAGTATGCTTCAAGTCGCATAGATTGTGCCTTTTCTAGCAGTGTCTGATTTAACTGTTCTACTTGACCATTTTGCTGATATGTACTTGTCTCATAGACAATTCCTTGCTCACATAAGAAGGATTGCAATTCTGATGTCATATACTCTCTCCCATTATCAGTATGCAGGCATTTAACAGAGTAGGAAATAGTATTCAACCACAGCCAGAAAATAGCTTTAATTGCTTCTTGTTATGAGAGCCCCAGAAAGGAAAGAGTTTCCCACGTGTTTGAACATTTGATCTCCAATATCAAATTGTATAATGAAGACAAGATATAAATAGCATGGGAAAATCAGGTAATCATATCACATGATAAAGTCATGTGATCATAGAATGTTCTGGAAGGACATGTGATTGTGTAATAGTAAAGCACAGCCACTTGTAAAGTAGTATAAGTAGGTAGTCAAATCTAACGGAGAACTCTATCGAGTGGACCTTGAGTCATCAAGACTTAGTATTAACATAAGAACTTGATACCACTCCCAAGCACTGATCACCTCAATCCCTGCTCATATTTGTTCTATGCACAGTTGGCTTAATTCCAGCGCTGTGAGCAAGTACCCCCACTACTACTTATTCTTTCATCTTCCTCGCTAGTGAGCACAGTGCTCACAAGCCTCTTGGATAGTGGGCCCTAGCTGTAAAGGGGACTTCTCAGTCAGGAGAGACTGAGAGAGGAGACTGAACACCAAGTCCAGGTATTTTGTTCAAGTCCTGACCTGTTAATTGGGCTTGTTAGCTACTATTCTTCCTTGTATAAGCTCTGTGCTGTCGTCCATTGTGACAGGTACATGCAGGAGATCGGCAGTTACTTCTTAAAAGGCCGCTTAGCTTAGGGGTTCCTTTCTTAGGGGCAATCGTGTACAACTTGATTAGGGCAGTAGTCAGTAAGGCAATAGGAGTCTAAACAAGAGAAGATTGTACTCCCTGTTAGACATAGCCTTTAAAAGTTCGCCCTGGATTGAGAATCAGAACCAGAAACCGAGTCAGAATATGAATCATCACCCTCCCCTTCACCATCACCACCACCACCGCCCTACGATATGTTGCGGCAACAACAACAACAACAACAACAACAGGAGGAACCATCCCAGGCACCTACCCCCCACCAACCACCACCACCAACTAGAGAGGAATAGCTCCTCACTATGATTGCCACCCTACAGCAGCAGGTTAACACCATGCTCCTCCAACAGCAAGGGAGCTGAGTAGAGGTTGCAAGACCTCAAGTATTCAATGGAAAAATGGAGGAGGTGAGCGCGTTTATCAACGCAGCTTGAATATACATCAGAATGAAGATGACGGAGGAAGCAGCAATGACCCAGGTGGCCTGGGTGCTATCTTATGTGCAAGGGGGAATAGCGGAGGCATGGAAGGACAACTTAATAGATGAGTTGGCCAAGGGAGAATCAGAGGTGGAAACAGTGGAACAACTGTTTTCAAAAATAAGAAACAATTTTGGGAAAACATTGGAGAAAGAGAGGAAGATCGAGCAGCTGAGAACAATAGAGCAGGAGGGAAGGACGTGTGACAAGTACGTCCAGGAGTTCAAAAAAGTTGCCAGGGGGAGTGGCTATGAGAGATGATCCCTCATCGAAGAGTTCAAGAGAGGACTGAGTGGAGTGATAAGAAGGAAATTGGCAGAAGCGGAAGAGCCCCCGACCACCATAGGCGAGTGGCAAGAAAGGGCAGTAAGGTTGGATAGGAACCAGAGACAGAGTAGAGCAGAAGAGAGGATATTGGGGAGGAATGCGGCGTACCCAGGGGGAAATGTGCAGCCAAGGGGAAGTTTTGGAGGGGGGTCATATGGAGGAAAAGGAGGACAAATAACCTGGTGGGCAGGAGTTCTGCAGACAGGAGGAAATAGGGGAGGAGGAGGAAATATGTTTAACAGAGGAGGATATCAACGGGTCCACGGAGAGACCCAAATACAATGGACGTGGATAGAGAAACAGGAGGAGAAAGAAAATGTTATCACTGTGGGAAGTTTGGCCACATGGCCAGAAATTGTTGGGATAGAGGGAAAGCAAGAGTAGTGGAGACGCCGCAAGAGTTGGCAAAAGAAAATGGAGGACAGTGAGCTCTCGGCTGGTCTCCAATAATCTGTATAGTATATTGCGCCCAGAAAAACTGGGCAATAAATTAAATTGTTCAAAGGACACTGAGAGAGCAAGAGATGTGCGGCGCACATTACGGCCGCTAAGAGAAGTATGGATGAAAGTGGGGTTGGAAAAACTAGAGAGTCATAAGGGGGTAGCAGTAAAAGCTCTACTAGATAGTAGGGCAACAGGTCTATTCATGGATACGACCTTTGCAAGAGAGAAGGGGTTCAAAATGGAAAGAATAAAGAACCCCCTACTAGTTAAAAATGTGGATGGAACAGTAAATGTGGGGGGAGCAATAACACACTAAGTCAAGTGCAATATGTTCTTCAAGGGACATGTGAAAAGAGTCAGAATGGATGTGTGTAATCTGGGAAAAACTGAGGTCATACTAGGGATGCTGTGGCTGGCAGCCCATAACCCAGAAATAGATTGGGAAAAGGGGGAGGTGAAAATGACAAGATGCCCACCCATATGTGGAAAAAGGAAGTAGGAAGAAAAGAAAAGAGAAGTAAAGAAGGTAAAGAAAGATGAGGACGAAGAAACACTGAGGAAGTTGGTACCTAAGAGGTTTTGGAAGTGGAAAAAAGTCTTTGGGAAAAGGGAGTCGGAAAGAATGCCAGTGCGAAAGGCCTGGGATCACGTGATAGAATTGAAAGAAGGGTATATACCAAAGAAAGGAAAGGTATATTCGTTGTCAAGAGAAGAAAGAGAGGAAGTGCAAGCATTCGTGGAGGATCAATTGCAAAAAGGGTACATTCGTCCCTCCAAATCACCGCAAACGTCACCAATACACTTTGTGGCAAAAAAGGATGGTAAAAGAAGGATAGTACAAGATTATCGTCATATAAACCAATAGACGATAAAAAATGGATACCCACTACCACTGATTGTGGACATACTAGACAGAGTGGGGAAGAGGAAGGTATTTACAAAGCTGGATCTGAGATAGGGTTACAACAATGTCAGGATCAAAGAGGGAAATAAATGGAAAGCAGCATTCACTACACACATCGGAGCATATGAACCCACTGTAATGTATTTCAGATTAACAAACTCCCCTGCTACTTTCCAAACAATGATGAACAACCTATTCCGAGACCTTATAAACCAGGGGGACATGGTGATCTTCATTGATGACATTCTAGTAGCAACAGATACAGAGGAGGGGCACAACGAGTTGGTGGAGGAAGTACTGAAAAGGCTGGAAAAAAGTGACCTGTTTGTGAAACCAGAGAAATGCAAGTGGAAAGTAAGAGAGGTGGAATTCCTGGGAGTAATAATTGGGCCAAGAGGGGTAGAAATGCAGAAGGAAAAAGTGGAAGGAGTACTAAACTGGCCAATACCCAAAAATGTCAAAGAAGTGCAGAAGTTCTTAGGCCTAGTCAACTATTACAGAAGGTTTATAAAGGACTTTGCAAAGATAGTGGTGCCATTACACGTACTAGTCAGAAAGGAGCAGAGATGGAAGTGGGAAAAAGAGCAAGAGAAAACATTTGGAAAGCTCAAAACAGTGTTCACTATGAAACCAGTTTTAGCAATTCTAGATATAGATAAGGAAATGAGGGTGGAGGCAGATGCCTCAGACTATGCGACAGGAGGAGTGTTGTCAACAAAATGTGAGGACAGAAAGTGGAGGCCAGTAGCCTTCATCTCTAAGTCGTTAAATACTACAGAGAGGAACTACGAAATTCACGACAAAAAGATGTTGGCAGTCATTAGGTATCTCGAAGCCTGGAGGCACTACTTAGAAGGAGCCAAGCTAGAATTTGAAATTTGGACAGATCATAAAAACCTTCAATACTTCATGACGAGCCAGAAATTGAATCGAAGGCAAGCGTGATGGGCATTGTACCTCTCGCGATTTAACTTTACCTTGAAGCATGTTCCAGGAAAAAGTATAGGGAAGGCAGACAGACTAAGTAGAAGACCGGATTGGCAAGAAGGGGTGGAAAGGGATAACGAGGACCAGACACTGATAAAACCTGAATGGGTGAGAGGAGCAGAAACAATAATGGAAGAAGGAGATCTAAGGGAAAGGATAAAGAAGGCGCAGGAAGGAGACGAAAAAGTAGTAAAAGCAGTAGAAGAGCTAAAGAAGGCAGGAGTCAAAATGTTGAGAGACGAGGAATGGGAAATAGAAGACAGAGTAGTACTGAAGAAAGAAAGGATATACGTGCCAGAAGGGAAACTTAGGGGGGAAATAATATGGCTACACCATGACACCCCGGTAGGAGGGCATGGAGGGAGATGGAAGATGACAGAGCTAGTTACCAGAAATTACTGGTGGCCAGGAGTAATGAAAGAAGTGGGGAGATATGTGGATGGATGTGATACCTGTCAAAGGTACAAGAATTGAAGCGAAGCACTAGCAGGAAAATTGATGCCCAATGCAACCCCAGAAAAGCCATGGAGTCATATTTCAGCAGACTTCATTACCAAGTTACCACTAGCTCAGGGATATGATGCAATTTTGGTAGTATGTGACAGATTTAGCAAAATGGCACATTTTATAGCCACCACGGAAAAGACATCAGCAGAGGGACTAGCAAAGCTGTTTCGGGACCAAGTATGGAGACTACATGGCCTCCCAGAAAGCATTATATCGGACAGGAGAGTACAGTTTGCAGTGGGAATGATAAAGGAGTTAAATAACTTGCTGGGAATTCAAATGAAACTTTTGACGGCCTATCACCCACAAACAGATGGGCAAACGGAAAGAATAAACCAGGAGTTAGAGCAGTACCTAAGGGTCTTCATCAACCACAGACAAGAACAGTAGCCAGATTGGCTAGGAACAGCAGAATTTGCGTATAATAACAAAATCCACGCAGCAACAAAAAACTCACCATTCAAAGTAAATTACAGACAAGACCCAAGGATGGGATTTGAAGGCAGAAGGAAAGGGAAGTATGAGGCAGCGGGAAAATTTGTGGAAAAAATGAGAAAGATCCAGGAGGAGGCAAAAGCAGCACTAGAAAAGGCACTGGAGGAAATGAAGAAGTTTGCAGATAAGAAACGAGGGAAGAGAGAAGAATACAGAGTAGGGGACTTAGTACTATTAAGTACAAAGGACTTGAAATGGCAGATGAAGGGGAGAAGATCGGAAAAGCTGACGGAGCGCTTCGTAGGGCCCTATAAAATCAAGGGGATTATCTCTAGTAATGCAATAGAGTTGGAATTACCCAAGACCATTAAAATATATCCTGTAGTAAATGTAAGTAGGGTACGACTCTACAAACCACAGGTAGAAGGGCAGAAGAAAACACCACCAAAACCAGTCATTATCGAAGGGGAAGAAGAATTTGAAGTAGAGAAAATTCTGAACAAACGAGTAGTATAGGGGAAAGAGAAGTTCTTGGTATGATGGAAAGGGTATATGGCGGAAAGCAATACATGGGAAAGTAGGAAAAATCTGGAAAATGCAAAAGAGTTGGTCAAAGAGTTTGAGAGGGAGTACAGGGAAGAGACAGAAGAACTTAGGCAACAGGAGCTGAAAGAAGAAGAGAAGGAATTTAGCCAGGAATTACCAAGGGAATTTACAGCTAAATTACTATACAGTTGGGGGAGGAGAAGATATGAAAAAGAGAGAGAGAAGAGGTGGGATGAGAATTGGAACTGATGGAAAAATTCCTCAGGACGAGGAATCTTGAAGGGGGGCCATGTTATGAGAGCCCCAGAAAGGAAAGAGTTTTCTGTGCATTTGAACATTTGATCTCTAACATCAAATCGTACAACAAGGACAAGATATAAATAGCATGGGAACTAGGTAACCATATCACATGATAAGATCATGTGATCATAGAACATTCTGGAAGGACATGTGATTGTGTAATAGTAGAGCACAGCCACTTGTAAAGTAGTATAAGTAGGTAGTCAAATCCAACAAAAAACTCCATCAAGTTCTTCCTAAACACTCACCTCGAGTGGTCCTTGAGTTGTCAAGACTTAGTGATAACAATCGAACGCTAATAAAACCTAAGTGGGTTAGAGAGGTAGAAACAATGATAGAAGAAGAAAATTTGAGGGAAAGAATAAAGAAGGCACAGGAAGGAGACGAAAAGGTAGTAAAAGCAGTGGAAGAACTAAAGAAGGCAGGGGTAAAGGCATTAAGAGACGAGGAATGGGAAATAGAGGACAGAGTAGTACTGAAGAAAGAGAGAATATATGTACCAGAAGGGGAACTTAAAGGGGAAGTAATATGATTACACCATGATACCCCAGTAGGAGGGCACAGAGAGAGATGGAAGATAACAAAGTGTCAGCGTCTAAAGTCCGATAACCGGAATTAAGCCAACTGTCTCTTTGTTCAGAGTTTGACAAAGAGAACTCGATGGAGTTCTCACTTATTTCTCTACCTACTTATACACTTTACTACTGTGGCTATGCGCTTATTCTCCCATGGTCCTCATGTTACTCTAGTCATGTGACACCTTGTGACTGTGACTTGTGACGTGATCATCTGTGATCATCTGTCACACCATTTGTGACAAAGTCACGTGATACTTTCCCACGCTCCACCTTGTAGTTGTAAGTCCAAAGAAAAAGAAAAAGAAAAGAAAAGAAATATAAATAATGACTTAGTTGTTTTGCCAAGTCATGACACAAAGCTGGTTACCAGAAACTATTGGTGGCCAGGAGTGACAAAAGAAGTAGGGAGATATGTGGATGGATGTGATACCTGCCAGAGGTACAAGAATCAAAGTGAAGCACCAGTAGGAAATTTGATGCCTAACGTAATCCCAGAGAAACCATAGAGTCATATTTCAGCAGACTTCATCACAAAGTTACCATTAGCTCAGGGATATGACGTAATTTTAGTAGTATGCAATAGGTTTAGTAAAATGGCACATTTTATAGCAACTACAGAAAAGACATCAGCAGAGGGACTTGCAAAGCTGTTTCAGGATCAGGTATAGAAGTTGTATGGACTTTCAGAAAGTATCATATCAGATAGAGGGGTGCAGTTTGTAGCGGGAATGATGAAAGAGTTGAATAACTTGCTGGGAATTCAAACAAAAATTTTGACAGCCTATTACCCACAAACAGATAGGCAGACAGAAAGGGTAAACCAGGAGTTAGAGTAGTACCTGAGGGTTTTTATCAACCACAGACAAGAACAGTAGCCAGATTGGTTAGGGATGGCAGAATTTGTGTACAACAACAAAATTCACACGGCAACAAAAGTATTGCCATTCAAAGTAAACTACAGCCAAGACCCAAGGATGGAATTTAAGGGAAGAAGGAAGGGAAAGTATAAAGCAGTAGGGAAGTTTGTAGAGAAAATGAGGAAGATCTAGGAGAAGGTAAAAGTAGCGCTAAGAAAAGCATAGGAGGAAATGAAGAAGTTTGCAGACAGGAAACAAGGGAAGGGCAAAGAATACAGAGTAGGGGACTTAGTACTGCTAAGCACAAAGGACTTGAAATGACAAATGAAGGAGAGAAGATCAGAGAAGTTGACGGAGCACTTCGTGGGCCCCTATAAAATTAAGGGAATCATCTCTAGTAATGCAGTAGAGTTAGAATTGCCTAAATCAATTAGGATACACCCTGTAGTAAACGTAAGTAAAGTATGACTCTACAAACCACAGGTAAAGGGGCAGAAGAAGATACCACCAAAACCAGTCATTATTGAGGGAGAAGAAGAGTTTGAGGTAGAAAAAATCTTAAACAAAAGAATAGTGTAAGGAAAAGAGAAGTTTTTGGTGTGATGGAAGGGATATATGGCGAAAGAAGACACATGGGAAAATAGGGAGAATTTAGGAAACGTGAAAGAGTTGGTAGAAGAGTTTGAGAGAGAGTACAGAGAAGAAGTAGAAGAACTTAGGTGATAGAAGCTAGAAGAAGAAGAGAAGGAATTTAGCCAGGAATTGCCAAGGGAGTTTATGCAAAATTACTATATGGTTGGGGGAGAAGAAAGTACAAAAGGGAGAGAGAGAAAAGGTGGGACAAGAATTGGAGACAATGGAAAAATTCCTTAAGATGAGGAATCTTGAAGGGGGGGCCATGTTATGAGAGCCCCAGAAAGGAAAGAGTTTCCCGCATGTTTGAACATTTGATCTCCAATATCAAATCGTATAATGAAGACAAGATATAAATAGCATGGGAAAATCAGGTAATCATATCACATGATAAAGTCATGTGATCATAGAATGTTCTGGAAGGACATGTGATCATGTAATAGTAGAGCACAGCCACTTGTAAAATAGTATAAGTAGGTAGTCAAATTCAATGGAGAACTCCATTGAGTTCTTCCTAAACACTCATCTCAAGTAGACCTTGAGTCATCAAGACTTAGCGTTAACACTTCTGCAGCATCTGAGTTTTTGTGCAAGAAAACAACTCTGTAATAGGAGAATTAGTCATCAAGGAATGTAATTACCCACTTATACTTAGAGTATGATAAAGTAAGGAGCTCAAGGAGATCTGAATGGATCAATCCAAGAGTCTCACTAGAACGTTTAGGGTTCTCAGGGAAACTGTGCTGGTACAACTTTCCTAAAGTGCAACTGTAGCATATATGCTTCTTGTTAGGGAAGCAGGTCTTTTCAGCACCTTCAACATTGTCTGAAATATATCTCATGGCTTCATCAGAGATGTGCCCAAGACAACAATGAATTGTCTCATAATCTGGGTGCCTTGTAACAAGGCTCACAGGATTAGGAACATTGTTCTTAATGATATATGTCCTCACAACCTGGATACTCCCCCAAAGATTAGGTAGGACAGAGAGGACAGCATTACCAGATGAGTCACAAAAGGTTGAACCATTCATTGTGCCTTCTATACTCAATCCAGATTGGAGTAGCTGTCCAATGGAGAGGAGGCGCATGGTCATACCAGGAACACAGTACACTGGCCATAGTTTAGAGATAGCAGTTCTGGTTATTCTGTCTTTAGGGTCAATGATTTCATGTTCTATAAGAACAGTTCCTACAAAAACCATAAAAAGAGGTGCTTTAGAATTGGCTATCTCAACGTGACCATAATTTCCTTGAGTCATAGAGACAAAGTCAGACTCAAAAGGAGTGAAATGGGCAAAGGCACCAGAGTTCAAGAACCATTCATCATTATAAAAGCAGCTATATAGCACTTCTTTTCCCTTGCATGTAGTACATAGTGCTCTATCACATCTTTGTAAATTCTCAGCTATAGGCAATGTAGGCAACACAAATTTATCATCACATTGAGCCATATAGATTACACTACTTGATGCTACAAAGTTCCTAGTTACAGCCATTATATTGGCACAGGTTGTGAGGGACTAAGCCGAGATAGTTAAAGAATGGTAAAAGACAGTGGAAGAATACACATACAGGTCATATTCAGAAATTTGATTGTTCAAGCTCCAATCCTTAGGGCTTCCCAAGGATACTACATCATCAGCATTAGCTAACTCCCCTAAAATAGATGTGTTTGACACTGAAGGTAGATCAACATCCATTTTGAATGGACCATTTTGAACCTGGGAGAAAGGAGCCTTTGAGAAAGGCTCAGTGATTTTGGAGGCAGATGCCTCAACAGAAGTAGAATCAGGAAATGATGGTGGTTATACTTACAAAAGCAATGGTACTGGAGGCTTAGTACTCGTCATCATTAATAGATTTGGAAGAGCCATCTGCTTGGTATGCTTTACTACCATGCTTTCCTCGACCATGCTTTTTCTTTTGCTGCTGGGAGGAATCTCCTTGTGACTGCTGCTGCTGCTGCCCCTAAGGGCGCTGCTACTGCTTATTCTGGGGATTCTTCTTCCAAGAGGGAGGACAATCACCTCTAGGAACATCTGAGTGATGAGCAGTATGAGCACTGGTTGATCTTCAGGAGAACTTAGACTGAATAGCTGAGCTCACAAAATTCCAAGTCAAAGCAAGGTCTAGGAAGTGAGGATAGAGATGGCCAAGTTATCCCAAGATTGAGGGATAGCAGATAAAAGTGTCATTGCACAAATGAGAGAGGTGATATTACATTTGTTTTCCTCTAGCCTAGTATAGAGAGTATCAAGTTCTGCAATCTGGGGAGTAGGGTTGCTATTCCCAGAAATCTGGAAATGTCTAGTGCACTAATAGTCTACAAAAACAGAAGCAGGCCCAGGAGAGCTATACTTATCGTGCAAATAGTTCTAGAGAGACTCTGCATTCTCTTTTCTATGCATAAGGATATTATGAGCTAGGGATGAGTTCATTATCCCAAGAGCCTGAGAGTCAAGGCTGTTATGTCTAGCGTGCTCATCTTGATCTGTAGTGGAAGGAATAGTGGAGAAAGTGAGCATATCCTTGGCATTATAAGAAGAACCAGGCATAGTGATCATGACAAGACAGGACTGTACACTGATTGCCCAGAATGGATAAACAGAAGGGCCAGAGAGACGAGGAATGGTGGAGATTAAACTTGTCATAGCTATCATCAAGAAATCAGCTTAGTTCAGGGAGCAGATGCAGCAATGAATGC
>Ga0153991_1000308_pt1 | contig 12613 bp, 21 predicted proteins | sample TSNC075MetaG_FD_104681 | JGI IMG/M metagenome (GOLD analysis project Ga0153991, IMG submission 104681) | Attine ant fungus gardens microbial communities from North Carolina, USA - TSNC075 MetaG | ecosystem: Host-associated > Fungi > Mycelium > Unclassified | place: USA: North Carolina, Jones...
GTCTGTGCACTAGGACAGATCATCACATGCTACTACCTATTGTTCTACATATGGTAGTGCCTTTGTGCTAGAAATAGTGATAACTTAACCTTATGGAGGCTGTCCTTTGTTCTAAGAAAAGGATAGATGACTATCTATGGGTAATTAATAAAGTCCATGTGCAAACATTGAGGCCTTTATATCTCCTCTAATATTAATCGCCTTGGCGCTGTTTTAGGCTCATTCTGAGTGGTATGAAGAGGGCTTCTTTGATGCCTAAAAGCGAAGCATAGATCATGGTGGTTTCCGAGATATTGGTGATTTAATAAATGGTACCATGGTGGTTACCAGTTGATCTGCCTAATATCTCGGCCATTATTGATCACTTTGAGGCATGACTGGTATCAATTGAAAGGTCTTTCCAAGGGCTTTTGGGAGCCATTGAGACCATGAGAATTGTCAAAGAATTGATGGAGATATGGCCAAATGAAGTTTGTGACAGCAAGAAGTTTGGGTACCTGGCCCATAATTGCAGGAATAAGAAGGAAGGAGAAAAGGAAACTGTCGTTCCCCAAAATAAGTTTGAAGTGTTGAAGAATAGAGTGATGCAATGTGGAGTGAGAGAGAAGACAATAAGAAGAGTAGGAACAGTGGAGGTTAAGTGTTATAAGTGTGGAGAAATAGGACATAAGTGTAGGGAGTGTCCATTGTGGGAGAGGAAAGAAAGGGTGGTGTGTGTGGCAAAGCCACAAAAGGTGCACCAACAGAGGGAGCTGGTGCACTCTGTAAAGGGGAAAGAGCAGGAAGAAGAGAGGAAGCTGAGGAGGGCAAAAGAAGAAGAGGCAGTATGTGTGGCTAAGCCATGAGAAGCACAGTAAGAATAGAGGAGAAGCTCAGTAGAAGAGCTGAGAAAAAGAGTGGAGGAGCACTATGAAAAAGACATCCCAGAAGAGGTGCAATTATTAGAGCTAGGATGGTGTATGAGAGAGATAGTAGTGTCGTATCTAGCATGTAAAAGATATGGCAAAAAGAGATGTCATGTAGAGGAGAATAGAGGGCAAGGGATAATATCAAACAAGAGGTTAGAAGAGATGAAATGGTATGGGTGTATAGGAAAAGCAGCATGGCCCAGAGAGACAAAGGCATAGCAAAGCAGTGCATGGTCAGGAGAACTGGGAAGCACAGTAAAAGAGGAGGGTAGCCAAAGAGACATTAGGAGAACGTTCAAAATACTAAGAGAAGTGTGGATGAATATTAGAGTAGAAAAGTTGAACATGCATGAAGGCATAATCATAAAAGCACTCTTGGACAGTGGTGCCACAGGAATGTTTATGGATAAGAGAATGGCAGCTAGGCATAGGTTCAAGCTGCAAAAATTAGAGAGACCCATAGCAGCCAGAAATGTGGATGGAACAAATAATAGTGGAGGAGCAATCACCCACTAAGTAGAGGTGAATGTTTATTACAAAGGTCATGTAGAAAGAATAAGGATGGATGTATATGACCTAGGAAAGATGGAGATAATCTTGGAGATGCCATGGTTGGCTGCACACAACCCAGAGATAAATTAGGAGACAGGAAAGGTCAAAATAACGAGATGCCTACCCCTGTGTGGCAGAGTAAAAATGAAAGAGGAAGAGAAAAAGAAAAAGGGAAAGAGGGTAGTAACCCTAGAGGAAGAGAAAATTGTCAGGTGGGCGATAGACAATAAAGAAGATTGGGGAAGAAAGGAAGAAATTGAGGAGGATCATAGGAAAATTGAAGAGATAGTCCCAAAGAAATTCTTAAAGTGGAAGAAAGTGTTTGGGAAGGTAGAGTCAGGGAGAATGCTGATAAGAAAAGTTTGGGATCATGCTATAGATCTCAAGGAGACATTCAAACCACAGAAAGGAAGGATTTATCCTCTATCAAAGAATAAGAGAGAGAAAGTCCAGAATTTTGTGGAGGATTAGCTGAGAAAGAAATACATCAGACCGTCAAAATCCCCTCAAATGTTGCTAGTATTCTTTGTGGGCCAAAAGAATGGAAGCAAGCAGATGGTAATAGACTACTACAACCTAAATGACCAGACAGTAAAAAACAACTACCTGTTATCATTAATTACAGACCTAATCAACAACATAGGAAATAAGAAGGTATTCACTAAGATGGATCTGAGGTGGGAGTTCAATAATGTGAGAATAAAGGAAGGGAATGAGTGAAAGGGAGCATTCACAATGTATGTGGTGTTATGAACATTGAGTGGGACTACAGTTATTATCAGCCTTGGTCTGATAATGAATGGCTAGTGGACGAAATGATAGCAATGTGAGAAGAGACGTTGATGGCACAGAATGAGGACATTACTATGCAGTAATGCATAGAATATCTAAGCATCCTAGAAGACAATAGACTCATGGTATGGACAGGACTCTTTGGAGAAACCTCAGACTATTTTCCCTTCTCTATCTTTGGACTTGTGCTAAATAGGACAACATTGGACTAACCTATTATTAGACACTGACTCACCTCTGACTCACTTGTCACCTTGTCACTGATATGTCACTTAACTAGTCACTCTTAGTTACAAGTAGTGTTACCATATTATAACGATTGTTACATCCCTAGTTAGAATAAATATAGACCAGAAAGAGAAGGGAACAGCAAGTTCTCTTTTTCTGTATTCCTTTTGTAAAATTCTACTCTGAGGAATTGGTACTCTCACTTGTCTTAGGGCAACCTCGAGGGTACTACTCAAAGTCTCGTTGACATCTCTCCTCCAATATAACTTCACTGAAAACCTTAACCAGATCCTCTAGCGAGGAGCATGAAGATATCAAGTGTTAGATATAAGCTTCAAGTTGAAACACATATTCAACTGTGAGGTTTAGAGTCTTAACATGTGGGCTCCTTTGAGCCAACAGTAATGTTCTTTGGGATGACAAACTTGCCAGCTACATTTTAGGCAATGATGAATGAAATTCTAAGGGATTTGATCAATGAAGAAAAAGTTGCAGTATTTGTGGATGATGTACTAGTGGGGACAGAAACAGAGGAGGGACATGATGAGATTGTAGAGGAAATATTAAAAAGGTTGGAAGAAAATGACTTATATATCAAGTCAGAAAAGTGTATGTGGAAAGTATGGAAAATAGGGTTCTTAGGTATTGTTATAGGACCAAACGGAATAGAAATGGAGAAGGAAAAGATAGATGGAGTGTTGAGTTGACCAAAGCCAAAGAATGTAAAAGATGTCAGGAAATTTTTAGGTCTTGCAAATTACTACAGGAGGTTTATCAAACATTTTGCTCAAGTAGCTAGGCTGTAAGGGGACCCCTCACATATGACTCTGGAGCCCATATTAGTCCTCCAGAGTGACCCTACAGCTGATCAAATATTACATAGTAATATTTGGTCTTATCCCCATTGTTCTAAGCATACTCTGTTGCTTTCTAATGCACTTTCATTGTTCAGACCCTGGTTACCAAAAGTAGGGATGCAAGGACACTATAATATATATAATATAGAATATTCCCTCCAGAAGCCTCATCTAATTCTCTGAGGAATCTCCTAGAGGTAGGTTGTAATATATTTCATAGACTATAATTTAACTAAGGAATCTCCTGGAGTATTCCACTCTGGTCACCCTTACATAGGCCAATGAATATGCTCACCAGGAAAGATGTGAAGTGAGTATGGGAAGAAAGCCAACAGAAGGCATTTGATGAGTTAAAAGGAGTCTTTATGACAAAACCAGTATTAGTGGTACCAGACTTGGACAAAGAGTTTAGGATAGAAGCAGATACTTCAAATTATGCAACTGGAGGAGTACTATTGATGAAGTGCTCAGACAACTTGTGGAGACCAGTTGCTTTCATTTCAAAGTCTTTAAGTGATACAGAGAGAAACTATGAAATACACGACAAAGAAATGTTAGCGGTAATCAGATGCTTGGAGGCATGGAGACACTTCTTAGAGGGAACAACAGTTAAATTCGAGATCTGGACAGATCATAAAAACCTCGAGTACTTTATGAAGGCACAAAGTTAAATCGAAGACAAGCAAAATGGGCTTTATACTTATCTAGGTTCAATTTTACGCTAAAACATGTTCTGGAAAGTAAGATAGGGAAAGCAGATAGTCTAAGAAAGAGGCTGGACTGGGAGATTAGAGTGGAAAAGGACAATGAGAATGAAATGTTGGTAAAACCAGAGCAGTTAGAAGTAAGAAAAGCTGAGGTAGTGGAAATAATAGTAGACAAGGTAGATCTACTAGAGGAAGTAAGGAAGTCAAAGATGAAGGATGATGAAGTAGTAAAAGTGATAAAAGAAATAAAGTGAGCAGGGGTGAAAATATTAAGAGACAAGGAATGGAGAGAGGCTGACGGTGTCATGTACAAAGAGGGGAAGGTTTACATACCAAAAGATGATAAGCTTAGGGCAGAAATAATAGAGCTACATCATGATACACCAGTAGAAGGTCACAGAGGACAGTGGAAGATGGTAGAACTGGTTACTAGGAACTTTTGGTGGCCAGGAGTTATAAAGGAGGTAAAGCAGTATATAGAAGGATGCGACGCTTGTTAGCAAAACAAAAACCACACAGAACAGCTGGCAGGAAAATTAATGCCAAATTCTATTCCAGAAAAATCTTGGGCACATATATCAGCAAACTTTATCACCAAGTTGCCCTTAGCACAGGGATATGATAGTATTCTAGTGGTAGTAGATCGACTAACCAAAATGGTTCACTTTATACCAACTATAGAGAAAACATCAGTAGAAGGATTAGCAAGGTTGTTTAGAGATAATGTGTGGAAACTGCATGGGTTACCAGAAAGTATCATTTCAGATAGAGAACTACAGTTTGCAGCAGGATTAATGCGAGAGTTGAATGGAATATTGGGGATCAAAAGTAAATTGTCAATGGCATTTCACCCATAAATGGATGGGCAGACAAAAAGAGTAAACCAAGAGTTAGAACAGTAACTGAGAATGTTCATTGACCATAGGCAAGAACAATGGCCTGAATGGTTAGAGACAGCAGAATTTGTATACAACAATAAAACGTACTCTAGTACTAAAATGTCACTCTTCAAGGCAAATTACAGGCAAGATCCTAGAATGGGGTTTGAGGGTAGAAAGAAGGGAAAATATCAGAGAGCAGAGAAGTTCATCAAGAAAATGAAGGAAATACAGGAAGAGGCAAAAGCAGTGCTAGGAAGAACGCAAGAAGAGATGAAGAAATACACAGACAGAAAGAAAGGAGAAGTAGATGACTATAAAGTAGGGGACTTAGTGATGTTGAGTACTAAGGATCTGAAGTACCAAATGGTTGGGAGAAGGACAGAGAAGTTGATGGAGAGATTTGTAGGCTCTTATAAAATTAAGAAGATCATATCATCAAACGCAGTGGAATTAGAACTACCTAGTACAGTAAAAATACACCTGGTAGTAAATGTTAGTAGAATACGATGGTATGTAGGGCAAGTAGAAGGACAGAGAAAGAAGCAACCAGCTCCAGTGATAATTGAGGGAGAAGAAGAATGGGAAGTAGAAAGAATATTGAATAAGCAACAAGTAAGGGACAAGGACAAGTATTTAGTATAATGGAAAGGGTTTACAGTGGAGTCCAATACTTGGGAGGGAAGAGAGAATTTAAAGAACACAAAGGAAGCAATTGAAGAATTTAAAAAGGAATATCAGTAAGATATAGAAGACATGGCAAGACAAGAACGCAAAGAAGAGGTATATAACAGGGGAGAATTGCCAGGAAGGTTTACAGCAAGGAAATTATTTGGGTGGTCAGATAAGAGATATGACCAAGAATACTAGGAAAGATTGGAAAGAAACTGGAGATAATGGAAGGGAGAATGACAACGAAAAAGAAAAATCCTAGAAACAGTAGAAAAAAATATGGACCAGGAAAATTTGGGAGTAAGAGAATGGACAAAAGAAGACGACAATGAAATGGGCAATATAGTTGACCCATACTATGAATTATAGGAAAATTCCTTGGGACAAAAAAACTTAAGAGAGGGGTAGTATCATGACTTGGCAAAACAGCTAAGTTAATATTTATATTTCTTTTCTTTTCCTTTTCTTTTCTTTTAGATTATTACTAAGGTGGAGCATGGGAAATATCACATGACAAATCACAGAGTCACAGTATGGTCACATCACACATGGAGTCACAAGTCACAGTCATAGTATGTGATGCTGCTTCACTTCTATACTTTACTCCTGCCTATCATTCCCGAATCCCAAACCAGTCTCTTTCTACTCTGAATATGGTCTAGAAACACATGACAGTATGTGCGAGTGTCAGCAATACAATTGTCATCCAGCAGTATATCCATTTCTTGTCTGAGTCCAGCAATGATGGAATCACTAGTTGCTGATAGACTTTTGATCTGTTGTCTTGGTGTCATATTAGTCTAAGTTTGCTCTAAATTGAAATTATCTCACATTCCAAAGATATCTCTGAGCCTCTGATTTCTAGAGCTTTAACATTGATAGTCTATATCTGAGAAACCTGATACTAGCTCATCAGTCTTGCCTCCCAAGGTATATGCTTTCCTGGCATGTGACAGCTTGGCAACTGCCTAATAGAAGTACCTAATCTTGGGTCTAGATTATATCTGGGGCTTGTAGAAGGTCTCTAGAGTAGGTTCCAATAGTGAAATCCAGGGGTATAAAGTATATCCCATGCTACATTTCCACAGAAAATTCTCCAGTGGCATAATAGCATCTTCATTGTTGCTTCTTTCTAGAATATTCTTTGTTCTTCCCCTATTATTCTCTTGATATTGCTTTGTCATTTGGACTTCCTTGATTATCTGTTAAACAGTTAGTAAGCCCCAATAAATATCTAGTATCTCCAAGTCACGTCCCAGAGGTCACTTATCTAAATATAATTGATATGATGCCATCAATGCCTATTTACAAGCACAAAGTCTATCAGTCTAAGTTTGTTGTCTAAGTACCATTGGTTTTAGAGTACAAGTCTGCCATCTTTCTAAGTTAGTCTATTCAAAGGTGGATCTAGAGCACAGTCCTTTAGTAACTTTCTTAGTAACCTAATACCAGTTCATCCTAATTGTCTCTCAAGGTATCAGCACAAGCTCTTGGTCAATTATCACCTACTCAATGTATTCATCATATAGTATTACATTCTAAGGATATAGAAAGGGTTCTAGAGTGAATTCTAATTAAGAATCCATTGGTATAAAACATATCAAATGTTATCTTCTGCAGAAAATTTGCTTGCAGTGTAACAGTGCAACAACAGATCAAGGCACAGTGTACGAGCTGAGGCCAAGGTTGTTCCCCACTTTTGTTGTCAACTCCCTTCCACTCTGGAGTAACTCTGCTCTACTCCAGATCACTCCGTTCCTGCTCTGCATGTTCCTGACACTCTCATAACATATGAACATTTTTGTTGTGCTACTGTACAAGAGTACCTTTACTGTAATACCTTTGTGGGTGTCTGTCTTTTCTATCCCAATGTTCAACCACATCTCTCTTAGCATTTTGAAGGTTCTCCTGGCCTCCCTTTGTCTACCTCTCTCTTTTGCTGTGCCTTCCAGAGCTCCTGTCCATATATTATCTTACTGCACTTTTCTCTCAGTAGGGCATACCACCTTCCTCCTTTCTTTCTTTAGACATCCACACTACTTCAGTTCTTCTAACTGCCTCCTGAAAATTACCCTCTGCCCTCTTGTTCTCCTCTACATGACATCCCTGCTTTCCATACTTCTCACACACTAAGTATGATATTATTACCTCCTCAGTATACCACCCCAACTCTAGTAGGCATGCCTCATTGGGGATGCCTTTCCCACAGTGTTCCTATATCTTCTGTCATAAAATATGTGCTAGACTTCTCCTCCACTCCTTTTGCTATGTCACAAACTTCATTTGGTCATATCTCTATCAATTCTTCAATGATTCTCATAGTTTTAATAGCACCCAAAAGCCCTTGAAATGACCTTTCAATTGATACTAGTGTCAAAAATGGATAGACAGAGTACAGAGGAGTGGAGTAATAATAGAATTATACTCCAGAATGATGTACTAAACTATCTTGGAGAATAGATAGTACTTAGCAGTGATAGCAGAACCAGAAAGAAGGCTCCAGTGGACAGGCAAGGACGTCAGAGCAGAGAACGACTTGTTGAACGACCTTGGCTTCAACTTATGTATTGCACCCTGGTCTCTAGTCATGAGGTTATTAATACTTATTTACAGACATTAGTAATACTTTGTTGATCTGTCGCTCGCATAATCACTACTATTCTATGCTCTCTCTAGTATATAAGTAGATCCTTCTTTTATTAATGAATTAATCGCTCTTTACCTCTTACCCCCTTAAGTTGGATCTATCATTTACTAGGTGAGTCCATAGGGACGTACTCCTGCGCCATAGTCGCTGGCCCCTCTTTTAGAACAGAGGTTGGTTGCGTATTTTGGAATGATGGAAGTTGTCAAGACAAAGGTCCTAAGGGGGGCAAGTGAAGGAGTTGGAGTGGACAAGATAAGATTAGGACCAGTTGACGTTAATTTACAAACTGAGAAAATATACTGTAACTACTCAGTACTTATAAGAAGTCTGGAATAGGAGAAGAGTAGTCTACTATGCTATCCTACTATTATTAATTTTAGGAGAATTATTAGGAGAAATAAATTATATAATTATCATATTTTCGGAATATGACAACTAGTCATGTCTCAAGGCAATCAATAATAGCTGAGATATCAGGCAGATCAACAGATAACTACCATGGTACCACTAATATCTCAGAAACTGCCATGATCAATACTTTGCTTGTAGACATCAGAGAGGCTCTTTTTATACTGCTCAGAATGAGCCTAAAATAGCGCCAAGGCAATTAATATTTGTGGAGATATAAAGGCCTCAATGTTTGCACATAGACTTTATTAATTATCCATTGATAGTTATCTGTTCTTTTCTTAGAACAAAGGACAGCCTCCATAAGGTTAAGTTATCACTATTTTAAGTACAAAGGCACTACCATATGTAGAACAATAGGTAGTAGCATATGATGATCTGTCCTAGTGCACAGACTATTACAATTCTGTATATAAGGACTCCCAGTCTGAGGGTTAGACCTCAGACTTAACAACATTTTTTGTCACTCATCTAACTTGACATTTTTGAACTCTTTAAAGTATCAAAGCACTCATCACAAATAGTAAGTGACCTTTTGTGATACTTAGTCTGCTCCTAGTCTGGTCTTGCCTGTCAACCCCTCTCTATCCAATCAATTAATACTATTTTCAACCTCCTCAGGAGTCAGGACTTGACACATCAAGCAGAAGTGAATGTGTATTACAGAAGTCATATAGAGAGGATAAGAATGGATATATGTGATTTAGGAAAGACAGATGTGATATTGGGAGTGCTATGGTTACAGGCTCACAACCCCAAAATTGACTGGGAAACTGGGAAGGTTAAAATGACAAGGTGTTTACTACTATGTGGAAGGAGTATGAAAAAGAAAGAAGACAGAAAAGGCAAAAGGGTAGCAACCTTAGAAGAAGAGAAAATCATCAGATGGGCAATAGACAATAAAGAAGATTGGGGAAAGGAAGAAGAAATGGAGATGGACCACAGGAAAATAGAGAAGATAGTCCCTAAGAAATTCTTGAAATAGAGGAAGATGTTTGGAAAGGTAGAATCAGAGAGGATGCCAATGAGAAAAGTTTGGGATCATGCAATAGATCTCAAGAAGATGTTTAAACCACAAAAAGGAAGAATATATCCTCTTTTCAAGAATAAGAGAGAGGAGGTTCAGAAATTTGTGGATGATCAGTTAAGAAAGAGATACATTAGACCTTCAAAATTCCCTCAAACATCACTAGTATTTTTTGTAGGAAAGAAAGATAGCAGAAAAAGGATAGTTATGGACTACCACAGTCTAAATGAACAAACTATAAAGAATAACTATCCATTACCATTGATAACTGATCTAATTGATAACATGGGAAGCAAGAAAGTATTTACAAAAATGGACTTGCAGTGTAGTTTTAATAATGTGAGGATGAAAAAGAGAGATAAGTGAAAAGGAGTGTTTATGACACATGTGGGGTCCTTTGAACCAACAGTAATGTTTTTTGGGATGACAAACTTGCCAGCCACATTTCAGGCAATAATAAATGAAATCTTGAGAGACTTAATCAACAAAGGAAAAGTTGTTGCATTTGTAGATGATATATTGGTAAGAACAGAAACTAAAGAAGTGCATGACAAGATTGTGGAAAAAATACTAAGGAGGTTAGAAAAGAATGACTTGTATGTCAAGCTGAAAAAATGTATGTAGAAAGTAAGGAAGATTGAATTCCTAGGGGTTGTCATAAAACCTAATGGAATAGAGATGGAGAAGGAAAAAGTAGATGGAGTACTCAGTTGGCCAGAGCCAAAGAATGTGAAAGACATTAGGAAATTTTTGGGCCTTACAAACTATTACAAAAGGTTCATTAAAGACTTTGCTTGAGTAGCCAGGCTAATGAATACATTGACAAGAAAGAATGTAAAGTAGTGTCATGACTTGGCAAAACAGCTAAGTTATGTTATCAATAGGCTATGATAGCTCTTAGTGATTACCCTAGGTGGATGTTCAGAAAGAACTCGATGGAGTTCTTTGTTAGATTGCTCAACTACTTATACTACTATACAAGTGGCTGTATACTACTAACCCATGATCACATGTTCTTCTGGAATGTTCTATGATCACATGACCCTGTTATATGATATGATTACCTAAGTTCCCACACTATTTATATCTTGACTCCATTGTATGACTTGATATTGTGGATTAAGTGTTCAAATACATAGAAAACTATTTCTCTTTTGGAGCTCTCATAACAAGTTATTATTTATTTTTATTTTATTTTCTGGACTTACTACACAAGAATGGAGTGCAAGAAAGTATCATGTGACTAAGTGTCACAGAGTCATAGGGTTACAAGTCACAGTCAGGTGATGTCACATGACTAAGTCACATGGGGACCATGGAAAGGTAGTGCACAGACCATGTAGTAGCTGTATAAGTAGTGTAGGAAATTTGATAGAAACTTTATCAAGTTTTTCTTGTCAACTCGGACTTAAAGGATAATTAAGTTATCTAGGCTAAGTTGCTACAAGTGGTAGTAGAGAAGTGAATAGCAGAAGGTGTTTGATGAGCTCAAATGGGTCTTTACTACCATACTAGTATTAGTAGCCCCTAATCTAGACAAGAAATTTAGGGTAGAAGCAAATGCTTCAAACTATGCTACTGGAGGAGTGTTATCAATGAAATGCTCTGATGAATTGTGGAGACTGGTTGCCTTTATTTCTAAATTGTTAAGTGATACAGAAAGGAACTATGAGATATATAATAAAGAAATATTGGCGGTAGTCAAATGCTTGGAAGTATGAAGGCATTTTCTAGAAGAAACAATGGCTAAGTTCGAGATCTAGACAGACCATAAGAACCTCGAATATTTTATGAAAGCACAAAAGTTAAACCAAAGACAAGCTAGATGGACACTGTACCTATCAAGGTTTGACTTTATGTTAAAACATGTTCTAGGAAGTAAGATGGGAAAAGTAGATAGCTTGAGCAAGAGATCAGATTGAGAAATAGGAGTGGAAAAGGACAATGAGAATAAAACATTAGTAAAAGCAGAGTGGCTAGAAGTAAGAAGAATAGAGGTAATAGAAATTATTGTGGAAGGAGTAGATCTACTAGAGAAAGTAAGGTGGTCTAAAGTGAAAGATAATGAAATAGTGAAGGCAGTGGAAGAAATGAAACAGGCAGGAGTAAAGATGCAAAGAGATAAGGAGTAGAAAGAAGTAGATGGCATAATATATAAAGAGGAAAAGGATACCTAAGGATGACAAGTTGAGAACAGAAATCATCCAACTACATCACAACATACTAGTAGAAGGCCATAGAGGGCAGTGGAAAACAGTAGAACTGACCACTCAAAACTTTTGGTGGCCAGGGATTACAAAGGAGGTGAAATGATATGCAGAAGGGTATAATGCTTGCCAACAGAATAAATACTGCACAGAACAACCAGCAGGAAAATTAATGCCAAACTCAATTTTAGAAAAGCCTTGGACACATATATCAGCAGATTTTATCACAAAGTTGCCCTTGGCTCAAGGATATGATAGTATTCTAGTAGTGGTAGATTAGTTAATTAAGATGGTCCACTTTGTACTGACTATAGAGAAAATGTCAGTGGAAGAACTAGCCAGATTGTTCAGAAACAATGTATGGAAGTTACATGGGTTATCTGAGAGTATCATTTCTGATAGGGGACCTCAATTTGTGGCAGGATTGATGCAGGAGCTAAATAGAATATTAGGGATCGAAAGTAAATTGTTGACAGCATTTCACCCTCAGACAGATGGACAAACAGAGAGGGTTAATCAAGAATTAGAACAGTACTTAAGGATGTCTATTGACCATAGGCAAGAGCAGTAGCCAGATTGGTTAGAAACAGCAGAGTTTACCTATAACAATAATGTGGGAAGGCTAAAAGAGTTCGAAGGGGAATGTTGTTGAAGGTCTCTCGTCAATAGAGTGTTTAGTTTTTCTTTTAGAGTTTTATGTTCGCCGTAGAGTTTTCCCTGAAAGTGTGTA
>Ga0153991_1000321_pt1 | contig 12380 bp, 20 predicted proteins | sample TSNC075MetaG_FD_104681 | JGI IMG/M metagenome (GOLD analysis project Ga0153991, IMG submission 104681) | Attine ant fungus gardens microbial communities from North Carolina, USA - TSNC075 MetaG | ecosystem: Host-associated > Fungi > Mycelium > Unclassified | place: USA: North Carolina, Jones...
AAAGTGCAGCAAGAGAGGGGGGTAGTCGAAAGGAGGTCAGAAGAACCTTCAAAATGTTAAGAGAAGTGTAGTTGAATATTGGAGTAGAGAAGATAGATATGCATGAAGGCATAATGATTAAAGTGCTCTTGGATAGTGGTGCAACAGGGATGTTTATGGATAAACAGACGGCAGCTAGGCATGGGTTCAAGCTACAAAAATTAGAAAGACCAATAGCCGTCAGGAATGTAGACGGCATGAATAATAGCAAAGGGGCCATTACACACCAAGTAGAGTGCAATGTGTTTTACAAAGGCCACATGGAAAGAATGAGAATAGATGTGTGTGATCTAGGGAAGACAGAAGTAATTCTGGGGATGCCATGGTTGGCAGCACATAATCCAGAAATAAACTGGGAAACCAGGAAAGTTAAGATGACAAGGTGTCTGCCCCTGTGTGGTAGGAAGAGTCAGAAGAAAGAAAAGGTCAAAAGAGTAGTAACTGAGGAAGAAGAGAAAATTGTCTATTGGGTGATAAATGATAAAGAGAATTAGGGAAAGGAAGAAGAGATGGAGGAGGACCATAGGAAAATTGAAGAAATGGTCCCTAAGAAATTTTTAAAGTAGAGAAAAGTGTTTGGGAAGGTAGAGTCTAAGAGGATGTCGACCAGAAAGATTTGGGATCATACGATAGATCTCAAGGAGACATTTAAACCATGGAAAGGAAAGATTTATCCTCTGTCCAAAAATAAGAGAGAGGAAGTTCAAAACTTCGTGAAGGATTAGCTAAGGAAAGGGTACATCAGACCCTCAAAATCCCCACAAACGTCACCAGTGTTTTTTGTTGGCAAGAAAGATGGAAGCAAGTAGATGGTGATGGACTACCACAATCTTAATAGCCAAACAGTGAAGAATAATTACCCGCTACCACTAATCACAGAGTTAATTGACAACATGGGTAGTAAAAGAGTATTCACAAAGATAGATCTAAGGTGGGGGTTCAACAATGTGAGGATAAAAGAAGGAGATGAGTGGAAGGGAGTGTTTACAATGTATATAGGCTCATTTGAACTGACGGTCATGTTTTTCGGAATGACAAATTCACTAGCAACATTTCAAGCAATGATGAATGAAATACTGAGAGACCTGATTAACGAAGGAAAAGTGGCAGTATTTGTGGACAATATGTTGGTAGGAACAGAAACTGAGGAAGGACATGATGAAATTGTGGAGAAAATATTGAGGAGATTAGAGAAGAATGACTTGTGTATCAAGCCAGAGAAGTACATGTGGAAGGCAAGAAAGATAGGATTCCTAGGGGTTGTCATAGGACCCAATGGAATAGAAATGGAGGTAGAAAAGGTAGATGGAGTGCTTAATTGGCCACAGCCAAAAAATGTGAAAGACATCAGGAAATTCTTGGGCCTTGCAAATTACTACAGGAGATTCATTAAAGATTTTGCCAGAATAGCTAGGCCAATGAATGTGCTTACATGGAAGGATGAGAAGTGGTGGTGGGAGGAAGTGCAACAGAAGGTATTTAAGGAGCTAAAAAGGATCTTTACTAGTAAACTGGTACTAGTAGCCCCAGATTTAGACAAGGAATTTAGGGTAGAAGCTGACGCTTCAAACTATGTGACTAGAGGAGTACTATCAATGAAGTACTCAGACAAAAAGTAGAGACTGGTTGCTTTCATTTCCAAATCTCTTAGTGATATAGAAAAAAATTATGAGATACACAATAAAGAAATACTAGTAGTTGTTAGATGCCTAGAAGCGTGGAGACACTTCCTAGAAGGAATAGTAGTTAAATTCAAGATCTGGACAGACCACAAAAATCTTGAATACTTCATGAAGGCGCAAAAGTTAAACAAGAGACAAGCAAGATGGGCCTTATACCTATCAAGGTTTGACTTTACACTAAAACATGTTCCAGGAAGTAAAATGGGAAAAGCAAACAGTTTGAGCAGGAGACCAGACTGGGAGATTGGAGTGGAAAAGAATAACGAGGATGAGACATTAGTAAAGCCAGAGTAATTAGAAGTGAGGAAGACAGAAGCAGTAGAAATCATAATAGACAAAGTAGATCTACTAGAGGAAGTTAGAAAGTCCAAAGTGAAGGATAACAAAGTGGTAAAGGTAGTAGAGGAAATGAAACAAGCGAGAGTGAAGATGCTGAGAGATGAAGAGTGGAAAGAAGTAAACAGTATCATGTATAAAGAGAGAAAAGTTCACATGCCAAAAGATGAAAAGTTGAGGACGGAAATCATTAGACTATACCATGATATGCTGATAGGAGGACATGGGGGGCAGTGGAAGATGGTAGAACTGGTAACTAGAAATTTCTAGTGGCTGGGAGTAACCAAGGAAGTGAAGAGATATGTGGAAGGGTGCAACACCTGCTAACAAAACAAGAATCGCACAGAGCAACCAGCTAGTAAATTAATGCCAAACTCAATACCAGAGAAGCCTTGGACACATATATCAGCAGACTTCATTATGAAGTTGCCCTTAGCTCAGAGATACAACTCGATCTTAGTAGTAGTTGACAGATTGATGAAAATGGTATATTTTATATCTACTACAGAGAAAACATTAGCAGAAGGACTAGCCAGGTTATTCAGGGATAATATGTGGAAGTTGCATGGTTTACCTGAAAGTATTATATCAGATAGAGGACTACAATTTGCAGCAGGGTTAATGTAGGAGTTAAATGAGATGTTGGGGATCAAAAGTAAATTGTCAACAGTGTTCCACCCTCAAACAGATAGACAGACAGAGAGGGTTAATCAGGAACTAGAACAGTACTTGAGAATGTTCATTGACCATAGGCAAGAACAGTGACCAGAATAGTTGGGAATGGCAGAGTTCGTATATAATAACAAAGTGCATTTGAGTACTCAAATGTTGCCTTTCAAGGCAAATTATGGACAAGATCCCAGGATGGCGTTCAAGGGGAGGAAGAAAGGAAAATACACAGGAGTGAAAAAGTTCATGGAAAAAATGAAGAAGATACAAAAAGAGATGAAAGCAGCGCTAAAGAAGGTGCAGGAATATATGAGGAAGTATGCTGATAGAAAGAGATCAGATGTAAACAAATATAAAGTAGGAGACTTGGTCATGCTCAGTACCAAAGATCTGAAATATCAGATGGTCAGAAGGAGGACAGAGAGGTTGATAGAGAGATTTGTCGGTCCTTACAAAATCAAGGAAATAGTATCATCAAATGCGATGTAAGGGGCAAAAGGAATGCTAGCTGTGACAAGCAAGTAGAAAGGGGGTGGCGACAATTCCCAATTGCATGCTAAAGGGTTCGTGGAGAGAAGGAGGAAGTAGGGGTATCAGAAAGAAATTAAAAGGAAAAGCACAGCTTATCTGTAATATAAAAATAGATGGAATGATTGGGAGCTCAATCTAGATCTGCCTTGCATAATGTCCCTAAGGTGTCCACCTTTATACACCATAACAAGCTCACTAGTAGAATAGTCAGTAAACCACTCATAGGCCTTACTACACTCAATCAAGCCCTTATCTGCATCCCCACACCAAACCTTATGGGTGTGATACAATCTAAGTCAATGATTAGCCAGGCTTTTTAGGCCTGCTATCCCATAGAAGGTTGCCCGAGCGACTGCTACATCTTGGCTCATGAAAGAGTAGGGTGTCAGTGTCTAAAGTCTGATGACTGGAATTAAGCCAACTATCTCTTTGTTCAGAGTTTGACAAAGAGAACTCAATGGAGTTCTTGCTTAATTCTGTACTACTTATACATTTTACTACTGTGGCTATGTACTTACTTTCCCATGGTCCTCATGTTCTCTAGTCATGTGATACACTGTGACTGTGACCTGTGACATGACATCTGTGACCATCTGTCACACCATTGTGACATTGTGACAAAGTCATGTGATACTTTCCTGTGCTCCATCTTGTAGTTGTAAGTCCAATAAGAAAAGAAAAGAAAAGAAAAGAAATATAAATAATGACTTAGTGTTTTGCTAAGTCATGACATAGGGTATATGGTAGAAAACATGCACCAACTCAACCTCTCACCAAGATCACCCCTTACACACTCAAGAGAATTGCATTTACAACCTCAAGAGCTTCTGAGATGAAGGCAAGGGCCAAGGAGGCTTTGCTCTCTATCTCCACTCTGAGAAATGTATTATAATCTTACAAATGTTAGAGACTCAATTAAAAAGAAATAGAAAAAGAAACTCTTCATTCTACTACTCTCTCTCGCGTCTCTCCTCTATGACACTACCATACAGCTATGACAGCCATCACCTTCCTGTCCTCTATACCTCTCAGACATGACCATGTGATCCTGCTCCACCTCCATACTTCACTCCTGCCCATTGTCTCCCAAACTCCAAACTAGCTTCTTTCTATCCTGAATACGGTCTAGAAACACATGATAGTGTGTCTGAGCATCAGTGATATGATCATCGTCCAATAGTGCATCCGTTTCTTTACTGAGTTCAGCAGTGATGGGATCACTAGTCACTGATAGACTTTTGATCTGCCATCTTGATGTCATATTAGTCTAAGTCTACTCTAGATCAAAATTATCTTGCATTCCAAAGAGATCTCTGAGTCTCTGATTTCTAGAGTTTCAACATTGATAGTCTGTATCTGAGAAACCTGATGCTAGCTCATCAGTCTTGTCTCCTGAGGTATATGCTATTCTAGCATGTGGTAGCTTGGTCACTACCTAAGATAAGTACCCAATTTTGGGTCTAGATTATGTCTGGGGCTTGTAGGAAGTCTCTAGAGTGGATTCTAATAGTGAAACCCAGGGTTATAACTTTTATCCCATGCTACTTTTCCACAGAAAATTCTCTAACAGTGTAACAGCGGTCAAATTAGAACTACCTAGCACAGTAAGAATACACCCGGTAGTCAATGTTAGTAGAATACATAGATATATAAGACAAGTAGAGGGGCAAAAGAAGGAGCAACCAGCCCCGGTAATAATTGAAGGGGAAGAAGAATGGGAAGTGGAGAGAATCCTGAATAAGTGATGAGTAAGAGGGAAGGATAAATATCTAGTATGCTGAAAAGAATTTATGGTGGAGTCTGATACTTAGGAGAGAAGAAAGAATTTGAAGAATGCAAAGAAGGCAATTGAAGAATTCAAGAAGGAATATTGGTGAGACATAGAAGATGTGGCACAGCAAGAACGTGAGAAAATGACATTCAAGCATAGAGAATTACTAGGGAAGTTCATAGCAAAGATATTATATAGATGGTCAGACAAGCAATACAACCAGGAATATTGGGGGAGATTAGAAAGAAATTAGAGACAATAGAAGGGCAAGAAACCAGTAAGAAGAGGGACAATGAAGACAATCCCGGAAGAGGAAGAAACTGAGGAAAAATCAGGAATTCGAGAATAGATGGAGGAAGATGAAGACAAAATGGGCAACATGGTAGACCCACACTACGAGTTGTAGAAAAATTCCTTGGGATGAGGAAACTTAAGAGGAGGATGGTGTCATGACTTGGCAAAACAGCTAAGTCATTATTTATATTTCTTTTCTTTTCTTTTCTTTTCTTATTGGACTTACAACTACAAGATGAAGCACAGGAAAGTATCACATGACTTTGTCACAATGTCACAATGGTGTGACAGATGGTCACAGGTGGTCAGGTCACAGGTCACAGTCACAGTGTGTCATATGACTAGAGAACATGAGGACCATGGGAAAGTAAGCACATAGCCACAGTAGTAAAATGTATAAGTAGTACAGAATTAAGCAAGAACTCCATTGAGTTCTCTTTGTCAAACTTTGAACAAAGAGACAGTTGGCTTAATTCCAGTCATCAGACTTTAGACGCTGACATAAGTGACCATTTGTGATAACTCCCTTATCTATTATAATGTTTTCTGGCAAGCTATGTAGTTTCCAAATGTTATTCCAGAATAATCTCGCTACTCCTTCCACTGAAGTCTTTTCCATAGTTAGCATAAAGTGTACCATCTTTATCATTCTATTGCATACTACCAAAATACTGTCATATCCCTGTGCTAGCAGTAGCTTGATAATAAAATCTGCCAAGATGTGCATCTAGGGTTTTTTTAGTACTGCATTTGGCATGAGTTTCCCTATGGATACCTTTGTGCAATTCTTATTTCTCTAGCATATGTTGCATCCTTCTATATATTTCTTGACTTCTTTTGTGACTCCAGGCCACCAAAAGTTCCTGGTAACCAACTCAGTCATTTTCCACTGTTCTCTGTATCCCCTTACCAGTATGTCATGGTGTAGCCAGATTACTTTTGCTCTTAGTTTTTTGTCTTTTGGGACATATACTTTTCTATCCCTTAGCATAAGTCTGTTCTCCTCTCTCTATTCCTTATCTCTCAACATTTTTACTCCTGCTCACTTCATCTCTTCTACTGCCTTTATGATCTCATTGTTCTTTGCTTCCAATCCTCTTATTTTTTCCAATAGATCTACTCTGTCTATTATTTCTTTTACTACCTGCATTGCTCTAACTTCTAACTACTCTTTCTTTAGCAATGTTCTGTCCTCATTATCTTTTTCAACCCTTTTCTGCCAGTCTGGTCATCTGCTTAGACTATTAGCTTTTCCCATACTGCTTTCTGGAACATGTTTAAGCATGAAGTTAAATCTGGACAAATATAATGTCCATCTTGCTTGTCTATGGTTTAACTTCTGGCTACTCATAAAGTATTCTAGATTTTTGTGGTCACTCCAAATCTCAAATTTATTCTGTGCTCCTTCTAGCAGATGCCTTCATTTATCTAAGCATCTGATTATTGCCAACATCTCTCTATCATGAATTTCATAATTCCTTTCTGCTTTATTTAACAACTTTGAGATAAAGGCTACTGGCCTCTATTTTTTGTCCCCACACTTTATTGACAATACCCCTCCTGTAGCATATTCTGATGCATCTACCTCTACTCTTATTTCCTTGTCCAAGTCTGGTACTACTAGCACTGGTTGTGTTATGAACACTTGTTTTAGCTGCTCAAAAGCCTTCTCCTATTCTTTTTCCTAGTTCCACTTCTTGTCTTTTCTGACCAAACTGTGCATTGGTTTGGCTATCTTTGTAAAATCTTTAACAAATTACCTGTAGTAGTTTGCTAGCCCTAAGAACTTCTGTACCTCTTTGACCATTTTTGGCCTTGGCCACTCCAGTACTCCTGCCACCTTTTCTTCCTGTATCTTAACTCCTCCTGACCCTATTACTAGCCCAAAAAAGTTGATTTCTCTTACTTTCTATACACATTTTTCCAGCTTGATATAGAGGTTGTTCTTTTCTATTCTCTTTAACACTTTCTCAACTTTTTTGTCATGCTTCTCCTCCTTATCTGTTCCTATCAGGATATCATTCATAAATGCAACCACTTCCCCAGTATTTATTAGAATGTCATTTATCATTGCCTATATTGGGGATTAGAGGAGCGACTATCAACTCCATGAATACTAGAGTCTTTTGTAGTGACTCATTTATTTTCCTTGAATATTCTTTAACATTCGAGACACTTTGGAAGTAGTATAAATACTGTGTAGTTGAGATCAAAAAGGTTATCCAATTCTTTGCCTTTGCACTACTATTTCTTAATAGGTTATGGGCCCCGCCCACACCTGAGAACATCATAGAATTTTGATTGACACTTGCAGCCAACTAGACTTCTACTCAGAGACATGCTTCTCTACCTTCTCAATTTTTCAACATCGTGTTTATCACCACTATGTCTGACTCCACCTCCCACCGCATCACCATAGAGCCTCTACGAGGCACTAAAAACTTCCCTGTGTGGAAAATCAAGATGAGTAACATCCTCACCAATATCAACTACGACGATCACATTAAGGATAAAGCTGCCGCCCCAGTTAATACAGCTAAGGCTGCCAAATGGAAATGAGCAGACAAGAAGGCACTTGCTATAATTCGTTTATGGGTTGCAGACACACTCCTGGTATATATTGCTAGTAGCATGACAGCATTAGCAGCATGGAGCACGCTGTCAAACATGTTTGAGGCCAAGGGCCCCATCAGGATTGTCTCAGCACATTGTAAACTCTTTGGCACTCATTGTACTGAGGAAAGCAATATTGAGGATCATATTTGCATCATGCGGACTTACCAGCAGGAGCTTGCTACGCTTCAGAAACCTATTTCTGAGGAAGACTTCTCCTATACTCTTCTCACATCTCTCCCTGAATCCTGAAACAACTTTATCTCTGCTGTCCCAGAAGATATTATCAAGGATCCCACCAAACTCATCTCTTAGATGTTATCTGAACTCCAATGACTTCGCAAACAGGCTGGCACCAGCACAGCATTGGCTATCATTGACAAGTCAACTGCCAAATGTTATACCTGTGGTCACATTGGGCATTTTGCTAGTAATTATGGGAAGTAAGTTAACAGAGAGAAGGAGGAAAAGGAAAAGCAGAATGATGATAAGAAGGAAAAGAAGAAAAAATGATTTGGATGTTAGTGATGATGAAGACTTTATGTTTTTGGCCCGGGATCCAACTCTTGCGCAGTCTCTACAGCCAGATGATTGGATTTTAGATTCTGGATGTAGTCATTTAATAGTACGCAACAAGAACAACTTTTCTTTGTACATCTCGACCCCCTCTCATAAAATTTCTGGCATCAGCGATACATCCTCTTCTGGTCGTGGTAATATTCCACTATCCTTTGCCCTTGGCAGCTCTATGCGTGCATGTATGTTGCGTGATGTGCTCCATTGTCCCTCAGCCCATTCAACCTGATTTCTGTCTCTTGGCTAACAGATGCTGGGTATACTGCAACTTTCAAGGACGATAAAGTTGAACTCCGTTCATGGAAAGGAATACTCTTGGCTATTGGCAACAAGATATCTAGGTTGTACAGACTTCGTTTGGCTGGTTTCACTGATCGTGCACTTGTTGCACGCACCTGGGATGAATGGCATCGTGCCTTTGGGTACCTGAACATGAAATCTTTGCGCCATCTCAAAACTCATAACATGGTTAATAGACTAGAAGCTCATAATGAAAATGCAGACTTGCACCAATGTAAAGCCTATTTGGCAGGCAAATCCCATGTTCAACCTTTCCCCCGTGAATCTCAACGCAAATACACTGAGATTGGTGAAATGACTTACACAGATCTATTTGGCAAAGTGGATCAAAAAGGTCCCTGTGGTGAACACTAATTTATTTTATTCACCAATGCTGCCAAGGCTCACAGTCACGTCAATTTCCTCAAAACCAAAGAAGCAAATGTTGTACTTGATGCTATCAAAAAATATGTTGCTTTTATCTTCATACAAACTGGGAAGAAAGTAAAATGCTTCCGTTTTGATGGCGGCAAGGAGTACATCAACCAAGAAGTTCTTGATTGGTTAGAATTGCAGGATATCAACTACGAGATCACTGCACCAAAATCTTCAGCCCAAAATGGTGTTGCAAAATGTTTGAACCACACTGTTATGGAGCACTCATGCTCTATGCTGGCTAGTGCTAGCCTCTTACTCTTTCTTTGGCCCAAAGCAGTTCAGTATGAATTTTACCTGAAGAACATTTGCCCTACCCATATACTTCATGATAACATCACACTTTATGAAGCTTTTTGGAACCACAAACCCAATGTCTCAAATATGGAGGAGTTTGGTGCCAAAGTCTGGGTTTTAATCCAGAACAAGCATATTAATAAACTTCAACCTAAAGCCAAATAGCACATTTTTGTAGGTCTTGGAGAGCACTCCTGTGCATACCGATATTACAACCGGGAAACTCAGCAAATCCTTACCTCTCAGAATGTTACATTTGAGAAGCCACAGATCAGGGCTGATAGAAGCTTCCAATTTAATCAGGTACCTCCACCTGATGTTTCTCTCCTGCCTTTGCTTGAGGAGGAAAAAGAGTATATTAGTCGTCCAAACAAGCTTCAGGTGGATCCAGAAATGCTACCAACTCCCTCTATATCTCAAATACCATTCTCTATGCCTACCACACCTCCTAGTCCTCTCACACCATTGCCACCAACTTATCAATCCACTCTCCAGTCTCTACCACTACCACCACCAAAAGCACCTCGTGATATCAGTAGTGCTATTAATCCAGACAATATTATCCTTGGTTCACACACATGGAAATATGCTAAGTCAGACAATGCATATCTTGCTGCAGCTAATTTTGGACTCACCTTTGCACTTGCTTTATATGAAGCAAATCAACTTGATGGTGATCCCAAAAACCTTGTGCAAGCTCGTGCTGCACCAGATTCAGCACAATTTAAGGCTGCTATGGTTGCAGAAAAGGAGCAACACGAGCAACTAGGCACTTGGAAACTTGTGGACTTACCCCCTGGCCATAAGGCTATCAATAGTCTTTGGGTTTTCAAGCAAAAGCGAAATAATGCTGGTGAGATTGCTTGACATAAGGCTCGACTTGTTGCAGATGGTTCATGCCAAATCCCTGGTATTGATTTTCTCCAAACCTATGCACCTACTATTCGACTTGAAACTTTCCGTTTCATCATTGCCCTTGCTGCTTGCTATAAATTACAAGTCCATGGCATGGATGTCGTTGCTACTTATCTCAATGGCAAACTTGATGAGGAAGTTTATATGAAACAACCTCCCAGGTTTGACGATGGTACAGGCCAAGTTTACAAACTCATACTCTCCATCTATGGCCTGAAACAGGCTGGTAAAAATTGGAACATTGAGCTCGACACAGCATTCAAATCATTTGGATTCATACAGTTGATTGCTGACCAATGTGTATATGTCTGTCACGATCCTGTCTCTGGTTCACCCACTATCGTTGCAGTCTATGTTGATGACATGACTCTGTGCGCTTGAACAGATACTGAACTTTCTCAGCTTAAGGGGGAGTTGGCCTCCAAGTTCAAAGTCATGGACTTAGGAGAACTTACCCAAATTCTTGGTATAGAGGTTCAACAAGACAATTCTGATGGCTCCATTCGACTTTCACAAGTCAGCTATATCAGTCATATGCTCGAATCAGTCAGAATGAGCAATTGCAACCCCATTGCAACTCCCATTGATCCAAACATCAAATTGATGCCTCTCACTGATGGTGACCCACACATTGGCAATGCAAAATTTCGATGCGACTATCTTTCTGGATTTGGGAAACTCATGTATTCTGCTGTTACTACTTGTCCTGACCTCGCGTATGCCATTTAGCACCTTTCACAATTCTCCATTTGACCTGGTCCTGAGCACATGTCAGTATTAAAGCGTGTCTTTTGCTATTTATGTAGAACAACCAATCTTGGACTTACTTTCAGAGGATGTCATGACTTGGCAAAACGGCTAAGTCATTATTTATATTTCTTTTCTTTTCTTTTCTTTTTCTTTTTCTTTGGACTTACAACTACAAGGTGGAGCATGGGAAAGTATCATGTGACTTTGTCACAATGTCACAATGGTGTGATGGATGGTGACAGATGGTCAGGTCACAGTCACAGTCACAGTGTGTCACATGACTAGAGTAACATGAGGACCATGGGAAGATAAGTGCATAGCCACAGTAGTAAAGTGTATAAGTAGGTAGAGAAATGAGTGAGAACTCCATCGAGTTCTCTTTGTCAAACTCTGAACAAAGAGACAGTTGGCTTAATTCCGGTCATCGGACTTTAGATGCTGACAGAGGAACAGGAGACCTCCACATGTATTCTGACTCCAATTGGGCAAGCAACACCATTGACCGCTGTTCGATTACTGGCTACATCTCATACTTTGGCTCAGCACCAATTTCCTGGTCTTCTCGGAAGCAGCCAACAGTAGCCCTCTTAACCATAGAGGCTGAATATATGGCCCTCGCTAAGGCAACTTGTAAGGCAATCTGGCTTCGAAAACTCTCTTCTGAGCTTGGCATTCCTACAAACTCTCCCACAACCATTCTCATTGACAATCAGTCTGCTATGTGTTTCGCTGAAAACCTTGTCTTTCATGCCTGTTCCAAACACATCGATATTCATCATCACTTTGTTCGTGAACGCTTAGCCTCTAACGAGGTTATTCTCAACCACTGTGCTAGCAAGGAGAATGTTGCAGATATGTTTACCAAGCCACTAGCAAAGCCGCAATTCATTACTCTTCGTGGTCATGTTCTTGGTGTTATCTAGTTGTCACAAACTTCATTTGGTCATATCTCCACCAAATCTTCGACGATTCCCACGGTCTCAGAGCCAGCTTAAAGCCCTTAAGAAGACCTTTCGATAGATGCTAGTCATGTCTCGAGGCAATCAATAATGGCCGAGATATTAAGCAGATCAACTGGTAACTACCATGTTACCATTTATTAAATCACTAATATCTCAGAAACCGCCGTGATCGATGCTTTGGTTCTAGGCTCAGCAGGAGCCTTCTTTATAATGCTCAGAATGAGCCTAGAA
>Ga0153991_1000325_pt1 | contig 12327 bp, 17 predicted proteins | sample TSNC075MetaG_FD_104681 | JGI IMG/M metagenome (GOLD analysis project Ga0153991, IMG submission 104681) | Attine ant fungus gardens microbial communities from North Carolina, USA - TSNC075 MetaG | ecosystem: Host-associated > Fungi > Mycelium > Unclassified | place: USA: North Carolina, Jones...
CACTGGAGATCTTACCATGCCATGGACATAGCTGGAGGTAGATCTGGTGAATAATTCTATCAAGATGCAGAATTCGAACATACCCAAACAATTGAGCAATGGCTAGTAAAAAATGACGGTTAACTAGGTTTCTGTAATAGCAATGTCTCTGCATAAAGTAATGACCTTATCAGTGAGCTAACTCCTGAGCCAGAATAAAGCCAACTGCTCTGTTATCAACGTTTGACAAGGAGAACTCGATAGAGTTCCCATTAGATTCTGTACACTATTTATACATGAAGAGTAACCCTAATCCATCCTGCACCTCCCTATGAGTTACTTTCCTCTCGCATGTCCATTGATAAGAAAATAAAAGAAAAAGAAAAAAAAATAATAATCAGAAACTAAATGAAAAGAAAATGAAAAGAAATATTAAATAATGACTTAGCCATTTTGCCAAGTCATGACACCACCCCTCTCTTAAGTTTTCTCATCCTGAGGAATTTCCTTACAACTCGTAGTATAGGTCTACCATATTGCCCATCTCATTGTTATCTTCTTCTATCTACTTTCTAACTTCCAAATTTTCTTCCTTGGTTTCTTTTTCCTCTGTGATCATTTTCATTTTTCTTCCCCCTGATTGTTTTTCTTTCCACTGTCTCCAATTTCTCTCTAGCCTACCCTAGTATTCTTGGTCATACCTCTTGTCTGACCATCTGAATAGTTTTCTCGCTGTAAATCTTCCTGGCAATTCTTCTCTTCTAAATGTTTTTTCCTTGCATTCTTGTCTTGCCATATCTTCCATATCTCACTAGTATTCCTTCTCAAATTCTTTGATCGCTTCTTTTGCATTTTCCAAATTTTCTCTTCCTTCCCAAGTATCTAACTCTGCCATGAATCCCTTTCAGCATACCAAGTATTTGTCTTTTCCTCTTACTTGTCATTTGTTCAAGATTCTCTCTATCTCCCATTCTTTTTCCCCCTTGATTATTACTAGAGCTAGTTGCTCCCTTTTCTATCCCTCTACTTGCCCTATGTATCTACGTATTCTACTAACGTTGACTACTGGGTGTATTTTAATTGTGCTAGGTAGTTCTAATTTAACTGCGTTCGATGATATAACTTTCTTGATTTTGTACAGGCCTACAAACCTCTCCATTAACTTCTCTGTTCTTCTTCTGACCATCTAATACTTTAGATCCTTACTTAGCATCACTAAGTCTCCTACTTTGTAATCATTGACCTTTGCCCTCTTTTTATCTGTGTGTCTTTTCATCTTTTCCTGTGCCTTTCCTAGTACTGCTTTCACTTCCTCTTGTATCTCCTTCATTTTCTCAATGAATTTCTCTGCTCCCTCATACTTCCTCTTCTTTCTTTCCTCGAACCCCATCCTGGGATCTTGCCCATAATTTGTCTTAAGGGGCGACATCTGAGTACTCAAGTGCATTTTATTGTTGTATGCAAACTTTGCCGTTCCCAACCATTCTGGCCACTGCTCTTGCCTATAATTGATGAACATTCTTAAGTACTGTTCCAACTCCTGATTGACACTCTCTATTTGTCTGTCTGTCTGGGGGTAGAATGCCATTGACAATTTACTCTTGATCTCTAGCATCTCGTTCAACTCTCTTATTAGCCCTGTTGCAAATTGGGGTTCTCTATCCGAAATAATGCTTTCTAGTAACCCATGCAATTTTTATATGTTATCTCTAAACAGTCTTGCCAATCCTTCTGCTGACATCTTCTCTGTAGTAGGTATGAAATGTACTATTTTTGTTAACCTATCAACTATTACTAAGATTGAGTTGTATCCCTGAGCTAGCGGTAATTTAGTGATAAAATCTACCGATATATGGGTCCAGGGTTTTTCTGGTATTGAGTTTGGCATTAACTTCCCTGCTGGCTGTTCTGTGCAGTTTTTGTTGCGTTGGCAAGCGTTACATCCCTCTACGTACTGCTTTACTTCTTTGGTTATTTAAGGCCACCAGAAGTTTCTAGTAACCAACTCTACCATCTTCCACTGTCCTCCATGGCCTCCAATTGACATATCGTGGTATAGCCTGATAATTTTTGCTCTCAATTTATCATCTTTTGGCACATACACTTTCTCTTCTTTGTACATTACACCATTTACTTCTCTTTATTCCTTATCTCTTAACATTTTCACCCCTGCTCGTTTCATCTCTTCTACTGCCTTTACCACTTCGTCATCTTTTACTTTTGACTTTCTTACTTCCTCTAGTAGATCTACCCCATCTACTATTATTTCTACTGTCTCTACCCTTCTTACCTCCAACCACTCTGGTTTCACCAACATCTCGTTCTTGTTGTCTTTTTCCACTCCAACTCTCCAGTCTGGTCTCCTGCTCAGACTGTCTGCTTTTCCTATCTTACTTCCTAGAACATGCTTTAAGATGAAGTTGAAGTGAGACAGGTATAGGGCCCATCTTGCTTGTCTCCTATTCAACTTTTGTGCCTTCATGAAGTATTCAAGGTTCTTATGATCTGTCCAAATCTCGAATTTTTCTATTGCTCCTTCCAGGAAATATCTCTATGCTTCTAAACATCTGACAACTGCTAACATCTTTTTATTATGTATCTCGTAGTTTCATTCTGTTTCACTAAGAGACTTGGAAATAAAAGTGACTGGTCTCCACTTTTCATCTAAGTACCTTATTGACAGTACTCCTCCAGTAGCATAGTTTAATGCATCGGCTTCTACTCTGAACTTTTTATCTAAGTCTGGTGCTGCTAATACTGGCTTTGTTATGAAAACTCATTTCAGCTTGTCAAATGCTTTCTGCTATTCTTCTTCCCACTGCCACTTCTTATCTTTCCTCATCAGCATATTCATTGGTCTTGCTACTCAGGCAAGGTCTTTGATAAACCTCCTGTAATAATTTGTGAGGCCTAAAAACTTTTTGACGTCTTTCATATTTTTTGGTTCTGGTCAACTGAGTACCCCATCTACCTTTTCTGCTTCTATCTCTATTTCATTGGGTCCAATGACAACCCCTAAGAACCCTATCTTCCTTGCCTTTCACACACATTTCTTCGACTTGATATACAAGTCACTCTCTTCCAACCTCTTCAATATTTCTTCTACAATTTCATTATGACTGTCCTTTGTCTCTGTCCCTACCAATACATTGTCTACAAATGCTGCTACTTTTCCTTCATTTATTAGGTCTCTTAGAATTTCGTTCATTATTGCTTGGAATGTTGCTAGTGAGTTTGTCATTCCAAAAAACATGACCATTGGTTCAAAGGAACTAATGTGTGTTGTAAACACTCTCTTCCACTTATCTCTCTCTTTTATTCTCACGTTGTTGAACCCTCACCTGAGATCCATTTTAGTGAACACTTTCTTGCTCCCCATGTTATTGATTAATTCAGTGATTAATGGGAGTGGGTAGTTGTTCTTTATCATCTGATTGTTTAGGTTACAATAGTCCATTACTATCCTCTTGCTTCCATCCTTTTTACCTACAAAGAAAACTGGTGATGTTTGAGGTGATTTAGAGGGTCTAATATATCCCTTTCTCAATTGATCTTTCACGAACCTTTGGACTTCTTTCCTTTCATTCTTTGATAATGGGTAAATCCTTTCTTTTCACGGTTTGAACATTTCCTTGAGATCTATAGCATGATCCCAAGTTTTCTTGGTTGGTATTCTCTCTGTCTCTACTTTTCCAAACACCTTTTTCTACTTCAAAAACCTTTTTGGGACCATTTCCTCAATTTTCCTATGGTTCTTCTCTATTTCTTTCTCCTTTCCCCAGTCTTCTTTGTCATCTATCACCCATCTGACAATTTTCTCTTCCTTTAGGGTTACTACCCTTTTGACCTTTTCTTTCTTGGAACTCCTTCCACCACATAAGGGTGGGCATCTCATCATTTTGACTTCCCTAGTTTCCCAATTTATCTCTGGGTTATGTGCTGCCAACCATAGCATTCCCAGAATCACTTCTGTTTTTCCTAAGTCACACATATCTATCCTCATTCTTTCGACATGGCCTTTGTAATATATGTTGCACTCTACTTGGTATGTAATGGTCCCTCTACTATTATTTGTTCTGTTCACATTTCTGACAGCTATTGGTCTTTGTAGTTTTTGCAGCCTAAACCTATGTTTTGCTGTCGTCCTCTTATCTATGAACATTCCTGTTGTGCCACTATCCAAGAGTGCTTTCACCATTATGCCTTCATATGTATCTATTTTCTCCATCCCAATATTTAACTATACCTCTCTTAGCATTTTGAAGATTCTCCTAACCTCCTTTCGACTATTCCCCTCTTTTGCTGTGCTTTCCGACTCTCCTAGTTGTATGCTGCCTTGCTGTGCTTTTGCCTCTCTGGGCTCTACTGCCTTCCCTATATACCCACACTATTTCTGCCTATCCTTGATCACCCCTTGCCTCTTATTTTCCTCCACATGACACCCCTTCTCTCTACACCTTTTGTACTGCACATATGTCACTATTACTTCTTTTGTGTACTATCCTAACTCCAGTAGGTGTGCTTCTTCCGGCACTCCCTTACTACAATGCTCCTCTGCTCTCTTTCTTAACTCTTCCACTGAACTCCTTCTCTATCCTCCTTACTGTGCTTCTTGTAGCTTAGTCACACATGCCACCTCTCTTCTCTCTGCTCTCCTCAACCTCCTCTCTTTTTCCTGTACTTTTTCCTTTATAGGGCATACTAGCTTCTTCTCTTGCTACACCTTTTGTGGTCTTATCACATGCACTGCCTTTTTCTTTCTCATCCACAATGAACACTCTCTACATTTGTGCCCCTTCTCCTCACACTTAAAATATTCAACCTCTACTATCCCTACTTTTCTTATTGTCCTCCCTTCCACTCTACACTATATTATTCTACTCCTCAACACTTCGAACTTATTTTGGGAAATGTTTATCCTCTTCTCTCCTTCTCTCTTGTTCCTGCAGTTACAGGCCAGGTACCTGAACCCTTTACAACTGAAACACAACTTTCCTCTCCTTCCTTCAAGTTTTTCCCTCAGTTTGGTGAGAGAGTATTTTTCTTTGAGCAGGTTGCTCATCAGTAAATTGTATTGTTGCAAAGACATGGTATTACGTCTCTGCAAGGATTACAGATTTAATGATTGATCTTACTAATATTATGTCTGTTGGGGCACAAGATCTTTACCCAACCAGACATCTACTGCCTTACTTACTACTACCTTAATACTATGGTTAGACTATTACCCAATAGTTGGGATCCCTAATCTAGATAGCTCCTTAAGAGATGACCATCACTCCTCTGCATGTACCTAGTCACAATGGACCGTAGCATGAGGTTTATACTAAGAAAAAAACAAGTAAACTACTAAACACCACCTGATTATGAGGTCAGGTCTCAGTAATAACACCTAGGCTTAGTGCTACACTTTTACCTACAGTCTCTAACTGACTGCAAAGTCCCTTTAAGCCAAGGGTCCGGCTATGTATGGAAATGGCTACTGATCATGTTGATCAGCAGCTGAGAGTTGATAAGATGAGAGTTAGAGTGAGCAAGGTCTAAGGCAGACAGTGCTCAAGAAGTAAATATCAAGTTCTAATGTCAGAATAGCCAACTCCTGAGCTGGAATAAAGCCAACTGCTCCTTTATTAGTGTTTAACAAGGAGAACTCGATAGAGTTCCCATTAGATTCTGTATACTATTTATACATGAAGAGTAACCCTAACCCTTCCTTTTATCCTGTATCTCCCTATGAGTCACTTTTCTCTCATGCATCCATTGATAAGAAAATAAAAGAAAAATAAAAGAAAAATAAATATTGACTTAGCTGTTTTGCCAAGTCATGACAGACCTGATTCTTGGAATCAACACAACCTTATCTCTAAATCTCCTATCTATTAAATAAAGTGTCTATAGTACAGTTGTTAATCTAAGTAGTGGGTATAAGTAAAACAATCTCATCTCAGAAGTCATCTATAAAGGTAGACAACTAAGGAATTTACTTTATACTGCCTAAGTTTTATAAAGGTCCATTTCCTGTTGTGATTATAATTTTTTGTATACTTTATTTCCAGCTCACATATTACATAATATGGACATTATCATTGGGTTGATTCTTTGTACACCTCAGTCTTGTTTTGTGACTCTGAGTATTTATTATCACTCTAGGTCCTTGTCACTTGTTATAATATTTCCTACTCCAGTTGCCTAGTTGCTATAAGGAAAGGAATAGAGAGAGCATAATATTGATGTGTCACAAACTTCATTTGGCCATATCTCCATCAATTCTTTGACAGTTTTCACAATCTCAACAGCTATAAAAAGCCCTCAAAAAAACCTTTTGATCAATGTCAGTTACATCTCAAGGCAATTAGTATTGGCCAAGATATTAAGCAGATCAACAGGTAACCACCATATTACCATTTATTAAATTGCTAATATCTCAGAAACCACCATGATTGATGCTTCAGTTCTAGGCTCAGCAAAAGCCTTTCTCATAATGCTCAGAATGAGTTTAGAATGACCTCAAGGCAATTAATATTAGTGGAGATATGAAGTCTTCAATGTTTGCACATAGATATTAATTAATTACCCATAGATAGTCATCTGCCTTTAATTAGAACAAAGAACAGCCTCCATATGGTTAAGTTATTACTATTTTGAGCACAAAGGCACTACCATATGTAGAACAATAGGTAGTAGCATGTGATGGTCTGTCCTAGTGCACAGACAATCACTTTTCTGTATATAAGGACTTCTTGTCTAAGGATTAGACCTTAGACTTAACAATATCTTTTGTCATTGTCTAACTTTGCTTTTTGAGCCTCTTTGAAGAACTACTTCTCAATCACAAATCAAGTAAGTGACCATTTGTGATATGATGTCACTAAGAATGAAGGAAATATAAAGTATGTCATATTAGTTTGGGAGGCAATATAATAGTAAGAGGAAAACTAAGCATCAGTTCATGACTTTAATACTGTCCTTGTTGATAATCTTGTACTAGAGCATTTTTCTCCTCACATTTAATACCACCATTCTTGTCCTATTACAAAGTTCTTCTCCTAGATCCAAGTTCCTTAATAAGATAACTAGACAACCAATCTTGAGATAAAGTAAAGCAGGAGGCAAACCACCACTATTAAGTTATTGAAGGAACTCTGTATAATAAGCATAGTGCATTCCATCTTCTTTAGACACAGAGTCCACACTTCTCAACATATGAACCTCTGCATTTGAGTTAAACTGTTGAAGAATGACCTCATTGATATCATGCACCTCATCATTTCTAGGATAGAAAATAATATGATCCAAGAAGTACTAGTCATCTTAAGGTCTTAGGTTACCAATTCCTGGATAGATCCTATTAATCAGAGCATTGAGATTAGCACAAACTATAGACTAAGGAACTTATATCATCTTATTATCCATAGTTCACCTAGCACCAATTTCCAGCAACCACTGAGCATGTTGATTGTTAGCTTCAGAGTGGCCCAAGCACATATTCTGTCTAAGATACAAGAACTTGATATGTCTCCATAAGTTTTCTCTGTAGAGAGATGCTACTACCACTTGTTAATATATTTCTTTAGACATTATAGACAAAGTCTGACGGAAATCTCCTCCAAATACTACTATACTTCCACCAAATAGATGACTATTCTAGATAATATATCAATTCAAGAGCTATTAAGTGCAAGTGATCACTTACTTCAAGCAGGTCTCTTAGATATTGATCAACAGCATCAATATCATACTTGTGCTATATAGGAACTTTATTCCAAATGATAACCTTAATTTATTGAAGAACTAGAAACATATAACCATTCTGTTTGAGCTCAGCCACAGAGTCTTTATAAATAGAAAGAGGAATCTTGAGACATAAATGAGATATCTAACAAAAAATGTCATGACTTGGCAAATTGGCTAAGTCATTATTTATATTTCTTTTCTTTTCTTTTCTTATTTACAACTACAAGATGGAGTGCAGAAAAGTATCACATGACTTTGTCACAATGTCACAATTTGTGTGACAGATAGTCACAGATGGTCATGTCACAGTCACAGTCACAGGGTGTCACATGACTAGAGTAACATGAGGACCATAGGAGAACAAGTGCATAGCCACAGTAGTGAAATGTATAAGTAGTAAAAAATTAAGCGAGAACCCCATCGAGTTCTCTTTGTCAAACTCTGAACAAAGAGACAGTTGGCTTAATTCCAGTCATTGGACTTTAGACACTGACACTAGAACTTAATATCATATCCAAGCACCACCCGCCTTGGACCTTGCTTAATCTTTTATCTCATCATAAACCAACCCTCGGTCACTGATCATCATGATCAGTAATCACCTCCATACATAGCCAGGCCCTTGGCTTAAGGGGGCTTTGCAGTCAGTTAGGGACTGCAGGTGGAGACAGTACCAAGCTCAGGTATTGCGTTCGAGACCTGACCTTGCAATTGAGTGGTGCTGAGTAGTATACTTGTATCCCTTTTCTTAGCATAAACCTTGTGCTGCGACTCCATTGTGAGTTGGTACATGCAGAGGATTAACAGTTACCACTAGTGGGCTGTCTAGATTAGAGATCCCATCCATTGGGTAATAGACAAAGTACTATTAGGGCAGTAGTTAGTAGGGCAGTAGATGTCTGGTTAGGTGAAGATCTTGTGCCCTAACAGATGTAGCATAAGTAAGATCAATCATTAACTCCATACCCTCTGAGACATCATCACAATGTCTCAAACACAATATAATCAACTTATGAGCAACCTGCTCAATGAGAAGCATGCCCTCGCTAAATTAAGGGCAGAGTTAGAAGGAAAGAAGAGGAAGTTGTATTGATGCTGTAAGAAGTTTGGACACCTGGTCTGAAACTGCAGGAATAAGAGAAGAGAGGAAAAAGGGACCGTTGTTCCCCAGAATAAATTTGAAGTATTGAAGAGTAGAGTAATGCAATGTGGAGAAGGAGAGAGGACGATAAGACGAATGGAAGTAGCAGAAGTTGAGTGCTTCGAGTGCAGGGAGAAAGGGCACAAATGTAGGAAGTGCCCATTGTGGATAAGGAGGAAGAATGAAGAAAGGGTGGTGCATGTGGCAAGGCCACAAAAGGCGCAGCAGGAGAAGAGGCCAGCACACCCTATAAGGGGAAAAGCGCAGGAAGGAGAAAGGAGGTTGAGGAGAGTAGAAGGAAGTAAGGCGGCACGCCCTACAAAGGGAAATACACAGCAAGAGGAGTGGAAAAGGAGTTCGTGGGAGATGTTGAGGAAGAGGGCTAAATGGTACTGTGGACCAATAGTGCCACGAGATGCAGAGTTGTGGGAGTTAGGATGGCATAGTCAGGGAGCTATTGTTACGTATTTAAGATGCCCAAGATGTGGCAAAGGGGGATGCTATGCAGAAGATGACTGGGGACAGGGAGTAGTCCCTTATTGGAAAAGAAAAAAGATGAGTTGGTATGGATGCAAAGGAGAGAAGGAACAGAGCAGCGCGCAAGCAAGAGACTCAAGAAGCGTAGCAAAGGAGGAGAAAGCGGTGTGGCCCAGAGAGGTAAAAGCGCAGCAAAGCGGCACACAGTCAGGAGAACTAGAAAGCACAGCAAAAGAGGGAGATAGTCAAAGAGAGGTCAGGAGAACCTTTGGGATGTTGAGAGAAGTGTGGTTGAACATTGGAGTGGAGAAGATAGATATGCATGAAGGCGTAATGATAAAAGTGCTCTTGGACAGTAGCACAACAGGGATATTTATGGACAGGCAGACAGCAGCTAGGTATGGGTTCAAGCTGTAGAAGTTAGAAAAACCATTAGTTGTCAGGAATGTAGATGGCACCAACAATAGTAGAGGGGCCATTACATATCAGGTAGAGTGCAATGTATTCTACAAAGGCCACATGGAAAGAATGAGGATGGATGTATGCAATCTGGGGAAAACAGAAGTGATATTGGGTATGCTATGGTTAGCAGCCTACAACCCAGAAATAAACTGGGAAACAGGGGAAGTTAAAATGACGAGATGCCCACCCTTGTATGGTGGAAGAAGTCAGAAGAGGGAAAAGGTCAAAAGGATAGCGACAGAGAAAGAAGAGAAAATCGTCTACTGGGCGATAGACGATAAAGAAGACTGGGGAAGAGAGGAAGAGATAGAAGAGAACCACAGGAAAATCAAGAAGATGGTCCCAAAGAAGTTTTTGAAGTGGAGAAAAGTGTTTGGGAAGGTGGAGTTGAAGAGAATGCCAAAGAGAAAGATTTGGGATCATGCTATAGATCTCAAGGAGACATTTAAACCGCAAAAGGAAAGGATTTATCCTCTATCCAAAAACAAGAGGGAAGAAGTCCAGAATTTTGTGAAAGACCAGTTGAGAAAGGGGTATATCAGACCATCGAAATCCTCTCAAATGTCACTAGTGTTCTTTGTAGGCAAGAAGGATGGTAGTAAGAGGATGGTAATAGACTATCGCAACCTGAATGATCAAACAATAAAGAACAACTACCCCCTCCCATTAATTACAGAATTAATCGACAACATAGGAAGTAAGAAAGTGTTCATGAAGATAGATCTCAGGTAGGGGTTCAACAATGTTAGAATAAAAGAGGGGGATGAGTGAAAAGGAGTGTTTACAACACACATTGGTTCCTTTGAACCAACCGTTATGTGTTTCAGGATGACAAATTTGCCAGCAACCTTTTAAGCAATGATGAATGAAATCCTGAGAGACCTGATTAACAAAGGAAAAGTAGCAGCATTTGTGGATGATGTGTTAGTAGGAACAGAGACGAAAGAGGGACACAATGAAATAATGGAGGAAATACTGAAGAGGTTAGAGGAGAATGACTTGTACATTAAGCCAGAAAAATGTGTATAGAAGACAAGAAAGATAGGATTCCTAGGGGTCGTCATAGGACCTAATGGGATAGAAATGGAAGCAGAGAAAGTGGACAGAGTACTTAGTTGGCCACAACCAAAAAATGTGAAAGACATCAGAAAGTTTTAGGCCTTGCAAATTATTACAGGAGGTTTATTAAAGACTTCACTTGAGTAGCAAGACCAATGAACGTACTTACACAGAAGGATGAGAAGTAGAGATGGGAGGAGGCATAGCAAAAGACATTCAACGAGTTGAAACGGGTCTTTACAACAAAACCAGTATTGGCAGCACCTGACTTAGACAAAGAATTTCGGGTGGAGGCTAATGCCTCAAATTACGCTACTGGAGGAGTACTATCAATGAAGTGCTCAGACAAAAAATGGAGACCAGTCGCTTTCATTTCAAAATCTCTAAGTAATACAGAGCAGAACTATGAGATTCACGATAAAGAGATATTAGTAGTAGTCAGATGCCTAGAGGCATGGAGGCATTTCCTAGAAGGAGCAGTAGAGAAATTTGAGATTTGGACAGATCACAAAAACCTCGAGTACTTTATGAAGGCACAAAAGCTAAATAGAAGACAAGCAAGATGGGCCTTGTACCTATCTAGATTTAATTTTACACTAAAACATGTTCCTGGAAGTAAAATGGGAAAAGCAGACAGCTTGAGCAGAAGGCCAGACTAGGAGATCGGAGTAGAAAAGGACAATGAGGATGAAATGTTGGTGAAACCAGAGTGGTTGGAAATGAGGAAGACAGAAGCTGTAGAGATCATAGTAGACGGGGTAGATCTACTAGAGGAAGTTAGAAAGTCAAAAGTGAAAGATGATGAAGTAGTAAAGGCAGTAGAAGAAATGAAGCGAGCAGAAGTAAAAATGCTAAGAGATGAAGAGTGGAGAGAAGTAGATGGCATCATGTATAAAGAGGGAAAAGTCTATGTGCCAAAAGATGAGAAACTAAGGGCAGAGATAATTAGACTACATCATAATACACCAATAGAAGAGCATGGGGGACAATGGAAGACAGTAGAATTGGTCACCCATAACTTTTGGTGGCCAGGGATTACAAAGGAGGTGAAGAGATACGTGGAAGGGTGCGATGCCTGTCAGCACAATAAAAACCGCACAGAATAGCCAGCAGGCAAGTTAATGCCCAACTCTATTCTGGAGAAACCTTGGATGCACATATTGGCAGATTTTATTACTAAGCTGCCTTTAGCGCAAGGATACGATAGTATTCTAGTAGTAGTAGACCAGCTAACTAAGATGGTCCACTTTATACCAACTATGAAGAAGACATTGGCAGAGGGATTAGCAAGGTTATTTAGAGACAACGTTGATGGGGATCAAAAGGTTTGATCACAAAACAAAGGTGAAAGCAAGGTTAGAGAGGTGAAATCTCCAAACTGCTTCACAATTGTGCACTAAACAAGTAGGCACTGGGGAGATAAATCAAATAATAGAGAGCTTACTGAAGGTAGAATGTCCAAAGAATAACCAAAA
>Ga0153991_1000332_pt1 | contig 12248 bp, 15 predicted proteins | sample TSNC075MetaG_FD_104681 | JGI IMG/M metagenome (GOLD analysis project Ga0153991, IMG submission 104681) | Attine ant fungus gardens microbial communities from North Carolina, USA - TSNC075 MetaG | ecosystem: Host-associated > Fungi > Mycelium > Unclassified | place: USA: North Carolina, Jones...
ATGGACTTGTTTTCAAAAAAGGAGATGTACGAGGCAAGTGCTTTATTGAGTACATACCCGCTGAAATGGCGTGGTGTCCTATTGAAGCAGATGACTATATGTATATAGATTGCCTTTGGGTATCCGGACAATTCAAAGGACAGGGGTACTCCAATTTACTTTTAGAGGAATGTATCGAAGACAGCAAAGAAAAAGGTAAAAACGGACTGATCATTCTATCCTCAAAAAAGAAAATGCCCTATTTGGCAGACCCGAAATTCTTGCGATATAAAGGATTTGCAGTAGCAGATATAGCAGAGCCATATTATGAACTAATGTACTTGCCATTTTGTGAAAACACATCGAAACCTCGCTTTAAGGAATCAGTAAAAACGCCGAAAATCGATAAACAAGGCTTTGTTTTATATTATGCACATCAATGTCCGTTTACCGCAAAATATGTACCACTGATTGAAACTGTCGCAAAAGCAAAAGGCGTTGAATTTACTGCAATTCGTTTTGAAACTACTGAACAGGCACAAAATGCGCCTGCTCCATTTACCTCTTACAGCTTGTTTTATAACGGTGAATTTATGACGCATGAGATTTTATCGGATAAAAAATTTGAAAAAATCTTAGTTGAAAAGGGTTTATAATGCTGCATTATCAGCGCAACCTTAAGGAGATAGATCGATGAAGCATGAATGGAAAAAGCATGAAAAGGATTTATACCTGCCGAAAAACACGCCTATGCTGATGACGGTTCCCATGCAAAAATTTTTTGCTATTAAAGGGAAAGGTAATCCAAACGAACCTGATTTTGCGGAAAGAATAGGTGTATTGTATTCTCTGGCGTATGCTGTCCGGATGATGCCCAAGTCCGGATTTACGCCGGATGGTTACTTTGAATATACCGTTTACCCACTCGAAGGTGTGTGGGAAGGCGGCGACGCTTTCGACAAAAGCACATATATTTACACAATTATGGTAAGGCAGCCCGATTTTATTACGGACGAGATTGTTGAAAAAGCATTTGAAACCGTCCAGAGAAAAAAGCCGCACCCGTTTCTTTCTGAAGCATTTTTCTATGAAGTGGAGGATGGTTTGTCAGTTCAAATGCTGCATAATGGCGACTACGATAATGAACCGAAAAGCTTTGCAGAAATGCAAAGCTTTGTGGACGATAACGGCCTTTCCCGACGCGGTGACAGCCACAGGGAAATATACCTGACCGATGCAAGCAAGGTTGAGCGCAACAAGCTGAAAACCGTTTTGAGGTATACTGTAATGAGAAAATAAATACATTATAAACTTATACGTCATTCGTAAGAAACCTCTCTTTTTTTAAAAGCAAATTAAGAGGAATTATCGGAATCTATCATTTATATTTTAATTGTCAGGAGGTGATGGAATGGAATGGTTAAGGAATCTGAATGAAGCTATAAACTACATTGAAGAACATTTGACAGGCGAAATAGACTTAAACAAACTCGGTAAGATTGCCGGTTGTTCCGGGTTTCATTTTCAACGGATTTTCTCTTATATGGCTGGGCTACCCCTTTCTGAGTATATCCGCCGGCGGAAAATGACAAGGGCGGCCTTAGAACTACAAAACGGCGAAAAGGTTTTGGATGTAGCGATTAAATATGGTTATGATTCGCCTACAGCGTTTAACCGTGCATTTCAAAGCATACACGGATTTGCTCCTTCATTTGCGAAATTGGAAGGGGTTGCGCTCAAAGCATTCCCGCCCATCAGCTTCAAAATGACAATTAAAGGAGAAGCTGAAATGAATTACAGAATCGAAAAGAAAGAAGCCTTTAGAATTATAGGAGTTTGCGGGCATTATCTCGTGGAAAATGAGGAAAACTTTGAACAAATACCTCAGTTATGGCAAAAGGCCGCGATGGAAGGAACTATACCCCCAATATTATCGTTAATGAATCGGCATCCATTCGGTTTGCTTGGGGTTAGCACTTATATAGGCGGTGAGAATTTTGATTACTATATCGCCGTTGCTTCAGATCAACAAGCGCCGGACGGAATGCAAGAATACATTGTGCCGGAATGTACATGGGCTGTATTTGAGTGTATTGGCCCACTTCCCCATGCTATGCAAAGCCTACAAAAAAGAATCATTACCGAATGGCTTCCTACATCCGGTTATGAATACGCGGATGCGCCGGATATTGAGGTTTATTCTGATGGCAACCAGCAAGCGGAGGATTACAGAAGTGAAGTCTGGCTTCCGATTATTAAAAAGTGAGGAGTATATAAAATGGTGCATTTAGTTTACTGTGACGATAAAGAGAACGTATTGGAAAAAATCATGTCCGGCCAAAAAACAATGGTGGTGCGCGGCGCGGCGGGAAGAAAAATTCCGCATAGCCGTGTTTTTGAGGGCGAAGCTCTTTATTTTATGAAAAAAGGTACGGCAAAGATTACGGCTATGGCAATGGTTGAGAATGTACAAAACTATGTCAAATTGTCTGATGATGAAATTCTTAAAACGCTTGAAGCGAACCAAGAACGTCTGCAATTAAGCGACAGACAGAAAGAACGGTGGCACAAAAAATGCTTGTGCCTTGTTGCGTTTAAGGATGTCAAGGAAATTCCGCCACTGGATTTTGACCATCAAGGTAATATGGACGATTGGCTTATTATCGAAAAGATCAATGATGTTGTAGTTGGGACCAGCATTCCATATAATTATGAAAAGTCAAGATTTTAGTATAGTGCAAGACTTTATGTGCATTTGTATGCGATAACGCGCAGTAAACTCAGTAAACTTATATTTTGTGCATGAAAAAATCCGCCACTATGATATGACGAATTATAAAATTTTTGTTTAATTTTGTATTTATATTAACACAAAATTGAAGAAAAATCAAGTCTTGTCTTGTATTCGGTTTGGGTGTATTAAGTATATTGAGGTGATTATTATGGAACAAAAAAGTATGACTGCGCTCGTAAGCGCATTTGCTCGTTGGTATCACGCAGAGCAAAATAGAATTAAGATTTTTGACGATTTTCTTGCTGACAAAATACTAACGGATGAGGATAAACAACAAATTACTCTTCATATGAGTAATGGTATCGGATTTTTTCATCCCACGTTTAACGGAACAAAGGAAGAAGCATTACGGTGGATAGTGGACAACCAGTTATCGCCATCACCGCTTGGAAGAGCTGCTTGGGCTGAAAAGGCATTGCATACAGCAGTTAATATTGGAGCAACTCAGTATCTCATTATTGCCGCCGGATATGATTCATTTGCATATCGTCAACTGGAATGGGCGGCAAAACTGCAGATTTTTGAGCTTGACCACCCTCTTATGAACGAAGATAAGCAAGAGCGTATGCAAAGGGTTTGCGACAAGAAGCCGAGCAATTTAACCTATATTCCGATTGACTTGACTACCGAATTTCTTTCTGAAAAATTGTTTTCTTGCAACGCATATGATAAAGAAAAACTGTCGTTTTGCAGTTTGCTTGGTATTTCCTACTATCTTTCAAAAGAGGATTTCAAGAAGCTCATTCAAAGCATAGCGGACTCAGTTTCAAACGGCAGCACAATTGTATTTGACTATCCCGATGAATACTCATACACAGAACAAGCCGGAGAAAGGGCAAAAAAGCAATCAATCATGACAAGCGGCACTACGGAAGCAATGTTGGCAAGTTATTCTTATGAGGAAATGAATGGGCTTTTATCGGATTGTGGATTTCTTATATATGAACACTTAATGCCCGACGAAATAACCAAACAGTATTTTGATGAGTACAATGCAGCAAATCCAAACCATTTGATGACAGCGTTTGATAATGTCAATTATTGCTTGGCAGTAAGAAAATAAGAAACGAGCTAGAGTTATGGTAGAAGGCGAACTAAAAAGGCATTGACAGACAAGCGAGCGGATTTTTTATTATGTAGAATAATAGCATAATGAAAAACGGAGGTTTTGTTATGCACGCATGGGAATCCATTCAAAAAGTTTTAGATTACATTGAGGACAATTTGGCGCAAAGCCATTCTCCCGAAGAATTGTCAAAAATTGCTGCCCTTTCCCCCTTTTATTTTCAACGATTATTTACCCGGCTTGTGAAACGCCCGGTAAATGAGTACATTAAAATGCGGAGGCTTGCAAAGGTGTGTGAAACGCTTGAAGATAAGAATAAGCGTATACTGGATATTGCACTCGAATACGGCTTTAACAGCCATGAGCATTTTACAAAAATATTCAAAAGCGCGTTTGGGATTACGCCGGATGAATATAGGGCGAACCCTGTTCATCTCAGTCAAATCACCAAACCGGAATTGCTGCTTAGTTACACGATGGTTGAGGAGGGCGTTCCCCTCATAACTGAAAACATTGTTATTGAGATTACCCGTAGAAAATTGGATTTTCCCGAAAAATATATTGGATTGTCTGATAAAGTATCCGTTGAACAAGCAAGCTTCGGAGAAATGACCAGCATTAGTAGCCCAGGGCAGTTATGGGATTCTTTCCACAGTAAAAAAGAAGGGATGTCTTGCTTTTTACCGGATGGAATGGAATTAGGCGCATCCAGGATGGGCGAAGTTATGGACGGAACTTTTATCTATTTTGCCGGTGCAATGACAGAACCGGGTACGCCCGTACCGGAGGGCTTCACATCTTGGGAGCTTATCGCTGCCGAATATGTGGTATGCTTATTTGAAGCAGAGAATGTTTCTGAACTGATAACTTCCGCACTTGATAAGGCTTTCAAATATCTTTTTGAAACATGGCTTCCTGGGAAAAAACTTGCAACGCAACCATTTTCAGCAGAAAAGTATTTAAACATGACGGATGGCGCTGCAAGTATGGAATTATGGTTAATACCTGTTCCGATTACAGAGCAAGAAAGCAGGTGATCCTATGCAATGGAGCGAATTATTCGATGTGGCACATGAGCCGTCAGATAATCAAATAAAGGAATTTGTTGATAATCCTTTATGGGATGATTTAGCTGATTACTTGCAGCAGACATATAATGTGGAGCCGAAATTATTTTATAGTGGTTGTTCTATGCAAAAAGGATTCTGGAGGGGATGGAACGTAAAGTATAAAAAAAGTGGTAAGTCATTGTGTACGCTTTACCCAAAGCAAGGTTATTTTATTGCGCTCATTGCTGTGGGGACAAAAGAAATAACCGAAGCTGAATTTTTAATTCCTTTTTGCGATGAGTACACGCAAAATTTATACAGCCGGACGGAATTTGGAACAGTCGGCAAGTCGCTGCCAGTAGAAGTAACAAACGAAAATACATTGTGTGATGTGAAGAATTTGATTGGACTACGGGGGCTGGCTCCCGTAAAAAATATTTGTATCCCAGACCGTAAAGGGCGCGGCGGGGAGGTTTGACCTTCTCGCCGCGCTGACATAATGTGCTACATTTCTTTGCGATATTTGGTAAGATAATAGACATTTGTAAAAACGAAAAACAAGTAGACTGTGGTTCCGTTCATCTTTTTATTCTACTTCCATTTGTTTTACTGCTTGTGGGTTTTTAAGCGCCGTTTTATTTTTGATTACTGTACCAAGATTACCGCCAAAGATGCCCGCACCCACGCCTACACATAGATAGGGCAATGTTTCAAGTATTCCGTCTGCCTCCGGCAACAGCTTTATAAGTACCAACCCCGTACCAAAAATAACAAGTCCGATTGCAGATAGAAAAACATACCGACCTACTTTATACTGTTTCATTTCCCTGCTCCTCCTCATAAATAAAGATTTCTTCAATACTCATCCCGAAGTATTTAGCGATTTTGAAAGCCAGAATAATTGATGGATTATATCGGCCATTTTCAAGAGAGCCGATTGTCTGGCGGGATACTTCCAATGCGGCGGCAAGGTCTTCCTGCCGAATATCATGCTGCTTCCTTATTTCTTCTAACCAATTTTTCAATTCACCACATCCTCTTTTATGGAAAGTATACTTTACATTGCCAGTATAACACCCACACAAATGAATGTCAAGCATACTTTCCATGAATGTGAAAAAATTTGAAACGGGCAGATGACATGGCTCGAAATCCACCGTTTGAAGTGAATACAAAGATAATAGTTATACATAAAAAAATAAATTTTGGACAAACAATTTTATCCTGCCGTCCGCATATAGTGGAATTGAGGTGGTAGTGTGGATATTTTAACTAAAAACAAGTATTCGAGAAAAATACAAACCATAAATCAAGGCGGAAAAGAAATTACAATTGAGCATTTACTACCTGTGATAGGCACTTCAGACCTGAATCAAAGGAAGAAGATAATAGAGGAACGCTTATATGACATATTTATAAAATATGAAAACATCATGCCTGACACATTGGATAAATAAGAGTTGCTGAAGTATTATGTGCTGTCGGCAACTCTTTTTCTATTCAAAGATTTTTGAAGAAGGAGTTTATCCATGATAGCAATCTATGCAAGGCAATCGGTTGACAGGGCTGACAGCATCTCAATCGAGAGTCAAATCGAATTTTGCAAATATGAAGCGAGGGGAGCGGATTGCAAGGTTTATATTGACCGCGGATTCAGCGGTAAGAATACAAAGCGTCCAAGCTTTAAGGAAATGATGACCGATATTGAAAATGGTGAAATTAACAGGGTTATTGTTTATAAGCTGGATAGAATCAGTCGATCCATTCTTGATTTTTCCACCATGATGATGAAGTTTGAAGCCTGCAATGTTGAGTTTGTGTCCTCAACGGAGAAATTTGACACATCGTCACCAATGGGCAGGGCGATGCTCAATATCTGCATTGTCTTTGCGCAACTCGAACGGGAAACCATTCAAAAACGCGTCGCCGACGCCTATTTCACCAGATCGCAAAAAAGTTTCTACATGGGTGGCAGAGTGCCATACGGGTTTTCGCTGGAACCAACAGTCATTGATAAAGTTAAGACTTCGAAGTATGTAATAAACCAAGAAGAGGCAGAGCAGGTAAAACTAATTTTCGAGCTATATTCCGAACCTGCCACTTCATATGGAGATATTATTCGTTACTTCCAGGAGCATAGAATACTCAAAGGCGGCAAGCCCTGGGAGAGAACACGGCTTGCTGACGTGCTGCGAAACCCGATTTATGTTAAAGCAGATATGGATATTTATGAATTTTACAATTCGCAAGGAGCAATTATCGCAAACTCGCCAGAGGATTTTATCGGTATAAACGGCTGCTATTATTATAAAGGTAAGGATTCAAAAGGCAGAAAACAGATGAATCTTGAGGGCAATCACTTAGTACTTGCACCGCATGAAGGTTTTATTGATTCAGAATTATGGTTGAAATGCCGCGCAAAATGTTTGGCAGCTAAGCAGGTACAATCATATCAAAAGGCTAAAAATACATGGTTAGCTGGAAAAATTAAGTGTAGTGTATGCGGATATGCTCTTGTGGATAAACATTATTCCACAAGCAATAGCCGGTATCTGCTTTGTTCGCATAAGATGAATTCAAAGGCGTGTCCCGGCCCCGGAACGATTTATACGAATGAATTGGAAGCTTTAATTTATGAGCAGATGAAAAATAAGCTGGCTGAATTTAAGTCGCTTAACAAGCAAAAGAGGGGTAAGGCAAATCCGGAATTGACCACCCTGAATATTGCACTTGCGAAAGTAAATGCTGAAATTAATTCGTTGATGGCAAAGCTTTCTGATGCAAACGATACAATGTTCCGATATATTAACTCACGCATTGAAGAGCTTGACATCCAAAGAAATGAAATAGACATGCAGATAGCCGAGCTTAGCAGACAAAAGAAAATTGAGGCTGGGCAGATTACTCACCATAATGAAAATTGGGAAAGGCTTGAATTTGATGACCGCCGGCAAGTAATTGATCAACTCATTAAAAGAATCCATGCGGCGGATGACAAAGTGATAATTGAATGGAGAATATGATTCCATTTGTACGTTTCGCTTCACCGAAGCGCTGGAAGTGCACAATTTCCCGTTGCCGCAGGAAGCGGATCGGATCGCAGACATCCGGGTCTTTGACGATCCGCAGGATATTATCGTAAGTGCTTCTGGCCTTCTGTTCTGCGGCCATATCTTCTACCAGATCGGTAATGGGGTCTCCCTTTACCTGGAACTCGCAGGAGTTAAACGGAATGCCGCCGGCTGCCATGGGCCAAACGCCTGTGGTATGGTCGATATAATAAGGACCAAAGCCGGAGGCTTCAATTTCTTCCATAGACAGGTTTCGGGTCAGCTGGTGTACAATCGTAGCGACCATCTCCATGTGCCCCAATTCCTCCGTACCTACATCGGGAACAAAAATGTCGCAGTTGCTAAAAATGCGGACAAGCCTTGCGGCGACGGGCTTTTGATACATACGATTATGACCAATGAAAAGGTGTTAAAATACCGTGTTGGATATAATGAAACTCCTTTTGATGTTCTACCTGTTACGAAACAAGGTGAAACTGAAAGAATAATCAATCTTTACATAGCGGCATAAACTCCAACACTTATAACAACCGTTTGCTTTTTTATTTAGGGCAAGCGGCTTGTGTTTACGATTTTATTAAATTAACTGCTCGAAAGACTGTTTTGGTGCAATTTGATTATTCGAATCCGCGATTCGCACATTTGCTATCCTATGTCCCCCAATATATAATGAACATACAAGGAGGGACTATCCAATGAAAAAGACAAAATATTATTTGACCGAAGCCGAATGGCGCTTAGTTACACATAGCCTGAATGAACTCCGAACCAAGTTGATTAGGGAGGGGCAACACACCGACACGGTGGACGAAACGCTGTATAAGGTTATGAACGCTAAAACAAAGCGGGTAAAGGTTGCGGAGTGACGGCTATGGAATCAAACACCTTTGAAAAAGCCTTTGGAGACTTCATTGACCGCCACGAATATGACGAAGCGCAGAGCGCATTATTTGACATGGTACGCATATCATTCCAAGCCGGATGGGAATCCGCAGGTGGCAATCCCTCCGAATCGCAGCCTGTTATCAGGCTTATTCATAAAAAGCCTGACGAAGAACCGCCTAAATAATTGAATACATATTGAGAACCGTTTGTTGCAGAACAAGCGGTTTTTTTCATGTCCTCCGTACATAGCCGTTTTTTCCCTCACGGGCAGGAACGGCTAAATACATGAAAGGAGGAACCCGCAATGTCTAATTGCAAAGTCATAGCGATATGCAATCAGAAAGGCGGCGTGACCAAGACCACGACTACGGCAAATCTTGGTATCGGGCTTGCCATGCAGGGGAAAAAGGTACTTCTCGTTGACGCAGACCCCCAGGGTGATTTGACCACCGCCTTGGGATGGCCGGACAATGAAAGCCTGCCTGTCACGCTCTCGACTGTCATGGAAAAGATTATCCATGACGAGGATTTTGAGCATTTCGGCGGTATCCTGCACCATGACGAGGGCGTTGACCTGCTCCCGTCCAGTATTGAGCTGTCTGGCATGGAAATGAGCCTTGTTAACGCCATGAGCCGGGAATTTACCCTGCGCGAATACCTGAGCCGCGTTAAGCATGAGTACAATTATGTGATTATCGACTGTATGCCGAGCTTGGGAATGATTACGATTAACGCACTTGCCGCCGCCGACAGTGTGATAGTCCCGGTTCAGGCGCAGTATTTACCAGCAAAGGGAATGACGCAGCTGATGAAAACAATCGGCAAGGTGAAAAAACAGATCAATCCCACCTTAAAGGTGGACGGTGTTTTACTCACTCTTACCGATATGCGTACAAACCTTGCGAGGGCAACAGCGAACACCCTGCGGCAACAATATGGGAATGTGCTGAAAATCTATAAGACACAGATACCCATAGCGGTCAAAGCCGCCGAAATAAGCGCCGCCGGGCAAAGCATTTACGCCTATGACAAAAACAGCAAGGTTGCAAAGGCGTATGCCGATTTCACAAAGGAGGTGATAGCCGATGGCGAAAGAACTAAAGCTAAATCTGCCGTCAGCAGATGACCTCTTTTCCACGCAGGAGGAACGGGACGACGCGCAGCGCGAAAAGGTGCTGGATATTCCATTATCTGAAATCGACAGCTTTCCCGACCACCCTTTTCAGGTAAGAATGGACGAATCCATGCAGGCAATGGTGGACAGTGTAAAAGCCTTTGGAATCCAAACCCCTGCTGTGATACGGCAAAAAGAGGACGGGCGGTACGAACTTGTCAGCGGACACAGGCGCAAAATGGCGTGTGAACTTGCGGGACTGGATGCAATGCCCTGTATTGTCCGGCACATGAGCCGGGATGAAGCCATAATCGCTATGGTGGACAGCAATTTACAGCGTGAAGTTATCCTGCCAAGTGAAAAGGCGAAATCGTATCAAATGAAGTTGGATGCAATACGGAGGCAAGCAGGCAGACCGAGCAAGGAAAATTCTGCAACAGTGTTGCAGAATTTTGGCGGTAAAACTTCGCGTGAATTGCTTGCCGAAAAAAGCCCTGATAGTCATGAGCAAATTCGCAAGTATATTCGCTTAACTGAGTTAATACCAGAAGTCCTACAAATGGTGGATGCTGGTAAAATCGCCATGCGCCCTGCCGTGGAGCTATCCTACCTGCCGAAAGAGGAACAGCAGACCTTGCTTGATGCAATGGAAAGCGAGGATTGCACCCCCTCCCATGTGCAGGCAATGAAAATGCGGAAGTTTTCGCAGGAGGGGCGTTTGGGCGAGGACGTTATCGTGTCCATCATGCAGGAGGAAAAACCAAATCAGGTAGAGCAATTCAAAATGCCTAAAAACCGTATCAGTAAATACTTCGCGCCGGGGACGCCCGCGCAAAAGATTGAGGACACCATTGTAAAGGCATTGGAGCTATACCGCCAGCGTGAACGCCAACGCAACGACGCAAGATAGTTTGAAGAACTCTTCTGACAAGGGGGCAGTCTGCCCTTTTATTTTACTGACTGCGGGGCATTGCGCCGTTTCCCCTCTCACACTCTCCCCTTCAAACCAGCTAACCAGCCGAAAAAGAATATTGCCATACGATACTTTTGTTTTTCGGCAGGTAAGAGGAAATTAAATATAACACAAACGTTTCGCACCCTGCATCTAAATATGCGGGGATTTTTTTATGTTCAAAAATAATTTTTAGGAGGTAAAACACAAATGTTTAAAGGATTTTTTAAAAAGGCTATTGCCCTTATAATGACAATAGTTACAGTAATATCGCTATTTCCCGCAAGCACAGCCTTTGCAGCAACTGGCGATGTCGGGACAATTTCATTCATCCTCGCCTATGATTCAAGCGGTAATGTCATGCATTATAATTCGAGTGCTGTCATTAACGGGTATACGGCAGGCGGAATGGGAAGGGACAAATACCGCATATATGTGGACGGGGATACCGCCTTTTGTATTCAACCGGGTGTCCCCCTGCATACAGGCGATAAGCTGAAAGAAAGTTCATCCGCCACTTGGAATGCCCTTTCTTCGGCACAGAAAGAAGCAGTAGGGCTTGCCCTTTTGTATGGATATCAGGGGAATAAAAGCAACCTGACAGGAAGCGATGACGAAAAATGGGTTGCGACACAAACCCTTGTCTGGGAATTTGTAACAGGCCGCAGGCAGGCAACAGGCTCTTATACGCAGACAGGTACTGATGTATACCAGCTTCATTTTGGCTCCAACTATGCAAACAGCGGCGCGAAAGCAGCCTACGATCAGATTGTTGCCATGCTGAAAGAACACAACACCATTCCGAGCTTTATGTCAGAAAGCACGACGGGCATTACAAAGGAGCTGGCCTACAGCGGCGGCAAGTACACCATTACCCTGACAGACAATAACGGCGTCCTCTCGGACTACACCTTCTCCTGCTCCAACAGCAATGTGAATATCACAAAATCCGGCAATCAACTGACGATCAGTTCCACGGTCGCCATAGACGGCTCTGTCAGGATTACGGCAACAAGGAATAACGTGCCCACGGTAAGCCAGAGTGCAAAAATGCTTGCCTATGGGGATGACAGCTTGCAGGATGTGGTAACGGGTGTAGAAAATGCGGACAGTGTGGTTTCCTATATCAATGTGGAAACGCCAACGGGTACGCTTGCACTGAAAAAGACTTCCGAGGACGGCAAGGTGTCAGGCATCAAGTTTACCATCACAGGTGATAACTACGAAAAAACAGTCACAACCGGAAGTGACGGAACAATCTCTACAGAGGGGATGTTCCCAGGCACTTACACCGTTACGGAAGCCTCCTATGACCGCTATGTGCCGCAGGATTCAAAG
>Ga0153991_1000333_pt1 | contig 12235 bp, 11 predicted proteins | sample TSNC075MetaG_FD_104681 | JGI IMG/M metagenome (GOLD analysis project Ga0153991, IMG submission 104681) | Attine ant fungus gardens microbial communities from North Carolina, USA - TSNC075 MetaG | ecosystem: Host-associated > Fungi > Mycelium > Unclassified | place: USA: North Carolina, Jones...
ACCGAGAATACATTTCCTTTGTGAGAACAAATTTTAACCATTTCGTTTTCCTTCACGAACTTAAGGGAATCACCAATTTGATCTGCATTCAGAGCTGTCTGCTCATAGGTGTTGACATCCATAAAATGGAATAAGTCTCCATCACTGTACAGATACTGCATATCATTTCGCTCAATGTGAGCCGGCTCACACTTCTCCGAAGGGCGGAAGGTCTTCTCCACGATACCGCCGCTGACAATATTTTTCAGCTTAGTACGGACAAATGCAGCTCCTTTACCAGGCTTTACATGCTGAAACTCGATTATCTGATAGATGTTATTCTCATACTCGATTGTCACACCGTTTCGAAACTCACTTGCTGAAATCATCCTTATAGTTCCTCCTTGGAAATCTGTCTCCAGTTTTTGTTTTTCAAAAATTATCAATATCTGATTAATTCTAAACGAAAACCCTATTTTTTTCAAGTAGTTTCCATGAAAAAATACAGGATTAGGCATTCTTTCGGTTTTTTCGCCGATAACCAAAGAGAATCAGCCGTTCCAGCCTCCGTTTCACCACGATTTGGATCTCTTCTTTGGGGTGGATTGGTTCTGTTAAGATGCTATAGATGCCTGCACGGTTCGCCCCATAGATATCGGTGAAGATCTGGTCTCCTACGAAGACAATATCTTCCGGCTCTTCCTGCATAATCGAAAGAGCATGCTCATACCCCTTCCGGGAAGGCTTATGGGCATTACACAAAAAGAGACTGCCCACCGCTTCTGCGAAGGGTCTTACCCGCGGCTCCTGATTATTCGAGATCAGGCAGGTCTTCAGCCCCAGAGACCGCAGCTGTTCAAACAGGCCGATTGCTTCCTGCGTCGCCACAGCTCCATGCGAAACCAGAGTATTGTCTATATCGAACAACACTCCCCGTACCCCCTTCTCTGCCAGGGCTGCGTAATTAATCTGATAGGCGGAGGGAAGATATTCCCTGGGATAAAACTTCTGGAGCATGGTTATTTCTTCTTCGCAATCTTTTCGATTTCACGCAGGAAGGTATCTACATCCTTGAACTCCCGGTAAACCGAAGCGAACCGTACATACGCCACATCATCCAGCTTCCGCAGATGATCCATCACCAGCTCTCCTACCACACTGCTGGGAATTTCCTTCTCTTCCATTCCCAGAATCTGATTCTCGATTTCGTCAATCAGTGCATTGACCTCCGATACCGATATCGGACGCTTATGGCAGGCACGCAAAACACCGCCCTCTATCTTAGAGCGGTCATAGGGTTCACGAAGGTCACCCTTCTTCACGATCATCAAAGGAATTGTCTCCACCTTCTCATAGGTGGTGAAGCGCTTGCCGCACTCCTCACACTGACGCCGTCGCCGGATGGAATTCTCTGCCGGACGCGAATCAATTACCTTCGTATTCTCCGCGTTACAAAATGGGCATTTCATAGAACCTTCTCCTTCAGATTTAAGATTACACGCTGTGCAATCTTTGAATTTTTCTTTAGAATAACACAGTTTCCCGATTTGTACAAGCAAATCCGGATTCGTGCTTTCCCTTAGCATTTTACCAGACAATCCTCTAAGCGTATCTCCACCAGAATAATGTCCTCACCGATCTGGCGGACACAGTTAAAGGGAATCACGTACTCGCTGTCACGCCCCAGAAAACCGCAGAATTGAGCCGGCCCGGGAACAACCAAAGCCAGAATAATTCCTGTACAAATATCAAAGTCCAGATCCGCAACAAATCCAAGCCGCCTGCAATCGCAGGAATTAATTACTTCCTTATCTCTCAAATCACAAATGCGCATAGGAAAAGCCCCCGATATACTTTGTATCAGTATATGAAGGAGGCTTGCCCCATGTGCTTAATTATTCCCAAACTCCGATAATTCCAATCCCGGATTCCTCTCCAGAACCATTCCTACGCTCCAGCTATTAATAAACAATAACAGCGGCTGATCCTTTAGATCCTTAATCCGCTTCATATCGGAGGTGCCCTGAATCTTCGCTGCATCCAGCTCCGGATTCTTCACCCAGCGGATGTGCTCATACGGCAGGGTCTCCAGCCGCGCCTCTACGTTATATTCATGCTCCAGCCGGTACATCAGTACATCAAATTGCAGGACACCTACCACGCCTACAATAATCTCTTCCATTCCCGTATTGTATTCCTGGAAGATCTGAATCGCACCCTCCTGGGCAATCTGATAAACCCCTTTCAGGAACTGCTTCCGCTTCATGGTATCTACCTGCCGCACCCTGGCAAAATGCTCCGGTGCAAAGGTCGGAATTCCTTCAAATTGGAACCGATTGCCAGACGCCGACAAGGTATCGCCAATGGCAAAGATACCGGGATCAAATACGCCGATAATATCTCCTGCATAAGCTTCCTCCACAATGGTCCGCTCCTGGGCCATCATCTGGGTAGACTGAGACAGGCGGATCTTCTTCTCTCCCTGTACATGGGTCACCTCCATGCCGGCTTCATATTTACCGGAACAAATCCGCATAAAGGCCACCCGGTCCCGGTGTGCCTTGTTCATGTTCGCCTGAATTTTAAACACAAAGGCGGAGAAGGGCTCCTTCTCCGGATCAATCAGCCCGGCATTCGACATCCGCGGCGCCGGAGGCTGTGTCATCTTCAAAAAATGCTTCAGGAAGGTCTCTACGCCAAAATTTGTCAGCGCCGATCCGAAGAATACCGGACTCAGCCGGCCGGACAGCACCATTTCACGATCCAATTCCTGCCCCGCACCATCCAGCAGTTCGATCTCATCCCGCAGCTGTGACAGATAATCCCCGCCGATTTTCGCCGCCGTACCCGGATCCTCCATTTCCAGCTTCTCCGTCGCAACTTCCCGCTGTCCGGCTCCTTCGGCCGTAAAGGTCGTAATCTTACCTTCCTGGCGGTCAAAGATTCCCTTAAAAGACTTGCCGCAGCCGATCGGCCAGTTTACCGGGCAGGTCTCAATTCCCAGCACACTTTCAATGTCATCCATCAGTTCAAAGGGATCCCTGGCCTCCCGGTCCATTTTATTAATAAAGGTAAAAATCGGGATGTGACGCAGCAGACACACCTTAAACAGCTTAATGGTCTGTGCTTCCACGCCCTTGGAAGCATCGATTACCATTACGGCGGAATCTGCCGCCATCAGAGTCCGGTAGGTATCCTCGGAGAAGTCCTGATGCCCCGGTGTATCCAATATGTTAATGCAGTAATTATCATAATGAAACTGAAGGACGGAAGAGGTTACCGAAATTCCTCTCTCCTTTTCAATTTCCATCCAGTCCGAAACCGCATGCTTCGCTGTCTTTTTCCCTTTAACGGAACCGGCCAGATTGATGGCGCCTCCATATAAGAGAAATTTCTCCGTCAGGGTCGTTTTACCCGCATCCGGATGGGAAATAATGGCAAAGGTTCTTCTTTTCTGTATCTCTTCATTTAAACTACTCACGGAAAGCCTCCTGCATTCTACACTCTGTATTACATTTCTCCGTACATTTTTCCGCACGATGTGTTATTATATCATAATACACCATATCTGTCCATTATTCTGCAAGGAAGATAGACAAGGGAAAAACGAGGAAATGATAAAAAGGCGCGTGTCCACAAATCCGGGATGGATTGCTGGAATCTCGCCTTTTATTCATACCATTATTTGATTGATTCTGCTTCACAACAAGAACAGGCGGCAGACGCCAGTCAAATCATCCTATTGGGCACGAATATCACTTATATCAATTTCAATTCCCACTCGATTGTGTTCATTTAATGCATCCATTGCTGCTTTAATATTTTGTGCTTTGATAGCTTCAAAAAGTTTTTCATGACAATACTGCGTTTGTTTTTGCTTCTCGTTATCAGACAATGTATTGCATCGAAAAACTCTTGTCTGTGTTAATAAATCCTTATAATTAGCAGTAAGCCGTGAATTATTTAGTGGTAAAATAATACTCATATGAAATTTTTCTGTTTCTGTTACTTTTTGCTCCATATCTACATACAGCGTTTGCTTATATGCCTTTTCAATATCCTCTAATACTGCCGGGTTCCGAGGGATAATTTCCTCAATCAATTTCTTTATCGCAGCCGCCTCTATTAGATAACGGACTTCATAAATCTCATAAATATCCTTTTCAGAGGGAAGGAAAACGCTATATCCTTTTTTGTCAGAAGAGATTACTAATCCCTCATCCGCCAATTTGCGAATCGCATCACGACAAGGGGTGCGGCTAATGCCAAATTGTTCCGCTAATGCAGAATCTACTAACCGCATTCCGGGTAGAAACTCCTTATTAATAATCTTCTCTTTAATTAGAAAATATGCTTGTTCATTTAAACTATTAACCTTAAGTTTTTGTGACACATCACACCTCACCTATATGCAGATATTGGTTTTACAATAATAAGTTTACATTACTTTCCTTTTTATGTCAATTATATCCAAATCTTACCGCGCTGAAGAGTGTTTCTACTTATTCTTTTGATCCGGCATAAATAATCCCGGACGATATTCTTCTGCCGTATATAAAGCCAGTGCAGGGGAATGTCCCATTACCCTGTCCTTAGTAATCAACGTTGTTACAATTGCATCTGAATACTTAATAAAAAGGGAATCATGCCCGACACACAAACCGATAATAACATTCATATCTGTATGGTGGCTGTTTAAAATTTTCGCCTGCAAAATTGGATTACAAGTTGCTTCAAATCCACCTGGATTAATTTTCGTATTCTCCGGGATACCAACTTCTGTTTTGTCCACATTACCAACCTTACACCCAGCCGCATAATAATCAAAACCTTTTGCCTCCAAAATTCTGGCGAAAATTTTGGTTTCGCGAATCAAACCATGGCATGTTGCAATCCCAATCTTTTTATATCCCATACGCCTGGCAAATTCGCATGTCTCTTCTACCCTTGTGTATTTACAAAAGAAAAATCCTTCCGTTTCTGCCGCTGCCTTAAAGATTCTGGAGTCCTCATTGTCCTCTAACAAATAATTACTAATATTTTCAATTTGTGACGCCGCCGAATCCCCATTAATATCTTGGTTTGTCAAACAAAATTGGGGAAATTTTTGATTCGTGTTTGACTTACATGCATAAACACCACAATGCGCACAGCTATATTCTGATATACTCATACTTTCGCTATTCCTTTCGTTTCGTTAAACGCAAACAAATCATAAAAATGTTACCGTGATCTTCCGTCCCGGATTCTTTTTAGGATGTTCTTCTGTAATTTTTTCACATAAGGAATCTGCCTTATCAAGATAACCACAAGAATAATGAATATTACACAGGATAAGGGCGACGCTATAATTCGTGCAAAAAATGTTCCTAATTCACCATAGGTGGATTGCACATGACGCCGAAAATTCAGTTCGATCAAACTACCTAGAATTAACCCTAACACAACGGAACCAGTAGGAAAATCGTGTATCCTCATAAAGTATCCAATTACACCCATAATCAACATAATATACACGTCCCATATATTACCATTGGCTGCATAAGTGCCAACAACACAAAGCATTACGATAAGCGGAAGCAATACATGCTTCGGAACTTCTGCAATCTTAGCAAATAATTTAAGTCCAGACAGACTAGCCGGCAATAAAATAAGATTACCAATTAAAATACATGCTATTATTAAGCAATAAATACTACGGGAATTCTCAAACAATGTAGGACCCGGGGTAATTCCATGCATATACAATGCCGCAATCAGCAATCCGGCAGTTGCATCACCTGGAATTCCTAAAGCCAGCATGGGGATATAGGCTGCTCCCACAGCTGCATTATTCGCACTCTCCGGAGCAACCAGACCTTCAATCGCTCCCTCACCAAAGGGAACTTTCGGGTTCTTTACTGTTTTCTTTGCCTGGCTATAGGCTACAATAGAAGCAATGTTGCCTCCGGTCCCCGGTAAGGCACCAATGGCAATACCAATAACAGATGAGCGTAATGTCAGGGGAAAATGCTCAACTACTTCCTTTATATTAATTCTAATTTTTCCAATATTTTGTTTTTTTACTTTACTTTCACGGGGGTCACCAATTTGAAACAGACATTCTGAAAGCCCAAACATGCCGATACAAACGGCTATCATGTCGATTCCTGACATCAGGTTAACATTGTCATAGGTAAAACGTTTAACCGCTGTCATTCCGTCCATGCCGATGCAGCCGAGAAACATTCCAAATAATCCGGCAAAAATGGCTTTATTAAAAGAACCCCCGCTTAAACTGCCCAATAACATAATTCCCATGAATGAAATCATAAAATAGTCTCTTGGTGCAAACAGTAATGCTAATTTGACAAGTGCAGGAGCCGCCACTAAAAGAGCGATTGCGCCTAAAATCCCCCCCACAACTGATTCAACAGCAGTAGTTACCAAGGCATGAGTAGCCTCACCTTTTTTTGCCATCGGGTATCCATCAAAGGTCGTTGCCAGAGCGGCAGGGGTACCGGGAACGTTTAAAAGGATGGCCGATCGAGACCCTCCATACACACCACCGATATGTACGCCAATTATGGCAGCAATCGCCGGCATAGCATCCCAGGTAAAGGTCATGGAAACGACCAGTGAAGCTGCCATTGCAACAGAAATCCCAGGAATTGCTCCTCCATATATACCAAAAACAACACCTCCGGCCAGACAAAGCAGTAATTCGGGTTGTAAAAACAGGGTGAAAAAATCCGAAATGTTCATTTATATACCTCCACTACGCAGACAGATGGATAGCAAATATTTTTTCCATCACGATCCATACGGCGGCTAAACTGCCCATCGTAATCAACAGATTTGTGAACAATTGTTTTCCTCGTGATTTGCCTAAAATGGAGATACTCCCCATTAAAAAGACACCTGTTGCTATATAGAAATTAGTAAATCGAAAAAGCAACACATACGCAAGTACAATAGCTGCCATAATAATCGTTCTCGTAGGTATCTCGTTTTTTATAATTTCTCTCCAAGAAGCACTTCTTCTCTCATTTTTAGTGCTTTTCGAAATACCTATTACCTCTATCAATGACAGCATGCAAAACAAGCACATGCCTCCTGATAGCAGCAAGGGATAAAAGCCAGCTCCCCATGCTTCCGGATACTTTACAAATATTTTCAAAGATTCAATTACCGCTATCACTGAAAAGATAAATAGAATTATGATAATTGGATACTCTTTTCTTTTATACTCTTTTTTATTCATGCTTGACATCATTCCTTTCGCATCTAAATTTCTTCAGAAATCTTTTTTCTGCCATCAACTCAGATATTCAGAAATTCCGCGGCTGACTAATCTACTGATTATCTGAGTTGATGAATTTATTTTCTCAAGCAAAAACTTGTGCTGAATGATACGAATGTTTTACTTTTTTGAAGCCCAGGGATATGATGCTTCTTTTGACTCATGATGTTTCATTTATACTGGATTTTTAGGGTTTCTGAATCCCGTAATCCTCTGGATTTACACTGCTGGCGCCGGTTTCATAAAGCGCCCACATCAGTTTTGCTTGATTATCTTTCAGCCAAGCAGTTGCTTCTTCACCCGTAAGCGCAAGTTGAATTCCGAATACACTGTCCAAGTATGTTTGATATTCTTCACCTTCAAATACTTTTTTGAACGCCTCATACAAAGTCTGCACAATTTCTGGATCCGTATCTGCCTTAACGGCAACCATTGTAAAAGGACCATAAGGGACGTAAGATTTTAATTCATCAATTTCACCTGCAACAGGAATTCCCTCAAAAACGCCTCCAACATCCTCCAAAGTCCACATCAATACAGGAACTACTGAATTTGCTTCAATCAACGAAATAGCACCCGTCTGCGGTCCAATCGCAGTTGCCACAATTTCACCAGACATCACTGCGGTATTCGCATCGCCTGAGCTGTCAAAAGCAACGCGGTTAAAACTTACATCATAGGCTGCTTCAACAAAATCAAATAAAACGTCATGGACGCTACCAACACCCGTGGTACCAACATTCAGTTTTCCAGGATTATCTTTAGCGGCCTGCACCAGTTCCTCAAAGGTTGTGTAACCAGAATCTACTGAAGTAGCAATACCAAAAACTTTTTGATATGCTAAAAAAACAGGAATAATATCATCGTAAGTGATTTCTGATGTCTCATTACTTAAAAATGCAGAAATACTTTCTGAACAAATCAAAATTGTATATCCGTCCGATTTCTGTGTCATATAATACTCTATACCAACTGCACCTGCTGCACCTGCTTTGTCAACAACGCCTACTCCGGTACCAAGATATTCTTCCACCATAGTGCTCAACATAATAGCATCGCTATAAATACCTGAGCTTACTCCATAAGGACAAATTGCCACAATATCTTTTTCCGGATAAGCACTGCTGTTTCCTGCGTCTTTCGTACTTCCTGTTGTTTCACCTGTGTTCTTTCCACAACTCGATAATAGAGCAGTGACCATGATTCCAACCAAAGCAACTACCAAAAACCGTTTCAAATTGACTTTCATTATATCCTCCTTTTCACCTGTTCTTAGAAGTAAATCTTACTTCTTCTGCTGTTCCTGAGAGTAAAGTACAAGAGAGTGCAAATACTAATACCGTGTACCGTATTCGGTATACGGTATTATTTTAGCACAAGTCTACCTATATGTCAATCTCCCCCTCGAACATATTTGCAAAATTTAGTGTCTGCTGATTAAGACCAGGAGTTCATGGCGGCCACATATTCTGTGGATAAAAACGCGGAAACTCAAGCACAGGGAGATAGACAAGGTTTTCCATTCATGATACAATAACCAGTATACCCAGTTAAGGAGGCTATACAACATGGTTTTAGCGGTAGATATCGGAAATAGTAACATAGTCGTTGGTGCTGTTGGCAAGAACGGCGTTCGGTTCGTGGAGAGGATTTATACGGACCGTAACAAGACCGATCTGGAATATGCAATCTCCTTTAAGATGATTATGGAAATATATAATATTACGGCAGACAATATTAAAGGTTCCATTATCTCTTCCGTGGTTCCGCCGATTACGGCCACTGTCAACGGCGCTTTAAAGAAGCTCACCGGCGCTCCTGCTATTATTGTCGGCCCCGGCGTGAAAAATGGCCTGAACATTAAGATTGATAACCCGGCGCAGCTGGGCAGCGATCTGGTGGTGGATGCCGTGGCGGGAGTGGCAGAATACCCCCTGCCCCAAATTATTATTGATATGGGAACCGCCACTACCATATCCGTCATTAACCAGGATGCCCGGTTTATGGGCGGCGCTATCGTTCCCGGTGTCCTAATATCCATGGAGTCCCTGGTAGCCGATACCTCTCAGCTCCCCCGGATCAGCCTGGAAGCGCCCAAGAAGGTGATCGGTTCTAACACCATTGACTGTATGAAGAGCGGAATGATTCTGGGTAATGCTTCTATGCTGGATGGAATGATTGACCGGATCGAGAAAGAGCTTGGTACGAAAGCTACCGTTATTGCCACCGGAGGCCTTGCCAAATTTGTCATCCCCCATTGCGTGCATAAGATCATTTATGACGATGCCCTGTTATTAAAGGGATTATATTTAATCTATATGAGAAACTGTGAAGAAGAAAGTAAGCCGGTTTTGCCGTCCTGAGTAAAATAAAGTAAAACAACTGTCCTCCTGAATGCAGCATTCAGGAGGACAAAAAGGTCTCTACTCTCTTAATAAAAATTTCTTACGGAAATCCACGCGGGGATTCCCCGGAGTGTTCATCATCCCAATGCGCTCGCCAAGCTCCATAAGTTTCGGATGCTCCTTCGTATAAGGCGTCCATTCCGGCAGTCTTTCTCCATTAGGATTCCCGGTCTTTGCAAAATTTGCCCAATAGGTATTACAAGCCGACGCCAACTCATAATCAGCACCGGTCCAGGGGCGCCAGCTTCTCATAAAGGTCTTAAATACATACCAGAGATCGGCTGCATGGAAAGCGCCCATCTCATCTCCCGGAAGCTTTCGATCCAGATAATAAAGATAAACCGGTCCCTTTCCATGGCTCTCCAGCAATTCAGCCCAAGCCAGACAGGACGCCAGCATAAACTCCATAAAGCTCTTTCCCTTATAGGCATCATAATCTAAGTCTCCACTGACAGCCAGCTTAATAAATTCCTCTGCATCCGCTCCGAATTCCCGATGTATCAGCTCTTCAAAATCCTCCTGATTCCGAAAACTTATTAAGCCTTCATCTGCTGCTACACCCATCAGATAGGGAATGTCGTGATACTCCTGATCGTGGCCAATCTCATCAATACCCTTTGGCAGCACATAGCCATCCACCACCGGCGTACGCTGCAATGCCCGGCCCGGCATGGTCCTGCGCCAGCGATCCAGTAATTCCTGCCAGCTTAACTCTCTGGCTTCGGCAATGCTGTTTACACCCAGAGCAGAGGACAGATCAATCGTATTCTCGACCTCCGAAAGCTTCGGGCAGCGCATATCCGGCAATGTCGTCATCCCTCCGCCACTCTGCAGGATTGCCTTACAAATATCTCCCTTGGTCAGCGGACTTGAAATCAGCGCATGTACACTCATAGCACCGGCTGACTGGCCTGCCACCGTGATATTATCCGGATCACCGCCAAAGCCTGTAATATTGCGGCGTACCCACTTCAGGGCATAAATCTGATCGAGTAAACCATAATTTCCTGAAATTCCCCGCTCTGATTCAGCAGAGAGCTCCGGGTGCACCATCCATCCAAAGACATTCAGGCGGTAATTGATCGTCACCAATATTACATCCTGTCTGGCAAAATGCTCTCCGTCAAAGTGGGCGGAATGTCCATATCCGGTCATAAAAGCACCACCATGTACCCAGAAAATTACCGGAAGCTTCTCCTCCGGCTTCCGGGCCGGCGTCCAGACATTCAGATACAGGCAATCCTCATCCATAGACTCTTCATAAGGGTAAAATTCTTTCTCATAAAAGGATCCCGGGCCTACCCCCAGCTGGGGGCACTTTGCCGAAGCCCTGGCGCAGTCACGGATGCCTTCCCAGTCTGCCGCCGGCCGAGGCGGTCTCCAACGCAGCCTGCCTACCGGCGGCGCCGCATAAGGAATCCCATAAAAAGCTGTAATACTCGGCCAACCGCAGGGAATACCCGACAGTTTTCCATTTTCAACCGTTACCTCTCTCATCTGATTTTCTTTCCTTTCTTGCAGAAAAGCTGCTGCAAATGTTTGCAGCAGCTCTTTCAGTAGATTACGTTTTACTATTGGGCAGCAGCTTTTGCGGCAGCTACATACTCATCCACGAAAGTGGGGTCAATATCCTTCTTCATCAGATCAATTACTGCCTGCGTTGCATTCTCATAAAGTGCTTTGATCTCTTCACTTACAGGCGTTACCGTAATACCATATTCTGTTTCACAAATCCCTTTCATCCTAAGGTCATCTTCAGTCGTACCAGCTACCTGATAGTTCATGATGAACTGAACGTACTGATCCAGCGCCAGCTTCTGGTTATCGCTTAATCCTTCATACTTGGCCTGGTTCATAACGATGGTGGAAACGAAGGGAATGTGGTTCGTCTCTACAATATACTTCTGTACTTCGCAAATCTTCGCACCTACGATAGAAGCCCAAGGATTCTCCTGTGCGTCCATCATACCCTGCTGCAATGCAATATACAGCTCACCGAAAGCCAAAGGAGTGGGGTTCGTGCCCAGCTGTTTCCAGAACTCCATGTGATACTTATTCTCCTGCGTACGGATGTTCAGGCCCTGCAGATCAGCCGCTGTCTCTACCTGTTTATTGGAGGACAGAATACGGAAATCCGGCGCGCCCATTGCCAGCAGGTGCAGTCCTGCATTATTGTAGTATGGCTCAATCTGATCTTTGAATGTCTCCAGTACCGTATTGCAGCTTTCTACATTCTCATACAGACCGGCAATATCCAGTACTGCCAACTCCGGAATCAGGCCAACCTGAGAGGTAGGAGCGCCAATAAACATATCTACACTGCCCATCTGCGCACCTTCGATTAGCTCTATGTCACCTCCAAGCTGTCCGCTGGGATAGAAATTCACTACTACATTTCCGTTGGTCCAGGTTTTTAAAGCTTCTCCCGCATCGGAGATTGCATAGCCTAGAATGGTTCCCTCTACCGTACCGGAGCATCCCAGCGAAAATTCAATCGGTTCGCATTCAATGCTGGTCTGCATACCTTCCGCCGCATAAGCAGCCAAATCGGTGATCTCACTTCCCGCAG
>Ga0153991_1000334_pt1 | contig 12224 bp, 5 predicted proteins | sample TSNC075MetaG_FD_104681 | JGI IMG/M metagenome (GOLD analysis project Ga0153991, IMG submission 104681) | Attine ant fungus gardens microbial communities from North Carolina, USA - TSNC075 MetaG | ecosystem: Host-associated > Fungi > Mycelium > Unclassified | place: USA: North Carolina, Jones Lake...
AGAAGGTTCATAAAAGACTTCGCTAGAATAGCAGCACCACTACACGTGCTGGTCAGAAAGGAGCAGAAATGGAAGTGGGAGAAAGAGCAAGAAGAAGCATTTGGGAAACTCAAAGCAGTGTTTACTATGGAACCAGTCTTAACAATTCCAGACATAGATAGGGAAATGAGAGTAGAGGCAGACACATCGGACTACGCAACAGGAGGAGTATTGTCGGCAAAATGTGAAGATGGGAAGTGGAGGCCAGTGGCCTTTATCTCTAAGTCGTTAAATACTATGGAGTGCAACTATGAAATTCACAACAAAGAGATGCTGGCAGTTATCAGGTGTCTCGAAGCATGGAGACACTATCTGGAAGGAGCGAAACTGGAATTCAAAATTTGGACGGATCATAAAAACCTCCAATACTTCATGACCAGCCAAAAGTTGAATCAAAGACAAGCACGATGGGCTTTATACCTCTCACGATTCAATTTTACCTTAAAACACGTTCCAGGGAAAAGCATGGGGAAGGCAGATGGGTTAAGCAGAAGACTAGACTGGCAAGAAGGGGTGGAGAGAGATAACGAAGACTGAACATTGATAAAGCCGGAGTGGGTGAGAGGGACAGAAACAATAGTAGAAGAAGGAAACCTGAGAGAAAGAATAAAGAAGGCACAGGAAGGGGACGAAAGAGTGGTAAAAGCAGTCGAAAAGTTAAAGAAAGCAGGAGTAAAAACGTTGAAGGATGAAGAGTGGGAAATAGAGGATGGGGTAGTACTGAAGGAGGGAAGGATATACGTGCCGGAAGGGGAACTCAGAAGGGAGGTAATACGATTATACCATGACACCCCAGTAGGAGGACATGGGGGAAGATGGAAGACAACGGAGTTGGTCACTAGAAACTATTGGTGGCCAGGAGTAACAAAGGAGATTGGGAGATATGTAGATGGATGTGATGCTTGTCAGAGATACAAGAATCGAAGTGAGGCACTGGCAGACAAACTAATGCCTAATGCAATCCCAGAGAAGCCATGGAGTCACATCTCAGCAGACTTCATCACTAAACTACTCCTAGCTCAGGGATATGATGCCATTCTAGTAGTGTGTGATCGTTTTAGCAAGATGGCGTACTTCATAGCAACAACAGAAAAAATGTCAGCAGAGGGACTCGCCAAACTGTTTCGAGACCATGTATGGAAGCTGCATGGGCTTCCAGAAAGCATCATATCAGATAGAGGGGTACAGTTTACAGCAGGGATGATGAAGGAGGTAAACAACTTGCTAGGTATCCAAATGAAGCTCTCGACGGCCTATCACCCACAAACAGATGGGCAGACAGAAAGGATAAATCAGGAGTTGGAGCAGTACCTAAGAGTCTTCATTGACCATAGACAGGAGCAATGGCCGGATTGGCTGGAAATGGTGGAATTTGCGTACAATAACAAAATTCACGCAGCAATAAAAAACTCACTGTTCAAAGTTAATTATGGGCAAGACCCGAGAATGGGATTTGAGGACAGAAGGAAAGGAAAGTACGAAGCGGCAGGAAAGTTTGTAGAGAAAATGAGGAAGATCCAGGAAGAGGCGAAAGCGGCACTAGGGAAAGCCCAAGAGGATATAAAGAAGTTTGCAGATAGGAAACGAGGAGAGGGAGAGGAATACAGAGTAGGAGACTTAGTACTATTGAGCACGAAAGACTTGAAATGGCAAATGAAGGGGAGAAGGTCGGAGAAGCTAACAGAACGCTTTATGGGCCCTTATAAAGTCAAAGGGATCGTCTCTAGTAATGCAATAGAATTAGAACTACCTAAAACTATTAAAATACACCCTGTAGTTAATGTAAGTAGAGTACGACTTTACAAACCACAGGTAGAGGGACAAAAGAAGATACCCCTGAAGCCAGTTATCATTGAAGGGGAAGAAGAATTTGAGGTGGAAAAAATCTTGAATAAACGAGTAGTGCAGGGAAAAGAGAAGTTCTTGGTACGATGGAAAGGGTATACAGCAGAAGAAGATACATGGAAGAATAGGGAGAACTTAGGAAACGCGAAAGAGCTGGTAGAAGAGTTTGAGAGGGAGTACAGGGAAGAGGCAGAAGAACTTAGGTGACAGGAGCTGGAAGAAGAAGAGAAGAAATTTAGCTGGGAATTACCAAGAGAATTCACGGCTAAACTATTATATGGGTGGGGGAGAAAAAGATATAAAAAAGAAAGAGAAAAGAGATGGGACGAGAATTGGAATTGATGGAAAAATTCCTCGGGACGAGGAATCTTGAAGGGGAGGCCATGTTATGAGAGCCCTAAAAAGGAACAAGTTTCCTATGCATTCAAACACTTAATTGCAAATATCAAGTTATACAATGTAGACAAGATATAAATAGCATGGGAATTTGAGTAATCATATCACGTGACGAGGTCATGTGATGGTAGAACATTCTAGAAGAACATATGATCATGGACTAGTAGTGTACAGCCACTTGTAAAAGTAGTATAAGTAGACAGCCAAATCTAATGGAGAACTCCATTGAGTTCTTCCTAAACACTCACCTCGAGTGGTCCTTGAGTCATCAAGACTTAGCAATAACACTATAACTACCAAAGATAAAGCAACAATGGAAAAAACTTAGGTGAAAGTCTCGAATTATTGGATCTACCCAAGAGACTAGGAGTCACAAGACTAGAACTCTACCTTGGTAGGGAACCCAGAAAGGTTTAAATACCTGAGGTTTTTAGTGGATCAGATGAGATCTAAGCCCACACTGTAGAGTATTTGCATGTATTTGCCCTGCACTAGATTACTAGTTTTTACCCTACCAAAAAAAAAGGGCTTCTTCTAAGCCTAGAAGCAAAGCATCAATCATGGCAGTTTCTGTGAGACTTTAGCTAAGATGACTTAAATCCACTCCAAGTCTGAGTTAACAAGGAGAACTCAATAGAGTCCTTATTCATTCCTGTATACTACTTATACAATTACTATATAGTCTATGTACTATCTTCCCATGCTCCTCATGTGACTGTGACACTTGTGACATGACACTTTCCCACACTTCTTATGTAGTAAGTCCAAAAGAAAAAAAGAAAAGAAAATATAAATAATAACTTAGCTATTTTACTAAGTTATGATACCATCCCTCTCTTAAGTTTTCTTGTCTTGAGGAATTTCTTATAGCTAGTAGTATGGGTCCACCATATTGTCCATTTCATTGTCATTTTCTTCTGTTCACTCCCTTATTTCTGATTTTTCTTGCTCAATTTCTTCTTCTTTCTTAATTGTCTTTATTGTTCTTCTTTTCTTGGGTTGTCCTTATTTCTAATTTCTTTCTAGCCTTCCCCAGTATTCTTTATCATACCTTTTATCCAACTATCCAAATAACCTTTTTGCTATAAATTTTCCTAGCAATTTTTCCCTTTTGAATATTTCTTCCTTATGCTCTTTGTAAGACTCTAGCTGTGATGACTTAAGTCTACTCTAAGTCAGAGTTGACAAGAAGAACTCAATAAAGTTCCCATTTGATTTTGTATACTACTTATACATTTTACAGTGGCTGTGCAACATCCTCCTGTAGTCCTCATATTATTTCCATCATGTATTTACCTCATCACATGTTGTGACTGTGACATATGACATATGTGACTTGACCAAAAATATGTGACTGATGTCATGCATTGTGATTATGTAGCTATCACATAATGCTTTCCCATGCTCTACCTTAGTAATGATCTAACTAAATAAAACAAAACAAAACAAAAAGAAAAATAGAAAATAACTTAGCCATTTTGCCAAGTCATAATACTCTTGTCTTACCATATCTTCTTGGTCTCGTTAATACTCTTTCTTAAATTCTTTGATTGCTTCCTTTGTATTCTCCAAATTCTCTCTTCTTTTCCAAGTATCTGATTCTGCTGTAAATCCTTTCCAGCATACCAAGTATTTATCTTTTCCCTTAATTCATTGCTTATTCAGAATTTTCTCTACCTCCCATTCTTTCTCTTCCTCAATTATTACTGGAGCTGGTTGCCCTCTTTATTTGCCCTACATAGCATTGTATTCTACTAACATTTACTACTAGATGTATTCTTACTATACTAGGTAATCCTAGTTCTACTGTGTTCAACAATACTATCTTTTTTATTTTGTAAGAGCCAATAAATCTTTTTGTTAACTTCTCTATCCTCCTTCTGACCATTTGATACTTCAGGTCCTTAGGACTTAACATCACTAAGTCCCTTACTTTATAGTCATTAACTTTTCCTCTTTTCCTGTCTATGTACTTCTTGATCTCCTCTTGTGCTTTTTCTAGTGCTGCTTTTGCTTTCTCCTGTATTTCTTTTATCTTTTCAATGAATTTCTCTGCTTCCTTGTACTTCTCTTTCTTTCTTCCCTCGAATCCTATCCTGGGGTTTTGTCCATAATTTGCCTTGAAAGGTGATATTCTAGTACTTGAGTATGTTTTGTTATTATATGCAAACTCTGTAGTTCCCAACCATTCTAGCCATTGTTCTTGCCTATGATTGATAAATATTCTTAAGTACTGTTCTAACTCCTAGTTGACCCTCTCTGTTTGTCTATCTGTCTGAGGGTGGAATGCTATTGTCACAAACTTCATTTGGCCATATCTCCATCAATTCTTTGACGATTCTCATGGTCTCAAAGGCTACAGAAAGCCCTAAAAAAGACCTTTTGATTGATACCAGTCACATCTCAAGGAGATTAATATTGGCTAAGATATTAAGCAAATCAACTGGTAACCACCATGTTACTGTTTATTAAATTGCTAATATCTCAGAAACCACCATGACCAATGCTTTGGTTCTAGGCTCAGCAGAAGCCTTCTTCAAAACACTCAAAATAAGTCTAGAACAACCTCAAGGCAATTAATATTAGTAGAGATATGAAGACCTCAATGTTTGCACATGGACTTCATTAATTATCTATAGATAGTCATCTGTCCTTTTCTTAGAACAAAGGACAGCCTTCATAAGGTTAAGTTATCACTATATTAAGCACAAATGTACTACCATATATAGAACAATAGGTAGTAGCATATGATGATCTGTCCTAGTGCACAGACCATCACAATTTTATATATAAGGACTCATAGTCTGAGGATTAGACCTCAAACTTAACAACATCTTTTGTCACTTGTCTAACTTTGCATTTTTGAACTCTTTAAAGTATCAAAGCACCCATCACAAATAGTAAGTGACTATTTGTGATAATGTCTTTTCAAAACATAGTGTTCTGTCTCATGTTATGTCTAACTGTGGCTTTGAGTTTGTCTCTCACTTTTTCTGCTCCCTAGATACTGCCCTAGATATAAGACTTCACTTTACCAGTAACTATTATTTAGAGGCAAACAGTTAAGTAGAACAGTACCTCCATATATACTGTAACTACTAACAGAACAACTGGTCTGAACTATTACCCCTGGCTGATTTTTCTTACAACAATGCTCCTAGTACTACTACTAGTGTCTCCCCATTCTTTGCTAACAAAGGATACCATTCTAACCTCAGTGTATACCCAGAATGAAATATAGCTTTTTCTCGTGTCTGTGACTTCATAATTAATCTTGATAAACTACAAGGTATGCTCAAAGAAGAAATTGCCAAAGCCCAACAACAATATCAACCCTCTGTTGACTCTTGTCAACACCAACCACTGGACTTCTAAGTTGGACAATCAGTATTCATTAGAGCGCAGTACTTCTGGACAACTCGCCCATCAAAGAAACTCTCCAAAAAGTACCTTAGACCATATGAAATAATTGCTCAGCCTAGTCCACAATCTTTCACACTCTGCTTTCTAGACACCATGAAAGCTATGCACCCTGTGTCCTATATCTCTATGCTTGAACCAGCCACACCTAACATCTTTCTACAGTATTCTAAGCCTCTGCCAGTATCTGTAATCATCAACAGAGAACCAGAATATGAAATCTCCAAGATAGTTGACTCCAAGATTGACTGCTGGAGGGCATGCAAGTTGCTATACAAGGTTATATGGCTAGGATATGAAAATACCAACAACAACTCCAAATAGTTACCAGTAATGAAACTGGAACATGCAAAGGAATTACTAAGCGATTTTCATCTCAAATATTCCTCTAAACCAGGACTATTATGATCCTAATGATACCCTTCATTCTATTTTTTGCCTTTGTTTCTTTGCACTCACTCCTGTTTCAAAAAAAAAAATTTTTTTTGAGTACTTATACATATTTCAGAGTGCAGTTTCCTTTGCACTAACTTGCTTACTTGTATTCTGCTCCACAGTTTCTATTTCGATCTAATACTTGTATTCAGAAGCAGTCTCTGTTACACAACTTATACATTTGTATTTCTCCATAGTCCTCTCTTGCAGTCGTCCAATACTTGTATTCTTGCTTCATCATTTACTATCACTCATATCCACTTTCTACCCACAGAAAAACAAAAAATAAAATTTATCAAAATAAAAAAAAGAAAAAACTAAAAAATTCCAGTACCAATAGAGTATGTGACTGGAGAAAAACCACTACTTCCCTCTTTCATACTCTCCATTTTATTCTCTTCTTTCTATCTATCAACTTCTCTCTTCTCCTCTCCTCCATCTGACTTCTGCTCCCTCTACTTTCCCTTTTGAGTACTTTCCTGTACCTCTGTTTTCTCTCCCTCAGACTCTGGCCATGAATATTGTTTGTTATCAGAGTTCTGGCCCTCTATACCAGCTAACTTCTTCAATGCCATCATAATCCTCTAGACATCCTTCCTTAACCCCTGCAACTCACTCAAATCCTTTAACTTTCTCGAAACCTCTGCTTTCTACTCTATGTCCATTTGTTGCTTTGTCCTTTTTGCTTTCAACCTCTGGACTATTTTTGCCCTAGTCTTTACATATGCCTTATCTGTATCAAAAGGCTTATAAGCAGCCTTAGCCTTGGCACAGGGGGTACATGAAGTTGCATGACTATAGAAGTTAATAAATTGACAAAAGGAACTAAACAAGAGACTCACGGAAAATTTTGGGAGATATACAAGATCCTGAAATCTGCATACCTTTTGCAAGGACTTCTTCCACCAACAACTGCTATTTCCATTTTCTAACTTCTCATGTCATTGACAGGCCTTTAGAGTTTCTTGGGGCAGATATCAAACATGCTACCTCTTAGTCAAAGGCAGGAGATCAATAAGATTTATTTCCTTATTGGAAGAAAAATTCAAGGGGAGCAGGAAAGTCTTAGACCAATTTCTGCAACATTGCTGTTTAACGGCAGTAACACAGTCTGCCTCAAGACAATAAGCCAGATCTCTCTGGCATTCCTTCTTTTTTCTCTGCACCTTTTCTTTCTCCTTTTTCCTCTACACCTTTTCCTTATCCTCTTTTCTTTGTGTCTTTTTTTCCAATCTTTTCTATTTTTGCCTCTCTTCCTGCTGGCAAAGCAAGGCCTCTGTCTCAGCACATCTTCTGGCTAGTTTAGCCTTATACTGCTTATCGTTGGGATCAGAAAGAGTGGTACTTGAAGTGGGGACGAAGGACATGGTAGTAAAGTTTCAGGTTGAGAGTATGCAAAAATAAGGTTTTTAATACCAGAATTAGATAATATTTGAATTGCTTATGCATGAAAGCTTCAAGGGCTTAGTCTTAGAGAGGGGATACTATTATATTTCAGAAATCTAACAATTATGTAATTTTATTTCCCCTAATAATTCTCCTAAAATTATAAATAGTAAATTAGCATAGTAGACTACTCTTCTCCTGTTCCGGACTTCCTATAAGTACTGAGTAGTTACAGTGTATTTCCTTAGTTTGTAAATTAACATCATTTGGTCCTAATTCTATCCCTGTCCATTTTAGTTTCTATTCTATATCTCTAGGACCTTTGTTCTAACAACTTCCTTTCATTCTGAAATAAGCGACTGACCTCATGACCGGAGACTGGGATATAACACATACATTAAAGCCAAGGTCATTTATCAAAGTTGTACTCTGCTCCAATATCTTTATCCTATCCACCAGAGTCTGCTTTGTGGGTTCTTCATTATTGTTAAGTACTATCTATTCTCTAAAGTAGTACAATACATCCACTCCAGAGTGTAATTCTATTTATAACTCCTTTCCTCCATTCCCTGTCTTTTTCATATTTGATAGCATTATATAGTATTCAATCATACACAACGATCTATAAGGTAGTTGAATTGGCAAGAATACTACTTGATTTACATAGTAATTCACAGTGCCATCTATCAAGATAAGGAGGAGTAGGTCAATCTCCTATGTTCTAAGCTCATTACTAATCACAAATTTTGAGTCCAAAAAATAGTTTAAAGAGCCCAAATCAACGAGTCCTTTAAACATCCCTAGTACTAATGACAAGCAAAGGTCAACAAATAAGGACCTTGTCTTTGAGAACATTACCACCCCCAACTAAGGCCCCGGCTCCCAGGTGATCTTCAGGTAGTCAGTTCTCTTAGGAGTAGAATGATTGTCTCCTCTTTTTTTCTCTCCTCTTGTAAGGTTGCTAAACTCCAAGCCAGAATAAAACTAACTGCTCTTTGTTTAGCAATTGTCAGAGTTCTCTTTGTTCAGCGATTGACAAAGAGAACTTGATAGAATCCCTGTTAGATTTGCTACACTATATATACAATTACTATTATGGTTATGCATTTTGTCTCCTACAGTCCTCATGTCCATTAGCTGGCTTCTTTGTCACATGCTGTGACTATGACTGTGACTCCATGTGACATAACCATTCTATGACTGCTGTCACACCTTTTGTGACTCTGTGATGGTCATGTGATACTTTCCCATACTCTACCCTAGTAATAAAAAAAGAAAAGAAAAGAAAAAGAAATATTAAATAATGACTTAGCTATTTTGCCAAGTCATGACAAATAGGATTTAGGACCAAATAACATTAATTTATAAACTGAGGAAATACACTGTAACTACTCAGTACTTATAGGAAGTCCTGAATAGGAGGAGAGTAGTCTACTATGCTATTCTACTAATTATAATTTTAGGAGAATTATTAGGAGAAATAAATTACATAATTGTCAGATTTCTGAAATATGACAGAAGTACAGGAAGAAGAAAAAAAGTTGAGGAGAGTAGAGGAAGAGAAGGTAGCACACATGGTCAAGCTATGAGAGATATAGCAAGAATAGAGGAGAAGTTCAGTGGCAGAGTTAAGGAAGAGAGCAGAGGAGCATTGTGGCAAAGGAGTGCCAGAGAAAGTATACCTATTAGAATTAGGATGGTGCACAAAAGAAGTGATAGTGACGTATGTGCAGTATGAAAGATGTGGAGAGGGGTATTATGTTGTAAGAAAGCTAAACTCCAAGCCGGAATTAAGCCAACTGCTCTTTGTTCAGTGATTGACAAAGAGAACTCAATAGAGTTCCCATTAGATTTTCTACACTACTTATACAACTACTACATGGTCTATGTACTACTTTTCCATGCCTATCATGTAACCTATTGTGTGACATCATGTGATGTAACACTGTGACTTTCTGTCATGTGATGTGACACTTTTCCATACTCTTTTCTGTGTAGTAAGTCCAAGATAGAAGAAAAAAAAAATATAAATAATGACTTAGCTGTTTTGCCAAGTTATGACATATATGGAAGAAAATAGAAGACAGGGAGTGATCAAAGATAGGCAAAAATAGTGTAGATGTCAGAAGAAGGAAGAGAGAAGAACAGCGTATCCCACAGAGGGAAAAGTACAGCAAAGTAGTGTATGACCAGAAAAGTCAGAATGCATAGCCAAAAAGGGGGATAGTCAAAGGGAGGTCAGGAGAACCTTCAAGATGTTAAGAGAAGTATGGATGAATATTGGAGTAGAAAAGTTGGATATGCATGAAGACATAATTGTAAAGGCACTCTTAGATAGTGGTGCCATAGAAATGTTTATGGACAAGAGGATAGTAGCTAGGTATGGGTTTAAGCTGCAAAAGTTAGAAAGACCAATAATGGTCAGAAATATGGATGGAACAAATAACAACAGAGGAGCAATCACCTACCAGGTAGAGGTGAATGTTTATTACAAAGGTCATGTAGAAAGAATGAAAATGGATGTATGTGACCTAAGGAAGACAGAAATAATCTTAGGAATGCCATAGCTGGTAGCACATAATCCTGAGGTAAATTGGGAAACTAGAGAAGCCAAAATAACAAGATGTCCACCCTTGTATGGCAGGGCAAAACTAAAGGAAAAGGAAAGGAAGAAAAAAAGAAAAAGAGTAGTAATTCTAAAGCAAAAAAAATTGTCAGGTAGGCAATAGACAATAAAAAGAATTGGGAAAGAGAAGACAAAATTAAGGAGAACCATAGAAAAATTAAAGAAATGGTCCCAAAGAAATTTTGTTATGAGAGTCCCAAAAAGGAACTAACTTCCCACACATTTGAACATATGATCTATAACCTCAAGTCGTATAATGGGGTCAAGATATAAATAGCATAGGAGCTTAGATAATCAGATCATGTGACCAGGTCAGGTAATCATAGAATATTCTGGAAGGACATGTGATCATGGACTAGTAGTTGTACAGCCACTGTAAAATAGTATAAGTAGTAGCCCAATCCAATAAAGAATTTTATTAAGTTTTTTCTGAACATCCACCTAGGGTAATCACTAAGAGCTATCACAGCCCATTGATAACAAATTTTTAAAGTAAAGGAAGGTGTTTGGGAAAGTGGAATCAGAAAGGATACCAATAAGGAAATTTTGAAATTATACTATAGATCTCAAAGAGACGTTCAAACTGCAGAAAGGAAGGATTTACCCATTATCTAAAATGGAAAGGGAAGAAGTCCAGAAATTCATGGAGGACTAGTTAAGAAAGGGTATATTAAACTATTAAAATCCCATCAGTTTTCTTCATAAGCAAAAAGGATGGAAGCAAGCAGATGGTAATAGACTACTGCAATCTAAATAATTAGACAGTGAAAAACAACTACCTGTTACCATTAATCACAGACTTAATCAATAACATAGGAAGTAAGAAAATATTCTTTAAGATAGATCTCAGGTGGAGGTTCAACAACATAAGAATAAAAGAAGAAGATGAGTGGAAGGAAGTATTTACAACACACATAGTCTCTGTTATGACTTGGCAAAACAGCTAAGTCATTATTTATATTTCTTTTCTTTTTCTTTTCTTATTGGACTTACAACCACAAGATGGAGCACGGGAAAGTATCATGTGACTTTGTCACAATGGTGACAGATGGTAACAGATGTCACAGTCACAGTGTGTCACATGACTAGAGTAACATGAGGACCATGGGAGGGAAAGCGCATAGCCACAGTAGTAAAATGTATAAGTAGTAGAGAATTAAGCAAGAACTCCATTGAGTTCTCTTTGTCAAACTCTGAACAAAGAGACAGTTGGCTTATTTCCGGTTATCAGACTTTAGATGCTGACAGTACACTAGTACAGATTATCACCTAACTACTACCTATTGTTTTACATATGGTAGTGTCTTTGTACTAGAATAATGATAACCTAACCATATAGAGGCTGTCCTTTGTTCTAAGAAAAGGACAGATGACTATCTATGGGTAATTAATGAAGTTCATGTGCAAACATTGAGGCCTTTATATCTCCACTAATATTGATTGCCTTGAGGTCATTCTAGGCTCATTCTGAGCGTTATGAAGAAGGCTTCTGCTGAGCCTAGAACCGAAGCATCGATTGCAGTGGTTTCCGAGATATTAGCAATTTAATAAATGGTAACATAGTAGTTATCAGTTGATCTATTTAATATCTCGGCCATTATTGATTGCCTTGAGACGTGACTGGTATTGATCAAAATGTCTTCTTAAGGGATTTAAGCTGGCTTTGAGACCGTGGGAATTGTCAAATAATTGGTGGAGATATGACCGAATGAAGTTTATAACACTATCTAGGAATTAGCAACTCAAGGGCTCAAGATAACCAGTACTTCTTGGATTGTATTATTCTTTGTCCTAGAAATAATCAAGTCTATGATATCAATGAGGCCATTCTTCAACAGTTTAACCCAAATGCAGAGGTCCATATGCTAAGAAGTGTGGACTCTGTATCTGAAGAAGATAGAATGCACTATGCCCATCCTACAGAGTTTCTTTGACAACTTAATGCTGGTAGATTGTCTCCTGCTTTACTCTGTCTCAAGGTTGGCTCTCCAGTTATCTTATTGAGGAACTTGGATCCAGGAGAAGGACTTTGTAATAGGACAAGAATGGTAGTGTTGAATGTGAGAAGAAAGGTGCT